>Ga0194132_10002429_pt1 | contig 34993 bp, 22 predicted proteins | sample TA2KigOf80mmetaG_FD_148612 | JGI IMG/M metagenome (GOLD analysis project Ga0194132, IMG submission 148612) | Freshwater microbial communities from Lake Tanganyika, Tanzania - TA2015054 Kigoma Offshore 80m | ecosystem: Environmental > Aquatic > Freshwater > Lake | place: Tanzania: Lake... | reverse complement strand
TGGTGTACCCGTCTCTAAAAAAAATACGCCCGCACGGTCTTGGGTCCAGATGACATGCGACACGTCCACCCCATGCGTTTGAAGACGGCCTGCGATCCATCGCCCCGTCGGGTCGTCCGGCAGAGCGGAAACATAGGCGACCCGCACCCCCAGACGCGCGAGCGCGGTCGCCGTGTTCGACTCGGTTCCGGCGGGGTCCAGCCGCATCCGGTCCGCCTGTTCCAGCATCTCACCGGACGGCGGCGAACACCGCAACATGCACTCCCCCAAAGTGATCACATCATAACAGGCGTCCACAAGACGGTCCCTTCCAAAAAGAGCATCGCATTACGTCTGTTGTCCTAGTCTTTCACGATCTCTTCGCAACAAAGCCAATCCCCGTTCGTTGTAAACTTTTTGGATGCGATACGCCCAGCTTTTCTTCGAACCGTCCATATAACCCAACGTTCACTCATGGTGGAAGTAGCCTGTTGAAAATATTGAGTTATTATATTAAAATACTGAAGACATGAAATCCATAACCCACTTGCCTCCAATAGGTTACAATTTCCATCAAACAGTAGGTTATAGACGGGGCGTATCGAGGATATGAGGTACACGTCATCCGTTCGGTGCCGGCCATACCGTCCGTGCCATGTTTATCAGGCGTAGTGACAGGCGACCCAGTGCCCGCTTTCCTTTTGTTCCAGCGGAGGCTCCTGTTCGGTGCAGTTGGGCTTGGCAATCGGGCATCGGGGATGAAAACGGCATCCGGAGGGGGGGGTTACCGGGCTGGGTACGTCGCCAGTAAGCTGAATACGTTTTTTCTGACGTCGCCTGTCGATTTCGGGCACGGCAGAGAGCAAACTCTGGGTATAGGGATGTCGCGGATGATCCGTTATCGCGGCGGTCGGTCCTGTCTCAATCAACTTGCCGAGATACATGACGCCGATCCGGTCGCTGATGTGCGCGACAACCGCCAGGTTATGCGCGATAAAAAGATAGGTAAGCTTGAAATTCTGCTGAAGATCTCGCAACAGGTTGAGTACTTGGACTTGAATGGACACGTCGAGCGCAGAAACCGGCTCATCGCAGATTACAAGCCGAGGATTCAGTGCAATCGCCCGTGCAATCCCGATCCTCTGACGCTGCCCCCCGCTAAACTCGTGCGGGTACCGATCGATATGGTTTTCGTTTAACCCCACAAGACCGAGCAATTCCCTGACACGCGCCCTGCGTTCTTCTCTATCTCCTATTCGATGAATATCCAGCGGTTCCTGAACGATCCCACCCACCGTCATTCTAGGATCGAGAGAAGCGTACGGATCCTGGAAAATCATTTGGAGTTTTTTACGTACCGGTTTGAGCTGTTGCTCGGTAAGCCCAGCTAAATTTTGTCCCTCGAACAAAACCTTTCCGGCAGTAGGTCGATAAAGCTGGAGGACGGTAAGTCCGAGGGTCGATTTCCCGCAACCGCTCTCTCCTACAAGACCAAAGGTTTCTCCGGGTTCGACGGAAAAGGAAACCCCGTCGAGCGCTCGGACGGTTCCGCCTTGATGGCGGCCCCCCATGCTGTGTTCGAGAGGGAAATATTTGGTAAGATGTTCCAAGGTCAGCAGCGGTTCCGGCACTCCGGCCTCCCTCTAAGGGTCAGTAAAGCCAGCAGGCGCAATCGTGGCGTGTTCCGACGTTTTTGAGCGGCGGGCTGTCTATGCATTGAGCAAGGCGGTTTGCGCACCGAGGTGCAAAACGGCATCCGGCCGGAAGCCCCACAAGATTGGGCGGCACGCCCTCTATAGGCTCGATTCGTTGTTTGACCGTAGGCCCCAACTTGGGTACGGAGCGCAACAGACCGTTTGTATACGGATGCTTCGGGTGCTCGAACAACTCGTCTACGGGGGCGGATTCGATAATTTCCCCGGCATACATGACGATCACCCGGTCGCATACCTCACTGACGACGCCGAGATCGTGGGTGATGATGATCACCGACATATTGAGTTCTTCCTGGAGTTTCTGCATAAGCTCCAGAATCTGCGCCTGAATCGTCACATCAAGCGCCGTGGTGGGTTCGTCGGCAATCAGAAGTTTGGGATTGCAGGCCATGGCCATGGCGATCATAACGCGCTGGCGCATTCCACCGCTGAACTGATGCGGATAGTCGTCCAGCCGCGTTTCCGGACTGGGGATGTTGACCATTTTGAGCAGTTCGACGCTTCGGTCACGCGCTTCTTTTTTGCTGAGTCCCAAGTGGAGTTGAAGGGGTTCGCGCAATTGCCATCCTATGGTCAGCACCGGGTTGAGCGAAGTCATCGGATCTTGAAACACCATTGAGATGAGATTGCCCCGAATTTTCTGCATGGAAGATTCCGGTGCGGTTCTTAAATCTACAATCCCTGCGCCGTTTCCAGGATTGAACAGGATTTCTCCCTCGATGATGCGACCCGGTGGAGTCGTGATCAGCCGCATGATGGAAAGGACGGTCGCGCTTTTTCCACAGCCACTTTCTCCTACAATGCCGACGGTCTCTCCTTCGCCCACTTCGAAACTGACTCTATCTACGGCTTTGACCAGGCCGCCGCGTGTAAAGTAGTGAGTAGAGAGTTTTTCCACTCTAAGCAGAGGTTCCATCCATGTCCTCTATTCGGTCTGGCTGGTAAAATTGGATTCCGCGATTACTTTCTGTTCCACTTCCTTTGGCATTTCTTCGTAGCGAATGAACTTCCGGGTATGGCTACCGCGCCCCTGTGTAAACGACCGCAGGGTGGTGGAGTATTTGTACAGTTCGGCGAGGGGAACCTCGGCGCGCACCACCTGTTGCCTGTCTTTGGGGTCCATGCCGAGAATACGGCCACGTCGGCTGGAGAGATCGCCCATCACGTCCCCCATATACTCTTCGGGGACGACGACCTCCACTTCGTAGATCGGTTCGAGCATGACCGGTCGAGCGTCCGTAAAGGCTTTTTTGAACCCCATGGAGGCGGCGATCTTGAAGGCCATTTCGGAGGAGTCTACGGTATGAAACGAGCCATCGTACAGCGTGGCTTTGATATCTACGACCGGATATCCTGCGATGACGCCTTCGGTCAGGGTTTCTTGAATCCCCTTGTCTACCGCCGGGATAAATCTTTGCGGAACGACCCCGCCGACGATGGCATCGATAAATTCGTACCCGGCTCCGCGCGGTTGAGGTTCGAGCCGGATCCATGTGTCGCCAAACTGTCCCCGTCCCCCGGTCTGACGTTTGTAACGACCTTGTGCTTCGGCTTTTCCGCGTATGGTTTCCCGGTAGGGAATACGGGGCTGTATCATATCCACTTCCACCCCGAACCGGCGTTTAAGTCGTTCCACGGTCATCTCAAGATGGGTCTCCCCCGCACCCGAGAGGATAAGTTGTTTTATTTCCGAGTCGTAAGAAGCTATGAAAGACGGGTCTTCCTCGTGAAGCCTGGAAAGCCCCATGCTGATTTTCTCTTCATCTTCCTTGCTTTTGGGAAGAATGGCGGCGTTGGCCACGGGAGCCGAAAATACGATCCACGGGAACGAGAAAGCGTTTTGGCGAGAGCACAGTGTGTTGCCGGTATGCGTGTCTTTGAGTTTTACCGTAGCGCCGATCTCTCCGGCGTGAATTACGGGAAGTTCGCTTCGATTGTGTCCCAGGGTCTGGTAAATCTGGCCAAAGCGTTCCGAGGTATCCTTGGTGACGTTATGGAGATCGTCTCCGGCTTTGATCTGTCCGGAGTACACACGAAAATACGTCATTTCGCCGATATGCGCTTCGGACACCGTTTTGAAGACCAGTGCCGCGGGGGGGCCGGCCGGATCGGGATTCAAAGCGATTTTGGAATCGCCTTTGAGGGCGCTGGCAGGGGGGCGTTCGGCAGGGGAGGGCAAATACCGGACGATAGTGTCGAGCAGGGCGGATGTACCAATGTTAAAGGTTGCAGACGTACAGAGTATCGGAAAAATCTGGCGGTTTTTTACCCCGGCCTGAAGCCCTTGCATCAACTCTTCGTCGGTCAAGGTGCCCTCTTCGAAAAACTTTTCCAGCAGTTGATCGTCGGTTTCGGCGGCGGCTTCGATCAGTTTTTCTCGGTATTCAGTGGCCTGATCCGTGAGATCGGCAGGGATATCGTCGATTTGTCCTTTTCCGTCTCCGCCCCGGGGATAGGTAATCGTTTTCATGGCAATGAGATCAACAAGACCGGAGAAGGATTCGCTGGCACCTATCGGGACTTGTACGGGAACGGCTTTTTGGCCAAAGCGTTGCTGGATGCGTTCGACGGCACTAAAAAAGTCGGCATGTTCCTTATCGAGCAGGTTGACGACCAGCAGACGAGGGAGGTCGAATTCGTCGGCATAGGCCCATGCGCGTTCGGTTTCCACTTCGACTGCTTCCCCAGGACGCAAAAAGACGACTACCCCATCTACCACGCGCATGGCGCATTTGACTTCGCTGGTAAAGTCGGTATAGCCGGGGGTGTCTATAAAATGGATTTTATGACCGTCCCAGTCGCAATGAAGCGGGGTAAGGCCCGTGGAGATTTTGTGGGCGATTTCTTCTTCCCGATAATCGGAGGTGGTATTGCCGGCGGGAACGCTACCGAGCCGGTTGATAGCGCCTGAGGTGAAGAGGATGGCTTCGCCGGTGGAAGTTTTTCCGCTCCCGCTATGGCCTGCAAAACAGATGTTTCGAATGTGATCGATACGATATTCCCTCACGCGCTTTCCTCCTGTGCCGGTAAACTGCGGAGTTGCGAATGGCTCGAAGATGCCAATACCGTGTACAAAGGATGGGCATCATTGTAGCGAAAGCGAGGGCGTGGTGTCAAGTCTTTAGAGTGCGAGGAAAAAATCGAGGTGAGGAAAATAAATCAGGGCGGCTGGAAACATCCAGCCGCCCTGTTTAAATCTCCCGGCAGTTCCCTACTCTCCCACAAGGTCACCCAAGCAGTACCATCGGCGTAAGAGGACTTAACGACTCTGTTCGGAATGGGAAGAGGTGTTTCCCCTCTGCTATTACCACCGGAAGAAAAGTTTGACAATTGCATAGGGAAGGGAACAGCGCAGTAGCATGGGGGCGCTGGCCAAGCCTCACGGCTATTAGTACCAGTCGGCTGAATGGCTCGTCACCTTGCCACTTACACCTCTGGCCTATCGACCTTGTAGTCTACAAGGAGCCTTTAGGAGCTTGCGCTCGGGACATCTCGTCTTGAGGTAGGTTTCCCACTTAGATGCTTTCAGTGGTTATCCCATCCGAACATAGCTACCCAGCGATGCGGTTGGCACCACAACTGGTTTACTAGAGGTTCGTCCACTCCGGTCTTCTCATACTAAGAGCAGAGCCTCTCAAATGTCCTACGCCCGCGACGGATAGGGACCGAACTGTCTCACGACGTTCTAAACCCAGCTCGCGTACCGCTTTAATCGGCGAACAGCCGAACCCTTGGGACCTTCTCCGGCCCCAGGATGCGATGAGCCGACATCGAGGTGCCAAACCTCCCCGTTTATGTGGACTATCGGGGGAGATAAGCCTGTTATCCCCGGAGTACCTTTTATCCGTTGAGCTTCGGCCCTTCCACAAGGAACCGTCGGATCACTAAGCCCCACTTTCGTGTCTGCTTGACCTGTATGTCTCGCAGTCAGGCTCCCTTATGCCTTTGCACTCTGCGCACGATTGCCGACCGTGCTGAGGGAACCTTTGGGCGCCTCCGTTACTTTTTGGGAGGCGACCGCCCCAGTCAAACTGCCCACCTGACACTGTCTTTCACCCGGATTCACGGGTCGAAGTTAGAATCCCAACAACACAAGGGTGGTATTTCAAGGTCGGCTCCAGAAAGGCTAGCGCCCTTCTTTCTCAGCCTCCCACCTATCCTACACATGCATTGACGAGACCCAATATCAAGCTACAGTAAAGGTTCACGGGGTCTTTCCGTCCTGTCGCGGGTATCCGGCATCTTCACCGGAGCTACAGTTTCGCCGAGCTCCTCGTTGAGACAGCGCTCAAGTCGTTACACCATTCGTGCAGGTCGGAACTTACCCGACAAGGAATTTCGCTACCTTAGGACCGTTATAGTTACGGCCGCCGTTTACCGGGGCTTCAGTTTAGGGCTTCGCCTTGCGGCTAACCCCACCCTTTAACCTTCCGGCACCGGGCAGGTGTCAGTCCCTATACATCGTCTTACGACTTAGCAGAGACCTGTGTTTTTAGTAAACAGTCGCTTGAGCCATTTCACTGCGATCCCTTTCAGCTCACCCCGCGAGGGGGATCACTTACGTGGGGACACTCCTTCTTCCGAAGTTACGGAGCTAGATTGCCTAGTTCCTTAACGAGGATTCACTCGAGCACCTTAGTATATTCTACCTGCCTACCTGTGTCGGTTTGCGGTACGGTCACCTGACAGACTCACTTAGAGGCTTTTCTTGGCAGCATGATTAGGATCAGTTGGCTTGCCCGAAGGCTCGTTCCCCTGTCACCTCTCGGAGTATGTTCGCGCGGATTTGCCTACGCGAACCTCCTACAGGCTTCGACCAGTACGACCAAAACTGGCTGACCTTTCACTTCTGCGTCCCCCCATCGTGTCTTTGTCGCCTGTCCGGTGGTACAGGAATTTTCTACCCTGTTTTCCATCGCCTACGCCTTTCGGCCTCGACTTAGGTACCGACTTACCCTGAGAGGACGATCCTTGCTCAGGAAACCTTAGGCTTTCGGTGAAGGGGATTCTCACCCCTTTTATCGCTACTCGTACCGGCATCCTCTCTTCCATCTCGTCCAGCTATCCTTACGGACAACCTTCGACCTACTATGGAATACTCCCCTACCGATCCCGCAAAGCGGAATCCCGTAGCTTCGGTGGCGAGCTTGAGCCCCGAAGAATTATCAGCGCAGAATCACTTGACTGGTGAGCAATTACGCACTCTTTAAATGGTGGCTGCTTCTAAGCCAACATCCCAGTTGTCTGAGTAATTCCACCACCTTAATCACTTAGCTCGCACTTAGGGACCTTAGCTGACGGTCCGGTTTGTTTCCCTCTCGCCTGTGGAGCTTATCCCCCACAGGCTGACTCCCGCAGAGCAAGTAAATGGCATTCGGAGTTTGTTTGGGTTTGGTAAGCTTGTAGGCCCCCTAGCCCATTCAGTGCTCTACCTCCACTACTCTCCTGCGAGGCTAGCCCTAAAGCTATTTCGGGGAGAACCAGCTATCTCCGAGTTTGATTGGCCTTTCACCCCTATCCACAGCTCATCCCCTAACTTTTCAACGTTAGTGGGTTCGGGCCTCCACGTGCGGTTAGACACGCTTCACCCTGGCCATGGCTAGATCACTCGGCTTCGGGTCTACTGCATGCAACTCAACGCCCAGTTAGGACTCGCTTTCGCTACGGCTCCGTCCCTGAAGGACTTAACCTTGCTGCATACAAGTAACTCACCGGTTCATTATGCAAAAGGCACGCAGTCAGTCCAACCGAACAATCCGAGGATCATCCGGTCTTTCCTCCCACAGCTTGTAAGCACACGGTTTCAGGATCTATTTAACTCTCCGCCAGGAGTACTTTTCACCTTTCCCTCACGGTACTGGTTCACTATCGGTCGTCAGTGAGTATTTAGCCTTAGAGGGTGGTCCCTCCGGATTCCTACGGGATTTCACGTGTCCCGTAGTACTTGGGTATTTGAAAAAGAGTGTCTCTGGTTTTCGCCTACCGGACTTTCACCGTCTATGGCTCAACTTTCCAGAAGATTCGGCTAACCAAGACATTTGTAACTCTTCGATCGGGCTGCATCCCGATCACTTCAAACCCCACGACCCCGGTCGTATAACGCACGCAGGCTATCACATACGACCGGTTTAGGCTGTTCCCCGTTCGCTCACCACTACTAGGGGAATCGCGGTTGCTTTATTTTCCTAGGGGTACTGAGATGGTTCAGTTCCCCCCGTTGGCTTTGTCAGGCTATGGATTTACCTGACAATGACGCGACATAACTCGCGCCGGGTTTCCCCATTCGGACATCCCCGGATCAAAGTTTGCGTGCAACTCCCCGAGGCTTATCGCAGCTTAACCACGTCCTTCATCGCCTTCTGACGCCAAGGCATCCTCCGTGTGCTCTTAGTAGCTTGACCAACAAATTGTGCTCATAGAGCTCCGATGGTACAACGCCGTTCCCGTCTATATCCCTATGCAATTGTCAAAGAACCCCGTAGCACCGCTACGGTAAGTGGAGATAACCGGGATCGAACCGGTGGCCTTCGGCTTGCAAAGCCGACGCTCTCCCAGCTGAGCTATATCCCCCGATAAGCGTAAGAAGTGGGCCTAAGTGGAATCGAACCACTGACCTCACGCTTATCAGGCGTGCGCTCTAACCATCTGAGCTATAGGCCCAAAAACAAGATAGCGTGCATGGCCTGTCCGGCAAGTCGACCTAAGAGTATATACTCTTTAGAAAGGAGGTGATCCAGCCGCACCTTCCGGTACGGCTACCTTGTTACGACTTAGTGCCAGTCACCAGTCTTACCTTCGGCGCCCCCCTCCCTTGCGGGTTAGGGCAACGACTTCGGGCACTCCCGGCTTCCATCACTTGACGGGCGGTGTGTACAAGGCCTGGGAACATATTCACCGCGGCATGCTGATCCGCGATTACTAGCGATTCCGCCTTCATGCAGTCGAGTTGCAGACTGCAATCCGAACTGAGACCGGCTTTTGGGGATTAGCTCCACCTCACGGTATTGCAACCCTTTATACCGGCCATTGTAGCACGTGTGTAGCCCTGGGCATAAAGGCCATGAGGACTTGACATCATCCCCGCCTTCCTCCGATTTGTCACCGGCGGTCCCCCTAGAGTGCCCAGCTTTACCTGATGGCAACTAAGGGCGAGGGTTGCGCTCGTTGCGGGACTTAACCCAACATCTCACGACACGAGCTGACGACAGCCATGCAGCACCTGTGTACCCGCTCCGAAGAGGGGACGTATCTCTACGCCTTACAGGTACATGTCAAGCCCAGGTAAGGTTCTTCGCGTTGCATCGAATTAAACCACATGCTCCACCGCTTGTGCAGGCCCCCGTCAATTCCTTTGAGTTTCAACCTTGCGGCCGTACTCCCCAGGCGGGGTACTTAATGCGTTAGCTTCGGCACTGAAGGGGTCGATACCTCCAACACCTAGTACCCAACGTTTACGGCTAGGACTACCAGGGTATCTAATCCTGTTTGCTCCCCTAGCTTTCGCGCGTCAGCGTCAGTATCAGGCCAGAGAGCCGCCTTCGCCACTGGTGTTCTTGTCGATATCTACACATTCCACCGCTACACCGACAATTCCGCTCTCCTCTCCTGTACTCAAGTGATGCAGTATCAAATGCAGATTCCCGGTTGAGCCGGAACATTTCACATCTGACTAACACCACCGCCTGTACGCCCTTTACGCCCAATAACTCCGAACAACGCTTGCTCCCCCCGTATTACCGCGGCTGCTGGCACGGAGTTAGCCGGAGCTTCCTCCGGTGGTACCGTCAATCTTGAAGATTGTTTACCCCCAAGATTTCGTTCCACCTGACAGAGGTTTACATTCCGAAGAACTTCATCCCTCACACGGCGTCGCTGGGTCAGGCTTTCGCCCATTGCCCAAATTTCTAGACTGCTGGCTCCCGTAGGAGACTGGGCCTTATCTCAATCCCAATGTGGCCGGTCACCCTCTCAGGCCGGCTACCGATCGTCGCCTTGGTAGGCCGTTACCCTACCAACTAGCTAATCGGGCGCGGGGCCATCCTCAAACGGTAGCTTTCATGAAGAGGCCACCTTTAGTCCGCATTCCATGCGAAACACGGACCACATTCGGTATTAGCCCGCCGTTAGGCGGGTTATTCCCAGTTTGAGGGCAGGTTCCCCACGTGTTACTCACCCGTCCGCCACTTGGCTGCATCCCGAAGGACACAACCCCGTTCGACTTGCATGACTAAGACACGCCGCCAGCGTTAGTTCTGAGCCAGGATCAAACTCTCCATAAAAGGAAAAGTTCGATCATAATCAAAATATCTTGTTTAGCCTTCAGATTGTTGAAGGCCATTGCCGGACGACACAGCACATGCACGCTATCTTGTTTTCAAAGAACTCACAGCCTTTATTACAGCCTCGTCAATATACGGTAGACCTCTCCAGATGTCAAGCGTTTTTTAAAAGAAAAAACATTTCTTCCCCACAAAAAGCATCCTACCCCTTCTCTTCGGGCGGATTGCGCCGAACCACATTGGCCGCCTGCGGCCCCTTGGCGCCTTCCGTGATCTCAAACTCCACTTCCTCTCCCTCCCGAAGCGTTTTGTACCCTTCCATCTGTATCGCGGAGAAATGCACGAAAACATCGTCGCCGTCCGCTCTTGCGAGAAAACCGTATCCTTTGCGTTCGTTAAACCACTTGACCGTTCCGATCGTCACTTTCGTGCCTGCCTTTCCGTAGCATCCTTCTATCAGAAAAGCGGAGACCCGCGTCGGTTCCGCGCATCGCGCACCCGCCCGGGCGGCTTCTCTTTCTGCCGCAAAACACGGAGTCAAAATCAATACGCGCGTCCACTCGGCGAGACGGGAGGCTCTTTATCTCCAAGCTTCGATAAACATTAAATTGTCAGGCGGGATATATCGCAAAAAATACGAGGATACTCGGCAGTGTCAAGCAATTTTTACAGCCTGTTCCTAACGAAAGGCAGCACCCGACTCCAAAACGACCGGCTCTATCTCCAGCAGTTCTTTAACCCCGGACACGTCTCTCTCCATCCGGTCTGCTTGCTGGGCCGCGTGATACGAACTGCGAACCAGAGGACCGGATTCCACATGCCGAATGCCCATCCGTTCCCCAACCTCTTTAAAGGAGGCAAATTCCTCCGGCGTCACATACCTATCGACCGGAAGGTGTTTCTTGGTCGGTTGGAGATACTGGCCTATCGTCAGAATATCGCACCGCACACGGGCGACGTCTTTCATAACAAGATAAATCTCTTCTTCCGTTTCCCCAAGACCGACCATGATACCTGTTTTTGTCGTCGCTCCATATCGGCCTGCGCGATCCAACAACTCGATAGATTGCTCGTATCGGGCTTGTGGTCGGACTTTACGGTATAGACGAGGGACGGTTTCCAGATTGTGATTCAACAGATCGGGATGCGCGTCGAGCACCGTCCGCAGAGCCGTTTCCGATCCTTTGAAATCCGGTATGAGCACCTCGATCCCCGTTCCGGGACAACGCCGACGAACAGCCTGAATGGTTTCTGCAAAGATCGGCGCTCCTCCATCGGACCGCTCATCGCGGTTTACCGACGTGATCACCGCAAACTTAAGCCCCAACCGTTCGACGGCCAGGGCAACCCGCTCCGGCTCGTTCCAATCAAGCTCCGGTTCCGGACGTCCTGTCTTTACGGCGCAAAATCCGCAACTTCGAGTGCAGATGTCTCCCAAAATCATAAACGTGGCCGTACGTTGCTCCCAGCACTCCCACTGATTGGGGCATTGCGCGCTTTCGCAGATCGTATGCAACCGGTGCGTCCGTACGATCTCTTTCAATTCCAGAAAATTAGGCCCTTGTCTAAGCCGAACTTTCAACCAAGAAGGATGGGAAAGCATACTTTTCAAACCTGTCTACGGTCGGGACCCGACCGGCGATTTCGCCCCTCACCCAGGGCGCAGATCGGGCGCGCCGTCTCCTGCCGGGGAAATCACCACGGGTGTTTCCCCGAGAAAACGGGCCACCGTTTCCGACATGGCATTGAAATCCGACCGGCTAAATCCGACACAGCTATGGAGGATTTTACCTTCTCGGTCGATCAGAAAGAGAGTAGGGACATTGGTCAACCCATAGTCGGCCGATATCCAGTGTGTCTCGTCCAACAGATTCGGAAACGAGGCGTTATATTCATTTAAATACGCGATAGTATCTTCGGCCGTATCCTGAGAGACACCCCAGAACTGAAACCCCTTGCGTTCTTTGTACGCCTGATAAAACTTTTCGAAATACGGCGCGCTAAACTTGCACGTGCCGCAACTGACCTTAAAAAATGCCGTAAGCAACAACCCGTCCCGGGACAGTTCAGTCAGCGTATGTTTTACACCCTTTATATCGGACAGGGAAAAATCCGGGGCGCGGGTTCCTGCTTCAAGTGCGGCCATATCGCCTCCTTTCGAAATATGAGGTCTTCCGAAACGAATCGGATAGCCGTCGGAAAACGAAAGTCTGACCAAAAGAGATACAAGACAATGTCTATTACATCGAACATATCTTTCTTAGAACCCAATGTCAAGTGTTCTGGCAGATCGGAAACGCTTGATTTCGCCATGGAAAGCCTATTGCCAAAGATAGCCAAAGGTTCTACATTGCAAGACCGTACCCACTTCTTAAAACCGCCTGCTTTAGAAGACGGTAATCGACTTTCGAGGTTTCCCTTACGGCAAGAGGAGGTTATGGCTCTATGACACACCGGCGTATCGGAGAAATTATGGTGGACGAAGGTTTTATTACCGCGGAACAGCTTGAGGTCGCGCTCAAAGAACAGAAAAAAGGAGTAGAGCGGCTTGGCGAGGCCGCTATCCGGCTGGGGTTTCTTACACGCATTCAACGCGATGAAATCGTCAAAGTTCAGATGGAAGACATGGCAGGGTAACATTTCTTGGCAGTAGACTCGCGGTCTGCGCGAACCCTGCAACATTTCTGCATCCATGGGAGTTTTACCCTGAAGAAGTTCGATACCGGTTTGGAGTTTTAATTTTTCGAGATCGGATGTCATTTTCTGACTATAGGCGAAGAACCGGTTTCGATTGCAAACCATATCGGCGATACAAACTGGGGTATTGAAGCCTCCCCCGCAGCCATTGCGCAGCAATCGAAGCATCTTCACGCTTCTACCACCGGGGAGTCGTTGGTCTTGCAGCTTGCTGCAAGGTATGCACTCGCTGTTCTGTTCATGGAGATCGAGGCAGGGGAATGAGCGAAAAATCGGAAATGGGTTCGCTGATCGAGGTCAAATCCCTCGAAAAAACCTATCAGATGGGCGAGGAACTGGTCCGTGCCCTTCGGGGCGTATCTTTTTTTATCGAGCGTGGGGAGTACGTCGCCATCATGGGTCCATCGGGATCCGGAAAATCCACGCTTATGAATATCATCGGTTGTTTGGATACGCCCTCCGGTGGAAGTTACCTCTTGAACGGCAAACGCGTCAGTCAAATGTCGGATGACGAACTGGCCTTTATCCGCAATCGGGAGATCGGTTTTGTCTTTCAGACCTTCAACCTGCTACCGCGTGCCGATGCGCTCCACAACGTGGAACTTCCGCTTATCTACCGAGGTGTCGGCACCAAAGACCGAAGAGCGCTCGCCATGTCCGCCCTCGAATCGGTCGGTCTCAAAGAACGGACACATCACAAACCCAACGAGTTGTCCGGGGGACAACGTCAGCGTGTCGCCATTGCGCGGGCGCTCGTCAACGACCCTTCGATCATCCTGGCGGACGAGCCGACCGGAAACTTGGACTCCAAAACCGGTGAGGAAATCATGGATATCTTTGATGAACTCAACCGGAACGGCCACACCATCATCCTCGTCACCCACGAAGAGACGATCGCCGCGCACAGCCGCCGGGTCATTCGTCTGCGCGACGGTCATATCGAAAAGGACGAGCAGTTGAATTAGGCCTCCGGACAAAACGGTTTTTTGGCCTTCTTTGCCTCGATTCGATCTGTCTTTGGTTTTTCCCACATTTTTTTCGAGAACCTCTCCTTTTTCCGACTAAAGATAAAGGTACGGGCCTATCCGCCGTTTACACAGGGCGGTGGGGGAAGATATTGGCATGGCATCCATGATGCCGTCTAAAACCGGGTACGGTCATGCAACGTCCGGCGTGGTGGATCGCGTTGTGCTATACCGGCGGGCTGTTGGCCGGGCGTTATCTTCCCATCCCTTTGGAAACGGCGGCATTCGGTCTTCTCTTCTCGGTTCTCTTCGTTTTGAAAGGTCTCCGGACGCCCGGACGGTCATATGCCCTCGTCGTACCAGTCACCCTCAGCGTATTCGGCGCTGGGGTTTTGTGGTATATCGTCCAGGTTCGGGTCGTTCCGGAGACCGATATAAGACGGCACGCCGACGGGCCGGAGCGCATCATTGTCGAAGGGCGGATCGACCGGGATCCTGATGTACGCGACGGTCATACAATCGTCACTTTTACCGCCGACTCGGCGCGATATATCTCCTCCGCGAGCAACGCGCTCGTTAGGGGTCGCGTACAAGTGCGCATCCGCGCAGGCCTATCGACGGGTGCATACGGTGACCGCGCACAGGCGACAGGTTGGCTTCTCCGTCCCTCTTCGGCCCGAAACCCCGGCGGTTTCGACGCCCTTGCGTTCTACGAGAGTCAGGGTATTCATGTCCTCATGAGCATTCAGGACAGTATGAGTTACCGAGTTTTAGAACGCGGGGGTCTTCGTTTTTGTTTCATACTTCGGTTATCCTGCCTCTTAGAAACAACATCGAGCATACGATAGACGCTACGCTCGACGGAACGGCGGCGCCGTTGCTCAAAGGGCTTTTGCTGGGCCGGAAGCATCAGCTGCCCGAAGACTTAACGGATGCGTTTTCCATCACCGGGTTGACGCATATTCTTTCCGTATCCGGTCTGCATGTCGGACTGCTCATTTTTATCCTCTGGACGCTGTTTTCGGCGCTTCGTCTGCCCCGCGCAGCCGTTGCGGGAGCGACATTCGGTGTGATTGTGGTCTATGCTTTTCTCACCCAGCTTGCGCCGTCCGTCGTTCGCGCTTCGATCATGGGCGGTCTTTTTCTGACAGGCCGACTACTCGACCGTCAGACAGACGGACTCAACATGCTCGGCGTGGCAGGACTGATCATCCTGATGCTTTGGCCTCAAGCGGTCTTCGACCTGGGATGCCAGCTTTCCTTTGTCGCTACGGCCTCCATTATCTCCGTCTATCCTCGGTTGAAGGAACTGTTGCCTACGCGCATCGGGCACTCGTCTGTCCGATGGGTATCCGGAATAAGGGACGCGCTGCTGGTTTCGGCGGCAGCGCAGTTAGGGACCGCACCGATCATCGCATCGGCGTTTTACCAGATTTCGATCATATCGCCGTTAGCCAATCTGTTTGCGGGACCTCTGGTTTTCGCTGCCACTGCGCTCGGTGTGTTGGGGGTGGCGACCGGGCCGATCAGTCTTGCGGTTGCCGACCTATTTGGGGCGTCTAACGGTTTCATACTGGCGGGCATGGTATGGGTGGCACGTTTTTTCGCTGAAATACCCTTTGCCTCGTTGTCCGTTCCCGCTCCCTCCCTTTTTCTTGGCGTCCTCTTTTATACGGTCGGGATTGCGGTGCTGTGGCCACCGCGAGACCGAAAAATCCGCTACGGCATGGGAACAGCGGGCTTGCTGGTTGCGGTCGGGGGATGGGTGTTTTGGGCGCAGCCCGCCGAGTTGCGCATCACGGTGCTGGATGTAGGACAGGGAGACGCCATCTTTATCGCCACCCCGAACGGGCGCACGATGTTGATTGACGGTGGTTTGCGCACGCCCGACTACGACGCCGGTGCGCGCGTCGTACTGCCTTTTTTGCGTGCGCACGGGTATCGCCGTATCGACGCTGTCTTTTTGAGCCACCCCCATGCAGACCATTACGGCGGAATGACCGCGCTTTTCGACGAGATCGAGGTAGGAGAGGTGATTACCGGCGGGATGACGGGGGATACGCCTTTGTTTCGTGCGTGGGAAACGGCGTTTCTTCACAGAAAAATACGATACCGCGCCGCGCTGGCCGGGGACCGAATTGGACATGGCGGTGAGGTGGATATCCTTGTTCTTCACCCTTCGTTCGAATTTATGGACACGCACGGGGTCGAACACGCAAACGACGCTTCGCTGACCTTGCGTCTTACCTACGGCGGGTTTAGCATGTTGTTTGCCGGGGATGTGGAGGAAAAGGGGGAACGGGCGTTGACGGCCGGGTATCCGGCGCTTCCGACGTCCATCGTCAAGGTTCCGCATCACGGAAGTTCCACCTCAAGCGGTATTTCGTTTATCGAGCGATTTTGTCCGAAGGCTGCCGTCATCTCCGTGGGAGCTTACAACGCTTTCCGGCATCCCGCGCGTGCTGTGATCGAGCGGTATGGCAAAGCGGGTGCACAGGTATACCGGACCGACCGGTCGGGGGCTGTGACCATACGGAGCGACGGAAAGACCTTTACCATAGACGAAATGCTTTCCGGTTCAAGCCATTCGGATTGGATATCCCCTCGCCGGGCGTTCGAGCGTATTTGCTTGACAGAGATTTTTCGCTCGCCTATATTGCGTTGTGCGGGGCTAAGTTGAAGTCTTTCAGCGAAGTATGCCTTTGTCATCCCATTGTTTCATCTGCCGTCGGCCTCTTTTGACTCTCCTTGCCGCGATGCATCCCACCTTTCTGCGTTTTCTTCTTCCCATATTGTTGGTTACGGTGATTTTTCCGGCGTGGAGTTGCACCGCACAGGCACAACGAAACGAGGAGGAAGCGCTTGAGACCGAGTCCGGAGTGCGGAATGAACAGGTGGCAAACCGGTATCGGGAAGAAATCGACCGGTATGTCGAAGAAATACGAAAATACCCGGATCGCATGGCTTCGCGTCTGGCGCTGATCGCATTGTATCGTACGACGGGGCGCTATGACGAAGCGTTCGAGTTGGCGGAGCAAACGGCGGAGACCAGCGCGGATTCGGGAAGGGGACGGCTGGCGGCGGGGGAAATTCTGCTATTGAAAGGAAAATACGCGGCGGCGGAAGCGCGTTTTATCGAGGCCAAATCGCGGTCTGGCGTTTTGCTGACAGCCACGTTGCAACTGGGGTTGACGTATCATGAAATCGGACGGCGGTCCGAGGCACGCGGCTTGTTTCAGGAGCTTATTCGCGCGTATCAGCAGGGCAAGGCCGTCAACGCTGGCGATCTGATGGCGGTAGCGCTGGCTGCTCGGTATTTAGAGCGTTATCACGACGCGAACCGGTTGTTTGGAGAGGCTACGCAGGCCGATCCTGGTTTGAAAGATGCCTTTGTCGCGTGGGGACGGATGTTTGTCGAAAAGTACAACCGGGCGGAGGCGATTTCGAACTTCGAGGATGTCTTGGCGATCGACGCTTTCTATCCGCCTGCACTGGCCGGTCTGGCGGAGGCGTTTTCCGAAGACCGAACCGCCCAGGCGGAAGCAAAGTGTAAAGAAGCACTGGCGATCAATCCTTATCTGGTAGAAGCGCATCATCTGCTTGGCCGGATGGCGCTGACGGACGAGAACTATCCCGAAGCGATAGAACATTTTCGTGGAGCGCTGGAGGTAAACCCCGACTCGCCGTCTACTCGTGCGCTTCTTGCTGCCTGTTATCACGCCATGGGACGGCACGCCGAATACGAGGCGGAGTGCCGACGGGTGCTGGATGTTCATCCGGGTTATGGGCAGTTGTATGCGACCATTGCGGACAACCTGTCGCGTCGCTATCGTTTCCGTGAGGCGATAGAAATGGGACGCCAGGCGATCGAGATCGACCCCGAACTCTGGAGCGCCCATGCCAGTCTCGGCATCAATCTGTCGCGGGTGGGAGAAGAGGAAGCGGGGCGGCGTTATTTGGATCGCGCCTTTGAACATGATCCGTTTAATACGTGGACATACAACACACTCAATCTCTTCGATTCCTTCGAAGCCTATACGACGCGGCGGAGCGAGCATTTTATCCTCAAGCTACACAGAGACGAAGATTTGGTATATGGTGCGATGGCGCTCGATCTGCTCGAAGAAGCGTATCGGGCGATGGCCTCCCGATACGGTTTTAGCGCACCCCGGCCCGTACTTGTGGAGATGTTTCCCAAACACAACGATTTTGCGGTTCGTATTTCCGGATTGCCGGGGGCGGGGGCGTTGTTGGGGGTATGTTTTGGCGAGGTCATCGTGGCGGACTCGCCGAGGGCGCGCCCCGCCGGTTCGTTTAATTGGGGGCAGACGCTTTGGCACGAATTTGCGCATGTGATCCATCTTCAGTTGACACGCAACCGGATTCCCCGTTGGTTGGCCGAAGGCATCGCGGTTTACGAGACCCGGCAGGGACGTCCGGAGTGGGGAATCGACATGGAGGCGGACTTTGCGGCGGCGGTCGAGAAAAAGGCGCTACTCAAGGTAAGTGATCTCAACAGCGGTTTTACCCGACCCAAATCTGCAGAACAGGTCATTCTTTCGTACTATCAGGCTTTCGTAGTCGTGGAATACATCGTAGAGCGGTATGGTTTCGAGGCCATTAGGAAAACGTTGCGGCTTTACAACGAGGAAAAATCTACGGATGAGATCGTAAAGACGGTTTTCGGTGTTTCGTTTGCGGCATTTGACGAAGATTTTTTAAAATATGCGGTCAAGCGCACCGAGAAGACCAGACAGGTTCTGCGTTTTACGCCGCCCCGGGGCAAGGAGTTTACGGAGGCCGATTTGCGTCGGCAGACGGATGAACAGCCGGAGAGTTTTTACGCCTGGCTGTTTCTGGCGCGTGAGGTTCAAGCGGCCGGCAAGACGGACGAGGCCATCGAGGCGCTTGTCAAGGCGCGAACGCTGGTGCCTTCTTATGTGCACGACGGCAACCCATATCGGTTGCTGGCGACCCTGTACCAAAAACGGGGCAAGAAAGCGGCGGCGCTTAGGGAACTGGAGATGTTGACGGCGATGGACGAAGACGACTTGGAGGCATGCCGAGAGTTGGCGGCGCTGTACGCCGGTGAACAGCAATACGAAGAGGGACTCAGGGCATTGACGCGCGGTGTGATGATCCATCCTTTCGATGCGCGTCTTCGCCATCAGCGCGGAGTGGCGTTTGAACAGTTGAGCCGTTTCGACCATGCGGTTGCGGAGTTTGAGGCTGTGCTGGTCTTGGAGACGACGGACCGAGCGGCGGCGTATTACAACTTGGCACGGGCATATTTGCGGGCCAAGCGCCGCGCTGATGCCAAGAAGGCGGCGTTGCAAGCGCTCGAAATCGCGCCGAATTACGAAGCGGCGCAGGAAATTTTGCTTAAAGCGGTGGAGTAGATCCACATGATTTCTCGCACCAGATCAAAAACCATCGACTCGCCGAAAAAATCGTCGAATAAAACAGGAGCTGTTTCTTGCCCAAGCGCACCGATATTTCGTCCATACTCATCGTAGGTTCCGGGCCGATCGTCATCGGTCAGGCGTGCGAATTTGACTATTCGGGAAGCCAAGCCTGCCGGGCCCTCCGCGAAGAAGGCTATCGCGTCATCCTTATCAACAGCAATCCGGCGACGATCATGACCGACCCGGACATGGCGGATCGGACTTATGTGGAGCCGATCACCGCCGAGTATGTCGAGAAGATCATCGCGCGGGAGCGTCCAGATGTGCTGTTGCCTACGCTGGGGGGCCAGACCGCGCTAAACGTGGCGGTGGAACTGGCCGAAAGCGGTGTATTGGAGCGGTACGGGGTAGAGCTTATCGGCGCCAAGCTCAAGGCCATCAAAATGGCGGAAGACCGCGAACTGTTTCAGGCCGCTATGAAACGGATCGGTCTGGAAGTGCCAAGAGGCGGGTTTGCCCACACGGTCGACGAGGCTTGGCAAGTCGTCCGGGAAACGGGCTACCCGTCGATCATCCGGCCCGCGTTTACGCTCGGCGGTACGGGCGGCAGCATCGCCTATACGGAAGCCGAGTTCGAATCGGCGGTACGCTGGGGGCTTTCCGCCAGCCCGATCACCGAAATTCTGATCGAAGAGTCGGTCATTGGGTGGAAAGAATACGAATTGGAGGTCATGCGCGACCTTGCGGACAACGTGGTCATCATCTGCTCGATCGAAAACTTCGACCCCATGGGTATCCACACCGGAGACAGCATTACGGTTGCACCTGCGCAGACGTTGACCGACAAAGAATATCAGATCATGCGCGATGCGGCCATCCGGGTCATCCGAGAAATCGGCGTCGAGACGGGCGGCTCCAACATACAGTTTGCGGTCAGCCCACATGACGGCCGGCTGCTTGCCATCGAAATGAACCCGCGCGTGTCGCGCAGTTCGGCGCTTGCCTCGAAGGCCACCGGATTTCCCATTGCCAAGATCGCCGCAAAACTGGCCGTAGGCTACACGCTGGACGAAATCCCGAACGACATCACACGCGAAACCCCTGCCTCTTTCGAGCCTACCATCGACTATGTAGTGGTTAAAATCCCCCGGTGGGCATTTGAAAAATTTCCAAATGCGGATACCCGGTTGGGTACGCAGATGAAATCCGTGGGCGAGACGATGGCCATCGGGCGAACCTTCAAGGAGGCGCTTCAAAAAGGGTTACGCGGGCTGGAGATCGACCGTTTCGGATTCGGCGCGGATGGAAAGGGTATCGACCCATATCAACTCAGCGTCAATGAACAGAGCGCATGGCGATACAAGATATGTGAGCAACTCAAAGTAGCCACGTCGGAACGGATTTTCCAGATTCACACGGCGCTTCATTTAGACGTTTCCATCAAAGAGATACAGGATTTGACCGGTATCGATCCGTGGTTTCTGCACAATTTGAAAGAAATCGTCGACATGGAAAACGAGATTCGCCGCCAGCGCGGCGGGATACCGCCCGACCTTTTATACCGCGCGAAGCAGTTCGGTTTCTCGGATTATCAGTTGGGCTATCTTTCAGGGTCCGACGAAAAGACGGTACGCGCCGAGCGTTTGGCACGGGGCATGCGGGCGGTATACAAGACGGTGGACACGTGCGCGGCGGAGTTCGAAGCCATGACGCCTTACTATTATTCCACCTACGAATCGGAAACCGAAACGCGCCCCAAAACGGGCAAGACCATCATGATACTGGGTGGTGGGCCCAACCGGATCGGTCAAGGCATAGAATTCGATTACTGTTGCGTGCAGGCCGTCTTGGCGCTCAAGGAAGAAGGGTATGAAACCCTCATGGTCAACAGCAATCCGGAGACCGTCAGCACGGACTATGACATTTCGGATCGTCTGTTTTTCGAGCCGCTGACCTTTGAGGATGTAATGAACATCATCGAAACGGAGCGACCGGACGGTGTGATCGTGCAGTTTGGCGGACAGACACCGCTTAAGTTGGCACTTCCGCTCGAACGCGCCGGCGTGCCCGTCATAGGCACGTCGCCCGACAGCATAGACCTTGCTGAAGATCGAAAACGGTTCGGGGCGCTGACCAGAGAATTAGGAATTCCGCATCCTCCGCATGGAACGGTATTTTCGTATGACGAAGCCCAGCAGGTCGCCCGGTCTATTGGCTATCCGGTGCTGGTGCGACCCTCGTATGTTCTGGGGGGCCGTAATATGGCGATCGTCTACGACGACGTCTCGCTTGGCGAGTATATGCGTACCGCGGTGCAGGTGTCGCCGGAGCATCCCATCCTGATCGACAAATTTCTGGAAGACGCCTTTGAATACGATGTAGATGCCATATCGGACGGAACCGACGTGGTGCTCGGAGGCGTCATGGAGCACATCGAAGAGGCGGGTATCCACTCCGGCGATTCCGCATGTGTACTGCCGCCCTATATGGTCAAGCCGATGCACGTCGAGACGATGCGTGTCTATACGCATGCACTGGCCCGAGCGCTTCGCGTGATCGGACTGATCAACGTGCAGTACGCGATCAAGGACGATGTGGTATACGTCCTTGAGGTCAACCCCCGTGCCTCACGGACCATACCGTTTGTTTCCAAGGCAATCGGGGTTCCGCTTGCCAAACTGGCGGCAAAGGTGATGGTCGGTCAAACCTTGCGGGAACTGGGTTTTATCGAAGAGATTACGCCTTCTTACGCATCGGTAAAGGAAGTGGTATTGCCGTTTGTAAAATTTGCCGGCACCGACAGCGTGCTTGGCCCGGAGATGAAATCTACCGGGGAGGTCATGGGCATCTGCGAACAGCCGGGCTTGGCTTTTGCCAAAAGTCAAGCGGCGGCAGGAGGATCGCTACCCATGCAGGGAACGGTGCTGTTGAGTGTCAACGAATACGACCATGAAAACGTAGTCGGCGTCGCGCGCGAGTTGGCCGACATGGGGTTTGTTTTGGTCGCCACCGACGGAACCGCACGTACGCTGGAAGAGGTGGGTCTTCCCGTCGCTCGTGTCAACAAGCTCTACGAAGGCTCTCCGCACGTGGTGGATCACATCAAGGAACGAAAGATTCAGTTGATCATCAATACGCCTTTGGGGAAAAACGCACGTAAGGACGACTATGCTATTCGGCGGGCCGCCATAGAGAACGGAGTTCCCTGTATTACCACGTTGTCGGGGGCGTGGGCGGCCGTAAAAGCCATCCGCGCGCTCAGACAGGAAATACTGGATGTAAAAAGTCTTCAGGAGTGGCATGAAAGGTTAAAGTGAAATTTGAAGGGTGAAAGAGAATACGCCACTTCACGATTCTCTGTTTTTCTTCACACTTCACCCTCAAACTTCAAACTTCTTTAGAAAGGGTCTTTCATGGAAGAGGTCGAGGGGGGAATACTGGCGGCAAGCGGGTTTAGCGCCAGTACAGTGAGTTGCGGTATCAAAGCGCCCAAAGGAACACGCAAAGATATTCTTCTCATAGACGCCGGCACAGCGGTGGCGGCGGCGGCGGTATTTACGACCAACCGAGTGCAGGCCGCGCCGGTACTCGTCTCAAAAGAGCATATTCGGACGGGATTGGCAAGGGCTTTGGTGATCAACAGCGGCAATGCCAATGCGTGCAATGGGCAGAAGGGTATGGAGGATGCCCGAGCGATGGCGGCGGAGACGGCTTCCGGACTCGGTATTCCCGCCGAAATGGTGTTGGTGGCTTCTACCGGGGTAATCGGACGCCCGATGCCGATGGACTGCATTCGAGAGGGTATTCGAGAGGCTGTGGGACTTATAGGCAAAGGGGAAGGGACGGATGCGGCGCGGGCCATCATGACCACCGATACCGTGCCCAAGGAATGCAGCGTCCGATTCGATATGGACGGCGTTACGGTCTCCATCGGTGGCATCGCCAAGGGCGCGGGTATGATCTGTCCCAACATGGCGACCATGATTTCGCTGATTACGACCGACGCGGCCATAGCGCCGGGGATGCTCAACAAGGCGCTCCGACACGCTGTGGGAAAATCCTTCAATTGTATCACGGTAGACGGCGATATGAGCACCAACGACACCGTTTTCGTGCTGGCCAATGCCAAGGCAGGCAACTCGATCGTCACCTCCGCCGACAGTTCCGGATACAAGGCTTTCGAAACGGCGCTGACCCATGTCTGCACCACGCTGGCAAAGAAAATCGCCCGTGACGGAGAAGGGGCGACCAAGTTTGTCGAAATTGTGGTCAAAGGCGCACGATCGGATACGGACGCCCGCGTCATCGGCTTGAGCGTCGCCAACTCAGCGTTGGTCAAAACGGCGATCTACGGCAAGGACCCGAATTGGGGCCGTATTCTTTGCGCAGTCGGATATGCCGACGCTCCTTCCGACCCGGATACCATCGATCTTTTTCTTTGCGGTCATCCGCTTACTCGGAACGGCATGGGACTACCGCTTGACGAACCGCTGATGCGCAAGGCGCTCGAAGCAAACGAGATACCGATCGTGATCGACTTGAACATGGGGGACGGAACCGCGACGATATGGACATGCGACCTGTCGCACGAATATGTGACGGTCAACGCGGAGTATACCACATGAAGCGAGACGGACGGCTTGCGCGGCGGTGGATCGCAACCGGCCGGCTGGCCGCAGCGATGGCCGCCGTCCTTTTTCTGCAAACCGCCGTGGGTGACACCCTTACGGAAAAGGCTACAGAGACGGTTCTTCGGCGTGCACGGCTGATGGAGCGGGCGGGAAGCGGTCTTGTCGTGCTTATCAGCGGAGAGACCAAAAACTTCAGCAACGATGTAGACTACCCTTTCCGGCAGGAAAACAACCTATTTTATCTGACCGGGATCAATCAGGTGGGTATCGCCTTGGCGCTGCGTCCCGGCGCCCAAGAACCGCGCGAAGTCCTTTTTCTTCCCCGGCGCGACCCCTCGCGAGAAAGATGGACCGGACGCATGTTGAGCGTGGAAGAGGCCCGTCGTCTTTCCGGGATTTGGGACATCCGAGAAACGGGAGAATGGGAATCCTTTCTGGACGCTGCTCTGAGCGGAAAAGACCACGAAAAACGTCTATCCTCTTCCGAGGAGCATACCCGGGTTGACAACGCGGCGGCAGACTCCTCAGATCTTTGGCTTATTTTGGGGAACGGTACGGCTTTGGCCCCGCTTTTTCGCCGGGAACGGGTTTTTGCCGATACGCTCGCGGCCCGGCATCCACGCATACGGCGCAAAGACCTGTACCCCCTGTTCAGAGACCTGCGTATCGTCAAGTCCGCTTATGAAATCGGGCGGCTCCGCAAGGCCATCGACATCACCTGCGAGGCGCATCAAGGCGTCATGCAGAAGATTCGCCCGGGGATTAACGAATCCGAACTCGACGGGTTTATCCATTCGGTCTTCCGTAAACACGGCGCGCAATGGGGGTTTCCGTCCATTGTCGGATCCGGTCCGAACGCCACCACGCTCCACTACGAACAAAACGACCGTTGGATAGAAGATGGGGAGATGGTGTTGATGGATATCGGTGCGGAAGTGGACCATTATTCGGCGGATGTGACACGCACCATACCGGCGGGGGGACGGTTTACGCAGGAGCAGAAAACGCTATACGAGATCGTGCTTGCTGCCCAGGAAGCAGCCTTTTCAGCGATTCGCCCCGGTGCCACAATCCGAGAAGTCCACAATGCAGCGCTTACCACGCTCAAAGCCGGACTCTTGCGGGTTGGCTTGGTCGCTGATACGACCGGCAACCAGTACCGGATGTGGTTTATGCATGGCACCAGCCACTGGCTTGGTTTGGATGTCCACGATCCCGGAACCCGCGATACGATCTTTGCGCCCGGGATGGTTCTGACGGTCGAACCGGGGTTGTATATCCGTGAGGATGCGCTGGATTATCTTGAAAAAACATCGGGAAACGAAAAATTACTACAGACCATCCGTCCCGCGTTCGAGCGGTACAAAAACATCGGTATCCGTATCGAAGACGATGTATTAGTGACCCAGGAGGGCTATGAACTCCTCTCCGGATCAGCACCACGAACCGTAGAAGCCATCGAAATGTTGATGGGCCGTTGAGTATCAGCGCGGCTTAAACTCATCGTCACGCCGGATCGTATACGAAGTAGTTCCCTTTCTGATCGTTATTCCTACAGGTCCGACCATGTACCGAAGCATTGTTCTTTTTCCCTTTCTCTTTCTGGTAGGTCTTATGTCCGAAACTACCCACGCACAGCGGAATTCCGCCTTCCCCGTCATTCAGTACCGTCTTTCGATGGAGCAACCGCAGAAACACTATTTTACGGTAGTTATGACGGTAAAAGACCTCAAAAAGCCGTTTATGGATGTTGTCATGCCGGTATGGACACCGGGATCGTATCTGGTGCGTGAGTTTTCACGGAACGTTCAGGAATTCAGCGCTACCGACGCCGCAGGGCAAGCGCTTTCCGTCGAGAAAACCGCCAAAAATGTGTGGCGCGTGGCAACACGCAACCTTTCTTCGGTCGTCATCCGGTATCGGGTATATGCCTACGAAATATCGGTGCGCACCAGCTTTTTGGACGACATGCACGGCTATGTAAACGGCGCGGGTATGTTTATGTATGTCGATGGGTATTTACGTACCCCGGTTACGCTTGTTATCAATCCGCCCACGGGCTGGGGTTCGATTTCCACCGCGCTCGAACCGGCAATAAGCACGGACGAGACGTTTGTCTTCTCCGCGCCCGACTTCGACGTGCTTGTGGATTCGCCCATCGAGATCGGAACACATCCGGTATACGATTTTTCCGTGCGTGGAGTTCCCCATCAGGTGGCGCTTTACGGTGTAGGCAACTACGAAGCGGACCGGCTGATCGCCGACATGAAACGGATCGTCGAGACTGCATCCGGGATATTTGGCGACATGCCGTATCCGAGGTATGTATTTCTCGTTCAACTTCTCCAGACCGGAAGCGGGGGTCTGGAACACACCAACTCTACCTCGCTTCAGTACCGTCGGTGGGGGTTTAAACCGGAAAGCGCGTACAAAAGATGGCTGGCGCTTGTGGCGCACGAGTATTTTCACGTATGGAATGTAAAACGCATCCGGCCTCTGCCGCTTGGACCGTTCGATTATACCCGCGAAAACTATACACCGCTTCTCTGGGTCGCCGAAGGCATTACCACTTACTACAGCCCGTTGATTCTCCGTCGGGCGGGTCTCAATACGCCAGACGAGTTTCTCGGTTGGATAGGCAGCCAGATCACCGATATCCAATCCAAACCGGGACGGCTTGTCCAATCGGTCGAACAGGCCGGTTTTGACGCATGGATCAAGTATTACCGTCCCAACGAGAATTCCGATAACACGACGATTTCCTATTACAACAAAGGTGGTATGATCGGTTTGATCCTCGACTTGGAAATAAGGTGGCGGACCGGCGGCAAAAAAGGGTTGGACGACGTGTTGCGCACGCTCTACGAGACATATGCCAAAGCAAAAGGACGCGGGTTTACGCCCGAAGAATTTCGGCAAACCTGTGAAGCCGTTGCGGGCGGTACGCTGGCGGAGATTTTCGACGCCTATGTTTCCGGGGTTCGAGAAATCGATTATGCGCGTTATTTAGCCCATGCGGGGCTTCGGCTCTCAACCCTTCCGACAGACGGGCAGGGCAGTGTCTATCTCGGCATTCGGACCAGAAAGGACAACGGACGCACGATCGTCTCGCACGTTATTTCGGATTCGCCGGCAGAGGAGTACGGGCTAAATGTAAACGACGAGTTGATCGCCTTTGACGGCATCCGTGTAGAAGACGAATACGCCGACCGGCTGGCCGAGCGCAAGCCTTCTTCGTTTGTCACCGTTACCGTTGCACGAGACGGGATGTTGCGTGAAATTGACGTGGCGCTCGGCTCGCCTGCCGGGCTTACCTATCAGGTACAACGAATCAAAAATCCGGCACCGGAGCAGAAAGCGGTTTACGAAAATTGGATGCAGACGTCCTGGCCCACCCGAGAGTAGACCAAAAGAAAAACGGAAGGAAAATGGATGAAGGACAAGAACCCGGTTACGACGGACCGGATTTTTACGGTGGAAGAGGCCCAGCAGGTCGTTCTGGAGGCTATCGTGCCGTTTGGCCATGAGCGAATGCCGCTTCTTTCGTGTCTTGGTCGGGTGTTGGCGGAACCGGTTACTCCTTCGTCGGACATTCCGCCGTATGATAACTCTTCGGTAGACGGCTATGCCGTAAGAGCAGCGGATACGCGTGAGGCAACATCGGAGAGGCCCTGTCTTTTGGAGACCGTAGAAGAAATCCCGGCGGGAAAGATACCGCAGAACGGCGTGGCATCGGGACAGGCAGCGCGGATCATGACGGGTGCGGTGATGCCGGTGGGTGCCGATGCGGTCGTGATGGTCGAAAACACACACACCCGGGAACGCACGGTCGAAATTCTGAAGCCGGTCGCGCCGGGGCAGAACGTGCGATACCGGGGCGAGGATGTGCGGGCGGGCGAGCCTGCTCTGGCAGCGGGCATTGAATTGGGTCCAGGAGAGATCGGGTTGCTTGCCTCTTTTCGTCGCTCTTTTGTAACGGTGACGCGAAAACCCACGGTGGCGATTCTCTCCACGGGTGACGAAGTCGTAGACATAGACGAACGGGCAGAACCGGGGCAGATCGTAAACAGCAACAGCTATTCGCTTGCCGCGCTTGTGCGCAAGGCCGGTGCGACGCCGATTCTGCAAGGTATCGTCAGGGATACGGAAAAAGACGTCAAGGAAGCCATCAAAGAAGCCCTCTGCGCCGATTTTGTTCTTTCTACCGGTGGTGTGTCGGTAGGAGACTATGATTTTGTCAAACAGGCGCTTATCGATCTGGGTGCGGACATGCGGCTCTGGCGGGTGCGGATGAAACCGGGAAAGCCACTGGCTTTTGGCGTTATCGAAAACAAACCGTATTTTGGGCTTCCGGGCAATCCGGTGTCGTGTATGGTTTCTTTTCTGTTGTTTACGCGCCCGGCGCTTCGTAAAGCTATGGGGTATCCGGCATCAGAGTGGCATCTGCCAATGGTCGCGGCCACCCTGACTCACCCCATCAGAGCCGGTGGAGACCGTCGTCATTATCTGCGGGCGCGGGTTTTCTACCGGGGCGATCGGTTTTACGCCAGCGCGGCGACCGGACAGGGTTCGGGGATGCTTTCTTCGATGACGGGCACCAACGGATTGATCGTGGTGGAAACCGGTGTTACGGCCATAGCTGAAAACAGTGAGGTCGAGACCCTTTTAATGCGGCCGTGGCAGAGCGGCGGTTAGGTGCGGGGTATGTGGAAAGTGTTCTATTTACTTTTCGGAGGAACCCTATGATAGAAATTCTGTCGCGTCCTTGGCCTTGGTATATAGCGGGGCCGCTTATGGGGCTTTTTGTTCCCCTGTTGTTGCTGCTTGGAAACAAATCTTTCGGTATCTCCAGTAATTTGATACATATCTGTGCGGCGGTGGCTCCCTGCGGTATCGACTTTTTCCGATACGACTGGAAAAAAGTCGGTCTTTGGAATCTGTGTTTTCTGGCCGGGATCATGATAGGCGGATTTATCGGGGGCTGGCTACTCGGTGGCGTGGGAGCGGACCTTTCCCCGCAGACGCAGACTGTCTTGAAAGAACTGGGGGTTCGTGATCTGTCGGGGCTGGTTCCGGGCGAATTATTCGGCTGGTCGAATCTTTTGACCATCAAAGGATTGATCGTGGCGATCGGTGGCGGATTTCTGGTCGGGTTTGGAACTGCCTATGCGGGTGGCTGTACCTCGGGTCATGCGATCTTTGGGTTGTCTAGCGGCCAACTCCCCTCCCTCATTGCGGTCATGGGTTTTTTCTGCGGCGGATTGATCGCCACGTTTTTTATTCTTCCGGTTCTGTTGTAGGAGGACTAGCATGAAACCAGCGACCACGACCGACAGATTGCTTTTGTATTTTCTGCTTGGCATCGGATTCGGGATTGTACTGACCAAAGCGGAAGTGATCTCTTGGTTTCGGATACAGGAGATGTTCCGGTTTCATTCGTTTCACATGTACGGGATCATAGGGTCGGCCGTTCTGGTGTCCGCCGTGGGTATCGCGCTTATAAGACTGGCAAGCGTCTCTGCGCTAAACGGGGAGGTCATCGTTATTCCGCCAAAGGCGATGGGTCTTGGCTATCGCTATGGGATCGGTGGAACGCTGTTTGGGCTGGGCTGGGCGTTGACCGGTGCGTGTCCCGGTCCTCTTTTTGCGCTTATCGGCAGCGGGGTCGGCGTCATGGCGGTTGCCGTGTTGAGCGCGGTCGCGGGAACGTGGGTGTATGGTCTTTTACGTCCACGACTGCCGCATTGAAAAAACACTCAATATGGTTTTCATACAAACAAGGGTATCGGCTATGATTTCCGTTGTAGAAGCGCGGGATATCATTTTGAGTCATGTGCGTCCTGTAGGCGTGGAGAAGGTCGATCTTTTTTCTGCGTTGGACCGCGTGCTGGCGGAAGACGTAGAGGCTACGCGTAATCAGCCTCCGTGGGACAATTCCGCTATGGACGGATACGCGGTGCGGTCATCCGATACGCAGACGGCTTCTGAGACGACACCGGTCGTTCTAAGGATCGTCGAGCATCTGCCGGCGGGCAAACGGGCCAAACAAGAAGTACAGCCGGGTCAGACTGTGCATATCATGACCGGTGCTCCGATCCCTTCAGGGGCGGACAGTGTTGTCCGGGCTGAGGATGCGATACGAGTGGACGACACTCGGGTGCGTATCGTCCGGCCCGTTTCGCCGGGGGCCGATCTGCGGCGGGTGGGCGAGGATATGGCAAAAGGAGAACGGCTTTTGAGTGCGGGGACGGTGCTAAGACCGGCGGAAATCGGTCTTTTGGCATCCAACAACCGGAGCATGGTGTCGGTATATCGCCATCCGCGGGTTGCCATACTTTCGACCGGTGATGAAATTATGGATGTGGGTAGCGAGTTGGAAGATGGAAAGATCATCGACAGCAATGGCTACACGTTGCCTGCCATGGTCATGGAAGCCGGTTGCGAGCCGATTCGTCTGGGCATATCGCCCGATACGCGGACGGATCTGGAGAAAAAGCTTCGCGAAGGGCTTATGGCGGACGTAATCCTGACCTCGGGGGGGGTGTCGGTCGGGGAGTTCGACTTTGTCAAAGCGGCGCTTGACGCCTTGGGGACTACGATGGAGTTCTGGAAGGTGGCGATGACGCCGGGCAGACCCCTTGCTTTTGGACGTATTCAAGATACGCTTGCTTTCGGACTACCCGGCAACCCGGTGGCTTCTATGGTGACATTCGAGTTGTTCGTTCGTCCTGCGCTCCTTAAAATGAGGGGTATGAGTCGTCTGTACCGTCCTACCTTGCGGGCCACCCTGATGGAAGACATCCGTAAAATGCCCGGACGCAAACAATTTTTCCGGATGTGTCTCATCGAGCGTGAAGGAAAGCTATTTACCCTGCGCACAGGTGCGCAGGGTTCGGGCATCCTGCGGTCCATGTCGCTTGCGGATGGGTTGGCCATAACACACGAACATCAGGAGTTGCTTTGCACGGGCGAAGAGGTGGAAATCATGCCGCTCGGAGGAGCGTTGTCGTTTTGGCATGAACGTTCTTGTTAGCACTTGCCCGCTCCTTAGGGGTTCGAAGTCTCTGACGAAAGAAACTTTCTTTGATGGGCCATTGAGCGCCAAGGGGTTACGAGCAGTTTCTTAAGAGTGGGTGGTTAAAGAGACTGAAATGCTTCCGGACACCGTTACCCTGCAACCGCCCGTTTTTGATGCGATTTCCGCGTACGGTATCGGCGGCATCGCCGTTCTGGTTGCTCTTGCGTGGATCGTTCTTTTTTCCGGCGGCAACCGAAGTCGAGGGCTTTTGCTTGTGGTGGGAGCCGCGCTGGTCATGGGGGTCAGCGCGGCTGCGGCGTTTTCCGGGCTTCTTTCTCGTTTCGACTTTTTTCCTCCGCCCATGGCGATCATGATGGCTTGGGTTTTTCTGCTGGGTTTGGGATCCGGTTTTTCTGCGTTGGATCGTCGTGCGGCCGAAAATCTGACCTTTGCGTCACTGATCGGTCTTCAAGCATTTCGGTTTCCTTTGGAACTTGTTATGCACCGAGCCTATACGCAGGGCATCATGCCGATTTATCTTTCTTATTCGGGCTACAACTTAGACATCGTTACAGGTGTCGGGGCGCTGATCATTTTTGCTTTTTTCAGGATGGGCCGTTCCGTTCCGCGAAGTCTGTTGTGGATATGGAATATATGGGGATCGGCGTGTCTGGTCGTTCTTGCGGTGATTGCGATTGCGATCTCTCCTATGGTTCGGGCATTTTGCGACGCCCCGGCCGATGTCAACAGTTGGGTGTTGTATTTTCCTTATGTGTGGCTTCCCGTGGTGCTGGTTACGATCGCCATTTCGGGACATGTGATTGTGTGGAGAAAACTTTTTTTGAAAACGGCCATGTAGCATCGACTTTATTACAACATATTGTATAATAACAAGTTGTGGTCTAAAATTTATTATGTAAACCTATTTCTTTTTTATCAGGTTTTCGAGGATTCGAGATGCCCTATCTTTATTTTGCCCAGACAGGTCAGCGGATCGTGTGTGACACGGGAGTCACGCTTTTCGAGGCGATTCGTGCCAGTGGGGTATTGGTTCCCTGTGGATATCCGGGGAGTAGTTACTGTTTTGGGTTTGGCATCTGTGGAAAATGCAGTCTTTATATAGACAATCCGGATGCCGTATCGTCTCCGTCGTGGATAGAGCGGTTTGTTTGGTTTCGAGGACCAAAACGTCTGTCGTGTCAGACTCGGATTTACGGCAATGTATCCGCAGGTACGGAGCCCTTTCGAAGTGGTCTTTCCGTATGGGCGGATATTGGAGAAGCAGACGCTGTGGAGAAAGAGACGACCGTGGCGCCGGTTCCCGATCTTCTTCCTGTTGAAGTAAGGGAGCGTTTGGACGCGGGTTTTCCGATAGTTCTGCTGGATGTCCGTGAGCCGTACGAGATTGAGCGGGCGCGGCTTTCGGGTGCTGTCGAAATTCCGTTGGGTAGTCTGCCGGATCGGTTAGGCGAAGTACCGAGAGAAACCTGTGTAGTTGTCGTATGTCATCATGGTTTGCGAAGTCGTGCGGCGGCGGAGTTTCTTTTATCTGCAGGCTACGGACAGGTTGTCAACATGCGGGGTGGGATCGATCTGTGGTCTTTGACGGTAGACGCCGGCATTCCTCGGTATTGACGTCTAGGTTCTTGCGTGCTTTAGCGGACCTTGGGGGGTATAGCCTCCCTGTAACATGACAAGGGATCGTGGGTGGTTCAGATTCCGCTTATTTTGCAAACACGCCACAGTCAGGTGCTTTGGGCAAGTTCTATTAGTATGGTGGAAAGAGGAAGCGGGTCGAGTTGAAAACGATGTATGGAAACGGTGTCTGTTTGCTGTTGCGGGGTCGGGTTTGCTGTATCTATGCGTTTCTTATCCTCTATGAAGCAAATTTTTTTCTCCAGCGTTTTTAATTCCTCCTCGTAACCTGGCCCTTTATAACAGATCAGTCTTCCTGCCGGGCGAAGTAAGGGCATGCCCCATTTCCAGAGATTTTCGAGCCGTGCGACGGCGCGTACGAGTCCGATATCAAATCTGTGCAAGAGGGTTGTATGTAGATTTTCCGCTCGTTCACGGCACACCGTAACATGATCAAGACCGAGCAGCGTGACGGCTTCGCGTAGAAAGACTGACTTTTTCAGATTTGACTCGATCAGGGTCATGTGGATATCCCGTCGGAGGATAGAGATGGGTAGACCCGGGAATCCCGCGCCGCTTCCGAGATCGAATACCCTCGCTTTTTCGGGAATCAGGTGTAACGGAAGAAGCGAATCCAGTACGTGTCGGGTGGGAATTCGCCCGGTGTCGTTGGGCGAAACCAGATGGAGGAGCGGAGAACGTTGGCGGATAAAGGCGGTGTATCGGTGCAGAAGTTCTTCGGTTGTGCGGTCAAGCGGGATGCCGAGGGCAGTGGCTCCTCGGATGCAAGCCTGCCATTCGCTTTCATCGTGTATAGGTTGATGTTTCACGTGGAACAAGATTCGGTTTTAGGTGTGGCGTAGCGCATTCGCTCCAGATGAATCGTAAGCACGGAAATATCCGAAGGGGTTACGCCGGGTATACGGGAGGCAAGCCCCACTGTGGCCGGACGCAAGCGAGCCAGTTTTTGACGAGCCTCTATGGTCAGACCGGTTAAACACTCGTAGACAAGGGTTTCGGGGATGGGGCGGTCTTTCCAGCGTTTTGCCTTTTCCACCTCGGCGGCTTGGCGGTCCAGATAACCGGCATATTTGACTTGAATCTGTACGAGTTTTTGTACGACGGGATCCTGTGTTGCGCAAATCCCGTCGATACGCGCCAGCACGTTGAAGTCTATTTCAGGACGCGCGAGCAAACGATACAGGCTGCAAGGCTCGCTCAGCGGCACAGCGGAAGCGGCGATCAAGACCTCGTTGGCGGCATTAGGCGATACAAAGGTCAATTTTAGCCGTACTATTTCCTCTTCTATTTCTTTACGTCGGCGGACGACGGAGGTGTATTCCGGTTCTGGTACAAGCCCCAAGCGGTATCCTTTTTCCGTCAACCGCAATTCGGCGTTGTCATGTCGCAGATATAGCCGATGTTCGGCGCGTGAGGTAAACATACGGTAGGGTTCGTCCGCGCCTTTGGTGATCAGATCGTCGATCATTACCCCTATATAGGCTTCTTCGCGTCCGACGTGAAACGGATAACGACCAACCGTTTTGCAGGCGGCATTGATACCGGCCATAAGCCCTTGTGCGGCAGCCTCTTCGTATCCTGTGGTTCCGTTGATTTGACCGGCGAGAAAAAGACCGGAGACCTGTCTTGATTCCAGGGATCGCTTTAGATGAGTGGGAGGCACGAAATCATATTCGACGGCGTAACCGTATCGAACAATTTCCGCGTGTTCGAGACCGGGGATTGTTTTCAGGGCGGCGGCTTGGAATTCTTCAGGAAGACTGGTTGAAAATCCGTTTATATACACCAGCTGAGACTCACGCCCTTCGGGTTCTATGATGATTTGGTGACTGTCTTTGTCGGGAAAACGAACGATTTTGTCTTCGATGGAAGGGCAATATCGCGGTCCACGTCCGGTGATAAGCCCCGTATACATGGGCGACTGGTCCAAGCCTGACCGTATGATGTCATGGGTTGCCGAGTGGGTATAGGTAAGAAAACAGGCGGAAGAAAGACTCGGATCGGTGTGGTGCGAGGAGAAAAATTCCGGTTCTTCGTCGCCATAAAGAGGTTCCATAAGCGAATAGTCTAGTGTATCGGCACGCAGACGGGGTGGTGTGCCGGTTTTGAGTCGTCCGATTTCGAGACCGAGTTGCACAAGTGACCCGGAAAGACCCGTCGCCGCGGCTTCGCCATATCTTCCGCCTTCGACGTTTTTGAGTCCGGTATGCAGTCTTGCATTTAGAAAAGTTCCGGTGGCGATAACAACACAGACACAAGAGATTGTCGTTTTATCTCGAAGTACGACCCCTATGATACGGTCATCGGTAGTAAGCAGCGCATCGACTTCCCCGCCGAGTATGGAAAGATGTTTTGTAACCCGGAGGGTCTGCTGTATGTAATTTCGGTAGGCATCGCGGTCGTTCTGGGTTCTGAGCGACTGAACGGCTGGGCCTTTGCGGGTATTGAGCATCTTGAATTGAAGCGCCGTTGCATCGGCGGCTTTTCCCATTTCACCGCCCAGCGCATGGATTTCGCGGACAAGCTGCCCTTTCCCGATACCGCCTATAGAGGGATTGCAGGACATCTCGCCTATTCGGGCGGGATCAAGCGTGATAAGGATGGTCGAAACCCCCATCCGTGCCGAAGCAAGCGCGGCTTCGCAGCCG
>Ga0194132_10002427_pt1 | contig 34997 bp, 41 predicted proteins | sample TA2KigOf80mmetaG_FD_148612 | JGI IMG/M metagenome (GOLD analysis project Ga0194132, IMG submission 148612) | Freshwater microbial communities from Lake Tanganyika, Tanzania - TA2015054 Kigoma Offshore 80m | ecosystem: Environmental > Aquatic > Freshwater > Lake | place: Tanzania: Lake... | reverse complement strand
TCCTCACCTACCTAGAGGAGTGCCGCGATCAGTTCATGCGCGAGGCCCTCGGCGATGTCTTCCTCGACATGGTCATCGTGCGCGTGGAGATCGACTACCGGGCGGAGATCCTCGCAGGGACCCAGGCCGTCGACGTGTCCTGTGCCCTCGAGTCGCTAGGCACCTCCAGCCTGCGCACGCGCGAACGGATCATGCTGCCCGACGGCACCGTCGCTGCCGAATCCGTCACGGTCGCCGTCGTCCGCGATCGCGAGTCGAAGTCATCACGACCCTGGAGCGACGCCGAGCGCTCGTGCCTGTCGGGTCCGTGAACGTCTGTTCATCGTCGAGGAAAGGACTCACGCCGTGATCGAGGCAGGTCAGCGTGTGCTTGTCACCGGTGGCGCATAGGGCATCGGTGGTGCCATCGCGGCTGCTCGCCCAAGGGCTGGGCGTGCGGGCACTGCGTGACGCCGGGGTCAGCGGCATGCCCCTTGGCGTCGACGGTCTTGGCGGCATGGGTCTTGCCAGTGTCCTATCAGGTAGAAAAAGCGGAAATCAGATGAAGAGGTTGATGTCGGACTTCGCCATCTTCTGAAGGGCGGTCGCCGCACCCACGGGCTCGCCGAGGCCGTCGACCATCTGCTCGGGCTTGATGCCTAGGAGGTCCATGGTCATCTGGCAGGGCCAGAGGTTGACGCTCATCTCCTTGCAGATCTCGAAGAGGTCTTCGGGTGGGAGGAGCTTGTTTTTGCCGGCGACCCTGCGCATCATCCACGCACCGGACCCGCCCATGTTGAGCTTAGAGAGCTTGGCCTTCTTGAAGCCGGGCGCGTTCATACCCGCCAGGGCCTTGGTCATGGCGTCGTAGCCGGTGATGCGCACGTCTTCCTTAACCAGAGGGAAGAGTCCCCAGAAGGTGAAGAAGACGGTGACGTCCATGCCCGACGCTGCGCCCGTCGACGCCAGGATGAAGGTCGGCCAGAGCCTGTCGAGGTCACCGCTCCAGGCGATGATCGTCATGGACTCGGGGGTGTCAAGCGAGTTGTCCGTGCTCATGGGTACTCCTCAGGTGATGCGGTGCGTGAGACGCTACGGTCCCCGGGCAACCTAGGCAACAACAGACACAGGCGGTCCAAATGGCCCCCTGAGGGGAGTGTTGCGCGCCCGCTTGCGACTGTGGGAGGCTGCGCTCGATTCCCTCGATGGAGAGGTAGCTTGCATGAAGAAGTCGCTAACCCTCACGTCGGCGGCCGCCGTCGCCGGCCTCACCCTCGCCCTAGTGCCGGCGCTGCCGGCAGCCGCGGCAGATCCTGTGCCGTGCCAGCAGATGGGCGGCAACATCATGGTCCTCAATGTCTCCACGCCCACCTGCACGCTGCTCTACACAGCTGGCGCAGCGTCGATTCTGCTGCCCGACGACGCCCCTAAGGTGGTCTACGGCGTCGTCAACATGGTGAGCCCCGGAGTTGCTCCCAAGACCCTGACCACTCAGAACGGCAAGGTCTACGACCTCAACCCCACCGAGGGCAAGCGCTGGCTCTCCGTCGGCCCGACCAAGGCGTCGCAGATGATCGTGACGGCCGTGATCGTCAACAACAAGATCGGCAAGACCTATCCCTACCTGTTCATCACGGACGACGCGATCACCGACCGCTTCGCAGGCGAGACCTTCATTGGCAAGACCAACAATGACAAGGGTTCGAAGAAGAAGATCAGCATCTGGACCCGCATCGACTGGGCCGGCGGCTTGTCGGACAACGGCGGCCTGCGTGGTGTCATATCCAACTACAAGCAGAACGTCCTGGAGCAGGGTGAGTGCAAGCCCGCGATGGTCAAGCAGCACATCGACATGGTCAAACAGCGCTTCGGCCAGAAGGGCAAGCTCGAGATGAACTGGAAGCCGGGCATCTACCAGGGCCAGGACTCCCTGCTGACCATCAGCACCGAGACGCCTTCGGTCTTCGAGCGGCCCGCTCCCACCGCCCTGCTGCTCACGCAGAAGGTGTGGAAGCCGATCAGCAAGGGCAAGATAAATTTCACGCTGGCGGGCTCGGATACCGGCCTCGCGAAGATCCTCATCAACACGATCCGCAAAGACAGTGCGGCGAAGAAGTGCTCGCTCTCATAGCGGTGTACTGACGAAAGGCGCCTGCTGCGCATTGCTCAACCGCGTGACGGCCCCTTGGCGAACGGCGAAGTCGCCGATCGTCAGGGGGCTGTCGCCGTCCTTTCCTGCAGCTAGGCCGGCTCGCCCTTGCGTCGACGCACGCGAGTGAGCAGGTCGGTGAGTGCGTCAAGATCACGCCTTGCCTGGCCGAGGTCCTCAAAGACATCCCCATTAATCGCTCCCGTCACTCGTTGGGCCGTGCGGCGCCCAGCAGGCGTGATGCGGGCCAGCACCGTACGCCTGGTCGGTGAGCTCGTCGACGATGTAGCAGCCCTGAGGGGGATTATCGGTGCTCGCCAGCCCCCACTCCGGGTTGACGATGAGCTGGATGGCCAGGGCACGGCGCACGGACTCGTCGGTCGCCGTGGAGACGGCCTCGTCGTAGGCGTTGGTGTGGAGGGAGTCGCAATTGTCGTAGTCGGCGCAGCGCCTGCAGGGTCGTCCGAATGTCGTTGAACGACATCTCCTGCGCGGGAAGGGATCGGCCCGACGTCTGGATGTGGTACCTCAGGCGCTGCGCGTGATCACCGGCCCCGTCGCAGTCGCGGAGCGCGATCGCCCACGGACGTCGAGCGACCCGGCCAAGCACCGCGTATTCGGCATCCATGCCGTTGGACAAGAAAAACGAGAAGTGGGATGCGAAGTCGTCGACCTCCATCCCATTGGCAAGGTCTAGGCGGCGCCCGTCAGGTCGGCAAGGGTGAGCACCCGATCGGCCACCAGATCGGCCTCCACCCGGTCATGGGTGACGTGGACGGCGGGAATCCCCTGGGCGTGGAGGAGGTTGCGCACGTCGACGCCCAGTCGGTCGCGCAGGTCGCGGTCGAGAGCGCCGAAGGGCTCGTCGAGGAGCAGCAGTCGGGGACGCGGGGCGAGGGCTCGAGCGAGGGCGACTCGCTGAGCTTCTCCGCCGGACAAGGTGGCGACGTCACGCTGTCCGAAGCCGGGCAGCCCCACAAGTTCGAGGAGTTGCGCGACGCGGGCGCTGCGCTGCCCCGGGGATTGGTCTCGCAGGCCGAAGGACACGTTGCCCTCGACGTCTCGATGCGGGAAGAGCAGCGGATCTTGGAAGACTAGGCCGATGCGCCGCAGGTGAGCCGGGGTGCGGGTGATGTCAACGCCATCCCAGCTGATCGTGCCGGACTCGGGTGCCTGCACGCCCGCGATGCAGCGCAGGAGCGAACTCTTACCCGACCCGCTGGGCCCGAGTAGTGCAACGATCTCGCCGGGGGAGACGCTCAGGTGCACATGGTCGAGCAGTGTGGCGCCGTCGTAGTCGATGCGCAGGTCGGTGACGCGCGGCCCTTCTTCGGTAATCACCAGCCACCCCCTCGCCGCGGGCGCAGGCGCTCACCGGCGACGACGACGATGAGCGTCATGGCCACGAGGATGACGGATAGGGCCGCCGCCTGTCCGATATTGGCCTCGCCGGGGCGCCCGAGCAGTCGCACCACCTGCACGGGAATCGTCGGGGTGTCCAGGCGCACCAAGAAGGCGGTGGCGCCGAACTCGCCGAGTGACACCGCGCAGGCGAGCGCGGCGGCAAGCCCGATCGCCTTGGCGGTGGCGGCGCCCTCGGTTGCCATCCAGGCGCGCACGGGGGAGGCACCCAGCGTCGCTGCGACATCGCGCATGCGCGGGTCGAACGAGCGCAGGATCGGCAGCACCACGCGCACGACGATGGGCAGGGCCACGAGCGCCTGTCCGAGCGGGACGAGGAGCCACCAGCCCCGGAGGTCGACAGGGCCACGCAGCGAGCCCAGGAGCAGACCCAGGCCGACCGTGACAGCGGAAACGCCGAGGGGGAGGGTGACGAGCGCATCGACCCAGACTCCCCGGCGTCGCGATGCCTGGATCCCGATGCAGGCGAGCAGACCGAGGCCAACGGCGACGAGTGTCGCGACGGCGGCGTATCGCAGGGACAGTTCGATCGATTGCAGCAGCGGAACGGATCGCGACGTGTCATCAGCCGGCTGCGCGACCAGCGAGTACCACTGCAGACCCCAGCTATCGCCTACGCGAAGCGAGCGGGAGACGAGCGAGGCGAGGGGAACGACGACGAGGACGGCGAGGACGTAGGTGAAGGCCGTGCACGCGATGGCCACGGCGCCACGCACGGGTTGGCGTGACTCCCCGTGCTGCAGGCGCTGGCTCACGGCAAGGCCTTCCTGCTGGCGGCTGGAGATCGCGACGGCAACGACGACCACGAGGAGTTGCAGTAGGGCCAGCGTCGCAGCGCCGGAGAGGTCGAGCCGCTGGATGGCACGCTGGTAGATCTCGACCTCAATCGTGGGAAGCGCAGGGTCGCCGAGCACGAGGATCACGCCGAACGACGTGAAGCAGAAGAGGAAGGCCAGGAGGGTGGCGGCCAGGACGGCGGGCCGGATGAGCGGCAGCGTGACGCGCCGGAATGTGGCAACCGGCGAGAGGCCGAGGGAGGCGCCGACCTGGTCGTAGCGCGGATCGACCTTCTCCCACAGGCTCGCCACCACGCGCACGACCAGGCCCACGTTGAAGAACACGTGGGCGACGACAATCGCGGCCGTCGTGCCCGGGAAGGGCAGGAGTTCGCGAAAGGCCAGTCCCACGATGACCGTCGGCAGGATGAAGGGCACGGTGATCACCGCCAGGATCGTGCGACGCAGCGGGATCGCGAGCCTGGCCACGGCGTAGGCGACGGGCAGTGCAAGGGCGAGTGACAGGGCGGTGCTGAGGAGCGCCTGCGCCGTTGTGTAGGCCACTATGCGCCACGTCGATGCCGCTGCGAGGACCTCGAGCGAGCCCGGCCCGATGCCCGATACGAGCACCATGGCGACCGGCCAGGCGACGAGAGCCACGACGAACGTCCCCGGTGCGATCGCGGCCCAGCGCAGGTGCGTCAACGAAGGACGATCTCGTTCCACTGCTCGATCCAGCCTTCGCGCCCGCTGTCGATATCGGCGGCGGGAATCTCGAGTGGTGCAGTCGGTCGTGTCACGAAGTCTGTGAATACGTCGGGGAGGGTGACTCCCTGGCGCGCCGGGAAGACGAACATGGACAGCGGGATGTCGGCTTGAACCTCGGGGGAGAGAAGCCAGTCGACGACCGTCCGCGCGGCCTCGGGCTGCGCCGCGCCGGCAAGCACCCCGGCGAACTCCACCTGGCGGTAGCAGCCGTCGGTCATGGTCGAGGTGGAGGGCGCCTCGGGCTTGGGATCGGCCGCGTAGACGATCTCGGCGGGGGGGCTGGTCGAGTAGGAGACCACGAGAGGTCGGTCGCCCTCGCCACCACCCGCGGTGAATTCGCCGAGGTAGGCCTCGGACCAGCCGTTCACGACGCGTACGTCATTGGCACGGAGCGCCTCCCAGTACGCGGGCCAGGTGTCGCCGTACCGGGCGATGGTGGCGAGCAGGAAGGCGAGCCCGGGGCTCGACGTCGCCGGATTCTGCACGATGAGCAGCCCGCGGTACTCCGGCTTGACCAGGTCGTCGAGGGATGTCGGCGCCGCGACGTCCCGCTTGGCAAACCACGCGTCGTCGATGTTGACGCACACGTCACCGTCATCGATCGCGGTGACAACTCCCTGCCCGAGTTCTGCCAGCTCGGGACGAAGTTCAGCGGAGGCGGTGCTGAGGTAGGGGACGAAGACTCCCGCGTCGATGGCCCGAGTCAGCAGGGTCGAATCGATCCCGAACAGCACGTCAGCATCAGGTTTGCCTGCGGAGAGCACCGCACGGTTGACCATCTCGCCGGCATCTCCACCCGTGACGATCTCGAGGTCGATTCCGCTGGTCGCCTCGAAGTCGGCGATCACCGAGTCGCTTAGCGCAAACGAATCGTGCGTGAGCAGCCGCACGGTCACCGGTCCGCTGCTGGATCCGCCAGACGGCCCGGGGGGAGTGGACGAACTACAGGCGAGCGTCCCCACGGCGACCAGGACGCCGACGACACCGAGGACCTTGACCGTCAGCACCGAGCCGCTCCCTCCGCTGGCATTACCCAGATCAGGTTTCGAAGGGTCGGTGGTGGCGGCCACCCTCTCAGCCCGCCGATCCTGCGAGCTCCCCTGATGACCCCAGCATATACGTGCTGAGGGTGCCGGGCGCGCAGAGGAGTGGCAGGGTTAGGTCATGCCCAGCCTCGCCGATACGTCCGTGGTCATCGTGGGTGCCACCGGTGGGCTGGGTGCCCCCATCGCTCGACGGCTCGCGGCTGCGGGGGCACGCCTGACGCTCGTCGCGCGCGACGAGGATCGACTGCGTTCGCTCGGCATCGACGGACGCTTGGTCGCCGTCGACGTGCGCAAGGCGGCGAGTGCCGCTGGCATCGCATCCGCGGCTCGCGACGCTTATGGCGGCATCGACGGCATCGTCAACGCCGCCGGGGCAGTGGCCTTCGGCCCGCTTGACGAGTTGAGCGATGAGGTCCTCATCGAGCTCTTCACCCTTGACACGCTCGCGCCCATCCGCATGCTGCGCGCGGCCCTGCCGTCTCTGCGCGAGTCGGCGGCTGCTGGACGCGACCCGTTCGTCGTGCATGTCTCCGCCGTCGTAGCCGAGCAGCCGTTGCCGGGCATGGCTGCCTACTCCGCGGCCAAGGCTGCTCTCATGGCCTACGACGCGGCTGCAGCGCGCGAGCTGCGTCGCGAGGGCATCAGGCTCATCGATGCACGGCCCCCGCACACCGAGACGGGACTCGCCACGCGCCCGCTCGCCGGCCAGGCCCCGCGCCTGGCGGAGGGATTGTCGCCGGACGCGGTGGCCCAGCGCATCGTGGACGCGATCGCCAACGGCGACAAGGACCTGCCGAGCACATCCTTCGCCTAGCGGCGCTGGCGCAGACCCGCGATCGTGTCCATCAAGCGCTTCACCCTTGGAGGGCTTCCTCAGCCATCGTGGCGGCTGATCCTGGGATCGTGATCGCGGTACTCGCGATGACGCCAGGTGTTCTCCTCCGGTGTCGACCGGGAAAGCAGGGTCGCAAAGACCGAGCCGAACACGACCATGTGTCTCACTCCCTCGGGGGCCGGAGGCCTGGTGTGGCCGAATGCCCCGTCGCGTTGACGTCCTCGGGATCTCCGTGGACGCCTCTTAATCGTGAGGGGGCCGGGCCCTGGCACGGCGGCCAGGGGGCCGGGAGCGTGGTGCTCGTCACGGTCCCCGGACAGCGCCTCGAGCCCATCGGGAAGGTTCAATAGCGGGATGGATTGGACGTTTCGGCTCCTGGGGGCCGCGGCGGCGTTCCTCCTGCTGCTTGGCATCAGCGTGGCCGTGGCGACCGGCCCCATCGCGGCCGGCTCGCCGAACCAACCGTCAGCCCCATCCGCCGCGTCGACAACCCCGTTCCCGCAGCCGGTTCCCACGTCAGCCGAAGTGCCAGCACCGCTGCCCCTGCTCACGACCGGGGCAACCGCAGGTGTGCCCGCCTTCGTTCCCGTGGAGGAGCGGCCGGTGGCGGTGTTCCTGGGTGACTCCATTACTCGCGGAGCCACGGATCCGTCATTCGGAGTCGCCGACGAGTACTCCTGGTTCTACGGGCTCATCGACGACAGTGTCGGCGCTGTGCGCTGGGGCGGAACGGTCGCCGAGATCGGGATGACCACCTCGTGGATGGCAGACCAGGCCTACGACGCGCTGGCACTCTCGCCAGACATCCTCATCGTGCATGGGGGCACCAATGACATCTCCGGCGAGATCGACATGCCCTACCTGATCTCGAACTTCCAGCGCATCAAGGACGCCGCCGACGCCTACGGAATCCCGCTCGCGGTCTGCACCGTACCTCCCCGCGACGACCCAGCCGCTGATGCGAGAGCCATTGCCCTCAACGACGCGATCCGGGTGTGGGCCGCGCGGGAGGGCGTCATCCTTCTCGACACCGCGGCGCCCCTTCGCAATCCGGCCGGTGGATGGAAATACGGCTACTCGGCCGACGGGCTTCATCCCACCGCCGCGGCGGGCCTGCTCATGTCGCAGGCTGCCGCGGAGGCGTTACGCCGTATACCCCAGGGGGTATAGCCCCGGCACGCACTTCCACAATGACTACGCCACGGGCGGGTTGGAGCTCGCGAGCAAGCACGGAGCCGTCTACGTCGTGCCCGCGGGCTCTGAGATCCGATTCGACGCCACTCACATCGGCGACGTCCTCGACGTGGGTATATGCGCGTCGAGGTCATGCACACGCCCGGCCACACCCCAACCACATGTCCTACGCCGTCAGCGCCGGTAACGATCAGGTCGTGATCACAGGTGGGTCCCTCCGGTACGGCAGTGTCGGCAGGCCCGACCTCGTTTCCCACGATGCCACCGTGGCGCAGGACCATGATCAGTTGCACTCGGCCCGCAAGCTTGCCGGCATGCTCAGTGACGACGCGGCGGTCTTCCCCACTCACGGGTTCAGCTCGTTCTGCTCGGCCGGATGGACCTGGATCGCGTCCCGCGCCGCCGTGCGGGGAGAGCGGGCAGTAGATCAGGGCATCGCATAGCCTCTCGGCGTGGTCAACGCGAATCCCACGGGACGCACCAGTGCCAAGTGGAAGGCCTACGAGCCCGATGTGCTGCCCCTGTGGGTCGCCGAGATGGACTTCCCGCTGGCTCCGGTCGTCGCCAACGCCCTGCATGATGCGATCGATCGCTCGGACACCGGCTACCGCTGGGTGGACGGGCTGCCCGAGGCGCTGGCGGGGTTCGCGCAGCGACGATTGAACTGGCAGATGGATCCCGACCGCGTCATCGTGCTCGGCGACGTACTGGCCGCGATGTCGGAGAGTCTGGGACGTCTCACTCCACCCGCGTCATCGATCGTGATCACGCCGCCGGTCTATCCTCCCTTCTTCTCCACCGTGCGCCGCGTCATCGAGCGCCCGCTCGTGGAAGTGCCGTTGCTCCGCGGACGCGATCTCGACCTAGCTGGCCTCGAAGTGGCCTTTGCGCGACCTGACGTCTCCGCGTTCCTTCTCTCAAGTCCGCACAATCCCACGGGCACGATCCACTCCCGGGAGACGCTCGAGCGCATCGCGCGCATGGCGCGAGCGCACGGGGTCACGGTCGTTGCCGACGAGGTCTGGGCACCACTGCCGCTACACGGCCGCACGGTCGTGCCCTACCTCTGCCTAGGTGAGGAACTCACCGGCCCCGATGTATCGCTGATCGCAGCGAGCAAAGCATTCAACCTGGCCGGCCTCAAGTGCGCCCAGGTCGTCGCCGGATCAGCCGAGACCGCTGCCGCCCTACGCGATCGCATACCCGTCGAGGTGACCTACTCCGCCAGCCAGTTCGGCGTCATCGCCTCATCGACAGCCTTTCGCGATGGTGACTCATGGCTCGACAGCACCCTCGCGCTGATCGGTGCCAATGCAGATCTCCTGAGCCAACTGCTGGCGCGCTACCTACCGGCGGTCGGATACGTGCCGCCCGAGGCGTCCTACCTCGCGTGGCTCGACTGCTGCGCCCTTGGGCTCGGCGATGAGCCCGCGCGCGTCTTCCGCGAGCGCGGACGAGTCGCCCTCAACGAGGGCGCGGAGTTCGGGGAGCAGGGCCGGGGCTTCGTCCGGCTGAATCTGGCGACCACCCCCGACGTTCTAGAGGAAGCCGTCGTGCGAATGGCGGCCGCCGTATCGACCTGACCGGCCTGAGCGCCAAGCAGTCCGAGCGACTCCAGGCCTGGGGGATCACGGCGCTCGGCCCGGTGGATGACCACCCCTTCGCCTGGTGGGCGACGAGGGACGACGAGCATCTCGTGCTCAAGGCGGGGGATTCCGCGGCGCGCGCGCGCGAGGCCGCGGCGTTGCGCGCCCTCATGTCTGGTGCGGCGGGGGTTCGGGAGTTCGACGCCCGGCTCGGCCTGCTCGTCACCGAGCGTCTGCTGCCAGGCGATGACATTCGACCTCTCGCGCGCGCCGATGACGACGAGGCGACGCGAGTCGTGGCCACTGTTGCGGTCCGCCTTCGTGATCAGCAGGGCCCGGTAGCCGACCTTCCGCCTCTCACCGACATCGGCGCCGCCTTCGACGGTCCGAGGGATGCACGGCTCTCCGATCCACTGCGCGATCGTGCCCGCGCCTTGTACGCCGAACTCGTCGAGACACCGGTCGAGGCCGTGGCGTTGCATGGCGATCTCCACCACATGAACGTGCTCCGCGACGGCGTGGGATGGCGCGCCATCGACCCGCACGGCTGGGTGGGCGACCCCGCGTTCGAGGCGGCAGCGCTGCTAGCCAACCCGCGCGGATTGACGGAGGGGGGTGACGCACGCGGGATGGATGGCCGTGGCCTCGCCCGTCTCTCCCAGCGGCGGGCGGAGATCTACGCTGAGACGGCGGGCCTGGAGCTCGAGCGCGTGCGCGCCTGGGGCCTCGTCGGGTGCGTGATCGCCGAACTGTGGATGCTGGAGTCCCACGACCTGGTGCACGGTGCGCCCACCGCCGTGGCCGAGGCGCTCCTCGCCGAGGGGCTGTGATCAGGCGAGGGATGCGGTGTCAATGACGAATCGGTAGCGCACGTCGGAGTCCTTCACGCGCTGCCATGCCTCATTGATGTAGGCGATGTCGATTACCTCGACGTCCGCGACGATGTCGTGAGAGGCGCAGAAGTCGAGCATCTCCTGGGTCACGTCGACGCCGGCGAGCATGTATCCCTTGATGGAGCGCGCGCCACCGATGAGATTGACCGCATTGAACGCGAGGTCCTAGACCGGGATGCCGACAATCGCGAGCGTGCCGCGGGTCCGGAGCGTCTTGAGGTAGCCATCGATGTCGACGCCGGAGGAAGCCGTGCACACCACGAGGTCGAAACTGTCGCGCAGTGCCTTGAGCGCCTTCGGATCGGACGTGGCGACGAATGCATCGGCACCCAGGCGCAGGGCGTCGGCCTCCTTGCCCGGGCTATGGCTGATGACGGTGACGCGCGAGCCCATGGCCTTGGCAATGCGCGCGGCCACGTGCCCCAGACCACCGAGGCCGACCACGGCCACCTCTGCTCCCGGCCCGGCATGGTCCTTGAGGGGCGGGTAGACGGTGATGCCCGCACACAGCAGGGGAGCCACGGCAAAGGTGTCGGGTCCCTCGGGAATGCGGAGCACATAGTCGGAGTCGACGACGATGTGATCGGAGTAGCCGCCATGTGTGGGCGTTTCTCCATCCCGCTCGTAGCCGTTGTAGGTGGTCGACCAGTCGGGGCAGAGATTGTGGTGACCGTCGTCGCACATGTCGCACTCTCCGCACGAGGCGACGTAGCATCCGACGCCCACGCGATCGCCAACAGCAAACCGCGTGACCTCGGAGCCGGCGGCACTTACAGTGCCGACGATCTCGTGGCCCGGGACCATCGGGAAGATGTCCATGCCCCAGTCGGACTCGGCCTGGTGAATATCGGAGTGGCACACGCCGCAGGCGGCGATGTCGATGAGCACGTCGCGCGGGCCCACGTCACGACGCTCGATCGTCATGGGCGCCAGACGAGCCTTCGACGTCTGCGCTCCATACGCGCGTGCCTGCATCAGTGCCTCCCTGGTCAGTGCACGTCGAAGTCAAGCACCGTGATCGCGGCATACTCCTCGCCGGGGCGCAGCACGCACGGCCCCAGGCTCGGCTGGTTGGGAGCGTCGGGGAACCGCTGGGCCTCGAGCGACATCGACTGGTGCACCTCGAAGGGCGACTTGAGGTTGTTGCCGCTGTATACCTGCATGCCCGGGGCATCGGTGAGGACGCGCATGATGCGACCGGAGCCAGCATGTCGCAGCTCGGCCCCGACCTTGAGGCCGTCGCCTTCCAGCAGGTAGCAGTCGTCGAGGCCACCCGTGACGTCAAGGACAGAGCCGAGTGCCTGTGGCGCATTTAGGTCGTAGGCGGTGCCGGCGACGGCGGTGACGCCGCAGGGAATCTGCGTGGCGTCGGTGAGCAGTCGCCGTGGTGCGGGGATGCGCAGGTCGTGATCGGCGATCGATCGCGATCCGGCCAGGTTCCAGTAGCCGTGATTGGCCATGCTGATCACCGTCGGAGCATCAGCGGTCGCGACGTAGTGCATCGCGATGCACCCGCATGACACCACATAGGTCGTCCGTGCATCAACTTGCCCGGGGAATCCCATGTCGCCATCCGGACTCGTCAGCATGAACGTCACGGTGACAGCATCGCGATCATCGGTGATCTCGTCGACGCGCCAGATCAGGCGGTCCCACCCGTCCGTGCCCCCATGCAGGGTGTTGGGGCCGTTGTTAACGTCGAGGAGGTAGCGGTTGCCGTCGAGGGTGAAGGTCCCTCCCGCGATTCGATTGGCGTAGCGCCCGAGAGTGCCCCCCAGGTGCGGGTTCAGCGCGTGGACGGCGTGGTCAGCGACGGTCGGCAGCGATAGGTGCACGCCACCGAGGTTGCCATCGCGGTCGGGCACGTCGACCTCGCGTATCGCGGCGCCCAGCGACAGCAGTTGCACGCGGATTCGCGCGAGTGTGATCTCGATGACCGTGACCTCGCCAGCCTCGGTGGGCTCGCTCCACGTGCTGACGCTCATGAGGCGCCGAGCGCAGCGTCGATGACATCGCGTGCCGCGGCCTGCACTTGCGCGAGATGCCCCGGCCCGCGGAAGGATTCGGCGTAGATCTTGTAGACGTCCTCGGTGCCGGAAGGACGCGCGGCGAACCACGCCGAGGCCGACTCCACCTTGAGGCCGCCGATGGGCGCATCGTTGCCCGGCGCGCGAGTCAGCACGCGGGTGATGGGCTCGCCGGCGAGCTCGGTCGATGTCACCTGCTCAGGGGCCAGCGCCGCGAGTGCGGCCTTCTGCTCGCGCGTGGCGGGGGCGTCGATCCGCGCATAGGCCGGATCGCCGAAGCGCTCGGTCAGCGCGAGATAGTGCGCTGACGGCGACGCGCCCGTCGTCGCGAGGATCTCCGAGGCGAGCAGGGCGAGGATGATGCCGTCCTTGTCGGTCGTCCACACCGATCCGTCGCGCCGCAGGAACGACGCGCCGGCAGATTCCTCGCCGCCGAAGCCCACGCTGCCGTCGATGAGTCCGGGCACGAACCACTTGAATCCGACCGGCACCTCCCACAGTGTGCGTCCCAGGCTCGCGGTCACGCGGTCGATCATCGAGGAGCTGACTACCGTCTTGCCGATGGCGGGGTCGCGGCGCCAGGAGGTGCGGTGGCGGAAGAGGTAGTCGATCGCCACCGAAAGGAAGTGATTGGGGTTCATGAGCCCCGCGTCGGGCGTGACGATGCCGTGGCGATCGGAGTCGGCATCGTTGCCGGTGGCGATGTCGTAGGAGGCCCGCTGTGCGATGAGCGATGCCATGGCGTGTGGCGATGAGCAGTCCATGCGAATGTTGCCGTCCCAGTCGAGGGTCATGAAGCGCCAGGTCGGGTCGATTCGCGAATTCACCACGGTGAGGTCGAGGCTGAAGCGCTCGGCGATGGCCGCCCAGTAGGCAACGCTCGCTCCGCCCAGCGGATCGGCGCCTATGCGCACTCCCGCCCCGCGGATCGCGTCGATGTCTACCACCGACGGCAGGTCAGTGACGTAGGTGCCGAGGTAGTCGTATCGGTGCGTCGTCGCTGCTGCGAGTGCGCGAGGGAGGGGCACGCGGCGCACGCCGTCGAGTCCGAGGCGCAGTAGTTCATTCGCTCGGTCCTGGATTCCCGCGGTCACGTCCGAGCCCGCGGGGCCGCCGTCGGGTGGGTTGTACTTGAAGCCGCCATCACGCGGCGGGTTGTGGGATGGCGTCACGACGATGCCGTCGGCGCGGCCGGGATGGCCGTCGGCGCGTCCGCGATTATGCGCCAGGATCGCGTGGGATATCACTGGCGTTGGCGTGAGCGCGTCTGTGGCATCGATGCACGCTGTCACGCCGTTGGCTGTGAGCACCTCGAGCGCGGTCGACCAGGCGGGCTGACTCAGCGCGTGCGAGTCGCGACCTAGGAAGAGCGGGCCCTGGATGCCGTGCTTCTTGCGGTATTCGCAGATCGCCTGGGTGGTTGCCGCGATGTGATCGTCGGTAAAGGCGGCGGCGAACGACGACCCTCGGTGGCCCGACGTGCCGAAGGCCACGCGCTGACCGGGATCCCCGGGATCGGGGTGCTGGGTGTAGTAGGCCGTTACGAGCGCGGCGATGTCGACAAGGTCGGACTCCTCCGCCGGGAGCCCCGCACGCGGATGGATGGCCATGAGTACATCTTGCCGCCCCGCTCGGCGCAGGCGCATAGGCTCCCGTCGTGTACCACGAGACCCAAATGGCGACCTCGCCGAGCACGGTCGTGCCGAACCGCCGATACTTCCGAACTCCCGCCACGGCTCCGGGCCCATCGGGTCCGCAGATGCTGCGGGTGATGCGCTCGATCAATCGGGACTCCCTGGGGTTCCTGGCGTCCATGAATCGTCGCTATGGGCCGGTGGTGCAGTTCCCCATACCCTCGCCGCCGACCTACCTGGTGTCCGATCCCGAGGCGGTACGTCGCGTCCTCGTCACGCGCAACCGCAGTTACGACAAGGAGACGCTGCAGTACCGCGCGCTGTCGCTGGTCACCGGTGAGGGCCTGCTTTCCACCTCGGGCGAGCGCTGGCGTAGGCAGCGCAGCATCGTCCAGCCTGCCTTCCATCGCGACAGCCTTGATGCCGTGGGGCGCCATGCGGCTCAAGCCGTGGACGATCTCGTCGACCGGTGGGGCGACCTGTCGCGTGGCGCGGTCATCGACATGGACGAGGCAATGATGCGGGCGGCCCTCGAGGTCGTGGGCCGATCACTGCTCGGCACAGACTTCTCGCGCAATGCCGACCGACTCGCCCAGGCCACGCTGCATGCCCTCGACGTCGTCGTCGCCCGGGCACGCGTGCCCATCACGCCGCCCGACTGGCTCCCTACGCCGGCCAATCGCCGCCTTCGCGCCGCCGTATCCGAACTCGATGCCGCGGTCGAGGAGATGATCGTCGATCGCCAGGCCCATCCCGCAGGACGCGTCGACATGCTGCAGATGCTCATAGGTGCGATGCAGGGCACCGATGCCATCGGTGTCCGCGAGGTGCGCGACGAGATCGTGTCGTTCATGGTCGCCGGGCACGAGACCGTGGCCAGCGCGCTGGTGTGGGCATGGTGGCTCGTGGCAGGCGCACCCGACGTGCAGGATGCCCTCGCCGCCGAGTCCGATGCTGTGCTCGCGGGAGCACCCGCCTGCTTTGACGACGTGAAGCGCCTGCCCTTCGCGCGCGCGGTCCTCGACGAGGCCATGCGCCTGTACCCGCCCGTGTGGCTGGTCACGCGCCGTGCCCTCGAATCCGACGTGCTCGGGGGTCGCGAGATCCCGCGGGGTGCGCTCGTCATCATGACGCCGTACGTCGTGCAGCGTGATCCCCGCTACTGGGACAGGCCCGACGACTTCGATCCCGGGCGGTTCGCGGAGCGGCGCGGTGGCGGGGCCGAGGAGCTCGCGACGTTCTGGCCCTTTGGTCTGGGGCCTCGCATGTGCCTGGGCCGCGACTTCGCCTACGTCGAGGGGATCCTTATCCTCTCTGCCCTTGCCCGCCGCGTGCAAGTGGAGCGACTGCCGGGGCAGGTGCGCCCGAGCCCACAAGCGGGCGTCACGCTGCGACCCGAAGGCGCGCTTCCGCTTGTCGTCCGGGGCCGCTAGCCGCGGCTGATTGGATGCTGGCGTGCGGATCGAGACGTCGCGGCTCACGCTGACCGACTTCGCCCGGGATGAGTGGGTGGCTGTCGCTACCGGCGAGCGCGCGGAGCGACTGTGGGCGCCGGACTATCCGACCGACGGTGATGTGCAGTTGGCCAGCCTTTCACTCCTCGGCGAGACCACGCAGCCGACCGATGACGCACCATGGGGCCCCCTGCAGGTGCGCGAGCGCGCTGGCGGCATGGCCGTCGGCGGGGCTGGCTTCAAGGGACCGCCCGATGACCAGGGCGTCGTCGAGGTGGGCTACGGGTTCGCTCCCAGCGCGCGCGGTCACGGCTACGCGACCGAGGCGGTGCGCGCTCTGTGCGCATTGGCGGTGGCGCGCGGCGCCTTGGCCGTCATCGCGGAGACCGACGTCAACAACGCGGCCAGCGAGAGAGTGCTCGAGCGGTGCGGATTCGCCGTGATGTCACGCGATGCGCAGATGACGTATTGGTTCTGGGAGCCGACTACGGGCGAATGATGCGCGATGCGGCCTCGTGCAGCAGGCCATTGGTGGAGATTGCTCCCGCGCCGGACAGGATCTTGCTGTCGCCCGAGAAGGGAGTGATGGTGCCGCCGGCCTCTTCGACGACGGGCACCAGCGCGGCCAGATCCCAGATGTCGAGTTCGGGCTCGGCGGCAATGTCGACGTGCCCTTCGGCGACCAGCATGTGCGACCAGAAGTCGCCGTAGCCGCGGGTGCGCCAGGTGGAATCCATCATCTGGTCGAGACAGCCGTGCGGCCAACCGACGCCATCGCTGAATGAGAACGACGCGTCCGACAGCTCGCGAACCGCACTCACTCGACAGCGACGGTCGGCGGAGTCCTCCGGACCGCGTGTCCAGGCGCCCGCGCCCCTGGCCGCCCACCAGCGTCGCCCCATGGCCGGTGCGGCGACGACACCGACGACGACATCGTGGTCGATCGCCAGCGCGATGAGCGTCGCCCACACCGGCACGCCGCGCACGAAGTTCTTGGTGCCGTCGATCGGGTCGATGATCCAGCGCCTGCCACCGGTATCGGTGCCGCCGTACTCCTCGCCGAGAACGGGATCGTTGGGGCGCTCCTGGGCGAGCGTCTCGCGCACCATGCGCTCGACCCCGCGATCCGCCTCGGTGACGGGAGTGAGGTCGGGCTTGGTTTCGATGGCGAGGTCGTCGCGCCTGAAGGAGGCCAGTGTCATGGCGTCGGCCTGATCGGCCATGCGCAGGGCAAGGGCAAGGTCATCGTTGTAGGCGCCGGGCACGTAGGCCACGCTATCGGCCCGCCCTAGCCTGGGCCCGTGCACATGCGTGGATGCCGGGCCGTCGCCGTGGGCCTGGTCGCGCTGCTCGCTGCCGGATGCTCACCGGGGTCTGGCGAGACGGGAGTGCAGCAAGGCCCCTATCCCGTGGTGCGCACCGTCGACGGCGACACCATCCGCGTCATGCGCGACGGCCAGGAGATCGTCGTTCGGCTCATCGGCATCAACACTCCGGAGACCGTCGCACCCGACCGCCCAGTGGAGTGCTTCGGGCCCGAGGCGTCCGAGCGCACGCAGCAGCTCGTGACCGGGCAGAAGGTGTGGCTGGAGTACGACGACGTCACGGGGGAGACCGACAAGTACGACCGCACGCTCGCCTATGTTTGGCTCACGCCGGACCAGATGCTCAATGAGGAACTCGTGCGCGAGGGCTATGCCGAGGAACGCACCTATCAGGAGGGCTACCGCCATCAGGATCGGCTGCGCGACGCACAGGAGGCAGCCGAGGGTGCAGGTGCGGGATTGTGGTCGGCCTGCCCGTGACGTGACCGGTCCAGGCCCGAGAAGGCAGCAGCGCGGCCCGGGCTCGATGTGACGGGCGGGTGGACTCAGTCGGAGTCGGCGGCGGACCTGCTGTGAAGTAGTCGTCGCAGTGACTCCAGGCGTGCGCGCAAGTGCTCGTCGTCCCCGACGTATGCATCGAGGCCGCACTCCTCCTCGTCGTGGGTGCAGCCGCGCGGGCACGCATCCAGTCCGAGGGCGAGGTCGTCGAACGCCGCGACGACGGTGTCGGGGGAGACGTGCGCGAGCCCGAAGGATCGCACCCCGGGCGTATCGATGATCCAGCCGCCCTGTGGCAGCGGTAGCGCGACCGCCGACGTCGAGGTATGGCGCCCGCGACCGGTCACGACGTTGACTCTGCCCGTCGCTCGGTCGGCCCCCGGCACGAGTGCATTGACCAGCGTCGACTTCCCGACGCCCGAATGACCCATGAGCACCGTCACGCGATGGTCGAGATGGTCGATGACGGCGTCGAGGTCGGCGCGCACCGGTTGCTTGCCAGCACCACGGGCGACTGTCACCGCGGGCACGTCGAGGGCGGCGTAGGCATCGACCACGGGCCGGGGATCGGACAGGTCGGCCTTGGTGAGGATCAACAGTGGATCGAGCCCGGCGTCGTAGGCCGCCACGAGTGCGCGATCGACGAGTCCGAAGCGCGGTTCGGGATTGGTCAGGGAGACAACGATGCCGAGCTGGTCGGCATTGGCGACGATCACACGCTCCAGCCCGGCAGGGGAGGGCTGGCCCTCCCGTCCGGCAACGTCGTCCGCGTCGTCTGCCGTACGTCGAAGCGCCGTGGTGCGGTCTTCGATGCGCACGATGCGCGCGAGCGCGTCCGTCTGCGATGAGACGTCCCCGACGAGCCCCACGCGATCGCCGACCACGACCCCCTTGCGGCCGAGTTCGCGGGCCTTGATGGCCAGCACGGTCTCGCCGTCATCCATCACCACCGTGAACCGGCCCCGATCGACGGCCGTGACGAGCGCGGGCACCGCGTCGTCGTGGGCTGGTCGGTCCTTGGATCTCGGGCGCGACTTGCCTCGCGAGGGCCGGACCCGTACGTCGTCCTCGTCGAGGTGGCGATCCCGCGACGCAGCCATCAGTCACCGGCCAGCATGCCGTGCCACATGCCGGGAAAGTCAGGCAGCGTCTTGGTCGTCGCGGCCATCCCGATGACGTGCACGTCGGGTACGACCAGTCCGATCACCGCGGCGGCGGTGGCCATGCGGTGGTCGTCATAGCTCGACACCGTGGCACCGTGCAGGGCGGCCGGCTCGACGGTGATGCCGTCGCCCGTCTCGTATGCCCTGCCCCCGAGGGCGTTGATCGTCTCGACGATGGCGGCGAGTCGATCGGTCTCATGGCCGCGCAGGTGCGCGATGCCACGCATTCGCGAGGGCGATGCGGCCAGGGCGCACAGGGCAGCGATGATGGGAGTGAGCTCGCCGACGTCAAAGAGGTCGACGTCGATGCCGCGGATGGATCCCGGTCCGGTGACCGTGAGGCCATCGTCTCCGAGGCGCACCTGCGCCCCCATCTCGGCGAGGAGCCCGCGCAAGTGGTCTCCCGCCTGCGTGGTGTGGTGAGGCCAGCCGGGCACCGTGATGGTGCCGGCGGTCGCGACCGCTGCGGCCAGGAAGGGTCCAGCGTTGGACAGGTCCGGCTCGATTGTGCGATCGATCGCGGCGATGGGGCCGGGCGCTAGGGTCCATGTCATGCGCTCCGCGTCGAAATCGACGTGCACGCCGTGCTCGGCCAGCATGTGGAGTGTCATCGCGATGTGCGGCTGGCTCGGCAGCGAGCGTTCGGTGTGCGTGAGCGTCAAGCCCGCATCGAAGCGCGCGGCCGACAGCAGCAGGCCGCTGACGAACTGGCTGGACGCCGATGCATCGATGTCGACGGCGCCACCCGGCACATGACCGGTGCCCTCGACTCGCAACGGTAGGAATCCGTTCGAGTCGGTGCAGGTCACGCCCAGGTCGCGCAGTGCCGAGATCATGGGCCCGAGGGGTCGCTCACGGGCACGCGGATCACCATCGAAGGCGGTGGCGCCGTTGGCGAGGGCGGCGACCGGCGGCACGAACCGCATGACGGTGCCCGCCAGTCCGACATCGATGGTGCCCGCGGCGACGAGTGCGCCGGGAGTGACGCGCCACGTGGCGTTGCCGTCGCCCTCGCTGCCGCGTTCCAAGGCGATGCCGAGGGCCCGCAGTGCATCGGCCATCAGGGACGTGTCACGAGCCAGCAGGGCACCGCTCACCGTCGAGGGGCCATCGGCCAGGGATGCCAGGACCAGGGCGCGGTTGGTCGCGGACTTCGAGCCAGGCACGCGAACGGTCGCATCCACGGGCTGCGTGGCAGTGGGCGCGGGCCAGGTATCCATTGAGCGCGAGGGTATCTGGAGTCCCCATGAGGCAGGCTTGAGGCATGTGCGGCAGGTATGCGTCCTCGCGGACCCGGGCGGTCCTCATGCGCGAGTTCGGGGTCAACGAGGAGCCGAAGGAGGAGCTGCCCCCTCGTTTCAACATCGCGCCGACGACGGGCGTCTACGTCGTACGCGACCTGAAGGACCGCATGGTCGATGACCGTCAGGCGCGTGTCCTTGACGTGGCGCACTGGGGTCTTATCCCCGGGTGGGCCAAGGACCCGTCGATCGGCAATCGCATGATCAATGCGCGCGCCGAGACCGTGGCCGAGAAGCCGGCCTATCGGCGTGCGTTCACATCGCGACGCTGCATCCTTCCCGGCGACGGGTTCTACGAGTGGCAGAAGGTCGATGTCCCCGAGGGCACCAAGCCTCGCAAGCAGCCCTACTTCCTGCACCCGGCCGACGGCTCGAGCCTGGCGATGGCGGGTCTCTACGAGTGGTGGCGCAATCCGCAGGTGGCCGACGACGATGCGGCCGGGGCCTGGGTGCTTTCGGCCACGATCCTCACCACCTCGGCCATTGACGACATCGGCCGCATCCACGACCGGATGCCCGTGGTCGTTCCCCCGTCGCTCCGAGACTCCTGGCTCGATCCAGACACGCAAGGTTCCGAAGTCCTGCCCCTGCTCCTGCATCCGCCGGAGAAGGGCTACTGGGACATCTATCCGGTCTCCACGGCCGTCAACTCCGTCCGCAATCAGGGCCCCCAGCTCATGGACCGCATCGAGACGGGCGAGATCCCCGGGGCGGGAATGTGGACAGCTCCCGAGGCGTTCACCGTCTGTGCTGACCAGTCAGGCGTCGTCGATCCCGGGCCTTGACGGCCTGCCCGCGGTATCGGCCGACCTCGCTGCCCCCTCCGTGCCGATACCCTTAGGAGCGATGTCCGACGACCCTGTGGCGAGCGTCGAGACCGACGAGGAGCGCGCCGCCCGCTTCGAGCGCGATGCCCTGCCCTATCTCGACCAGCTCTACGGCGCGGCCCTTCGCATGACCCGCAATCCGGCCGACGCCGAAGACCTCGTGCAGGACACCTTCGTCAAGGCCTTCGCGGCCTTCGAGTCGTTCACCGAGGGCACCAATCTCAAGGCCTGGCTGTTTCGAATCCTGACCAATGCCTACATCAACACCTACCGCAAGAAGCAGCGCCAACCACGCCAGACCGGCACCGACGAGCTCGATGACTGGCAGATGCAGCACACCCAGGCCTATGCCACCGGCCAGTTACGCTCAGCCGAGGCCGAGGCCCTCGACCGGCTGCCCAACACCGTCATCAACGATGCGCTCGCCGAGGTCCCCGAAGACTTCCGGGTCGCGGTCTACCTCGCCGATGTCGAGGGCTTCTCCTACAAAGAGATCGCCGAGATCATGGGCACGCCGGTCGGCACCGTGATGTCCCGCCTGCACCGCGGCCGCAAGATCCTGCGCACGCTGCTTGAGGACTACGCGATCGCCGAGGGCTTCCTGCCGGCCACGACCGGGGGAGAGGTGTCATGAGTTGCGGACACCCCCACGCGACGCCGTGCCCTGAGGTCCTCTCCTGGGTCTTCGACTACCTCGATAGCGAGATCGACGACGTACGCCGGGCCGACGTGGTCGCGCATCTCGGCGAATGCCCGCCCTGTGAGGAGCAGTACGCCCTGGAGCAGACCATCAAGGCCCTGGTCCACCGCTCGTGCTGCCACGACTCCGCGCCGGCAGAGCTGCGCGTGCGCGTTATCGCCCGGATCCAGGAGATCCGGATCACCTACCGTCGGGGCTAGACCGGGCATGTGCCACGATGTGGCGCCGGAACCGACCCAGGAGTAGTCATGAGTAAGCGTGCCCGCAAGAAGCGCGATCGTAAGAAGAGCGGTGCCAACCACGGCAAGCGCCCCAACTCCTAGGCCATGACCGCGGAGATCCGCGCCGAGATGGTGGCGCAGGTGCACTCCGTGTTCGTCGAGGCCGGTGCCGCCGTGACCGCCGGCGACACCGTGATCCTCCTGGAGTCGATGAAGATGGAGATCCCCGTCATCGTCGAGATCGATGGAGTCGTGCTCGAGATCTCCGTGGTCCCCGGCGACGTGGTCTACGAGGGCGATCTGCTCGTCACCCTCGCCTCCTCCTGATGGCCGGTCCCTACGTCGTCACGCATGACGACACCGCGACTGCCCTCGGTAGCGGAGACGTTCCCGTCCTGGCCACACCTCGCCTCATCGCCTGGCTCGAGGCCGCCACGGTCGAGGCGATCACCGATCTGCCAGACGGGCACACGTCGGTGGGCACGCGCGTTGACATCGAGCACCTGCTGGCCTCCCCCGTCGGGGCGGCGGTGACCGCGCACGCGCAGGTCGTGCATCGCGACGATCGCCTCGTGCGATTCGAGGTCACGGCATTCCACGACGTCGGGGATGGGCCGGTGCTCGTGGGCCACGGGCACGTCACGCGAGTCGTCGTGAACCGGGAGAGGTTCGTCGATCGCTCCACCCCGGCCCTCATCATCCGCCCGATCGTGCCCAGCGAGTGGGCTGCCACCGGCGAACTCGTCGTCGACGCCTACCGCGCCGGCTACGGCCTATCGGGTGCCTCAGACGATTACGCCCACGTCGTTCGCGACGTGGCCGGGCGCGCGGGCCACTCCGAGGTGCTGGTTGCGCTCCAGGGGGATCGCCTCATCGGATCGGTCACCTTGCTCCAGCCGGGCACGTCGATGGCGGAAGTCTGCCGGCCCGGGGAGGTGGAGTTCCGGTTCATGGGCGTCGACCCGGCCGCCTGGGGTCGGGGCGTGGGGCGCGCCCTCGTGCAGGAGGTCATCGCTCGGGCGGGAGATCGGACGGTGGTCTGCAGCGTCATCGAGGGCAACGAGCCCGCGGCGGCCCTCTATCGCTCCTGCGGCTTCACGGCCGCCGCGGACCGCGACTGGGTGCCGGTGCCCGGGGTCATGCTCCGCGTCTTCGTCCGGCCCCCGGAGCAGCCCGTCGGGGGCGGCTGAGCCGACCCGCCGGGCCGTCACGCCTAGCCCCACCGTGACCTTTCTGTTACCTTCTTTGGGCCGGCCTTGCCAGGTCGGCCGCCTGGCACATGCCGAGTCCTGCCCGTGCCGGGCGCACCATCCGCAGGCAGGAGCGGGGGACCCACCGGGGTCCGGACCCCCATCCGGGCCCACGGCCGGCCTGTTTGCACCGCCGGTCTTGGGGTGAAGCCACGCATGCGTGGCCGGCCGACCCTCCGGCCGAACCCGACAGCTGACCCCGCAGGCGCCGGAGGACGCATGGACCGTCGCACGACGTTCCACAGCCTGGCGGCGATCGCCGTCTCGGCCGTCGCGGCCGCGACCCTCCTCGCGTTGCCCACGGCATCGCAGGCCTCCTCCTCGTCGTCGTCGGCCGCGGCGCGAGCCGCCGCCGCGGCCCCCGAGCTCAAGAAGGGCGATCGCGGCGAGCCGGTGAAGGTGCTGCAGCGCGCCCTCAAGGTGCGCGTCTCCGGATACTTCGGGCCCGTCACCCACATCGCGGTCGTGAACTTCCAGGAGGCAAACGGCCTCAAGGCCAATGGCATCGTCGGCATCGACACCTGGACGGCTCTGGGTGCCGAGGTCGCGCGTGCCGCGGCCGACAGCGACGAGTCCTTCGGTGACAAGGAGGTTGATGGTCGCTACTGCCCCGCGGTCGACTTCACCTACGGCGACGGCATGGGGGCCGGCAGAAGCCACATGGGGTTTGACCTGCTCGGCAAGGCGGGCTCGCCCATCTACGCCGTCGACGCCGGCCGCGTCACCCGCAGCGGCTACCAGGGCAACGGCGCCCTCATCCTCGACATCACGGGCAAGGGTGGCCAGATGATCTTCTACGGCCACTTCTCCACGATCTTCTTCGGCGAGGGCGACAAGGTCAAGGCCGGGCAGCTGATCGGCCTCATGGGCGACACGGGCTCGTCGGGCGCCGTGCACCTGCACATCGAGTTGCGCCCCAGCGGCTGGTCCGGGTCCGCGGTCGATATCGAGCCGCTGGTCCGCAAGCTTTGCGCCTGAGCACGCGCGTATTCGCTACACCCCGGTTGTCGACCGCGGATATGCGATGTCCGGGTCCGTCATCACATTGACGAGGTAGGGCACGCCCGAGTCGAATGCGCGGTCGAGTGCGGGCCCGATGTCGCCCGGACGCGTGATCGTCTCGCCGGCGCCGCCAAGTGCCTTCACGACCTCGTCGTACGCCGTGGGCTGCAGATCGGCGGCAACGTCGTAGCCATACAGAAAGCGCATCGGATGGCGCTCGAGATTCCAGCCCCTGTTGTTGCCGACGACGATGACCACCGGCAGGTCGTGGCGCACGAGCGAATCGACGTCGATCAGCGAGAAACCCGCGGCCCCATCGCCGAGGAGCAGCACAACCTGCGATGCAGGGTGGGCGAGTCGGGCGGCCATGGCGTATCCCGGACCGGTGCCGAGGCAGCCATAGGGCCCCGGATCGAGCCAGTGCCCGGGTCGCCGCGGCTCGACGTAGCGACCGGCAAAGGAGACGAAGTCGCCACCATCGCCGATGACCACGGCGTCGTTGGCCAGCCGCGGCATGAGTTCGCCGTAGACGCGCGCTGGGTGGATCGGGTCGGCCTCACTGGCGAGGTCGACCGCATCCCCCGCGATGGCGGCGACAGCGCGCTCTCGAAGCCGGATGGACCAGTCGGATATCGGGAGCGGGTCGGGGAGCTCGCGCACGAGTGCCAGGAACGCACCGCCGAGATCGCCGCTCGCGCAGGCCGCGAGGTCGAGGTGGCCCGCGAGCTGCCCCGGGGAGTCGACGATGTGCACGACCGGAGCGGGCGGATCGCCGAAGCGTCCGTAGCCGAGTCGGAAGTCCAGCGGTGTGCCGACAACCATGACCAGATCGGCTGCGGCGAACGCCGCTCCGCGCGCGCGGGTCACGAGCAGCGGGTGGTCGGGCGGGAGTATTCCTCGGGCCATGCCGTTGGCAATGACGGGCACGCCGGTCGCATCGACGAAGGCACGAGCGGCCATCTCCGCACCGTCGGCCCACACGTCGCTGCCGAGCACCAGAAGCGGCCGCTGGGCACGTCGCAGCAGTTCGGCGATGCGGGCAATGTCCTGCGGATCCAAAGTGGCCATCGAGCGGTGGTCGTCGATCGGGGCGGCGTACTCCGCGGGAGTGAAGAGGATGTCCATGGGCACATCGACGAAGACCGGACCTCGGTGCGCGCTTCCCGCGAGTGTGAATGCGGCATCGACAGCCCGCCCGACGCCGGCCGCATCGTGCACTGTCGACGCTGCCTTGGTCACGGGAGCGAGCAGCGGCGGGTGGTCGATCTCCTGAAGTGCGCCCGATCCCCATCGTCCATCGGGTGCACGTCCACCGAGCAGCACCAGTGGCGATCCGTTGACCCAGGCGCCCGCCACGGCGCTGACCGCATTGGTCACTCCCGGACCGGCGGTTACGGCAGCGAAGCCTGGCACGCGCGTCAACTTGCCGGTGGCCTCGGCGGCGAAGACGGCGGTTTGCTCATGGCGGACATCCACCAGGCGCAAGGGGCCCGGCGTGCCCGACTCGACGGCCGCTGCGCCGCCGACGGCGGCGTCGTACAGCGGGAAGATGTGCGCGCCAGAGAGCGTGAACAGCGTGGTGACCCCGTGGTGTACGGCCGCCTCGATGGCCTGTGTCCCGCCGTGGGCAGCCGGCCGCGTCGGGCGCGTGTCGGTCATCGTCGACTACAACAGGACGAGCGTCAGGATGCTCGCACCCAGGGCGACGAGCACGACGATGGCTACGACGGTTATCAGCGTCTTGTTCTGCACGGGTATCCCTTCGACGACATGGCAGGTTACCGGGTGCGGGGGGAAGGCCCCAGCGAAGGCGTAACCTCGCCTCCGTGGGCTCACTCGACCGCCTGGCGCAGGAGCGCACCGACCTGTCGCCGGAGGAGATAGAGTGCCTCCAGTCGCTCATCGGTGCGTGGGGGCTCGTGGCCGATCTGGCCCTGTCCGACCTGGTGCTGTGGCTGCCCACGTGGAACGCCGGCGGCTGGGTGGCCGCTGGCCTGGTACGTCCGGCCACGGCGCCCACATCGGTGCCGGAGGACCTCGTCGGCTCCTTCAATCCCCGGGGACGCGCCCCGGATCTGGACCTGGCCTTGACCACGGGGCGCGCCGTGCACCACCGCGAAGCCGGCTCCCACATGCCCACGGCTGTCGAGACACTTCCCCTGCGGGCACCCGCCGACGCCCTCGGCCACGGCCGCGTCATCGCCGTACTCGCGCGCCATCTCGTCACGCGCAGCGGAGGTCGACTCGAGGAGGTCTACCTCGAGACGGCCGACCTCCTGCTCGACATGGCAGCTTCCGGCGCGTTCCCGCTGCCCGGCTTCGATGCGTCGGCGGCGCCCCCGCGTGTGGGAGACGGCCTGATTCGTCTCTCTCCGGGTGGCGTCGTCGACTTCGCCAGTCCCAACGCAATCTCGGCCTTCCGTCGCCTCGGACTCGCGCCCGCGCTGGAAGGAAGCGAGCTATCGCGCGTGGCCACGCGCCTGTCGCATCGCCCCGGCCCCGCAGACGAGCGCGTCGCCCTCGTGGTGGGCGGCCGGGCATCGGGCGATGCGGAGATCGAGAATGCCTCGGCTTCGGTCAGCCTCCGCGCTGTCCCGCTCGTCGACGCCTCGGGCCCGCGCGGAGCGATCGTGCTCGTGCGCGACATCACCGACCTGAAGCGTGGCGAGCGAGCGCTGCTGAGCAAGGAGGCCTCGCTGCGCGAGGTCCACCACCGAGTGAAGAACAATCTCCAGACCGTGGGGGCGCTCCTGCGCCTGCAGTCGCGCCGGGTGACCGCCGAGGAGGCCCGGGAGGCATTGGCTGAGGCGGGCCGGCGAGTCTCCGCCATCGCGGCCGTCCACGAGATCCTGGCTCGCGAGCCGGGTGATTCGGTGGATTTCGACGATGTCATCGACAGCCTGCTCAGCCTGGCGCGTGAGCTCTCACCGGCCTACGCGTCGGGCACGACACCGCCGCACATCGAGCGATCGGGTCACGCTGGCACCGTGAGCACCGATGCCGCAGGGCCACTCGCGATGGCAGTCTCGGAGATCGTGCACAACGCGGTCGAACATGCGCACGCGGCACATATCAGCGTGCGGCCTGCACGCTGGAACGATCGCATCGTCGTCCATGTCATCGACGATGGCGTGGGCATCGAAGACGATCAGGCAGAGGGACTCGGGTTGCAGATCGTGCGCATGCTCATCGAAGAAGACCTGCGTGGCTCGCTGACCTTGGGGCGTCGCGAGTCTGGGGGTACGTCAGCGGAGATATCGGTGCCGGAGGCCTCGGGGGAGGATCACTAGGGGGTCAGGCAGTGCTGCGGGCCCGCAAGCGGGCGTTGCGGCGCTTGAGCGCGCGACGCTCGTCCTCGCTGAGCCCTCCCCAGACGCCGGCGTCCTGGCCGGTGTCGAGGGCCCACTGCAGGCACTCGTCGATGACATCGCAGTGGCGGCAGACAGCCTTGGCTTCCTCGATTTGAAGAAGGGCTGGCCCGGTAGTGCCGATCGGGAAGAAGAGCTCGGGATCCTCGTCGCGGCATGCGGCGGTGTGTCGCCAGTCCATGACTTGTTCCCTCCAACGCTTGTGAGGCGATTCACCTGCCCCTCGCCGAGGCCCGCCATTTAGCGGGAAGCGGGGGGATGGAACGCTTCAGTCCTATAAGGGTCGCAGACCCCCTGGGTCTCCACAAGGTGAATCGACCAGGTCACCGGATTTCCAGCATGTCGGTTTCGTCACAAAACGGTCGCGGCACTACCGATAATCGGACGTTGTCCCCTCAGCAGAAGACCCCGAGGACGTCGGGCGCGCTGCTGAAGGCCACCCGCTGGACCTCGCCCAGCCCCTCTCCGTCGATCTGCAGGTGGGTGGGTCGCCGGGCCTCGATGGACAACTCCGCCAGGTCATGGCGGACGGCCAGGCTCCTCCTGGTCGAGCCCGCGTCGCTCCCGGCGAGCATGCGGCGAGCCACGCGCAGCGCGGTGACCACCCCCATGCGCCGCACAGCGAAGAGGTCGAGGCCGGTGTCGAAGGAGGCCCGGGGGCACGGGTTGACGGCGTAGGCGCCGAAGTAGGTCCACGGAGCCGTGTTCTGCACGATGGCGAGAAAGACGTCGTCGAGGGGCTCTTCGCCGGGCACCTCGATGCGCAGCGGCGGATCCTTGCGCTCGGTGCGAAGGAAGTACTGGCGCAAGGTCGTCGTGAAGTAGCGACCCGGAGTGGCCTCGTGTCCCAGCGCCCGGTCGGCTTCCATCGCCGCGATGATCTCGGCGTCGACACCGAGGCCCGCATTGGCCAGAAACCATCGGGGCGTCGACGTGTGGCCGACCGGGCTGGTGATGGCGGCGGTGCCGAGTCCGACGCGACATACGCGATGCGCGCTGATGGCCTCGAGTAGCACTCCCGTGGCTTCGACGGGATCGGCCGGCAGGTCGAGTGAGCGGGCGAAGACATTCGCACTGCCCCCCGGCACCGTTGCCAGCAGGGGTACGTCGTCACCGGGGCCTGCCGACAGCATTCCGTTGACGACCTCGTTGATGGTGCCGTCGCCGCCGAGCGTGCACACGATGCCGAGGTGCTCGCGCCGCGCGCGCTCGCCTAGGGCCCATGCGTGACCCCGGTGCTCCGTCGTGACGATCTCGAGGTCGATGGCATCGCCGAGGGCCCGGACGAGCACGTCGCGAACGCGCGGGGAGGTCGTCGTGGCGTGGGGGTTGACCACGAGGAGGCCGCGCACCCGCTCACCCTAGTCTGGTCGCATGACCGCGATGCCGATGTCGACGGGACTGAAAGTGGCCGCGCTTATCGCCCTCACCGAGGGTGCTGCGCTCGTGGCCTACGGCCTCTACGTCATCGTCCAGGTAGCCCGGGTCGGCATCACCGGGCCGTCGCCGGTCTCCAACGTCCAGTCGGTGACGCTGCAGATCGCCATCTTCCTCGCATTCGGAGCCGGCCTCCTTCTTGTCGCGTGGGGCCTGTGGCGTGCCAGGCGATGGGGGCGAGCGCCCGCAGTGATCGGGCAACTGCTGGGGCTCGTCGTTGGCGTGCCGCTGGTGGGCGCCCCTGGCGGGGTGGAGCGCGCGGTGGGCATCCTCGTGGTTGCCCTGGCCATCGCGGCCCTGGTCTGCCTCTTCCTGCCCTCCACGACCCGGGCGCTGCTGGAGGAGTAGGCGGTGACGCGCGACGCCCGTTGAGTCGCATGCGGTGAAATCAAGCGCTCAGCCCCTACCGTGGCGGCTGCGACAACCGGGAGAGCGGCACGGTAGAGACCGTCCGTCAGCGCAAGGCACTGGGTGCTGCTTGGGTCATTGCCCCTGTGGTCGTCATCGTCCTGGCCTTCCTCACCCAGCGCATCGGCGAGTGGGGCTTCGGGATCGTCGTTGTGATCTTCCTGGCCATCTTGGCGATCACGGGCATCTGGATGATCGCCACCGGGTGCGGCAACATCATCAGCAGCGCCATAACCTGCGCACACAGCGCATCTTCGCGATCATCGGGCCGGCCGCCTCAGCGATGCTCGTGATCAGTTACGTGGTCTCGCTGGCGTCCTCTCCGACGGCGATGAGCCACCTCCTCATGGGAGTCTGGCTATGCCTAGGCGCGATGTTCATCGACGGCCTGATCGCTCTGCGCAAGTCCTAGGGCGCGTCTGCGGCCAGGTCCGTCAGTGCGGGGCCGGCGACCCGCTGCACAGTCCACTCGTCCTTCGGCACGGCTCCAATGGAGCGATAGAAGTCGACGGCGGGCTTGTTCCAGTCGAGCACCCACCACTCCAGGCGCCCGTATCCGCGATCGATGCAGATGCGCGCGAGTTCGGCGAGCAGCGCCTTGCCGTGGCCGTGACCGCGAAACTCCGGTCGCACGTAGAGGTCCTCGAGATAGACGCCGTGGCGGCCGAGCCACGTGGAGAAGTTGCGAAACCACAGGGCGAACCCGACAGTCGCGCCGTCCTCCTCAGCGATAAGGCCGGAGACGGCGGGGCAGTGGCAAAAGAGCGCCTGCGGAGCAAATCCTCGGTGGCGATGACGGCGTTCGGCTCCCGTTCATATGCCGCGAGCTCGCGGATCATCGCCAGGATCTCGGGGACGTCGTACGGTTGTGCAGTCCTGATGGGCATGGGCACAGTCTGCCGCGAGGCGGTCGTGCGGGCACCGGGAGTCCGGGGAGGATGCATGCAGCGCACGAGCGTGCTGTTTGTCTGCGTGCACAACGCCGGGCGCTCCCAGATGGCGGCGGCCTACCTCACTGCTCTCGCGGGTGATCGCATCGAGGTGCGCTCGGCCGGCTCCGCACCCGCCGACACGGTGAACCCCGCCGTGGTCGCGGCCATGGCCGAGGAGGGCATCGACATTGCGGCGGAAGTTCCCAAGGTGCTCACGACGGAGGCTGTGGAGGCCAGTGACTACGTCATCACCATGGGGTGAGTGTGCCGGATCTAGGGGCGCCTTGTCTCGCTGGCCCGGGCCATCCCGAGCGGTGGTGAGTGGCGCGAATGCGCGGTGAAGGACGACGCGCGCTCCGGCAGCCGGCTGTTTCGGGCTGCCGGAGCGCGCTTGAAAACTCGCTGCTCTTTGGAGCCGATCAGGGGAAGGCGACGTTATTGATGAGCCCGACCGGGAAGGCCAGGAAGAACACGATCGATGTGATCATGAGGATCACTCCGAGGATCTTTGGCTTCAACTTGCCGTAGGTGGTGAAGGTGATCGAGAGGAAGGCCACCAGCCACCACACCAGGTGGGCCTGAACTGTGAGCGATCCGGAGAAAAATGACAGCCAAAACAGAGGGATGATGCCCGTCGGAATGGCTAGGTTTCCGATCACTCGCAGGTCGAGTCCGCAGATCTCGACAATGCCGAGAGCGACGAAGAAAAGCCCGTAGATTGCCAGCAGCCCTGACAGGATTAGCGATGGATCAGCCTCGATGGGACGAGCGACCGTCACGTATAGGGCAACCGCGAGGTCGGTGATTCCGGCGGTCAGCGAGATCCAGCCCGCGGCCACGACCGGGTTCTTTTGGCCCTCCTGTGCGTTGGCGCCAAATCCGAGGAAGTACATCGCCTGGACGAAGACAGCGATTCCGGTGAGGAGGAAAACCATTGTGATTGGGGGCATAGCACCACCTTTGGTAGCTCGGATCGACATCTCCTATCGGAAACATCGTATATAGGAAAGTAGACCTCGGGCGTCTCATAGTCAATGACGTGAATCGAATCCGACACGGGACCACGGCCGGCCCCCGTGGTGGGGGTTTCGCAAAGGTTTGAGGGGCCGCCTGAAATCCTCAGCGGACGCGTTGCCAGTAGTCGGCATTGGAGTGGATGTCGTGGTAGGTGACGTAGGCGGTGATGCTGCGGTTCTTACGGATGAGCCGTGACCAGGTGAACGTCCCGTCCTGCTGCACGATGACGGTGGCCTTGCCTCGGATGAAGTGCTCGTGTCCGCGGTGCCTCACGTAGGGGGTGAGCTTGGTGCCGACGTCGATGCCTCCGGTGTCGCCCGTTGCGTGGATTGTGCTGTATCGGCCGTATGTCCGTCCCGGCGTATGCCGTGCGCCGTCCGGCAAGACTCCGGCGGGCCCGCGGCCCAAGTGCAATGGATTATGCCGACGGCCCAGGCGAGGGCATGAAAGCACGAGTCGTTGCTTGAAATGTCGAAGCGCCGACCCGCAGCCGGGTCGGCGCTTCGACAGGCGTCTACTTCCTTACGGTGACCCTCGCCACAGCGGGCGCGCCTGCGCCGACCGAGTTCACCGCCCTTACCTCAATGCTCACCCTCACACCGGGCTGGACCTTCCTCACGACCACCTGGGTCGTGGTCGTCGTCACCGCAGGCTGTTTCGTCTTGCCGACCGTGACGACGTACTCGTATCCGGTTACATCGGCGCCACCGTTGTCGACCGGAGCTTGCCAGTTGAAGGTCACGGTGGCAGGCTTACCCTTCTTCCCGACGGTTTTGCCACTCAGCGACGCCACCGTGCCCGGTGCCGTGACGGGAGCCGGAGCGGGAGTTTCGGACTTCTCAAGGGTGAGGGTTCCGATCCGCTGGCCGAGGAATGGTTTCCAGGTGGGCAGGTAGGTGCCGAGCAAGGCGTTATCGGTCAGCATGGCGTCAGCAACCCAGCCGCCATTGAGCCCACGGACGTTCTTAGTGGTGATGAAGCTGATCGTGCCCAGGCTCGTCTTAATCTGAACGACAGGACTGGCGCCATCATTGAGCTTAGTGGGGAAGCCCTTTGCGGTTGAGATCTTGACGTAGGTCGCACCCCACAGCTGTGTTGAAGCGGACGGCACGGAAGCGATCGGCCATGTCCACGTTCGCGTGGTCGAATCGACGCCGGCCTTATACATCGGGCCCCAGCCTTCTGCCTGGGGAATCGCATCCCATGCAGTTTGGTCGAAACTCAACTTGAGAGCGTAGGGAGATGCGACCGGGCTGACCTTGATCCCCTCCGACCAGGCCGTACCGTCTTCACTCGTGAAGCAGTGGTACGTCGTACCACTAAGCAATCCGGTGATTTCGGCTTTGCCACCGACCGCCGCGGTCGCTCCCACGGCCGAGGTGGGCTTCGCTTCATCCGTCTTGCAGACACCCTTGAAGTTGCTGGCAGGGTCGTCGACCGTCAGGGTGATCGTGATGGCGGTCAATTGGTCTGCCCAATCAGGGGAACTCCCCGGTGGAAGTGCTTCGGTCGCCTGCGCCCATGAGGCTTCGGCAGTCACGGTTCCGAGTCTTGGTGCGCCCGCTTGGGCTGTCGTTGCGCCCACTGCGCAGGCGAGAACCAGGGTGGCGGCCGAGCCTCCGGCCACCGCCTGCAGCTTCCACCGCATGTTTTTCTCCTGTCGTCGAGGCAAGTGCCTGGTGGCCTCAACGGTAGCGGGGAATCCGAGCGGAGGCTCATTGATCGGTTAATCGATCGACCGCTGGCCCGCCGCGAGAGCCAGGGCTGCGACGGCCACGATCAATGGCCGACGCAGCCTCAGCGCCCTCACGACCGACTCGGCCCGCGCGGCCCACTCGAGTACCCACCGGGCCGTGTTGGCCGCCCCCGCTAGGCCTTCTTGGTCTCCCAGAAGATCTCCGAGATGTCGTCGATCTTGCCGAGCAACTGGTCGGCCACCGCAACATCGACGGTGCCCTTGGTGCCACCGGCGCCAGCGAGCTTGGTCGCCTCGTTGAAGAGCTGATTGAGGTTGGGGTACTTCTCGAAGTGCGGCGGCTTGAAGTAGTCGGTCCACAGCACCCACAGGTGCTCCTTCACGAGGTTGGACCGGTCCTCCTTGATCGCGATCGCGCGGGCGCGGAAGTCGGGATCGTCGGAGGCGTGGTACTTCTCCATGCATGCCTTGACCGACTGGGCCTCGATCTTGGCCTGCGCGGGGTCGTAGACGCCGCAGGGAAGGTCGCAGTGGGCGTGGACCGTGGTGCGCGGGGCAAGCCACGCGGTGATCCGAGTGAGCATCGTTCCTCCGTCCGGGGGCGCGTCAGCGCCGTACGCCTCCACCCTAGTCCGGGGCCCTGAGACCGGCACGCCGTATGCCCGGCATGATCCGGCCATGGCCAGGCTCCCGTGGTTCCCCGTGGCGATCGCCGGGGACTCCATGCAACCGGCCCTGCGGGACGGGGAGTGGTGGCTGGCCAGGCGCACCCGGCGAGTGGCGCCGGGAGACATGGTCGTGATCGACCATCCGGAGTACTCCGGGCTCCTTGCCGTCAAGCGCGTGGTTCGGCGAGACGACGCCGGGTGGTGGGTCGAGGGTGACAACCCGGATCGCAGCCGTGACAGTCGTCACTTCGGGGCCATCCCCGACTCGCGCATCGTCGGGAAGGTGGTCGTGCGCTATCGGCCTCTGGCGCGCCGACACGGGAATCGTGGTTGACTGCGCCGTGGCTTCCGAGTGGTCCGAAAACATTGATCCGGCGTTCCCTCTGCACCAGGGAGGGAAGATCGAGATACGTCCGACCGTGCGCATTCGTGACCGCGCGGGCCTGTCCCTCGCCTACACCCCCGGCGTTGCGCGGGTGTCGTCGGCCATCGCGGCCGATCCCGAGCTCGCCCGCGACTACACGTGGAAGTCCAACACCGTCCTCGTGGTCACCGATGGCACCGCCGTGCTGGGCCTGGGTGACATCGGCCCACTGGGCGCCCTGCCCGTCATGGAGGGCAAGGCCCTGCTCTTCAAGGAGTTCGGCGGCGTCGACGCCGTGCCCATCTGCCTGGACACCAAGGACACCGAGGAGATCATCGAGACGGTCGCGCGAATCGCCCCCGCCTACGGAGGCATCAACCTCGAGGACATCAGCGCGCCGCGCTGCTTCGAGATCGAGCAGCGTCTCGACGCCCTGCTCGACATCCCGGTCTTCCACGACGACCAGCACGGCACGGCCATCGTCGTGTTGGCCGCCCTGCTCAACGCCGCGCGCGTCACCAACCGCACCCTGGGTGACCTGCGAGTGGTCATCTCCGGCGCGGGAGCGGCCGGTATCGCGGTCGCCGACATCCTGATCGAGGCGGGGGTCGGCGACATCGCCGTCGGCGACAGCAAGGGCATCATCCATCTCGATCGCGACGACCTGCACCCGATCAAGGCCGACCTCGCGGCTCGATCCAATAGTGCGGGGCTTGGCGGGAGCATCGCCGATGCCATGGCCGGCGCCGATGTCTTCATCGGACTGTCGTCCGGGCAGGTCGACGACGACGTCGTCGCCACGATGGCACCGGGCTCGATCATCTTCGCCCTCGCCAACCCCGATCCGGAGGTCCATCCGGAGGTCGCCCGGCGCACGGCCGCCGTCGTCGCGACGGGGCGCAGCGACTTCCCTAACCAGATCAACAATGTGCTCGCCTTCCCGGGTGTGTTCCGGGGGGCTCTCGATGTCCGGGCCACCACCATCACCCCCGCGATGAAGCTGGCGGCGGCACATGCGATTGCCGATGTGGTTGTCGACGAACTCGACGCCGACCTC
>Ga0194132_10002426_pt1 | contig 35006 bp, 29 predicted proteins | sample TA2KigOf80mmetaG_FD_148612 | JGI IMG/M metagenome (GOLD analysis project Ga0194132, IMG submission 148612) | Freshwater microbial communities from Lake Tanganyika, Tanzania - TA2015054 Kigoma Offshore 80m | ecosystem: Environmental > Aquatic > Freshwater > Lake | place: Tanzania: Lake... | reverse complement strand
TTCCTGGTACAGTGCTCCATTGCGTCATCCTCCGGCACCCGCCGCCAAGCGGGCGCAGCTCTTTGAATTGGAACTGCGCCGGATGATGACGCGATTTCTACTTTTCCACCAGACTCAAGACACTAGAGTTGAGTTGTGGGCGATCGACTCTTCCAATCCTGCAGTTCGCTTCAATGTCCTCAGTCGACCGACCTCGCTCGTTCGCCGGTCCACAATTCAATCTACGGCCGATCTGTCTCCGACGAGGCAGCTTCAGCTTGAATGGTGGACTGCTTTCAGGGATGCCCTGATTGCGGCCAAGGCACTGCCGAGCACGCAGACTCCACGCCCACAGTACTGGTACAACATTGCCCTCGGCCGTAGCGGCTTCTTCCTTTCAGCAACTGCGAACGTCGATGAAGGTCGGATTCGTGTTCGCGCCTATCTGATGGGGCGCTACGGAGGAGACAGCGCCTTGACGCAGCTAATAGAAAGTCGAGAGTCGATTGAACACGAACTCGGGGAGCAACTGGTGTGGAACCCCAACCCGGAAGCAAGCGACAAAGTGATCGTCCTGCAACGTTCTGCCGATCTCAGAGCGAAGGGTCAGTGGCCCGAGTACTTGAAATGGATGGTGCAGTCGACGGTCAGGATGCGACGTGTGTTTGGACCCCGAGTGAAGGCCCTGCAAGTTGATGCACCCTTAGCTGGCAGCGCCGATGCCGAACAAGTTGGCGCCTGACCGCCCTACAGGAACATGATCGAGGGCGTTACATGGACCTGAAGCACTTCGGAGACGCCTACGACATCCTGAAGCGAGTTCTACTCCAGTCGCTTGAGCCGTTCGGTCCGTGGGTGGCACACCCAATGTTCACGCACGCCGTTAATGACGGCGAGGCGGCGGCGTTTGGTCGCCTGCTCGGCATTCCGCTGGCCTCGACTGAAGTCTTGGCACCTGCCACGGACCGACCTGCATACTTGGCGGCGGCGAGCAAGAGCGGGCGAAGCATCTTTCTAGATCCAGACACAGGTGTTCGGCTCCATCGGCGCGAGCGTCATCGTTCAACTGAGTTTGTTTTTGCCGACGAACTCGTGACAATCGCGTTCGAGCGGCCGAACGGCTTGGTCTTGGTATTTGACCAAAGCGTCCCACGCGGAAGCGAGCGAGAAGCGATCCGGGCGAAACTCGATCATCTGAGCCACGAGCGCGTCTCAGGGTTCGCGTATGTGTCTCAGGCGTGCTTTTTGGTGCTCGGAGCATCGGCTCCGCTGGTCAGTGAAGCGTGCGCTCGTGTCCTCGCGTCCACGGATCTTCCTGAGGCGAGAATCGTAGCGGGGACGCCGCCTAACATCGGCGTAGCCGACCTGAGGACGAAGCCTACGCCGACCGCTGGCGACGTGGCTTAGTGACCTTGGTCGCCTTCGGCGTGAACGTCGCAACCGTGCCGGTCTTCTCGCGCGCGTGCCGTGCTGGTTCGTTAACTAGGCCCATCTCGCATGAGATGTTTTTCGATCTCGCGCAAGCGGACGTAATCGGCTCGGCCGAGGCGGCCGATGGGCCTGGTCTCCAGATGGGCGAGCAGGTCGACACGATGGCGTTTGCCATCGCGCTCGCCCACATACACGGATTCGTCGACGTGCACGTGCACGACCGCGCCCATGATCCAATGATTGGCGCCGAGCTCGAGGATGTTGAGCAGTGTGCACTCGTATGCCACCGGCACGCCGGCGATGCGCGGCGGCCGGACTTGCGTCGACGCCGCTTCCGCGAGCCCTGTGTGCGCAAACTCACTCTCTCCATGTGGCAGGTCGTCCGCACTTCTGATCACGGCCTCGGTCAGACTCTCGGGCGCGATGTTGACGACGAACTGGCGTGTGGTGCGGATATTGCGCTCGGTGTCTTTCTCCACGCGAACAGTTGCCCCGTGATCGTCCCCACGAGGACCGCAGGAGAAGCCCAGCACCGGTGGCCACGGGCAACAGACGTTGAAAAAACTGAACGGCGCGAGATTGGTCTGGCCGCCCTCGCTGATGGTCGAGACCCACGCGATCGGCCGCGGCATGACCGAATCGCGCAGCAGGAAGTACATTTCGCCGGGTCGGACGTCGGATGTGGACAGCGACACAGTGCGGGACATTGGAGCCTCACGATACGATCGCGGTCGCCAGATGTCGATGGAATCTCGAGCCCTCGACGAGCGCGGTGCGAGTAACATCAGGACCGATTCGCATGCGCCACGCCGCCACTTTCCCGCCATCCAGCGATCCAGAGACGATGACCGAGGTGGCCACAGCAGCGAAGTCGATCGGCCCCACGGGCCGGTCGGTCGCGGTCGCGGTGTCCGTGGCGATGGTGGTCGATGGGATGGACCTGCAGATCCTCTCGCTGGCGCTCTCGAGCATCGCGGAGGAGCTGAAGCTGTCCACGGTGAGCGCCGGCGCGCTGGGCACGTACACATTGGCCGGCATGGGCGTTGGCGGTGTACTGGCCGGTCGACTCTCCGATCAGATCGGCCGCATGCGGATCATCCGCTGGGCCGTGCTGATCTTCACGGTCTGCACCGGCGTCATCGGGTTCGCACAGTCGTACTGGCAGATCGCGCTCATGCGGTTTCTGTCAGGCTTCGGTATCGCGGCGCTCTATAGCTTGGGCACCCTCGCGGTCGCCGAGTTCGTGCCGACGAAGGTCCGTACAACCGTGCTCGGCACCGTCCAAGCGGGGTGGTCCGCCGGCTATGTGGCGGCTGCGTTGCTCGCGTCGTACGTGCTACCGACCTTCGGATGGCGACCGCTCTTCTGGTGTGCCCTTGCGCCGGGGCTCGCGACGCTCTGGCTGCTGAAGGGACTGCCGGATCCACCGAGCTGGGCGTCGAATCGATCACCGACCGACGCGCACAGGGCGAGCGGCTTCTCTGGACTGTGGTGTCACCGTGTCGCGCGTAGCAACCTGCTTCTGTGGACTGCCGCGTCGATCGCGCTCCAGTTCGGCTACTACGGCGCGAACACGTGGCTCCCGAGCTACTTGGTCCAAGACCTCGGCGTGAACCTTCAGAGCATGGGCTGGTACGTCGCCGCGACGTACACCATGATGTGCGTCGGAAAGATCGTCACGGGCTATGCCGCGGATGTCTTCGGTCGAAAGGCGATGTGGGTGATCGCCGGGTTGCTGACCGCCGTGTATCTGCCGCTCCTGGCGTTCCTCGGGACGCCCTCGACGATCGCGCCGATGCTGCTCGTGTTCGGCTTCCTCTACGGCGCGCCGTACGCGGTGAACGCGACGTACATGAGCGAGAGCTTTCCGGAGGGTGTCCGCGGCACCGCCGTAAGCGCGGCGTACAACTTCGGTCGTGTCGGCGCGATGCTCTCGCCGCTGCTGATTGGCTATGCCGCGACACAATACTCGATCGGTATGGGGTTGGGCCTGCTCGGTGTCTCGTATCTCGCCTGTGCGCTCATCCCTGGGTTTTTCGTCGCGGAGCGGCAGTTCGATCCGAACGCCGTGAGCACGGCACCCGGGGCACTCGCGAGGCCAGCTCCACATGAAGGCATTGACCGCACGCGACAGAAGAGCTGATCCCAGTGAAGTGATTCGCGAAAGCCTGCGATTGCTCAAGGAGCCAGACGAGATCTTCACGAAGGGCCGGCGCGGCGCGGTCGTTCGACCGCGCGGCAAGACGCGCATCACGATTCATCTGGACGACGACGTACTCGAAGCGTTTCGCGAGCGCGCCGACGCCGCGGGCCGGGGGTACCAGACGATGATCAATGAGGCGCTGAGGGAGCATCTCGGCCAACCGGGTGATCGCGTCAGTGCCGAAACCATCCGACGAATCGTCCGCGAAGAACTCCGGAACACGGGATGACTGGGCGGTCCAACATCCAAATGGAGCCGACGTCCTCGGCCCGCTCGCGCGTGCCTGCGGGCGCGGCTCGATTGGCGGGTTAGGTCGACGAATGCGGACGAATCGCGGGACCGCAAGATGGACCTGTAGACGATGCTAGGATCGAGTCATGGAAACGACCGAGAAGCTGCGGGCAATCGAGGCGATGAAGGGATTCTCCGCATTGTTTCCGAGCTGCCCCAGAAAGCGTTGGCCGCATGATGACCCTGCAGCATAGTATCCCCGCCGCGATCGTTGCTTTCCTTGGCGCCGTCACACCCTCCGTCGTGGCTGAGCACGCGACCGAGTCACTACCTGCCGCCACCGCACCGGGCCAGCAGGCAGTTGCCCCTTTGCCCGGTTGTCGCAACGAGCAGGGACTCACCTACATCTGTGACCTCAGCGTCCCAGAGGATATCCTCACCGTTGGTTCCTCCGGCCTTCTGCTCGTATCCGGTCACCGTGCACCCGGTCACCTGTATCTGATCGATCCTGCGACACGGGCGCAATCGGAGCTCATCCACGGCGCCACCTTCAGGCTCCAGCACGACACCCGCGCCTATCCCGACTGTCCAGGACCGCTGAACCTCCAGGCCTTCGATGTCCACGGGCTCAGCCTGACCGAGACGTCGCCCCGTCATTTCAGCCTGTACACCACGAGCCATGGCGTGCGCGAAGCCATCGAAATCTACGATCTCGACCTGCGCGGCACGGCGCCGATGCTCACGTGGAAGGGCTGCGTCGTGCTGCAGCAGGACAGTTATCACAACAGCGTCGCCCGGCTCGCCGACGGCGGATTCGTGGCGACCAGAATGCGGGACCAGAACTTCAAGGGGGGTGGAGGTGCCCCGGTCGGCATCACCGGCCATCTGGTCGAATGGCATCCGGGCGGCCAACCGCAGCGGCTTGCCGACACCGATATGTCGCTGCCGAACGGTATCGACGTCTCGAAGGACGAGCGTTACATCTACGTGGCCGCCATCGGCTCGCAGGAGCTGGTTCGTTTCGATCGCCGGTCGACGCCGATGGCCAAGCGCACGGTGTCACTGCCCATTCGGCCGGACAACGTCCACTGGGCCACCGATGGCAAGCTGCTGACCGCTGGTCCGAACTATGTCCCGCCCGGGCAGTGCAGCGGCGCTGGCTGCGCCACGGGCTGGTCGGTGCTCGAAGTCGATCCGGAGACCTTCGCCTTCTCGCGACTCGGCGGCGCGGATCAAACGGCCGCGATGCAACGCGTCAGTTCGGCCATGCGAGTGGGCGACGACATCTGGGTGGGCAGCAACGACGACCGCATCGCCCGCTTCTCGCTGCGACGGCCTTGAGCCCACCCGAGAGCCCGTGGTCATCATCGTAGATGCCATGCCGGAGCCACTGGGACCATCGCGCACCTGGCCACGCAGTGGTACGTGCCCGTCTTTGCGGGGCCACCGCTCGTCATCTGCCACGTGGTGTGCTTCATCCTTCTGTTGCGGGGCAGCGGCGCCAAGTAGCGCTGCTTCGACAGGCACACGGCGCCGTGATCGACCAGCGGCCGAACAGACAGTCTCGGGGGAGATGAACGCGGGCGCGAACGTCGAGGCGAAAGACATGCATGGCGACTGGCCACGGTCCTGGGCCAGCTGGCACTTGCGTCCCGACTCGATCTTGCGGAAGCTCTGTTACGGCGATCTTCATGTCCAACGGCGTTCCACCTACGACCACGGAACGGGCTGGGAGGTCATGGGGGTCGGTCGACCGCATGTGCCGCGCGCCGCGAGAGGCTAGCGCCGCGTCGGAGTCGTCGTACTGCTGCGGCGGTTGGCCTCGTGCGACTCGCGCAGCCGGTAGGCCAAGGAGGCCCGGGAATGCCTGAAACAATCGACACACTGCTCACGATGTACGACCAAAAGCAACTGAGCCGCCGCGAGCTCGTCGGAGCGCTCTTGACGGCTCTGGCGATGGCCCCGCAGGCTGCCGCCGCGAGTTCGCAGCAACCTGCGAAGCCCAGCAACAACCTGACGGGTGCGCCCGCGCCGAAGAACGCGCTCTTCCGCGGCCGCATCGTCAACCACGTCACGCTTTCGGTCAGCGACATCGAAGAGTCGCGTCAGTTCTATCGGTCGCTTCTCGGCGCCAGCGTGCTCCTCGACGGGCGATCCTCCGCGCAAGCCGGCTACGTGGACCTTCTCATCGGCGACAGCTTCGTGTCGCTCGGCAAGCGGTCGACGCTTGGCGTCGATCACTTCGCCATCGGACTCGATCCGTGGCCTGGCGCGGACCGGGCGCTCGAGATGGTGCGCGACAGGTTCCCGAAGAGCGAGCCGAGAGCGAATCAGAACCGCGTGTCGCAGGCCGCGGAGACGAGAAGCGTGATGCTGAAGGATCCGGACGGCATCAGCGTCCAGCTGGGCAGCGTCAGGTATCAACTGTAGTGGGCCCTCCCGGGCCGGGCGCTTGCGGGCAGCAGCCCCCGCGCGGATCGTACCTCGGTGACCAACACCATCCGTTTCGATGATGGCGTCGCCTACAAGCGGCTCGCCTATGCCCGCACACGGCCAGCGCTCGCGAGCGTGCAGTTTCGCGACGGGGACGCGTACGAGCTGCCGTTCCCCTCGGCCGCGTTCGATGTCGCCGTCATGCCGCTCGTGGTCTTCTTCCTGTCCGTCCCCGCTCGAGGTGTCGCGGAGATGGCACGCGTGGCACGACCGGGGGGCGTCATGGCCGCCTACGCCTGGGACATGCCCGGGGGCGGCTTTCCTTACGCGACGTTGTTTCGGGCGCTGAAGGACATGGGGCGCCAGGTTCCCGCACCACCAAGCCCCGAGGCATCTCGCATCGACAGCCTGCGGCAACTGTGGAGCGGCGCCGGCGCCGAGTCCGTTGCCACGACGGAGATCGTTGTGGAGCGCACGTTCGTGGACTTCGACGACTACTGGAACACGGTGCTCGGAGCCGCAAGCATGGGCGCTCTCATCCGCGAGATGTCGCCGGACGACGCGCGGCAGCTCCAAGATCGGTTGCGAGCTGCGCTGCCAACGGACGCGACGGGCCGGATCACCTACAGCGCCCGCGCCAACGCGGTGAGGGGCATGGTGGGCCGACCGAGCTCGTAGCGAAGCACCACGTCAGATGCCGAGCCCTTGCGCATGAGTCGCGATATCGACGTTCGACCGTTTGCTGGACGATCCTGACCTATCCGCACGACGCGGCCGCGGTCACTCAAGGCCTCATCTATCGAGATGGAATCCTCTACGAGAGCACGGGCCGCAACGGGCACTCCACGTTCCGCCGCGTCAGGCTCGAAACCGGCGAAGTGGTCCAGCAGCGTCGCCTTGAAACCGCACATTTCGGGGAAGGCCTGGCCGAGTGGAACGACCAGCTCGTGCAGCTGACATGGCAGTCGAACATCGCCTTCGTGTATGACCGCTCGAGCCCGGCGCCGCGTCGCACGTTCACGTATCGCGGTGAAGGTTTGGGCCTGACCCTCGACCGCGAGAGCTTCATCTTGAGCGACGGTACCGAGCGGCTGCGATTCCTCCACCCCGAGACCTTCCGCGAAGTCCGCCGGGTCACGGTCACCGACGGTGGCGTTCGTGTTCGAGATCTCAATGAGCTCGAGTACGTCCGTGGCGAGGTGTGGGCCAACAGGTGGCACACGGATCGAATCGCGAGGATCGCGCCCGATTCAGGCAGGGTTCCGGGTGGATCGATCTGCAAGGGTTGCTGGCGCCCGAGTACAAGTCCGAGCCCGAAGCGGTCTTGAACGGGATCGCGTTCGATGCGGGCAACGAACCGCCTGTTCGTCACAGGAAACCTTTGGCCGCGACTCTTCGAGATCGAGGTTGTGCCCAGGAAATGAGGCGACGCTGACCGATCTGCCGCGACTGCCGCGTGTTTGTCGTGGTCCTGTCAGCCTGGCTCCGGAACGGAGCATCGGGAAAGCACAGCAGCCACGGCAGCCGCGACCGAGCGGTTGCAGCAGAAAGAGCGGTTCGAAGCCTGATCCAGACTGGCAGGAAGCGGGTCGACTCACGGCAGCGATGTGATCGGCTGCTCCGCAACGACGAAGGCCTCCCACTCGCGCGCAAGACGACGAGTGGGGAACCAGCCGGCCGGCAACCATCCGCCCGGAGCGACCGGGCCCCTTCCTTTGGCTGCCTTCAGGATGCTCGCCGTCCGAGCCCGTCAGTTCGCCGCGCCCCGCGCCGGGCAGTCGTCGGCCACGCTGGGCGTCGTCTCGAAGAACCCGTAGTAGCCGCCGCTGCGCACGATAGGCCCCTTGCCGGCGAGTGAGGGGATGGCCACCTGCTCGAGCCAGTCGATCACCAGCGTCCGGGCGTTGATGACGCAGCAGTGCGGCACGCCATTCTGGACGGCGAAGACCCACGGCGCGCCACGGTCGAGGTGCCGGCGGAAGTAGTCATAAGGACGCCGGGTGCCCGAGACCGCATCGCCACTGCTGGCGATCACCTTCTGCGGCACCACCGCTGCCCTGTCCGACATCTGGATGGTATCGAGCCCGACCGGATCGTAGTGGCCGGCATTCGCCGCGATGACCGCCACCACGCGCTCGGGTGCGTAGCCGGCAAATCGCGCTGCTAGCACGCCGGTGCCGGAAAAGGCACCTGCACCACCTGATCGATCGGGTGGCCCTGCCAGGGCTGGTCATCCACTTCCAGCTCATGATGCCGGACGTGGTGGCGGTGCACGATCTCGCCAGGTGCTGCGAGGCCAGCCTTGGTTGGACCCCGGCGCAGACGCTCGAGTTGCTCGCCGGCCTTTCAGACACGGTCACGCGTCCGGCGGTGGAGATGGCCGGGATCGCCGACCTCGCGGGTCCGGAGGCGGTCGCACAGGGCCTCGCGGCCGTGCGCGCCAGCGCGGCGGGCGAGCGGCTCGAGGCCTGGCTGGCCACCTGGGGCTCACGCTCGATCGACCTCGACCCGGGAGCGCCCACGGTGGCCGAGCACGAGTCGACCCTGCTCGCGTTGTTGCGTCAACCGCCTCCGGCCACCGGCGCCCGCCAGCGGACGCGCGAGTCCGCCATCGCCCGTGCGCGTGCCAAGCTGAGCCCGACCGGCCGCGAACGCTTCGATCGCGCGCTGAGCGTGGCCGAGCGCGTGCCCCCGACCCGGGAAGAGAACGTCCTCTACACGCAGAGCCTGCCGATCGGTCTTCTGCGACGGACGCTGCTCGAGCTGGGCCGGCGCCTCGTGGCCGCCGCCGCCCTTCGCCGTGCCGACGACATCGCCTATCTCGAAGTCTCCGAAATCGCACCGGCGCTCGAGGGCCGCCTCGCCGGCGAGCCGGCCGCGGCTCGCGCCGCTTGGCGTCACGCGGAGCTGCGCTGGGTACGCGCGAACCCTGGTCCCGCGTTCTACGGGCCCGCGCCAGTGCCGCCGCCCTCAACCCGTGGCCTGCCCGCCGCGATGCAGCGCCTGCTCGGTGCCTTCACGTGGCACATCGCGCTCGAGGAGGCCGGTACGCCGCCGCCGGCGCCGCAGGGCACCCTGGCCGGCATCGGCGCGTCCCCGGGCCGCGTCAGCGGCCGGGTGCGCGTCATTCGCCACGAAGCCGAACTGTCAGCGCTCGAACCAGGCGAGATCCTGGTGTGTCCAAGCACGCATGCGAGCTGGTCGGTCGCTTTTGCGCGTGCCGCGGCCCTGGTGACCGACCACGGTCGCATGCTCGCGCATCCGGCCATCGTGGCCCGTGAATACGGCATCCCGGCCGTCGTTGGCACCGGCGCGGCGACCTCGTCGCTCGTGGATGGTCAGACGGTGACCGTCGACGGAACGACCGGACGGGTCGAGATTTCCTGATTCAGTTCTCGTTGCAGCCGGCGCCCCCGGAGCGGTGGCAGCCCGAACAGAAAGACGCCGGCCATGCGCTATCGGGTGAAGCGTCCTCAACGTGTTCACGCCGGGTCTCAACGACGGACGCAAACGCCCGGTCATGGTGTGGCTGCACGGCGGAGGCTCTTCGAGCGGCTCCGGCTCTGGACGCATTCTCGACGGCACCAGTCTGGCCCACGGCTCGTCATGGAGCAGGTGCTGAAGCTGTGGCGTGAAGGACTCGGGCGCAGCGACGGCGGGCCGTCACCGTTTCGGTTCGAGTGGAATCTCTTTACCGAGCGAGACGTCGGCGCCAAGCGACGCCAGGAGATCGCCGGTCGCCTTGTCGGTCAAATACGATCCGGAGCGATATTCCCCCTGGGTAATCAGCCACGGCGTCTGCCCGCGCTTGTTGACGACGTTCACCTTGGCGCCGAGATCGACCAGGAACCTCACCAGCGGCGGCGATCGGAAGTACACGGCGCCAATGAGCGCCGTCTGTCCCTTGTCGTTGGCCGCGTTGATATCGGCACCGAGCTCGAGGCAATAGCGGATCGCCTCGCGGGCGCGCGCCTGCACCGGCGTGGTGTCAGCGCTGAACCAGCGACGTCCGTATTTGTCCTGACCCTCGACGAAATCCACGCCAGCTGCCGCCATCAACGGCGTCGTGCCATCGGCGGTCGTGGCATGGGGATCCGCGCCAGCGTCCTTGAGAATGCGCATCGTCGCCACGTCACCGTAGCTGGCGGCCAGCCAGAAGGGGGTGGCGCCGGTGATCACCACCTCGAGCCCGTGCGCCTGGAGAATGAATCGAGAGAGCGCGGGCATTGGCTTGGTCAACCGCGCGTTGGGATCCGCCCCGCGCGACAGCAGCGTCTTGACCAGTTCAGGCATCGCCTGCTGCACTGCCGAATGCAGTGCGGTCCGGCCTGCCCCGGCGAGATTCGGATCGCCGCCGCGCTCGAGCAGGAAGCGCGCCATCGCTTCGTGCTGACTATCGATCGCCACGAGCAATGCTGCAGCGTCGGTGTCCGGTTTGAAGCGGCGCGCCGCATTCGTGTCACCCGCGATCCCATCGGGCGCTGACTCGTCGACGTTCGCGCCGGCGTCGAGCAACAGACGCGCGATTTCGATGTTCCCCTGCTGGGCGGCGAACAGCAAAGGAGTGAAGCGGTTCCTCGAATGGGCCCGCACGTCAGCGCCCGCCGCGATGAGCGCGCGGACGATGTCGGCGTGGCTCTTGACGACGGCGCGCATCAGCGCGGTTTGATCCTGAGCGCGCTCGCGCGCGGCGACGTCCGCGCCTGCCGCCAGGAGTGCCTGCACCACCCGCACGTTGCCGGTGTGCGCGGCGATCATGAGTGGCGTCTCACCGGCGATCGACGACACGTTAGGGGTCGCACCCGCCTCGAGCAGCGCCGCCACCATTCCGGCGCTGCCGTTGAGGCACGCGAGCGCCAACGGCGTCACGTGATGGTCGTCGGCGGCGTTCACCTGTGCGCCCGCCGCGATCAGCAGGTCCGCCATGTCGCGCCGATCCCAGTGCGCCGCCCAGTGCAGCGCCGTCGTGCCGTCGCCTCGAGGCCCGTCGATGTCGGCCCGCGCGGCGAGGAGCGTTCGGACCGCCACCAGATCCTGGTCCTTCGCAGCGTCGGCCAGACGCCGTTCCCCGCCGGCCGCTGGCGCCGCCATCAGCCCACCGGCGAGGGTCAGCGAGGCTCCAATCGTGTTGAGCCATGTGGACATGCGGAACGCCTCAGGTTGCCGGTATTCTCGTCACGGGTCGGACCCGGCGTCATTATAATGGCGCCATCATGTCGCCACAATCGGCGAGTCAGGTGCGAGTCAGGTGAAGGATCGCTGGGCAGGCCGGATTGCCTAGAGCCCTCTTCGCGCTCCCGCTACTGCTCTTGAGCGTCGGTGAAACAACGCGTGCGGCGGGCGTGTCTCAATCGCCCGGCGACCCGTCGGTCCCGGCCCACCATCGCGCCACACTCGACCGTTATTGCGTCTCCTGTCACAACGCCAGGCTGAAGACCGCGAATCTCTCGCTCGACGTCGCCGACTTGTCGCAGGTACCCGCGCAGGCGGACCTGTGGGAGAAGGTGATTCGAAAGCTGAGAAGCGGCACCATGCCTCCGCAGGGCACGCGACGACCCGACGACGCTACCGCCGCCAGTCTCGCCACGTGGCTGGAGACCACCATCGACGCGGCTGCGGCGTCGCATCCCAATCCCGGCCGCCGGCCCGCGGTCCACCGTTTGAATCGCGCCGAATACGCCCACGCGATTCGCGATCTCCTCGGGATCGAGATCGACGCGTCGACGCTCCTCCCTCCCGACGACTCCGGCTACGGCTTCGACAACATCGCGGACGTGCTGTCCATCTCGCCGATGTTGACCGAACGCTACCTGTCAGCCGCGCTGAAGATCAGCCGAATCGCGGTGGGCAATCCGACGATCCAGCCCATCACCGACACGTTCGCCGTGAACAAGTACCTGCGGCAGGACGATCGCGTGAGCGACGACCTCCCCTTCGGCTCGAGAGGCGGCCTGGCGATTCGCTACTACTTCCCCGTCGACGGCGACTACGCGATCAAGGTGTTCTTCGATCGGACCTACGACGGCCGCGTCCGCGGGCTCGGCGAAGCGCACGAGCTCGAGGTGCGACTGGATGGGGCCAGGATTCAACAGATCACCATCGGTGGTCCAGAATCGACCGGCCGGGGTCAGCGCAACGTGACCGTGGATGGCACCGAGGTACGCTTCAGTGCCAGCGCCGGCCCCAAGACCCTCGGCGTGAGCTTCGTCAGGAAAGTCGACGAGCCAGAAGGGATGCGCCGGCCCTTCTATGCGGTGACGAGTTACGAGTACGCCGGCGACATCAACCTGCCGCCAGCGATTGGACGGGTGGAGGTACGCGGCCCCGTCGCCGTGCGCGGGAGCGGTCACTCACCGAGCCGGTCGCGCATCTTCACGTGTCATCCCTCGGCCAGCGGCGGCACCTCGAAGACGGCGACACCGGCCGCGGCCTCGGAGTCCGCGTGCGCGCGGACAATCATTTCGGCCATCGCGCGGCGAGCCTATCGACGACCGGTCACTGAGGCCGACATCCGGCCGTTGCTGGCGTTCTACGAGGACGCGCGAAAAGCGAGGGGTGGCGCCGATTTCGACGCCGGCATCGAAGCGGCGCTGCGCCGGACGCTCGTGAGCCCCGACTTCCTCTTCCGCATCGAACACGATCCGCCGAAGCTCGCGCCAGGCCAACCCTACCGCCTGTCCGACATCGAACTGGCCTCGCGGCTGTCGTTCTTCCTCTGGAGCAGCATCCCAGACGATACGCTGCTGGACGCCGCTGCTCGGGGTGAGCTTTCGCGGCCGGCGGTGTTCGAGCAGCACGTGCGCCGCATGCTGGCCGATCGCCGTTCGAGCGCGCTCGTGCGTCACTTCGCTGGTCAATGGCTGTGGGTGCGCAACATCCGCTTGCATACGCCCGACCCGGCCATCTTCCCAGACTTCGACGAAAATCTGCGCGAGGCGTTCGCGCGAGAGATCGAGCTCTTCCTCGAAAGCCAGCTCCGAGATGACCGCAGCGTTCGCGAGCTCTTGACCGCCGACTACACGTTCCTGAACGAACGGCTCGCACGGCACTACGGCATCGCGACCGTGTACGGCAATCACTTCCGCCGCGTCACGTTACCGGACGACAGCCGCTTCGGTCTGCTGGGCAAAGGCGGTCTGTTGACCGTGACCTCCTATCCCCACCGGACGTCGCCGGTGTTTCGCGGCAAGTGGCTCCTGGAGAACATCCTGGGCGCCCCGCCCCCGCCGCCTCCGCCCGACGTCCCGGCGCTTCAGGAGGCCGGCCAGGATGGCAGGGCCCTCACGGTCCGGGCGCGCATGGAGGCACACCGCGTGAACCCAGTCTGCGCCAGCTGCCACAAAGTGATGGACCCCCTGGGGTTCGCGCTCGACAATTTCGATGCGATCGGCCGATGGCGTTCGACCGAGGGCGGCGTCGCTATCGATCCGTCTGGTACGCTGGCAAACGGCGCCTCGGTGAACGGACCGGCGACGCTCCGGCAGGCACTGCTGGCCCGTCGGGAGGAGTTCGCGACGACCGTGGCGGAGAAGCTGTTGACCTACGCGCTTGGGCGCGGCGTCGAGTACTACGATGCGCCAGCGATTCGAGCGATCGTCGACGGGGCGGCCCGCAGCGACTACCGCTGGTCGGCGATGATACTGGGGATCGCGAAGAGCGCGCCGTTCCGCATGCGAACCCGGCGCGCGTCCGGCTCGGAATGAGGACTCAATCATGATCGTGACGAAACTGTGCCTGCCACGTCGCACGTTCCTTCGCGGCATGGGTGCCGCGGTGGCGCTGCCGTTCCTCGACAGCATGGTGCCGGCGTTCGCCGCGACACCCCAGCCGGTCCGCCGACTCACGGTGGCGTACGTGCCCAACGGGATCCAGATGGAACAGTGGATCCCGAGCGCCGACGGCACCGCATTCGAGCTCACGCCAATCCTTCAGCCCCTCGCGCCGTTTCGCGATCGTCTGCTGGTCGTCACCGGGCTCGCCAATCAGCCCGCGGTGCCGGTGCCGGGGGAAGGCACGGGCGATCACGTGCGGGCGGCGGCGACCTTTCTCACCGGCGTACACCCGAAGAAGACCGAGGGGCCCGACATCCGCGCGGGCATTTCGATGGATCAGATCGCCGCCCGCGAGTTGGGCCGTGCGACACAGCTGTCGTCGCTCGAGCTCTGCCTCGATTCGAACGAACTGATTGGCGCGTGCGAAGCCGGCTACAGTTGCGCCTACGCGAACACGCTCTCCTGGCGCAACGAGACGACGCCGTTGCCCATGGAGAACCAGCCGCGCGCCGTGTTCGAGCGCTTGTTCGGCGACAGCGACAACACGACGCGCGCCGCACGTCTCGGCCGGATCCAGAGCGATCGGAGCCTGCTCGACTCGCTCGTGCAGGAGGTGGCTCGCCTCCAGCGTCGTCTCGAGCCCGGCGACCGCGCGAAGGTCACGCAGTACCTCGAAGCGATCCGCGACATCGAGCGGCGAATCCAGAGAGCCGAGGAGCAGAGCGAGATCGAGCTGCCCGCCATGGAGCGGCCAAGTGGCGGCATCCCTGACACGTTTGCCGAGCATGCCCGCTTGATGTTCGACCTGCAGGTGCTCGCCTACCAGTGCGACATGACCCGCGTCACCACGTTCCTCCTGTCGCGAGAGGTGAGCCCACGCACCTACACGGAGATCGGCATCCCCGATCCGCACCATGGGTTGTCGCACCACCAAAACAACCCGGTGGCCATGGAGAAGCTCGCAAAGATCAACACCTATCACATCCAGCAGCTGGCCTACTTCCTCGGTAAGCTGCAAGCGATTCCCGACGGCGCTGGCACACTCCTCGATCAGCTCACGCTGCTCTATGGCTGCGGCATCAGCGACAGCAACCGCCATGCGCACGACAACCTCCCGATCCTGGTGATTGGAGGCGCGGGCGGATCGATGAACGGCGGCCGACACCTCCGGGTCGCCAAGGACACGCCGCTGACCAATCTGCAGCTGGCGCTGCTCGACAAGCTCGGCGTACCACTCGATGCGCTGGGCGACAGCACGGGGAGGCTCGAGCTCGTCAGAGGGGTCTGATCTCGATCCGGAGAGAATCGGCTTAAGGAGCGGCCAGGTCATCCGACTCGTGGCCGTGGAGGAGACCCATGAATCGCGTGACCGCGTGGCTGCCGCTTGGAGCACTCGTCGTTGCGGTCCTGGCGACGCTGGCCCCGTTGGAGGCGCAGCTGCCGGCTGGCGTCAAAATCGGCGGCGAAGACATCGGCGGCATATGGTGAGCGGCCCGCGAGGACCAGAGGCCGGTGTCTGGGTCATTGCCGAGACGAGCGAGCTCCCGACACGCTTTGCCAAGATCGTCATCACCGATGATCAGGGCCGATACGTCTTACCGGGGCTGCCGAAGGCGACCTACAACCTGTGGGTGCGAGGCTATAGGCTGGTCGACTCGCCAAAGGTGAAGGCCCAGCCAGGAAAGGCGATCAACCTTCGGGCCACCGCCGCGTCGAACCCGCGCGCCGCTGCCGAGTACTACCCGGCGCTCTATTGGTTCTCGCTCCTCCAGATTCCGCCCCAGAGCGACTTCCCCGGCACAGGCGTCAAGGGCAACGGCATCGCCGAGCACGTCAGGAGCCAGGGCGAGTGGATTCGCAGCATCGTCAACACCGACGGTTGCACCGGCTGCCACCAGATGGGCAACAAGGCGACCCGCGAGATTCCCGAGAGCCTGGGTCGATTCGCCACCACCACCGCCGCATGGGATCGTCGGATTCAGTCGGGTCAGGCGGGTGCCGCGATGAGCGGCCGTTTCAATCAGGTGGGCCGGGCGCGCGCCTTGGCCATGTACGCCGATTGGACCGATCGAATCGCCCGCGGCGAGCTGCCTGGCGTCACACCGCCGCGACCGCAAGGCAAGGAGCGCAACGTCGTGGTGACGCTCTGGGACTGGGCAGACCCCAAGGCCTACCTGCACGACGAGATTGCGAGTGACAAGCGGGATCCGACCGTCAACCCGAACGGACCGATCTACGGCGCGCTCGAGGATAGCGCGGAGTATTTGTCGGTCCTCGATCCGGCCCGTCACACCGCGAGCCGGATCACCTTGGCGGTGCGCGATCCCAACACACCGAGCACGAGCGCGAATCGGCCGGAGCAACCTTCACCCTATTGGGGCGCCGAAGTGCTCTGGAGCAGTCAGTCGGTCGCACACAGCTTCGCCATGGATCGCCAATCGCGTGCGTGGATCGCCGCGCGCATCCGTCCGGGCCAAACGCCCGCATTCTGCCGAGAAGGGTCGACTCACCCGTCCGCAAAGGCTTATCCATTGGATCAAAGCGGCCGGCAAATGCAGATGTACGATCCGAAGACGAAGCAAGTGGTCACCATCGACACGTGCTTTGGCACGCACCACCTGAACTTCGACGACAACGACACGTTGTGGTTCACGGGCGGCGGTCCGGTCGAAGGGTGGTTCAACACGCGAATCTACAACGAGACGAAGGACGAGCAGAAGGCGCAAGGGTGGACGGTGTTCGTCCTCGACACCAACGGCAACGGGAAACGTGACGCGTATGTCGAGCCGAACCAACCGGTCGATCCGAACAAGGACAAGCGCGTCAACACACCGTTCTACGGCGTCGCGCCGAGCCCGGCCGACGGGTCCATCTGGGGCTCTTACCTGGGCATGCCCGGTGGCATCGTTCGCCTCGTGCCTGGCTCGAATCCACCAGAGACAGCGTTGTCCGAGGTGTACGAAGTACCGTGGAACGAGTCGAAAGCCTCATCGCAGGGATACGCCCCTCGGGGCATGGATGTGGATAGCCAGGGCGTCGTGTGGGCAGTTCCGTCGAGCGGCCACCTCGCCAGCTTCGATCGCCGCAAGTGTCAAGGTCCCCTGAACGGACCCACGGCCACTGGGAAGCACTGCGTGGAAGGGTGGACACTCTATCCGCTCCCCGGCCCGAACTACCAAGGCGCCGTGGAGTCGGCAAGCGCCGAGTCCGCGTACTACAACTTCGTCGATCGGTTCAATCTGCTCGGCCTCGGGAAGGACATCCCCATCGTGACGGGCAACGAATCCGAAGCGTTGCTCGCGCTCGTCGACGGGAAGTTCCTGACGTTGCGGATCCCGTATCCGATGGGCTACTACGGCAAGGGGCTGGATGGCCGGATCGACGATCCGAACGGAGGCTGGAAGGGTCGGGCCATCTGGACGACGGTGGCGACACGAGCGCCGTTCCATGCGGAGGGCGGCAAGGGCACGACGAGCAAGGTCGTGAAGATCCAAGTTCGACCGGACCCGTTGGCGAACTGAAGGCACGGATTGCCATGAGAAGCCGTCAGCGTTGGATCGTGTTCGTTGTGGCGCTCGTGACGGGAGAGGGTGTCTGGAGTTGTGGCGGCCCTGCCGGAGCGCCGCCTGCCGCCTCGTCTCAGCCCCCGCCAGCGAGTGGATCAGGTCCGGCCCCGCAGGGCGATCAGATCGTGCCGTTCACGATCCACGTGCCAGACGAAGTGCTCGCCGATCTGAAGGACCGGCTGGCGCGGACACGGTTGCCCGACGCGATTGACGGCTCGGGTTGGACCTACGGCACGGACCTCGCCTATCTCAAGGAGCTCATCGCATACTGGCGCGACACGTTCGACTGGCGTGCGCAGGAGCGCAGGTTGAACGCGTTCGAACAGTTCAAGACGAACATCGACGGCATCGAGGTGCACTTCGTGCATCGGAAGTCTGCGCAGCCGAACGCGCTGCCGCTGCTCATCACGCACGGATGGCCAGGCTCGTTCGTCGAGTTCACCAAGATCATCGGCCCGCTCTCGGATCCGACCTCGCACGGTGGCCGCGCCGAGGACGCTTTCCACGTCGTCGCACCCTCGATTCCCGGCTATGGGTTCTCCGCGGCGCCGCGCAGCTCCGGCTACGGCCCGCAGCGGATGGCGGACATCTTCGCCAAGCTGATGACTCGCCTCGGGTATGAGCGGTACGGCACGCAGGGCGGGGACTGGGGATCGATCATCTCGCGGTCGCTCGCCGTACAGGACGCGTCACACGTGGCGGGACTCCATCTGAACTTCTGTGTCGGCGGTCCACCTCCAGGAGGCCAGAACGCCATCGACACCTTGCCGCCGGCCGAGGCCGAGAAGGTGCGCTCTCGTCTCTTTGCTGCGGGCGAAGAACAGGGATATAGCGGCATCCAGGGCACGAAGCCGCAGACCGTCGGCTACGGCTTGAACGACTCGCCGGCCGGCCTCGCCGCGTGGATCGTCGAGAAGTTTCGATCGTGGTGCGATTGCGACGGCGACGTGGAGAAGAAGTTCACGAAGGACGAGCTCCTGACCAACATCACGGTGTACTGGGTCACGCAGACCGCGACCTCCTCCGCCCGCCTGTACTACGAATCGCGCCATGCGGGCGCCGTGAAGCTTCCTCGAATCGACGTCCCCACAGGCTGCGCGATCTTTCCGAGGGAGCTGGTCTACGCGCCGCGGGTCTGGCTCGAGCCCGGCATGAACCTGGTCCACTGGACCGAGATGCCACGCGGCGGTCATTTTGCGGCCCTCGAAGAACCTGGCCTCCTGGTGGACGACGTGCGCACGTTCTTTCGAGGACTGCGTTCCCCGACGCGAGGGAACTAGCCCCTCCTCACCGCCTCCTCCTCGCGCTTCCTCTCCGCACTGAGGCCCTGGCTCGCGCCGGCTGGTGGACGCTCGGTTGGCCCTACGAGACGAGCACCGCGATGGCGAGCTCGTCTGCTCGGGGGCATTCGATCGGGGCTGCGCGCGTGACGGGACGCGCTCGCCGCTTCAACGATACTCGTCACCGCAGTCGCCGATCACGGTCATCAGATTCCGAGACTTCCCCTGCACGGTATCCAGGCGGGCACGGTCCTCAGCGTCGAGCCTGAGCGCGAGAACCCGCTGGTCGTCCTCGCGGTGATCGGTCAGCCCAAGCCGGCGCCCGAGGATCGCACCCGCAACCGCCGGACGGTCCAGCACCCAGCGCACCGCCACGGCCGCAATGCTGACACCATACCGGGCGGCGATGTCGCGCAGAGCGACCAAGAGCTCTTGGAAAAGCGACCAGCCGCCCCACGCGTCGACCATCTGCTTGTACTTGCGGAGGCTGACCGTGTCGAACGCTGACGGCCGCGGTTCCGGCTGGCCGAGAAACCGCTCGGACAGCAGTCCGCCGCAGACGGTGCCGTACGCGAGCAGATGCACGCCGCGCTCGAGACACAGCGGCACCATCTGGACCTCGGGCCGACGGTCAATCAGCGAGAACTGGACCTGGTTCGAGACGATCGGAATGCCGCGGTCCAGGATCCCGGCCACGTGCGCGGTATCGAAGTTCGTCAGAGCCAGATGGCGAATCGACCCCGAGTCGCGGAGCGCAGCCAAGTGCCCGAGTGCATCGAGGTATCGGGCATCCGCGTAGTCCCACCAGTGCAGCTGGAGCATGTCGAGTGTGGGCATGGCCATCCGTCGTCGCGAGACATCGACGGCCGACTGCACCACCGCGAGCGGCATCGGTCCGGGCCGCGGGACCCACTTGGTGAAGAACTGCAAGCCGTCGAGCGCGGCCTCGCCGTGCGCGGCGGCGTGGCCCCGACGGAATTCGCCGACGAAATCCTCCGCCGGCCCATAGTGATCCGCCAGGTCCCACGTCGTGAACCCCGCGTCGACGTGAGCGGTCATCGCCTGCAGCGCGTTGTCGCGATCGATGCGGCCATGGCCGCCGGAAACCTGCCACATGCCGTTGACGATGCGGCAGATGCTGAAGCCAGGCGAGAGAGAGTAGCGTTCCAAAGGGGCTCCATGTTCCGTGGCGTGGGCGTTCTGGCGTCACTCAGATGGCTGGGATGACCCCAATCGGACCTGTGCCGGCGCAGTAATTCGCATCGGTGATCTGCACGCTGATGCCGTCTGGATCAGCGAGGAAGGCCGTCTCGCCAGCGCTGTATACGATGCCGGCGCCACAGCACGCCTTTCGATCGTCACCCGCTGGCCGAACCGGAACGCCGAGGTCGGTCAACCTCTTCACGACCCTGCCGCGATCGAACGAATCGACACCCAGACAGTAATGGCTGATGCCGACCCGGCCCTGCCCGGGCGCGATGAAGGATCGGGGCGAGTCGCTCACGAACCCGAGGATCTTGCTCGGCTCGCTCGGTCGGTAGTCCCACGACAGCAGGCGCAGGTCGAACAGCTCGATGTAGAACCGCTCCACCCGTTCCTTGCTCGCGGATCCGAACGTCGCATGGTTGACGCAGCGCACTCCCAGCGACGGTACGCTCCCCTGCGCCGGCACGGTCCACCCCTGCGCCCACTGGTCGCCCAGTGCTCCACCCCCTGCGGTGTAACGCGTATCTTGAATCTGAATGTGTAGGTCGTCTGGGTCGCGGATGAAGAGCTCCGCCACGCCGGTGCCGGAGATCGTGCGCGTCCGCCACTCGCCTTTCAGGCTTCTGGCGGCAAGCGCCTGATCCGCTGCGGCACGGTTGAAGTTGAGCACGCCGAACCCGAGGTGCGCAAAACCAGGCTTGGCACCGCCCGATACAGGAATCAGTTCGAGGAATTCAGGACCGTCACCGACTCGGAGGGTCGCGATCCGCGTCCCAGACGCGTCCTCCCCGAATCGTACCGGCATGCCGAACACCTTCTGGTACCAATCGGCGGTCCTCTGCACGTCGGTCACGGCCATCGCGAGATGATTGAAGGTTTGTGCCTTGATGAGCGGCCGTGTCGGCCGCGATGCCGGCGGCTGTGCGCGCAGCCGCGCTGGCGCCGCAACGGCCGCCGTTCCCACCAACATTCCGAACTCGCGTCGACTCATCCACCGGCCGACGGTGCCCTCGCTAGGTTCGGTACACGCCATGATGTGGCTCCTCTGATACAGGCCGTCGACACGCATCTTATGCCGAGGCGTGCTGCGTGATAGCCTGTCACATCGTTCGCCCCGATCCGCGTCGACGCCCTTGAACGGAGGAGTGATGCCTGCTCGAACGCCCGTCGCAGTCGCCGGCCTCGTCTTGGCAGCCGCCAGCGGGCTCGGTGGCCAGATTCCGACTCCTCCCCTCCCGGCCGGCGTCGAGCAGCGCGGGTTGGCGGTCGAGGTGAGAGACCTCGTACGCCTGCCGCAGACGCGAGGTCTGCGGCCGCCCGACCAGGACGTCAACCCATCGGGCTGGGCCAGAGTCAGTTTCGTGCGCGACTTACCCGACGGACGACGATTCGTCAACGACTCACGCGGCTTCCTCTACCTGCTGGACGCCAATAACCAACCCCTGCTCTGCCTCGACGTGGGCAAGGTGTTTCCGCTGTCCGTGCACAACCGCCTGGAGAGCGGTTTCATCGGGTTCGATTTCCATCCCGAGTTCGCCAAGAACGGACTCTTCTACACCGTGCACGCCGAGCGGGCACCCGGCAATCCGGCGACGCCCAATTTCATTCCCCCCACGTTCACCGCGGCGGACGTCACGTATCACAACGTCTACACCGAGTGAAGAACCACCAACCCGGCGGCCAGCACGTTCGACGGCACACGCCGGGAATTGCTACGCGTGGCGCACATCGTCGACAGCCTGACGCACCCCTTCGGGTTCGTCGGGTTCAACCCGACGGCGAGACCTGGGGACGTCGACTACGGGCTGATCTTTACGAGCGGGAACGACCTGGGCTTCAGCAACGGCGCTGGACCGAAGGCCAACAACCCCACTCAAGTGCAGCGGCTCGACACGGTAGTCGGCGCGATCCTCCGCTTCGATCCGCGAAGCCCCTCCGTCACCGGTGGCGCCAAGGGCCTCGGCGACTACACCATTCCGAAGGGCAACGTCTTCGCGGCCGACGGCGATCCGAAGACGCTTGGCGAGATCTACGCCTACGGCTTCCGCAACGCGCACCGTATCTCGTGGGATCGCAATGACGGCACCATGTTCGCCTCGGGCATTGGGATGAATCACATCGAAGAGATCAACATCGTCCGCAACGGCGAGAACTATGGATGGATGAAACGCGAGGGCTACTTCGACAACGGCGTCACGCGTCCTGGCGTCAACCCGGGCCAGTTGTTTGCCTTGCCTGCCGAGATCCTGGAGGGACGACAGAAGGACGGCTTTACCTATCCGGTCACGATCTACGACCACCGTGATGGCCAGGCGATCACGGGCGGATTCGCGTACTACGGTCGCATCCCGGCGCTTCGCGGCAAGTTCGTGTTCGGCGACATCACCCGCGGACGCGTGTTCGTGGCAGACGTCGCCGCGATGAAGAAGGCCGACGACGGCGTGCCGCGGACGGTGGCGCCCGTGGAAGAGGTGCAGATCTTCGTGCGGGACGCCCAGGGAAACCGCATCTACACCTCGTTTCGAGAGCTGGTGGAGAAGACCAACGGTGCCACGCTGCCGCGCGCGGATCTGCACATCAGCATCAGCCGCGACGGGGAGTTGCTCTTGACGTCGGGTCAAGACGGGATGGTACGCGTACTGGTGCCCGAAGGGGCATCGTCCTCGACGCGTTAACCGAGTCGGTCCCGCCCAGACGGCTTCGTGCAGGCATGGAATTCAGAGACTTCGTTCAGCTCATTGCCATAGGCCTGCAGGCCCGTGTTCCCATGCACATGACCGGCTTTCCCGGCGTTGGAAAGACCGAGTTCGCCAAGAGCCTCGAGGTCGGCTTCGGGCGCGCGGGGCTGAAGTGCAAGGTCCTCGTCCTGGTGGGCTCGATTCGAGAGCCACAGGACTTCGGCGGCTTCCCGGTCTCCACCACCGATGGCGTGAGGCTGCTGCCCATGGCCTGGGCGCGCGACGCGCAGCGGCTCGCCGAAGAGGGCTTCATGGTGGTGGTCTTCCTCGATGAGCTCACCACTGTCCCTCCGACCACACAGGCGGCGATGCTGAGGTTGCTGACCGAGAACGTGTGCGGCGAGCTCCAGCTGCCCAACTACGTGCCAGGTCAAGGCGGAGTCGTGTACTTGTGCGCCAGCAACGCCGTCGACTGGTCGGCAGGCGGCCAAGAGATCCAGCCACCAATGGCGAATCGCCTGTGGCACGGCGAGTTTCCGATGGACCACGACACGTGGTGCGACCTGATGGTCAGCGACTTCCCCGCTCCGAGCCATCTCCCGCTGCTGCCAGCCGACTACTTGCAGGTGCACCACCATCGCCAGCGGGCCATCATTGCCGCGTACGTCAAGGCGTCGGGCCGGGACGCGTGGATGGCCCCGCCAGACGATCCGGCCCGGCGGAGTGGTCCGTGGGCGTCAGCGCGGACGTGGTATCTCGCGTCGCGATTGCTTGCAGCCATTGAATCGGTGTCTCCCGGCAATCGGCTGCTCCAGGGTCCGGCCCTCGCCGGGTTGGTTGGCGATCAGGCCTTGCCCTTCCTCGAATACAAGGAGACGCTGAACCTCCCGGATCCGGAGGACATTCTCAGAGATCCTCGGCGCTTCGTCCTGCCCGACCGCGTCGATCGCGCATACGCAGTCTGCCACTCCCTCGCCGGCGCGGTCATCAACCGCAACACCCCGGAGCGGTGGGAAGCCGCCATGATTGCGCTCGGGGTCGCGTGTCGCACGAATGCGGACATCCCCACCGCCGCCGCACGAGCCTTGTGTGATCGGGCCAATCGCCCCGAGGGGCGGTTGACGCTCCCGGAGGAGTGTCGTCCCTTCTACGAGTTGATGCAGATGGCCAAGCTGCTCCCGCGAGACTGACCACATGCGTTTCGCTGGTCTCTGGTCTCGAGCGGATCGTCGTGCCGAGAGGCCCGCGCTTGGCTACGCGCGTCAGCTACAGGCGGCACGCGTCCATGCCGCCTACCAGCGCAGCTACTTCGCCCCGGCGCTCTTCAGCCTCGTGCCCGTGGAGACCACACTCATCGGCAGCATGGCCGTCGACGCGCACTGGCGGATGTACTACAACCCGACGTGGCTGATCTCGCACACCGTTGAAGAGAACGCCACGCTGCTGATCCACGAAGTGAGCCACCTACTCCGCGATCACGAGGGTCGCCGAAAGGCGGCCGGCATCACCAATCACAAGCGCTGGAACACGGCCACGGATTGCGAGATCAATGATGATCTCCAAGACGAAGGGCTCCCGCTCCCGGGTGATCCCCCGTTGCCCAGCAAGTACGGACTCGAGAGCGGCGATCGCGCCGAGGTCTACTTCGCGCAGCTCTCCTCGTCCTCACAGACCCAGGAACGCCCGCAGCAGGAACCGAGCCAGCAGGGAGCAGACTGCGGGTCCGGTGCACACGGGGAACCGCGCCCCTGGGAAGTCCCCGCCGATCAGGGTCAGGCCAGCGCAATCCCCAGTGTCGATCGGCTCAAAGCGGAGCTGATACGACGCGACGTGGCGCGGCGGATTCAGGACATCTCACGTTTCGCGGGTACGGTGTCACTGTCCTGGCGTCGCTGGGCGACAGCGATCCTTGCTCCGAAGGTCGACTACAGCGCGACCATCCGTCAGGTCGCGCGGAAAGCCCTGCGCCGGAGCACCCTTGGCCGCTACGATCGGACCTACAGGCGCCCCCACCGGCGGCAGGCCTGTTACGGCGATCTGATCATGCCGAGCTTTCACCAGCCGCGGCCAAGGCCCGGGTTCTTGATTGACACGTCTGGATCGATCAGCGACTCGCAGTTGTCACGCGCCGTGTCGGAGCTGACGGGGCTGTTCCGTCAACTGGGGTACGGTGCTGAGGTCATCGTCGCCTGCTGCGATGCCGCGGTACACATGGTGCGCTCGTCGTTTTCGGCAACACAGGTGGAGCTCTATGGCGGCGGGGGAACGGACCTGGCGGCCGGTATCGGCATATTCACGACGCGGACGGGCGATCCCATCGACGTGCTGTTCATCGTCACGGACTGCCATTCGCCTTGGCCATCTGACGTGCCACCGTTTCCCGTCATCATCATTCGCGTCGGCGACGGTACCCCGCCGCCGTGGAGCCATTACGGGGCGAACACGGTGATCTCCATCCCGGACGTGGAGGGAGACTCAAGCGGACCGCGCCCCGGCGGACACCACGATAACGATGGCCAGGCGAACCCCCAGACACGTGGTGGCCGACATGGGCCTATGGAGGCGTCAAGCGCTGACCATTCCGCCCGACTCGTGGCGTGCCTGGCTCTCCCTTGCCGCGTGGGAGTGCTGGATGGGCGCGCTCATCGCCACCGCGTTGGGCATCGGCATCCAGCTCATCGTCATCGCTCCGCGCAACATCGTGACGATTATGGTCCCGATTTGCTATACCGCTTCGCCACAGCGGCCCTGTGAACTGGTCCCCTACCGCACCGGCGAGCTGAGCGCCGCTCTGAACGGCTGGTGTGGGCTGCTGCTCATCGCCTTCGCCGCCTGGTTGCTCTGGGAGGTATGGACGGCGGTGGCACCCAAACCCATCACCGACGAGTTCCTGCAACTGCTGGATGAATCATTCGCTCGCGACTGGCGAAAGCCACGCACGTGGCCGTGGGCACGCGCTGCGTGGGCCTACGGCTTCACGCTGCTCGGTGCCGCGTCGGCTGTCGCCATCGGCCTGCTCGTGGTGAGTCTGTGATCGCCATCGAGGGCAACCAGGGCGCCACGATCCTCCGATCTGAGCCTGCGTAGCTCATTCGGCGAACATCTCCTGTAACGCGTCGAGAACCTTGGTCGTCGTCACGGACGACAACCGACTGAGAAAGGCTCCCTCACAGCGAGAGACTGGAACGCTTGCGACGTGGCGATCGACCTCGAGGAGACCCCGATCGCCTGGGTCCTTCCGCGCACGTGCAGAGGCCGTGACTCGTTGGGCCCGGCAAGAAACCGGAAATGCCCTTCGCGGCGTCGGGTAAGATGCGCACAAGCTAGGGACCATGCACGTGTCCGTTCGCTTGCGCGCGTGGCTGCAGCTCTCGGGCCTGCTGCTCCTTGCCGGCGTTGCCGGCCTCACCGGCCTGTCCGCGCAGCCCGCCCGGGCGCCCTCCGCCACACCGATCCGCGTCGACGTCAACTATGTCGAACAAGATGTCCGTGTTGTCGATCGGGCCGGCCGTTTCATCAGCGGGCTGACGGCCGCCGATTTCCGGGTCGTCGAAGATGGCGTCGGCCAGCGGATCCGGGCCTTCGGCGAAGTCCAGATCCCATTTGTCCGGTCCACGCAGGCGCCACAGGCAGGATCGGAGGCGACGGCGATCGAGCCCGATGCCGTCTCCAATCTTGACGGTGACGGGCGCCTCTACCTGATCGTGCTCGACGACTACCATGTCGCGTCGGCGAGCAGCGCGCAGACAAAGGAACTGGCGAAGCGGTTCATCCTGGACCATCTCAGCGCGGACGATTACGCGGCGGTGCTGGTCACCAGTGGCGACGTGAACGCCACGCAGGATTTCACCCGGAACCGCCGGCTCCTGCTCGACGCGATCGATCGATTCTCGGGCCGCAAGCTCCCGCCGGCGACCCTCGCCATGATCGAGGCGCGCCAGATGCGGGAAGCAGGCGCGTCGAGACTGTCGCAAGAGGATCCCGACGCGATGGAGCGGATGGCGAATGCCCGCGCGACGATGCGGTCCCTGACGGCCATCGCCGACTGGCTGTCGCCGATCCGGGGCCGGCGCAAGTCGGTCGTGTACTTCAGCGAGGGCGTGGACAACTTCCAGTACTTCGATCTGTTCGGGGCGCGCGAATACGCGATCGGGGAACCACAGAACTACAACTCGCGCGAGCGCAGCTTCGCAGCCGTGCGGGAGGCCACCTGGGAGGCGGCCGCGGCGTCCGCGCGAGCCAACGTGCAGATCTATCCCGTCGACCCTCGCGGGTTGACGGCCGGCAGCGACCTCATCCAGACCGTCGGCGTGCCGACCGGGGCCTTCACCGCGGGATCGGCTTCGGCGGCTGTTGAGATCAAGACCTCGCAGGAGAACCTGCTCCAACTGGCGGAACAGACCGGCGGACTCGCCGCGGTCAACACCAATGATTTCCGCGGCGCGTTCGATCGAGTCGTCGAGGAGAACAGCGCGTATTACGTCATCGGCTACCAGTCCGGGAACCAGAAGCGAGACGGCCGGATGCGGTCGGTCAGCATCACCGTTCCCTCACGTCCCGATGCCCGGCTCGTCTACCGCACTCGATACGCCGTCGCCAGAGGACGCGCCCGCCAAGCGCCGGAGTCGGGAGGCGCCGCATCGGACATCCTGGCGCAGCTCAATCAGCAGATGTCGAACCCGTTGCCGCAGACCGATCTCGGTCTGCATGCCAGCGCGATCCCGTACAGAGGGAGCGGCAAGGCCGCCGCCGTGGACATCGTCATCGACGCAACCGGCAGCAATCTCCAGTTCAACGAGAGCAACGGAGCCTTTCGCGACATCGTCTCGTTCTCCGTCCAGGCCATCGACCGGCGCGGAAGACCGGCAGCGGGCGAGCAGTTCGAGATCGAACTCAATCTGCAGCGGGAGGCGTACGAGCGCCTTGTCAAGCACAGCCTGCGGGTGATCCGGACGCTGGAGTTGTCCCCCGGGCAGTACAGCTTACGCATCGCCGCCCAGGACTCGGTAGGCGGCAAGCGCGGCACGCTGCGGCTCGATGTCGAGGTCCCCGATTTCGAGAAGCAGCCGCTGGCGTTGAGCGGCATCGCCTTGGCCTCAGCGCTGTCACCGGCGTTTTCGTCCTGGCAACGGTCGTTTGCCGCGACGCTGCCCGGCGTGCCGACCGCCCTTCGCGCCTTTGCGAGCGGCGATCAGCTCGCGGCCTTCGTCGAGATTTACGAGACCAGGATCCTGGAGGTCGAAGACCTCAGTATCGTGACCAACGTCACATCCGCGAGTTCTGGCCGCGTGGTCTTCACGAGCCGCGGCGAACAATCGACGGGCGACGTGAAGAAGCGCCCCGGAGCGCTCGCTTACAGCACACGCCTCCCGCTCACCAATTGGGCTCCAGGGGCCTACGTCCTGAGCATCGAAGCGCACTCGCCGCGGGGGGATCGTCCGCCGGTGAAGAGAGTCGTGCCTTTTGCGGTGCGCCAATGACTCTGGTCCGACGGAGTCCGTTCGCTGCTACAATGCGTTCGCTTGCGCGTCGTGACGTCGAGCCCCTCGAGAGGTGATTCGTGAGCGCGAAAAAAGTTCTTCAACGTGCCTTCATCGCCGCGTTGTTGGTGATCGGTCTTTCGCCGGCCGCTGCGGCCCAAGCGATCAGAGCGCAGATTGCCGGCTTGGTGAGCGACGAGTCCGGTGCCGCGCTGCCCGGCGTCAGCGTGCAGCTGACCAGCCCGGCCCTCCAGGTGCCGTAGATCCAGCGCATCACCGACGCGTCGGGCGAATACCTGTTTACCGAGCTGCCGGCCGGCGTCTACCGCCTCACCTACGAGCTACAGGGATTCAGCACGCTGGTCCGGGCAGGGTTCGAGCTGTCGACCGGCTTCGCCGCACGCCTCGACGTCTCGCTCAAGCTCGGCTCCCTTTCCGAAACGGTCACCGTCACCGGCGCCAGCCCGCTCATCGACGTGACCACCACGCGCGGTGGCAGCATCGTCAGCCAAACGCTGTTGCAGCAGCTGCCGACCAACCGTAACTACCAGGACATCTTCGTCATCGTGGGAGGCATGCAGATCACGGGACCGCCGCTGACCGGTAGCGGCGGACAGCGGGAAACCGGCCCCAATCTCGCCCCCAAGAGCTACGGTCTGCGCATGCAGACGCACAACACCTTCGAAGGGCTGGTGGTGCAGTCCAACGAAATCCCAAACTTCGCCAGCTTCGAGGAAGTCGACGTCAAGTCCTTCGGCAACACCGCGGAGGTCGCCAGTCCGGTCGCCGCCATCAACATGGTGGTCAAGTCGGGAGGCAACGACTTCCACAGCCGGAGCGCGCAGTACTTCCAGGGCAGCTCGCTGCAGTCCAACAACATCGACGCCGACTTGCGGCGGCAGGGGATTACCGCGGGCGACGCGATCGTCTGGCAGAATGATCTCACCACTGACATCGGTGGCCGGATCATCCGCGACAAGCTCTGGTTCTACTATGCCCTGAAAGACGTGCGCGCTGCCCGGACGGTGCCGGGGTTCGTCACCGGGCCCGGCCCCGACGGCAGGTTCCTGACCGGGGACGAACCGATCGGAAAGGTGCTCGACGGCGCACCGGCGCAAACGATCAAGATTTCGTTTCAGCCCACCCGGAACCACCGCTTCGTCAGCTTCTACTCGCGCACGCCGCTCTTCGAATGGCAGCAGGGCGCGGACCGGTTCAATCCGCTCGAAACCACCGTGCGCCATCAGGAGATCGATTGGGCGATGAAGCCAATCGAGTGGCAGTGGGTCATCAACAACCGGATGAACTTCACGATGTTCACCGGCGCCTCGGGGCTCAGGGCGATTCGCAACCTGCAGTCCGGGTACGAGAGCCAGACGCCGACGCTCGACCGCGAGACCCAGCTGAGGACGGGCGCCAGCTTCCTGTCCGCCGTGGGCCTGCGGCACCCGCGTCGCCACCGTCAGCTGATCGGCCGGTTCGACTTCTTCCCGGAGCGCCGGCTACTCGGGTCGCACGCCTTCCAGAGCGGGTTTCGCTATCAGCGCGGAGGCTTCGAGACCAACTTCCCGAGCCTGCCCTACGGTGACTACCAAGTGATCTTCGACCGCGTCGGCGGCGTGTCGGGCCGGCCGGTGGAACTGGCGGCGCAGGATCGGCCGACGTCTGGCGACACGATTAGCGACACCTACGCGCTCTATTTGTCCGACAGCTGGCGTCCAAGCCGCCGGCTCACGCTGAATCTGGGCGTGCGCTGGGACCGGAATGAGAACTCGGTGCCTCCGATCTCCAAGGCGCAGGGCCGGTTCGGCTTGTCAGGCGAGATTCCGCGGATCGACGCCGGCACCTTCAACAACGTCGCGCCGCGTCTCGGCGTCGCCTATGACCTGTTCGGGAATGGCAACACCGTCATCAAGAGCACCTACAACCTGTTCCGACAGGAATGGATGCAGTACGCGTATCACGTGGGGTTTGCGTTCGATTACAACCGCGGCGTGGTGACGCTCTACAACTACCGCTGGAACGATCCCAACGGCAACCGCAACTACGAGACGGGCGAGGTCGACCTGAGCCTGAGCGGCCCCGCCTTCATCAGCGTCGCGGGCGCCACGAACCGGGTCCCCAATCTGGACCTGGATGTCGTGCGGACGCACGAGGTGACTGGCTCGATCGAACAGTCACTCGGTCGCACGCTGTCGCTGCGCGGCCTGTACGTGCACAAGCGGGTCCAGGGCAACACGGCAGACTTCAACATCGGCCGGCCCCAAGAGGTCTACAACCGGCAATTCAACCGCCGTGACCCCGGTCCCGACGGTGCGCTCGGCACAGCCGACGATGGGGGGATCGTCACCTTCTACGACTTCGATCCGGCCTTTCGGGCCGCGAGCTTCGTCACGGTCACGCGCCTCAACGCCGACTCCGACCACCAAGACACGTACGACAACGCCGAGGTTTCGATCACCAAGCGGCAGGCGGGAAAATGGTTTGGCACCGCCTCGATCCTCGCGACCAAATACGCAACGTGGTTCAACCCCGTCCCGCAGTCACCCAACGATCTGCTGTTCCCGATGAACCGCATCTGGGAAATCAGTGGACGGATCGCGGCCGGTTACAACGCGCCCTACGGCATCAATCTGTCGACGCTGACGCAGTTCTACAACGGCATTCCCCGCCTGCGAACCCACCAGTTCCGCACCGCCGATCCTGCGGGTGGGCCGAGCCTCCCGAGCTCGAGCATCATCACGCTGCGGATGGAGGAATACGGCAAGCTGCGCGGCCCCAACCGCGTGATCGTGAACATGCGCGGCTCGCGACGGTTCAAGACCACGAAGGGGACGATCGGTGCCGACATCGAGGCGTTCAACGTGTTCAACTCGAATGTCCCCTGGGCCACGGGAGGCGGCGCCGGCACGGGCGACGGGGCGGGCATCATCGACTTGTCGGGACCAACCTACAACTTCGTCACGCGAATCGTGAACCCGCGGATCATCCGCTTCGGCATCACCTATGAGTTCTGACGCTCTGTGATGTGCGCCGGAGCCAGGGCTGGGGGCCCATAGAAGGGCTTGGGGGGCCAATGAAAAGGTTGTGCGGAATCGCCATTGTTCTGTCGACGGCGCTGCTCGGAGCGCAGAGCCCAGGCTCCCGGATGGTCGAATGGCCCGCCTACGGCAGCCAACCCGCGCACACCAAGTATTCGGCCGCAGACCAGATTACGCCGGCCAACGTGGGGCAGCTGACGCCGGCGTGGCAATGGCGCACCGAGGAGCGGCCGCTGCCCAACGGCGCGCGCGCCGGATCGTTCCAGGTGACGCCGCTGATGATCAACAACGTGCTGTATCTGAGCACGCCCTTCAACCGCGTGGTGGCCCTCGACGCGGAGAGCGGCCGGCAGCTCTGGGCCTTCGATCCGGAAAGCGCCGTGCGGAAGGGGTGGTCGGCGCAGCCGCATCGCGGCGTGGCCTACTGGCGCGGCGCCAACGGCGATCGGATCTTCCTGAATACGGGCAACCGGCTGGCTGCGATCGACGCGAAGACCGGTGCGCTGGTCACGAGCTTCGGCACCAGCGGATTCGTCGACATGACCGCAGGGCTGCGCCGCGTCTTCCCATCCGACCAGATGGCGCAGAGCTCGCCGCCCGTCATCTACAGGAACTTGGTCATCGTCGGCAGCAGCATGTCCGACACGATGATCTACCAAGGGAACCCGCCGGGCACCGTGCAGGCGTTCGACGCACAGACCGGCAAGCGCGCCTGGGTCTTCTACACGATCCCCACCCCCGGGGAGTACGGCAACGAGACCTGGGAGAAGGACTCGTGGGCGATCAACGGCCACACCAATGTCTGGGGCATGATGTCGGTCGACGAAGCCAACGGCATCGTGTTCGCGCCCACCAGCACGCCGAGCGGCGATTTCTGGGGCGGCCGCCGCTTGGGCGCGAACCTGTTTGCCGAGTCGCTGCTCGCCCTCGACGCGAACACCGGCCAGCGGAAGTGGCATTTCCAAGCGGTCCACCACGGGGTCTGGGACTACGACTTCACCTCCGCCCCGACGCTGCTGACGATCACCGTGGACGGGCGGCGGATCGACGCGGTGGCCGCCTCCGGCAAGCAGGGTTTCACGTACGTGTTCGACCGCGTCACGGGCAAGCCCGTGTGGCCGATTGAGGAGCGCCCGGTTGCGACCGACACCGACGTGCCGGGCGAAGTGCTCTCACCAACGCAGCCGTTCCCGACCAAGCCGCCCGCGTTCGTCCCGCAGGGGGTGTCGCTCGCGGACGCCAACGACTTGACGCCAGAGATTCACGCGCTCGCGGTCGAGGAGATGAAGCAGTACCGGCTCGGGCCGCTCTTCACGCCGCCGAGCCTGCGCGGCACGCTCATGCGGCCTTCGGCAGGCGGCGGCGCCAACTGGGGCGCTTCGGGCGCCGACCCCGAGAGCGGCATGCTCTACCTGAAAGTGTCGCAGCACACGCACGTCATCCAGGTGTGCGCGCGCGACGACAAATATCCGCTCGTGGGCAGCGGGGTGGTCAGCGACATCCCCTACAACACCAACTGCCCGGTGAACACCGCCGGCCGCGGCCCGTACGCGATACCCCGGGCCGGGCGCCAGCTCGGCAACATTCCGATCATCAAGCCGCCGTACGCCTCGGTGGTCGCCCTGGATCTCAACAAAGCCGAGATCGTGTGGCGCTCCACGCTTGGCGAGGGGGTCGCGGCGCTCCGGCGCAGCCCGCTGCTGAAGGGCGTGACGCTCCCCGATCGGCTCGGCACGCACGGCAACTCGGGCGGTCTGGTGGTCACCCGAGGCGGCGTGATCTTCGCCGCGATGGTGGACCCCTATCTCTACGCCTTCGACAAGCAGAGTGGGCGCGAGATCTCCCGTGTCGCGACGCCGTTTGGCATCAATGGCGCACCCATGACCTACCAGACGAGGTCGGGCCGGCAGTTCGTCGTCGTGGCGAACGGCGGCGGAGAGGACGCCACGCTGTCGGCCTTCGCACTGCCGCCGCAATGAGCGTCGCCAGCGTCTCGAGGGACATCGACCTCACACGCGGGAGCTGAACATGTGTCGAGCAGGGGCTTCAGTCGTTGTGCTGACCCTGATGGTCTCACTGCCCCTCGGCGGTGAGACAGGGCGGTACGTCGCCGACCCGGCGTGGCCGCGCATGCCGGCGGGGCTGTTCTTCGGGACGCGCGACGGTTTTCCGGATGCCGCGGCACGGGCCGCGCAGGCGTCCGCGCCACGCGAGCAGGGGCCGGCGCCGCCATCACGCCCGACGTTCGGCGTCGGCGTGTCGGGCCTCGGCATCGACGATAGCGACCGCATCTACGTCTTCAACCGCGGAGTGCCTCCGATCATCGTGTTCGACCGCGAGGGCCGGTTCGTCAAGAAAGGGGGCGAACGCGATCTCGACGGGCAACCCCTCGTGGGTGGCTGGATTCATGCCGGGACGGTCGATCACGAGGGCAACGTGTGGGTGATCGAACGCGACGGACACCGCATCATCAAGTTCTCGCCGACACTCGACCGGCCTCTCCTGCAGCTCGGCGTCACCGGTCAGAAGGGTGCCGATGCGCACCACCTGAATCTGCCGAACGGCATCGTCGTCATGCGCAATGGCAACATCGTCGTGACCGATGGCTACGGCAACAACCGGGTCGTGATGTTCGACAAGAACGGCACGTTCGTCAAACAGCTCGGACGGGGCCGCGGCGGACCCGAGGATCGGGGCCATGGCATCGGCGAGTTCAGCACACCGCACAAGCTGGCCCTGGACACGGACGACACCGTCTACGTGCTGGATCGGAGCAACAAGCGGTTCCAGGTGTTCGACCGGCAGCTGAATTTCCTGCGGCAGTACGGGAATCCGGCGTGGAACCCCTGGGACATCGCCATCTCGCGCAAAGGAGCTCAAGGCGTCGGCTTCTTCGCTGAACACGACCGCGAGGAAGTCCATAAGCTCTCGCTCGCAGACGGCTCGTTGCTCGCGACCTTCGGTGGACCCGGCCGGGCGGCGGGCCAGTTCGACTGGGTCCACGGGCTCGTCGTCGATTCCCGCGGCGCGGTCTATGCTGCCGACACCTACGGTCAGCGGGTCCAGAAATTCGTCTTGCCTAGGGAATCGTAGGAGAGAGTGATGAGATTCATGCTGACGGTTGCGCTGCTGCTCGTCACGGGACTGGAGCCGTCTGGCGCCGGGGCGCAAAGCCAGGCCGCGACCGGGTCCGTGGGGGCGAGCAACTCCGAAGCGACCCACATCGCAGCGGCGAGGGTTGCCGCCTGCGCGAAGGCTTCGACGCTGTCGACCGCCGCCGATTACTCGGTCATCTGCTATTCCCGGACGGCGCCGGGTCGGGCCGAGGCCCACGCCGGCCACGCGCACGTCTGGTACATCCTGGACGGCGAGGGCACGGTGGTCACCGGTGGCACCATCATGGACGTCGAGACGGCCGTCCCCGGCGAGCCGCGCGGTTCGAGGATCGAAGGTGGCCAGCCGCAGCGCGTCGCCGCCGGAGACGTGCTCGTGATCCCAGCGGGTGTTCCGCACCAGTACACCGAGGTGCGATCGCCCGTGGCCTATTACTCGGTCAACGTGAACACGGCCGCGCGGTAACCGCGCCGTCGCCCGCGGCGTCGCGTGGCGAGTGCCCGACCGCGGCCCGTGCCTCCGACCCAGGTGAACCACGCCTGGGCGTACGATTTCGTGTTCGACACGTGCGCCGACGGGCGGTCGCTCAAGT
>Ga0194132_10002425_pt1 | contig 35036 bp, 26 predicted proteins | sample TA2KigOf80mmetaG_FD_148612 | JGI IMG/M metagenome (GOLD analysis project Ga0194132, IMG submission 148612) | Freshwater microbial communities from Lake Tanganyika, Tanzania - TA2015054 Kigoma Offshore 80m | ecosystem: Environmental > Aquatic > Freshwater > Lake | place: Tanzania: Lake... | reverse complement strand
AAGTGCCGGTATCGGTGGTCACAGATGTGCATCAGACGCCCGCAGAAGGGGCAATCCCGATCGAGAACGTCGAGTTCCAGGAGGGCGAAATCGGTATCCTTGGGCCAGTGGTAAGGCATCCTGCCGACCTCCACGTTTGAGCCGCCTCCAGCGAAAAGATGATCACGCAAGAGTTTACACACAGAATACGCTACCTTCTAGCCCTCTCGCGGATCGTTGTTTTTGAAACGGCTAGTTCGCGGAGCGCGGGCGTTGTGCAACCCGTTTTGAAATTGCCAAATGCGCGCGCCCGGCCGCGTTGATGTACATTCTTGTATAGTTATCGCGTGGCCGCGGGCGATACAGGCCGTTAGCGCCGTCAGGCGGCGGTGGAAAGCTCGTCTTCGCTGCCCTCGCGGAACTTGGACGGGCCGCCGACGCCGCGCTTCGAGCCGCGGATGAATGCCACGATTTCGCGCACCAGCGGGCTACCGCCCAGTTCGGCCTCGACGCGCGCCAGCGACTCGCTCATCGGTAGCGCCGGGCGCGTGTAGTAGATGGTGCGGAACGCCTTCCGCGCCGCGGCCCGGTCCGCGGGGCCGACGCCCGACCGCTTCATCCCCAGCACGTTCAGCCCGCGCACCCCGTTCACGTTCTGGATCATCCAGAACGGCGGCACGTCTTGGGTGGCGACCGCGCCGCCGCCGAGCATGGCCCCGCGGCCGATGTGAACGAACTGATGCACCGCGGTGTTGCCGCTGAGGAACACGCGGTCGCCGAGGACGATGTGGCCCGCCAAGAGCGCGCTGTTCGCCAGAATCACGTCGTCGCCTACGGTGCAGTCGTGGGCGACGTGGGACCCGACCATGAAGTACCCGCGGTTGCCGATCCGGGTCGCGCCGTCGGCGTTGGCGGTTCCGACCGGCATCCCGCGGTGAACGGTGGCGTGCTCGCGGAACGTGTTCCCGTCGCCGATCTCGACGCGGGTGTCGCCGCCCTTGTAGCCGAGGTGCTGCGGGGTGCCGCCGAGGACCACGCCCGAATGGAGCACGTTGTTCGCGCCCATCGTGACCGCACCGAGGACGTGCGCGCCGGGGCCGATGACGCACCCCGGCCCGCACCGCACCGGCCCCTCCACCAGCGCGAACGGCCCTACGACGGTGTCGTCCGGCAGTTGGGCGTCGTCGGAAATGATGGCCGTCGGGTGGGCGCGCGCGGGGCGGGGCATGGCGGTTCCTTTCCGCAAAGGGCGCGGGTCGGTCGAGGCTGCCCCTTTACTCCGGCCCACCCCGGCGCACCAGACCAACTTGGGGACCGTTGCGCCCGCGCGCTTGAATCGCGGGCGCGCACCGGGATAATTGGGGGTACGCTCGCGCACGAGGCCCAGCATGTCCGGCGGCTATCGGTGTTCGTTCGGCCACACGTGGAACCCGCCCGACGGGGCCGCGGCCACCGCCTGCCCGGTGTGCGGCGACACCACGCTCGTCGGCGGCCCGGTGTTCGTGGTCGCCGCGAGCGCGGCCGTTGACGGGCAGGGCGCGACGCAGTCCATCTTGGTCCCGCGCGACGCCGACCATGCCGTCACGCGCGAGTTCCTACCGCCGCCCGCGGCCCCCCCCGGCGCCGACACCCCGGACCCGTCGTTCGATTCGCTCGTCGTGCTGTTGCCGGAATCCGCGTCCGGCTCGGGTGCGCCCGGCGATTCGGCCAGCAGCGTCGTGCCGTTCGGGACCGGGGAATCGGCCGACTTCGCGCCGCCGCTGGTGCCCGGCTACCTGATCATGCACGAGGTCGGGCGCGGCGGCATGGGCGTCGTGTACAAGGCGCGGCAACTGAGCCTGAACCGGCTCGTCGCGCTGAAGATGATCCTGAGCGGGGTCCACGCGGGGCCGGCCGAGCGCGAGCGGTTCAAGCGCGAGGCCGAGGCGGTCGCGGCCCTTCAGAACCCCAACATCGTCCAAATCTTCGACATCGGTGAGGCGAACGGGCACCCGTATCTGGCGCTGGAGTTCGTGGACGGCGGGAGCCTCGCACAGAACCTTAGCGGCGACCCGTGGGACGCGCGGCGCGCCGCCGAACTGGTCGAGGCGCTGGCGCGCACGGTCCAGTTCGCTCACGACGCCGGTATCGTCCACCGCGACCTCAAGCCGGGGAACGTGTTGCTGGCAAGTGCGGGGCGAAAGCCCCCTGATGCTTCGCGCGCCGCGCGTGACTCGTCCGCGACCTTACGCGCACTGACCTTCGATCCCAAGATCACCGACTTCGGGCTGGCGAAGCGCCTCGACGAAACACTCGACGGGGGCGGGGGCGGCACGCGCACCGGCGCGGTGATGGGCACGCCCAGCTACATCGCGCCCGAACAGGCCAGCGGCAAGACCCACGACGTCGGCCCGCTCGTGGACGTGTACGCGCTCGGGGCGATCCTGTACGAACTGCTCACCGGCCGCCCGCCGTTCCGCGGCGAGACCCCGCTGGACACCGTATTGCAGGTGCTCCACGACGACCCGGTTCCGCCCAAGCGCCTGCACCCGCTGGTGCCGCGCGACCTCGAAACGATCTGCCTGAAGTGCCTGTCGAAGTCCGCGGCCAAGCGGTACGCGAGCGCCGCGGCGCTGGCCGACGACCTGCGCCGGTTCATCAACGGCGAGCCGATCAAGGCCCGCCCGCTGTCGGCGTGGGGCCGCGGGGTGAAGTGGGCGCGGCGGCACCCGGCGCTGGCGGTGCTGCTCGCCACCACCGTTGTCGCGACGGTCGCGCTGGTGTCGGTGCTGTCGGTGGCGTACTTCCGGGTGCGCGACGCGGTGGCCGCGAAGGAGCACGAGCGGATCGAGGCCCAGCGCGAGCGCGAGCGTGCCGAGGGCCAGAAGAAGCGGGCGGAAGACCTCGCGGCCGAGAACGAGAAACGCCGGCTCGACGCGGTGAAGCAGGCCGACGACCTCGCGCGCGAGGCCGAGCGCACGCGCCGGGCCGCGTACGCGCTCCAACTGGCGCAGGTCGCGATCCTGTGCGAGCGGGACCCGCAGCGCGCCGCGGCCCTGCTCGAAGACGAGGCCCGGTGCCCCAAGAACTTGCGCGACTTCACGTGGCACTACCTGCGCCGCCTGTGCCAGCGCGACGACCTGCTGTACACCGGGCACGGGGCCAACGACCCGCTCCGCGCGGTCGCGTACTCGCCCGCGGGCACGTTCGTCGCCACCGCCGGCGACGCCGGCCAGATCCGCGTCTGGGACCCGCGCACCAACCGCACGTGGGTGACGCTCGACGGCCACACCGGGACCGTTCACGCGCTGGCGTTCAGCGCCGACGGGAGCGTGGTCGCCTCGGCCGGCGCGGACGGGACCGTGCGCCTCTGGGTGCTGCCGGTCGAGGTGTTGGACACCGCGCGGTGGACGATGAACGCGGTGCCGTGGCTCCGGCCCATCGTCAGCCCGCTGCTGAAGGTGCCCACGGTCGCCCCGGCGGTAACGGTGCCGGACGCGCACGCGGGCGCGGTCACGTGCCTGACGTTCGCCCCGGACGGCCGCGCGCTCGTGACCGGCGGCGCGGACGGCTTCCTGCGCTGGTGGGACCTCACGGGCTGGCGCGCCGCGGGGCCGGACCTCGCGCTGTTCGGCGGGGCCGGGGCCGGCGCGGTCGCGCTGACCCGCGCCGCGCAGTCGCCCGACGGCCGGCGCGTCGTCCAACTGCGCGAGGTGAGCGCGCACCCCGGCGGCGTGTACGCGCTCGCGGTCGCCGACACCGGCAAGCTGGTGGTGTCCGGCGGGGCGGATGTGTACCCGAGGGTGTGGACCGGGGACGGGGCGAAGCTGGTCCGCGTGCTGCCCGCGCACGCCGACGCCGTGCGCGCCGTCGCCATCTCCCCGGACGGCCAAACGGTCGCGACCGCGAACAACGGCACGCCGCCCGTCGTTCGCGTGTTCAACACCCAGACGTGGCGCGACCGCCGCTTCTTCGGGCACACGAAGTCCATCTTCGCCCTCACGTTCAGCGACGACGGCCAACTGCTCGCCAGCGCCGGGTTCGACAAGACCGTGCGGCTGTGGGACGCGGACGACGGACGCGAGCGCGGCGTGCTGCACGGCCACGCCCAGCAGGTGAACGCGCTGGCGTTCGCCCCCGACCGGCGCACGCTCGTTTCCGGTGGGATGGACGGCGCGGCGGTGGTGTGGCAGACGAGCGCCCGCACGCACGAACCGGACGATGCGCTGCGGTTCGCGCGCGACCCGTTCGGCAAGGCCACCGCGCAGGGGCTGACCGCGGTCGCGATCGGCGGGGCGGGCACGGTGTTCTTCGTGGCCGACGACACCGGGCGCGTGCGCGTGCTGGTCGCGGACTACGTACCTCCCACGCGCGCCGCGCCGCCCGGTCCGCCGGGGCCGCTGAGCCTGACGCCCATGCCGTACAGCTTGCCGACCTTGAAGGGCGCGGCCCGCGCGGCGGCCGTGTCCGCGGACGGGCGCACGTTCGTTCTCGCGGTGGACGGCGGGCTGATCATCTGGCAGCCCGGCCCGGCCCGGCCCGGCGGGCCGCGCGGTCGCACCCTCGCGCGCGGCGTGTTCGTGCGCACCCCGGCCCCGGCCCACGCCCTCGCCCTCGACCCGTCGGGGCGCTGGCTCGCCGCCGCGGACCCCGACGCCGTGCGCGCCTACGACCTGCACGCGCTCCCGGCGTCCAGCGAGCAACCCGTCGACGCGCGCGGCGGGGCCGTGGTGCTTAGCGCCGCGGGCGCGCGCGCGCTGGCGTTCCACCCCACGCAACCGTGGCTCGCGGTCGCCGCCGGCCCCGGCGTGCGGATCGTGTCGCTCGACGGGAAGGTGCTGAGCGAAGCGCCCGGCGCGGGCGGCGCGCGCCCGAACGTCGAGGCGCTGGCCTTCGACCGGATCGGCGGCGCGCTCGCGACCGGCGACGCCAGCGGGCTGATTCAGTTGTGGACCGTGGACACCGGCGGGCGGCTCGCGTACCAGCGCGACCTGCCCGGTCACACGGCCGCGGTCCACGCGCTGGCCTTCAGCCCGGACGCGCGCGCCCTCGCCTCCGGTGGCGACGACCGGGCCGTGATCCTCTGGGACCCGGTCGCCGGGCAAGAGCGCCTGACGCTGAGCGGGCACGCCGACCGCGTGCTGGACGTGGCGTTCAGCGCCGACGGAACCGCGCTGGTAACAGTGGGCCGCGACGGGGCCGTGAAGCGCTGGCGCGCCGACGTGCGCCCCGCTGCCGACATCGGCCCTCAGCTGCCGCTGGCGGCTCAGAAGTAGGTGCCACGAGCCGAGCGGCACCGCGATGGCATGGGTGAAGCACAAACAGGAGTCGCAACCGGGCGGGTATCGCGGTGCCGCTCGGCTCGCGGCACCTACCTAAAACCGCGGCGGCTCTTTGCGCACCAACTCGTTGGCGAGGTCGAGGCTGTCGAGCGTGCCGGCGTCCGTCCAGTAGCCGTCGAGGTTGAAGCACCCCATGCGGCCCTGCTTGATGTAGTGGTTGTTCACGTCCGTGATTTCTAGTTCGTTCCGCCGGCTCGGGCTGAGCGTTTTGATGAGGCCGAACACGTCCGGCGGGTAAATGTAAATGCCCACCACGGCGCAGTTGCTCTTCGGGTTCTGCGGCTTCTCCTCGATGCCGATCACCTTGTCGCCTTGCAACTCCGCGACGCCGTACCGCCCGGGGTCGTGAACTTCCTTGAGGCCGATCCATGCCCAGTCCGGGCGCGAGTTGGCTTTCTCCAACAGCGGCACGAGCGGGTCGCGGAAGATGTTGTCGCCGAGCAGCACGAGCGAGCGGCTACCCATGCAGAAGTGTTCGGCCAGCCCCAGCGCCTGCGCGATGCCACCGGCCTCGTCCTGCACGCGATAGGTGAGCCGGCAGTTGTGGTCGCGCCCGCTGCCGAGTAGTTCGACGAAGTCGCCCATGTGCTCGGTGCCGGACACGAGCAGCACTTCCTGTAACCCGGCCCCGGTGAGCTTCTTGAGCGGGTGGTACACCATCGGCCACGGGCCGACCGGCAGCAGGTGCTTGTTGGTGACGCGGGTCAACTCGCCCATGCGGGTGCCCTTGCCGCCCGCCAGAATCACGCCGCGAATGGACATTGTGTGCCTCCGGCGAACGGCCGGCGTGAGCCGGCAGGTGAGAGGTTCGCGCCCTCACCGGCCGGCTCACGCCGGCCGTTCGCCCGTTAGTGCGTGCCGTACTGCTTCTCGTAGTACGCCAGATATTCCTTGTTCTTGATCGCCCCGACCCACGCGGTGTTGGCCTGATACCACGCGATGGTATCGCGCAGGCCGGCGGCGAAGGTTTCTTGCGGTGCCCAGCCCAGTTCGCGCTCGGCCTTCGCGCAGTCGATGGCGTAGCGGCGGTCGTGGCCGGGGCGGTCCTTCACGTACTCGATCAGCGATTCGGACTTGCCCAGCGCGGCGAGTAGCGTTTTTGTGAGCGCGAGATTGGTCAGCTCGCACTTGCCGCCGAAGTTGTAAACCTCGCCGGACGCGCCCTTGCGCCACGCGGCCTCGATCCCGCGGCAGTGGTCCAGAACGTGAATCCAGTCGCGCACCTGCTGGCCGTCGCCGTACACCGGCACCTTCTCGTCGTTCAGCAGCCGCGTCACGAACAGCGGGATCAGCTTTTCCGGGAACTGGTACGGGCCGTAGTTGTTCGAGCACCGCGTCACGACCGCGTGCAGACCGAACGTGTGCTGGTACGCCATCACCAGCAGGTCGGCCGCGGCCTTGCTCGCGGAGTACGGGCTGTTCGGGTGAAGGGGCGTTTCTTCGGTGAACAAGCCCGTCGCACCGAGGCTGCCGTACACCTCGTCGGTCGAAACTTGAACGTACTTCGCGACCTTGAACTCGCGCGCCGCGTCGAGCAGCACTTGTGTGCCGATGACGTTGGTGCGGACGAACGGCCCGCTGTCCTGAATGCTGCGGTCGACGTGGCTCTCGGCGGCGAAGTTGATGACGTCGGTGACGCCGCGCCGCATCGCACCGCGCACGTCGTCGCGGTTGGTAATGTCGCCCTTCACGAAAGTGTAGCGCGGGTGGCCGGTGAGGTCGGCGAGGTTCGCGAGGTTGCCGGCGTAGGTGAGCGCGTCGAGGTTGACGACCGACGCGCCGGGATCGGTGGCGAGCAGGTGGCGCACGAAGTTCGAGCCGATGAACCCGCAACCGCCGGTAACGAGAACGGTCGGCATGTGTCCCCTTTCGCGCGTGCGCCCGAAGGAGGTTCTAAGTCGGAACCGGGGAGGAGTCAAATCAAAGCCGATTCACCGCAGTGACCACCAGAAAGGAGAGAAGAGGTTCGACGGGATCACAGGATGAACGAGATGGAAAGACCGGACCGCATTCCTGCCTCTCCTCATCCTGTCGTGTCCTGTGATCCTGTCAAAACTAGTCTCTTTCTCTCACACCACCGGGAGCGCGCCGCTGCTGGCGGGCGCGGCGGCCGGCTTCGCCGGTTCGACCGCGCCCAGCACGCCGTCGAGGATCGCCAGCGCGGTTTCCACCTGCGCCGCGGACACGCACAGCGGCGGGCAGAAGCGGATCGCGCTGTCGCCGCAGCCCAGCAGCAGCAGGCCGCGGTGGAACGCGGTTTGGATCACCTTCTCGCGGGTCGCGGCGGTGGGCAGGTCGGCGGCGGTCATCAGGCCCAGCCCGCGAACGCCGGTCAGCCCGCTGTGCTTCGTGCCGAGTGCGCGCAGCCCGGCGCGCAGTTGCTCGCCGCGCGCGGTCGCGTTCGCCATGTACTCGCGTTCGAGCAGGTCGATGGTGGCGAGCGCGGCGCGGCAGCTCACAGGGTTGCCGCCGAACGTGCTCGCGTGACTGCCGGGCGGCCAGTCCATCACGTTCGCGCGGGCGATGATCGCGCCGAGCGGCATCCCGCTGGCGATGCCCTTCGCGCTGCAGACGATGTCCGGTTCCACGCCGTAGTGCTCCACGGCCCACATCTTCCCGGTGCGGCCCATGCCCGATTGCACCTCGTCCACGACGAGCAGAATGCCGTGCTTGTCGCACAGCGCGCGGAGCGCCTGCAAGCACCCCGGCGCGATCGGGTGGTAGCCGCCCTCACCCTGAATCGGTTCGACGAAGATCGCGGCCACTTCCTCCGGCGGGCACGTCCGCTTGAAGATGGTGTCCTCAATCTCCGCGATCAGCTTGCACTTGTCGGCGCAGGTTCCTCCTTCGGGACAGGCGCGCGGGAAGTTGACGTGGTGAATGTCCGGCACGAGCGGCGAGAACCCGCGGCGGTGGACGAGCTTCGACCCGCTGAGCGACATGGCCCCGTAGGTGCGGCCGTGGAACGCGCCGAAGAACGCGACGACGCGGTTGCGCTCGGTGTGGAACCGGGCCAGCTTCAGCGCGCCTTCGAGCGCTTCCGCGCCGCTGTTGCAGAAGAACACCTTCTTCGGCGTCGGGCCGGGCGCGACCTTCGCCAGCCGCTCCGCGAGGTCGATCTGCGGCCGGTAGTAGAAGTCGGTGCCGCTCATGTGAATGAGCTTCGCGGCCTGATCCTGAATCGCCGCGACCACCTCGGGGTGGCAGTGCCCGGTGTTCGTGACCGCGATGCCCGCGGTGAAGTCGAGGAACAGGTTGCCGTCCACGTCCTGAATCACGGCCCCGCTGCCGCTCTCGACGAACAGCGGGTACACCGGCGTGTACGACGGCGACACGTATAGCTTGTCGCGCGCGAGCATCTCGGAGCCGTTCGGCCCCGGCAGCGCCGTGCGGACGTTGGGAACCTGAAGGTGATCGAACGCGAACATGAGAGAGGCCCTCCGGTTTTCGCCGCACGATCAGCACCAATGAAGACACGATCAGAGGAAGACAGAGTTGGCTCCAAACTCGCATTCTGTCTTGATCGTGTCTTGTCTGCGTCGATCGTGCGGCACACGCTTCGCTACGCGGGCGCGCCGTCGATTGCCGTTGCCAGCCCTTGGGCCATCTTGATGTCGGTGCCGTGGTTCACGGTGAACGCGGTGCGGTGCGTGACCGCGTCCACCAGCGCCCGCGGCGCTGGGTGGCCGTTGCCGCTCTTCTTCACGCCGCCGAACGGCAGGTGGACCTCCGCGCCGATGCTCGGCAGGTTCACGTAGCCCATGCCGTAATCGCACTCGTCGCGGAAGAACCGCATCTTGCGGTAGCTCTCCGTGATGACCGCCATCGACAGGCCGTATTCGGTATCGTTGTAAATTGCCGCGGCCTCTTCGTCGCTCTTGAACGGGATCAGCGCGACGTGCGGCCCGAACACCTCTTCGTGAGTGACGCGCGTGCCCGCGCTCGCGTTCGCCTGATAGATGAACGGCGACAGGAAGCAGCCCTTGCCGCCCAACTCGCCGCCGTCGGCCAGTACCTTCACGCCCTCTTTCTTGGCGAGCGCGTTGTAGCTCAAGACCTTTTCGACGCCCTTGCGGTTCACGAGCGGCCCGGCGAAGTTGCTCGCGTCCAGCGGGTCGCCGAACCGCAGCCGCGCCGCTTGCTCAACGAACGCCCGCGCGTAGCGGTCGATCAGCGATTCGTGAACGATGATACGGCTTGCACTCACGCACCGCTGGCCGGTGGTCTTGAACGCGCTCAGGATGCCGGCGTTCACGGCGAGATCGAACCGCGCGTCGTCGCATACGATCACCGCGTTCTTACCGCCCATCTCGGCCGCGACGATGCGGTTGGGGATCGTCGCCGACACCTGCTGAATGCGCTCGCCCACCGCGTAGCTGCCGGTGAAGCACACGACGTTCACGGCGGGGTTCTTCACCAGCGCTTCGCCCACCGGTCCGCTGCCTTGCACGAGGTTCACGGTGCCCTTTGGAAACCCGGCTTCGACGAACAACTCGACCAACCGCTGCGCGATGGCCGGCGTTTCTTCGCTCGGCTTGAAGACGCAGGTGTTGCCTTCCAGCAAGCTCGGCCCCAGCATCCACAGCGGCACCGCGAACGGGAAGTTCCACGGCGTGACGACGGCGACCACGCCCCACGGCTTGCGGCGAGTGAAGGCGTCCTTCTCCGCGATCTCACTCGCGACGACCTCGCCGTAGACCCCGGTTCGGCCGACGCCGAACACGTATTGGATCATGTGCAGGCCTTCGATCACTTCGGCGCGGCACTCGGTCAGGTTCTTGCCGCACTCGCGAGCCATGAGCGTCGCGAGTGCGTCCGTGTCGCGCTTCACCAGTTGGGCGAGCCGGTCGAAGGCTTCGGCGCGCAGGATGCGCGACGTGCGCCGCCACGCGGGGAACGCCGCGCGCGCGGCATCGACGGCCGACGCGACCTCGGCTTCCGTCGCCTGCGGGAACGTGCCGACGACTTCGTCGAGGTTCGCCGGGTTGCGGCTGGCGAAGTCGTCGCGCGGGGCGAGCCACTCGCCCCCGACGAACAGGCGACCCGCGACCGGCGCGAACGTACTGGGAGAGGTCATGTGTCACTCCGATGAGCCACTGCATTCTACGCCCGTTCGTCAACACGCACGAAGCGTATAATGCCCCATGACACAGGGAGCGTTATGGCCGAACCCGTTCAACTCGTCGTCGGTTCCGAACCGTGGGCGCTGACCGTTCCCAACGGGCGGCTGCGCCCGCTGGCGCGGGAGCCGTTCGCACCGCCCGCCGCGCCGCCGGACCAGCTCGTGCGCGCCGCGCTCGAATCGCAGTTCGAGGGGCAAGGCCTGCGCCGGGCCCTCACGCCCGATGATCACGTGGCCGTCGTCATCGATCCGCGGTTGCCGCACCTCGCGCCGATGCTGGCCGAAGTGCTGCGTCACATCGGGTCCGCCGGCGTCGCCCCGGCCGCGGTCACGATCATCTCGCCGCCGGGCGTGCCGCAAACGTGGATCGACGAACTGCCCGACGAGTTCGCGGACGTGACCGCCGAGACGCACGACCCGGCCGACGCCAAGAAACACGCCTACCTCGCGACCACGCAAGGCGGTCGGCGCGTGTACATGAACCGCTCGCTCGTCGAAGCGGACTTCATGATCGCCCTAACCGGCCGGCGGTACGACCTTGCCCGCTTCTACGGCGGGGCCGAGGTCGCGCTGTTCCCCGAACTGTCGAACGCCGAAACGCGGGCCGCGCACGCCGGGCCGTACACGCGCGAAGCACCGTGGGGCGGGCGCGAGGAGGCGCGCGAAGTCGCGTGGCTGCTCGGCACACCGTTCTTCGTCCAAGCCATCGAAGGCGCGGGCGACACCATTCAACAGGTGGTCGTGGGGATGGTGGACAGCAGCGACACCGGGCGCGACGCCCAGAACGCGCGCTGGAAGTGCGTCGCTGGCGAGCGCGCGGAGGTCGTGGTCGCCGCGGTCAGCGGGGCGCGCGAGCGGATCACCTTCACCGACCTCGCGCGCGCCGCGGCCAACGCCGCCCGCGCCGCGGTGCCCGGTGGGCGCGTCGCGCTGCTGACCGACGCGGCCCCGACCCTCGGCGAAGCGGTCGAGTGGGTGCGCCAGATGGACGAGCCGAAAGCGCCGAACTCGCGGCTGGCATACGAGAAGCCTGCGGACTGGGCTGACTGCAAGCAGTGGTGCTTCGCGACCGGAAAGGTCAGCGTGTTCCTCGCCAGCGGCTACCCGGGCGACGTGGCCGAGGAACTGTTCACCACGCCGATCCGCACGCCGTCCGAAGCGCAGCGCCTGATCGACTCCGCCGCGAGCGTGATCGTCATCCCCGACGCGCACAAGGCCCGCGTCGCCGTCGAGCCGAACAACTAACACCAGTGCAGAAGAGGTTTGACAGGATCACAGGATCAGACAGGATGAAGAATGGGGCTGTGGTCTCCTCATCGTGTTTCATCCTGTAATCCAGTCGAAACTCATCTGCTTGACTGAGGCCACGACATGACTCCCGATTACGCCGCCGCTACTACGACCGCGGCGCTGTTCGATACGTCCGGCGCGGCGAAGCTGGTGCTGACCGGGTCGGACGCTCCGATGTTCCTCGGCAACATGAGCACGAACGACACCAAGAACCTCCCGCTCGGCGGCGGGTGCGAGGCGTACTTCTGCGACAGCCGCGCGAAGGTGAAGTTCCAGACGTGGGTCTACCACGTCCTCCTCGGCGACAAGCGCCACGCGATGTGGGTCGAGACGACGCCGGGCCGCAACACGGAACTGGTTCAGTACCTCGACCGCTACATCATCTCGGAACAGGTCGAAATCGCCGACCGCACGGCGGACTTCGCGCAGCTGCACTTGGCCGGGCCGAATGCCGCCGATGTGCTGACCGCGGCACTCGGCGCGGCGGTGCCGGACCTGCCGCCGTTCGCGCACATGGAGCGCACCTTCGGGCGCGATGCGACGTGCAGCATCCGGCGGCGCGACCAGCTCGGCGTGCCGGGCTTCGACCTCGTGTGCCGCTCCGATGTGGCCGACGGCGGGCGCCGGATGCTGACCGCCGCGGGCGCGGTGCCGGGCGGCGCGGACGCCTTCGAGATTCTGCGCATCGAGGCCGGAACGCCTGTGTTCGGGAAGGACATCGACGACAACCGCTTCGTGATGGAAGTGGGGTTCGCAGCGCGCGCGGTGAGTTACTCGAAGGGCTGCTATTTGGGGCAAGAGCCAATCGTGATGGCCCGCGATCGGGCCGGGCACGTCAACCGCGTGTTCGCGCGCCTGACCGTGCAGGGCGACCCGCCCGCGCCCGGCACGAAGCTGCTCCGCGACGGCGCGGAGGTGGGCGTTGTGACATCGAGCTGTCACTCGCCGCGCTTCGGCCCGATCGCGCTCGCGTACCTGAAGTGGAAGCACCACGAACCCGGCACAAAGGTGGACGCCGCCGGCGCGGTGGCGGAAGTGGCGGCGATGTAAGGTGAGACAAGGCTTTGCGCCGTCCCACCTTCTTCCGGCGCGATGGTGGGACGGCGCAGAGCCTTGTCCCACCCTACTTGAACACCATCACGTTCCCCTCGCGGTCGCGGCAGTAGTAGCGGCCGGCGGCGAGCGCGACGTGCGGCCACGCCTGCGTTTTGAACAGCTTGTCCTTTACGGCGAGTTCCTTGTACGCACCGGGCGACTGCTTCGCGCCCTCGATCAGCGCGAGCTTCCCGCTCAGGCCGTACACCACGAGCCGGCCGTCGCTCGTGACTACGCACGAGCCGGGGTCGCCCACTGCGCCGCCCTCCCATTTCAGCTTGCCGGTGGCGAAGTCGATGCAGCGGACGCGCTGCCACGCGACGTACACGCACCCGTCGTGGATCACCGGCGTGCAGACCTTCGACGCGAACTTCGCGCGCCACACTTCCGTTGCTTCTTTCAAGGTGAAGCGCACGCGGACCATCGCGCGGTGGTTGTAGTCGGCCGCGATCACCACGCTGTCGCTGTGGACCGCGGGGCCGGCGATGGTGTTGGCGAAGTCCGTCACCCACGGGAACGAGGCGACCGTCTTGCCGGTGTTGCCGGCGTCGAGCCGGATCACCGCGAGGTTGCGCTGCGTGAGCACCGCGACGCACGGCACTCCTTCGACCGTCATCGGCGACATGCCGCCGGTGTGCCCGGCTTCGTCCTTCAGTTCGGACGCCCACACTTCCTTCCCGGTCTTCTTGTCGAAGGCGATCACGCTCCCGCTTGACGTGCTGCCGACTTCGACCAACAGCCAATCCTTGTGGACGAGCGGGGACGACGTGTAGCCGTAGTCGCGCTGGGGGGCCGGCGTGAGCTTCGGCCGGCGCGCGGCCTTGTAGTCGTCGTAAAGATTCTTGCTCCAAAGCCGCTTGCCGTCGGCGTTCGTGTCCCAGCAGATGAGGTCGCCGTCGGTGCTGAGCGTGTAGAGGAAGCCGGTCGCGGGTTCGTACTCCGGTGTGGACGACGGCCCCGAATACAGCCCTTCGTCGCCGGCGCGGTGGCGGCCGTAGCGCGGGCACTTGTAGCTCTGCGCCCAGAGTTGCTTGCCGTCTATCGCGCTCAGACACAACAGCGTGTCCTTGCCGTCCGAGTAGCCGAGGAAAAAGACGCGTTCGCCCACCACAACCGGGCTACTCGCGCCCTCGCCGACGCGCGCGGTCCACGCGGGTTTGTCCGCGAGCCACGAGGTGCCGTCCCAACCAGAAGCTTCGTCGGTGACGCCGGTGCGGTTCGGCCCGCGCCAGTGCGGCCAGTCCGCGCCGCGGAGTGTGGGCGTGAGTGTGAGTGTGATGAGCAGAGCAATACGCATGTTGCCTCTTTCCGAGCCGCTCGCGGCTTCGCACTAGCACTTGGGCCGCACGGTTAGCACGGGGCAAGGGGCGTGGCGTACCACCTGTTCGGCCACACTGCCGAGGATCACGCGGGCCAGACCGTCGCGACCGTGGGTGGCGATGCATACGAGGTCGGCCTGAAGGTCGCCGGCCGCGGCTACGATCTCGCCCGCGGGCGAGCCGATCCGCACTTCGGCGCGCGCGGTCAGCTTCTCCGCGGCGATCAGGTTCGCCAGCGCCTGCTTGCCGGCGTCGATCAGCGCGGTGAGGTCCGCGGTCGGCGCGGGGTTCGGCATCACCGCGTCGGGCAGAGCGAGCACCGAGTCCGGGACGACGTGCAGCAGGATCAGTTCCGCGCTCAACTTGTCCGCGAGTTCGGCCCCGTACCGCACGGCCGGCAGCGCGCACGCGCTAAAGTCGGTGGGTACGAGGATGCGCGTGATGGAGATCATCGGTGTTCCTCCGAGCGAAGGGAACACGAGTATTCTACGCCAGTTCACCGCGCGTGTGCTGCTGATAAAGCGCGCGGGCGCGGCGTGTGACCGGGCCTTCGCTGCCGGGGCCAATGTCGCGCCCGTCGATGCGGACGAGGCCGATGACGCCGCACGCGGTGCCGGCGAGGAACACTTCGTCCGAAGCGTGCAGGTCCGCGAGTGTGAGCGCGCTCTCAATCGCAGCGATTGCGAAGCTGCAAGCGGCATTCGGCGCGCGGATCGCGCCGTCCTTCACCGCGAACACTGCTCCTTCCGTAGCGCCGACGATGTGGCCGACGCGGTTCAGGAAGAGCGCTTCGAGGCAACCGTTTTGGAGCGCGAACCGCTTCGCGTGGACGACGTGCAGTTGGTTGAGCGTGCGGTAGCGGTGCGCGAGGTTGTCCGGGTCGAGCGCGAGCGGCGCAACGGCGGCGTAGAGGCCGTGGCTGTACAACTCGTCGGGGAACGGCCGGTACTCTTCCGCGGTGATGACGACCTGCGGTTCGCACTTCCGCGGGTCGGGGCCGATGGTCCCCGGCCCGCGAGTCACGATCACGCGCACGTAGCCCTCGGCGCGCGCGTTCGCCGCCGCGGTCGCGCGGATCGCGGCAACGAACTCGTCGAGTGACAGCGGGATGTCAATGGCGAGCGCGTCGCCCGCGGCGCGGAGAACCTTGTAATGGTGGGCCGCGCCGTACGGCGCGCCGTTGAAGAGGCGCAGGTGTTCCCACACGCCGTCGCCGAACAGGAACCCGTGATCGAACGGGTTCACGCGCGCGTCGAGCTTGTCGGTCAGGGTGCCGTTGAGCCAGACTTGGGACATTGGTGATTGCAGCTTTATGATTGACGATTTCAAGACAGAATAGCCGGCCGCGCTCGCGGGGCGCGGTGTCTTTCAATCTTCAATCATAAATCTGCAATCGGGAATTACACTGCGGCTAACCGCGGTTGCGGAAAGGGGGGCTGCCACGGCTTCTCGCCGGCGCTGGTGTCCTCGGTGACGACGCCGTTCACCATTCGCACGACGCGGTCTGTCGCGGCGACGATATCGAGGTTGTGCGTGACCATCACGATGGTGACGCGCTCCTCACGGTTGATCTCGCGGAGCAGGCGCACGATCTCGCTGCCGGCCGCGGCGTCGAGGTTCCCGGTCGGCTCGTCCGCGAGCAAAATGCGCGGGTTCATCAGCAGCGCGCGGGCAATCGCAGTGCGCTGCATCTCGCCGCCGGACAACTCGCGCGGGCGGTGCTTGATGCGGTGCGACAGCCCGACCTTCGCGACGAGGTCGGTGGCGCGCCGCCGCCACTGCGCGCGGGTCTGCCACCAACTCAACACACTGTGCCCGATGTACGCGGGCATCAGCACGTTGTCGAGCAGCGAGAGTTCGGGGAGCAGGTGGTAGAACTGGAAGATGTACCCGAAGGTGCGGTTGCGGAGCGCGTCGCGGGCGCGGCCCGGCAGGTTGTCGATGCGCGCCCCGTCGAGGCGCACCTCGCCGGCGTCGGGCGCATCGAGGGTGCCGAGCAGGTGCAGCAGCGTACTCTTGCCGGACCCGGACGCGCCGACGATGCTCAGGAACTCGCCGGTGCGCACTTCGAGGTTTAGCCCGTTCAGCACGCGCACTTCGACCGCGTGCCGGCGGTAGAACTTGCACAGGTTCTTGGCGGTCAGCATGGTGGCCTTTCAGCGAACGGTAACAAGCCCTACTCGAAGCGCAGGGCGCGCACCGGGTGCAGGCGGGCGGCGCGCCAAGCCGGCAGTAGGCTGAACGCGGCGGCGATCAGCACCGCGCCCGCGTTCACCGCGGCCACGCGCAGCGGCTCCACGTTCGTCGGGATTTCCTTGAAGTAGTACACGTCGCGCGGGAACACCGCGACCCCGGTTTGCTTCGAGAGGAACATCTCGATCTCGTTGATGTTCGCCGTGATCCACAGCCCCAGCCCCGTGCCCGCGACGCACCCCACGGTGCCCAGCAGCAGGCCGTAGCCGAGGAAGATGCTCATCACGCCCCAGTTCGACGCGCCCAGCGACTTCATGATGCCGATGTCGCGGAACTTCTCGCTCACGATCATCGAGAAGATGGCGAGGATGCTGAACCCGGCCACGCCGACGATCATGAACAGCAGCAGGTTGAGGATCGCGCGCTCGACGTCGATTGCGGCCAGTAGCGGCCCTTGGTGCTGCTCCCACGTCGCGATGTGGACGTCGGGCGAGTCGAAGATTTTCGCCAGTTCGCGGCTCACGGCCACCTTGTCGCGGTCGTAGTGCTTCAGCTTGATCTGGAACGAGGTCGCGCGCCCGAGCATCCCGCGGATGCGCTGCAACTGGTCGAGCGGGACGTACACGAAGTTCCGGTCGTACTCGCTCATCTCGGTTTTCAGGTAGTCGGTGACGAGGAAGTCGCCGAACACCGGTTTCAGTTCCTCGCCGCCGGCCGTCGTGATGCGGACGTTGTCGCCGGGCTTCAGCATAGCCTCTTCGACCGTTACGCCGTCCTGATCGAAGCGGTAGTGCGCGAGCGCGAAGCCCAGAATGATGCCGTGCAGTTGCGGCTTCTCGATGCCGCCGGTCATAGCGTTCTCGTCCGGCTCCGGGATCGCGTTCGGGTCTTTGACGAGCGGCCCCAACTTCGGCGCGGGCACGTTCGCGCCCTCGCGCAGCGTGTACTGCTTCACGTTGTCCGTGTGGCGCTGGCGCGCTTCGGGCGTGAGGTCGAAGGTCGGCGCGCCCGGCAGGTCGCGCTGGCGCACGAGGAATTCTTTGAACCCCCCGACACGCGCGCGGCTGGCCGGGTCGATGCCGATGACCTGCACCGGCTTTGCGATGACGGTGCCGCGGTAACGGAACTGGAGGATCGCGAACGTGTCGATGGTGGGCGAGATGGCCTCGATCATGTCGCCCGCGGGGCTGGCCATGATCTTCGCGACAGTCTGTTCCGGCGTCAGCGGGCGGCGCTTGTGCGGGTCCGGGTTGTCGTCCAGCACCTCGATGCCGTCCGTGCGGTCGCTGTGAACGATGATGTCCGAGAGCACCCCGTGGAGCCGGTCCTTCAGCTTGGTGGAAAAGCCGCTCATGACCGCGTTCACGACGATCAGTGTGGCAACGCCGAGCATCACGCTCACGATGCAAATGAGCGCGAGGTAACGGGTTTGCAGGTAGCGAACGCAGAGCAACAGCTTGTACACGGGAATCCTTCCCCAGTGCGCGAGGTGCGTGCTTGTAGCAAACTGCGCGGTCCGGGAAAAGGCGAACTGTGCGCCGCGCGGTTGAAGCGCCGGCGGCGCGCGGGTAGCATCGGCGCACCGCTTCCCCCGGAGCCTTCCCATGTGTGCCCCTTCGGTTATTGCCGCGGCCCTTGCCGGGATGAGCCGGCGCGACGCGCTCCACTTCGCCGCGGGCGTCGCGGCCGGCATCGCGTGCGTGTCGTGTAGCACCGGGGCGAGCGCCACGGCCGACGAACCGATGGACGCGAACCCGCCCCCCGGCGTGCCGGGCCGCAAGCGCACCATCAGCGCCGACAACATTCTCGACCTGACGCACACGCTCTCGCCCGCGTTCCCCATCTGGCCCGGCAACGAGCCGATCAAGATCACCAACAAGGGCACGTTCGCCAAGAACGGGTTCTACTCGAACCGCTGGGACGTGGCGAGCACCACGGCACGCACCTCGACGCGCCCGCCCACTGCTCGCCGGGCGTGACCGCGGAGAAGATCGACCCGGCGTCGTTCGTCGCCCCGGCCGCGGTCATCGACATCCGCGAGCGCGTGAAGCGGGACACCGACGCCGCGGTGAGCATTGACGACCTGAAGGCGTGGGAGAAGGCCCACGGCCGACTGCCGAAGGGCTGCGCCGTGTGCCTCAACAGCGGGTGGGACGCGCGGGCCGGCGACGCCAAGGCCTTCTTGGGCACGGACGGCGCGAACAAACTGCACTTCCCCGGGTTCTCGAAGCCCGCGGCCGAGTTCCTCGCGATCGAGCGCGACGTGGCCGGGCTACTGGTCGACACGCTGTCCATTGACACCGGCGCGGCGACCGACTTCGCGGTTCACAAGGTGTGGCTGGGCGCGGGCAAGTGGGCGGTGGAGTGCGTGGCGAACCTCGGCAAAGTGCCGCCCAGCGGCGCGACGGTGTTCGTGGGCGCGCCGAAGGTCGCCACCGCCTCCGGCGGCCCGACGAGAGTGCTGGCCCTGTGGGGGTGAACGTGACTCCTCTGAGCTTGCCACCTGCTCGCAGTGATCTGATCGTGCCGCTCTCCGACGCCGATGCCGTGCGCGCGCTGGAGTTCTGGCGGTGGCTCGTACCCGACTTGGCGCGGCCGTTGTTCGCAACGGCCCTCGGTAATTTGTTCCTCGTAGACGCAAGCGGTCAGGTGTGGTGGCTTGACGTCGGCTGTGGCACTCTGGACGTGGTCGCCGCGAGTGAAGCCGAGTTCGCGCGGGTCGCGGCGGACACCGACAACGCGACCAACTGGTTCTGGGCGGTGCTAGTCGATCAGTTGTGCGCCGCCGGCAACGTGTTGGGGCCGGGCGAGTGCTACTGCTATCTTCAATTGCCGGTGCTCGGCGGCGACTACGAACCCGCCAATTTCAAGGTCTGCGAGGTCGTTTCTCACTGCCGCATCTGGGGACCGATCCACGAGAAGCTGCGTGACCTGCCCTACGTGGCCACAGTTGAGTTCAAAGTCATAGAGTGAGGGGTCGTGTTTGGCATCGAAATGAGGTACGTGAGCGGTACGCGCATGACGGAGGCGCGGAAAAAGGGGCTGAGGCAAGGCCACACCTCTTTACGCCGAAGGCGTTGTACTCGATAGCTTGGGGTCAGCGAGGCTTTGCGAGCGCCACCCCAAGCGCGCTACCGCGGGTGGGCGATTGAGAGTACGGTGAACCCGATAACTACCGTGCGCGGTGGCGCGTGCGACAGGGTACTTGTTAGGCGCGCCGGGTCTGGGTATCTTTCAGACAGGTTCCTCGGTCGCGTACCTCAGCCGTCGGTGCGCTGAGGGCGGAATCTGTGCCCGCGCAACCGGCCATTTGGAGAACTCCGTCATGCGCCGCCTTACTGCCTTCGTCGCGTTCACATGCGCTCTCGTCCTGACGTGCGGGTGTGAGAAACTGGGGCTTGGCAACAAGCCGGCCGAACCCATGGCCACTGGCACTCCTTCCGCGCAAGGGCCGAAGAACGCCCCGACTGGGCCGCGCGCCACGTTGCGCCGCGTGCCCTGCCTCATCTCGCTTCAACCGCTCGTCGCGAGTCTTCGCGTCGATCTGCAAGAGGTCAAGGGGTTGATCCTCGACGCGCAGCAAATCTATCGCGAGATTGTGGACGGCGAGCCGTCTGCTCAACCCCCGGCCAAGGGGGTGCCGGTTATCATGGTGGTTAACAAGAAGAACAACAAGTTCACCTACTTCCAAGTCACGCCGCACGTTAAAGAGATCCGGTTGCGCAGTAAAGAGACCCAAGGCGTTGAGATGGTCGTTCACAACAAGGAACCGCTCCACATCGAGTTGTGGATCAACTCGGACAAGGACATCGAAGTCGATGTAGAGTTCAAAGAGAGCGCGACCGAGCCGAAACCGTGACCCGTTGAGAGGCCGCCCAGGCGCGCGTATGACGCACAGGCTGCCCGCCGAGACTGAGCCGAGTAGGAGCCGAACCGATGCCCCGCACACCGAGTTGAAGCCGTCCTCGCGGAAGACGGGAAATTGAACCTCGATCAGCTCCCGTTCCGCGCGGGGCAGGTCGTTGAAGTGATCGTGCTCCCAGCGAGCGCGCCCGCGGTCGGTTCGCTTCGTGGCACCGTGCTCCGCTCCGACCGCCCGACCGAACCCGTTGCAGAGACGGATTGGGATGCGATCAAGTGATCGTCCAGTGCGCGAGTGCCCTTCGTTGTGGTGTAGCCGAATCGCGCGTGTAGCTCCGGCCTCGATGAGGCCGGCTACAGAAGGCAATCAGACCGTCTGCCCCCGCTACTTCCGGCGCTTCTTCTTCTTGTCGCGGCGGGGGAGGGTGCCGGGGGACGGCTCTTGGCTGTCGGCCCCGCCGGACGGACCGCCGTCGCCGCGGTTGGGGTCGTTGCGAATCTGGCGCTTGGCTTGCTCGTCGGCTTGGCGCTGCATCTCTTCCATCTTCTTCTTGAGCGCCTCGCGCAGCCGGCCGAAGAACCCCGGGGGCCGCGCCGGGGCCGCGGGCGCGGTCGGCTTGCCGTCGGCCGCGGCCTTCGCCGGGTCGTCGAGATTCACCTTCGGCTTCGGGATGAGCAGCCGTTCGAGGATGCCCCACGCGGTGCTCACGATGAAGTACAGCGCCAGCCCCGCGGCCACCTTGTAGAAGAACACCGCCATCATCACCATCATCATCTTCATCATCACCCGCTGCTGCTCGGCCTGCGGGTCGGTCGAGGGCGGCATCATCTTCGCCTGCTGGTACATCATCAGCCCGACCGCGAGCACCGGGAGCAGGTTGAAGAACGGCCCCAAGTACAGGAAACTACCCACGTCCTCCGGCGTGCTCAGGTACGGGATCTTCTCGCTCCACCAGATCAGCATGTCCGGGGCCGCGAGGTTGTCGATCCACAGGAACGATTCGAGCCGGAAGAACACGCTCTCTTGGAGGCAAAAGTACAGGCCCATCATGATCGGCATCTGCGCGAGCAGCAGGAAGCACCCGCCGAGCGGGGCCATCGGGTTGATGCCGCGCGACATCATCAACCGCATCTTCTCGCGGTTGTAGGTGCCCATGTCGTCCTTGTACTTCGCCTGTAGCTTCTCGAACTCCGGCTGCAACTGCTTCTGCAGTTCCATCATCTTCATGCTCATCGCGGTCTGCTTGCGGCTGGGAACGATCAGCGCGAGCCGGACCATGACGGTGAGGATGACGATGCTGAACGCCCAGTTCGGCACGACGGAGTGGATGACCGCGAGGAGCCAGTGCATCAGGTTCGTGAACACGATGACCACGTCGGTCCAGTAGATCCAGTTGGCGAACCGGCCGAGCCACGTGTCGGAGCGGAAGTCGACGACCGTGCGCAGGTACAGCGCGTCGGAGTAGCGGTCCACGAGGGCGTGATCGACTGCCCGGTCGCCGCTGGTGAGCTTCAGCAAGCGCGGCTTGGAGGGGCCGTTGTAGATCAGGTAAGTGTGGGTGATCGTCTTGCCCGGTTCGAGGTCGATGACCTCGGTGGCGGCGCGCACGGTCAGGTCGTCGAAGTACGGCAGGTTGTAGTCCTGCTTTTTGTCGAACGGCAGTTCGGTGGTGGCGCGGACGTAGTCCCACGGGTGACGCCGGCCCTTTTCCGGCGTGTCGTCGGCCCGGTCGTCGATGGCAACGCCGGAGGCGAAGAACTGCGTGGCGACCACCATATAGCGGAACGTGTTGTCGCGGCGCTCGACCATCTCACCGCCGCGCTTGCTGCCCACGGTCGCCCCGTCTTCGACTTGGCGACGGGCCGCGCCCTTGCTCTCGGTCCAGCCGATGACGGCCTCGCGGTACTTGGTGGCCGACCACTCGCCGTCGATGGGCAACCCGCGCGGGCCGGACAGTTGCAACCGCAGCTCTTGGCCCTTGCCCTTCTTCGAACCGGGGTCGCCGCGCTTCGTCACCGTCACCCGCAGGCCGATGTGGTACTCCTTCGGCGCGAGCGTGTACGTCTTGCGGATCGTATAGTAGTACGGGGCCGGGAGCGGGAACTCGAAGGCCATCTCGTGCTCGCCGCCGGGCAGCACCTTCGGCTTCGGCGCGCCGGCGGGGTCGCGGTAGCCGTCGGCCGCGGCCCATTCCAACTCGCCCATCATCGGGTCCGGGCGCGCGTCCTCCGGGGCCGGGTAGTGGAAGATCGTGTACGACGGCTCCGCGAGGTCCGTCGGGTCGCCCACCTTGCCCGGCCCGAGCTTCGGCGGCTGGTACTCCTCGCGTAGGTACTTGGCGCGCGGCTGCACCACACCGGGGATCAGGTACATCGGCAGCGCGGTCTTGGTGGGGTTGCCGGCGTCGTCCTTGATCTTGACCTCGCGCCCGAGGCGGTCGGCCTGCCCAAACTTCGGCAGCACTACCTGCTGCACGCCGCCGCCCTGCGTCGTGAGGAGGACACGGTTGTAAAAGGTGTCGTCGCCGAGCGGAACGAGCGTCGGTTTCACGCGCTCGCGCGGCGGGGGCGGCGCGATCTTCGGCTCGTCTTTCGGCTTCTCTTTGGGTTCGTCCTTCTTTTTCGGCTCGTCCTTCTTGGCCTGCTCGTCCTTCTTCTTTTGCTCGTCTGTACGCTCGTCCTTGGCCTCGTCCTTCTTGGCCGGCTTCGGCAGGTTCTTCTCGGCCTGTTGCCACGCGAAGAATAGCCCCCCCGCGAGGACCGTGAAGAGGACGATGTTGAAAGCGTTTTTGCGCATGAGTGGCGGCTAATGAGGCGGAAGCAATATCGGGTATGTTACGAAAGCACGCGGCCCACGAACCACGGTTCGTGGGCCAACGGGTGATTCGTACGTGCGCGGCTGGTGTTTTAGCGCCCTTCGCCGAGGCGGTCGCCGAGGAAGTTGTCGAGGTCGGGGATCTTGTAAATCTTGTCACGGGTCTTCTGCCAGTCGTATTCGACGCGGCGGAACTTGATCGTGTCGTTGTCGAGGACAACATAACACGCGCGCCAGTTGCCGTCGCGCGGCTGGCCCACGCTGCCGACGTTGCACAGGGTCTTGCGGCCGTCGAGCTTGTAGGCGTAGTCCACTTCTTCCGGGCTGAGGAACTGCATGTTCTCGGTGAAGATGCCGGGCACGTGCGTGTGCCCTTGGAAGCAGTACCGCTCGACCAGCGCGAAGATGCGCTCCATCTTGCGCTGGTTGTAGACGTCTTCGGGGAACACGTACTCGTTGAGCGGGTTGCGGGCGCTGCCGTGAACGAACAGGTAGCCGTTTTCGCGGTGGCTGCGGGGACGCTCGGAGAGGAACTCCCATCGCTTCTCGCGGCTGGGCCGCGGCTCGGCCGGCGATTCGAGCTGCCCGCGGGTCCAGAAGATGGCGCGCTCCGCGGACTGGTTGAACCCGTCCGGGTCGAACATCGCGCCTTGGTCGTGGTTGCCGAGCAAGACGAGCTTGCTCTCCATGACGAGGTCGATGCACTCGCGCGGGTTCGGCCCGTAGCCGACTACGTCGCCGAGGCAGTACACCTCGCGGATGTTTTGGGACCTGATGTCCGCGAGCACGGCTTGGAGCGCTTCCATGTTGCCGTGAATGTCGCTGATGATGGCCTTCACGCCGGGTTCCCGTTGCGCTCCCGGCAGTTGCGGCCGGTGTTAAACGTGAAGTATAGCCTACGCCCCGGCAACGGTAAACAGCGGAACCGCACGAACCTACGAACCGCGGGTCGGTCCGCCCGGACATTCGCGCCGCGCGGCCACCTTTTCGCGGAACACGGTTGAGCCGCGCCGCCGACCTGTGGTATCGTAGACGGGGTAAAGACCCGCCTGCGCGACCCCCGCGGTCGCTCGCCTGCCCCGCGACCGCTTTTCTCGGTGCTGGTTCGCTTTTCAAAGGCCCACCGATGACGCGATACGCTCTCCCCGCGTTCGTTCTCCTCGCGCTCCCACAGCTCGCGCGCGCCGACGAACCTTCGTATCAGAAGCACGTCACGGCGCTGTTCAGCAAACTCGGCTGCAACGGCGGCACCTGCCACGGCGCGGTGAAGGGGCAGAACGGGTTCCGGCTGTCGCTGTTTGGGGCCGACCCCGACAGCGACTATGCGCGCCTGCTGCGTGAGTTCGGCGGCCGGCGCGTCAACGCCACCGACCCCGGCGCGAGCCTGCTCCTGCGCAAGGCGACCGGGCAGGCCGAACACGGCGGCGGCGTGCGCCTTCGCGCCGACAGCCCCGACTACGAGTTGATCCGGAAGTGGATCGCCGGCGGCGCGAAGGTCGACGACATGGCGACGGCGCGCGTGAAGGAACTGAGAGTGTCGCCGGCCGAACAGGTGGCGAAGAAGGGCGAAGCATACAAGCTGAAGGTTGAGGCCGCGTTCGCCGACGGCACGACCGGGGACGTGACCGCGTACTGCTCGTTCGAGTCGCTCGACGTCGCGACCGCGACCGTGGAGGCAACCGGCGCGGTGTCCGCGAAGGGCGTTGGCGATGCCGCCATCATCGTCCGCTACCGGGCGCAGCCGGCGCTCGCGCGCGTGCTCGTGCCGCGCCCGGACGCCACGCCGTTCCCCGACCTGAAGCCCAACAATTTCGTGGACGGGCACGTCCTCGCGAAGCTCAAGCGCCTGAACCTGCCGCCCGCCGCGCTCGCGGACGACGCCACGTTCCTGCGCCGCGCCCACCTCGACATTACCGGCGAACTGCCCACACCGGACGAGGTGCAGAAGTTCCTCACTGATTCCGGCACCGACAAGCGCGCGAAGAAGATCGACGAGCTACTGCTGCGCCCCGGCCACGCGGACCTGTGGACGCTGCGGTTTAGCGATCTGCTCAAGGCCGCGGACTTCGGCGTGTACGCCGACGCGCTCTCGCTCGAACATGACGCCCCGCGGATGCAGGCGTGGATTCGCGCGCGGATGGTGGAGAACACCCCCTACGACCAGTTCGTCGAGCGCATCTTGTTGGCGACCAGCCGCGAGGGGCGCACCCCGGAGGAGTACGCGGAGGAGGTGAAGGCGCTGTTCGCGGGCTTTGCCCCCGGTCGGTCGGACCTCGCGCTCTACGCCAAGCGCCAGACGCTCGACCTGTTCTGGCAACGGCGCGGCGCGGACGGCGTCAGCGGGGCGCAACAGGTCGCGCACGCCTTCCTCGGCCTGCGCCTCGAATGCGCGCAGTGCCACCGCCACCCGCACGACAACTGGCGGCAAGAAGACCTGCTGGAATTCGCGAACTTCTTCATGCGCGTCCGCAAGGTCGGTTTTCAAGGCGACAACGAGAAGAAGTTCCCCGAAATGGCGGCCCTGTACAAGAAGTTCAACGACGAGGCCAAAGCCCTCGAAGGCGACGTGAAGAAGCGCAAGGACGGCGACGGCAAGAAGCACGAGGAGGACTGGAAGAAGGCAAAGGCCGAACTGGACAAGCTCAACAACACGAAGCCGCTTTCGGCGGCGCAAATCGCCGAAATCACGAAGCTCCGCGACGTGATGGCGAAGGCCGACAAGTACCGCACCGAGACGACCGAGATGGAGCGCAGGGCGAAGCAGCTTCCCGAAGTCGCGCGCCGGCTGCTGCAAGCCGAAATCCGCCTGTTACCACCGGGCACGCCCGCCAAAGTGACCAGCCCGCTCGGGACCGCCGAAGCGAAGGCGCTGCGGCTGTTGGGCGAACTCGAAGCGTACACCCCCGACGCCGACAAAGACCCGCGCGAAGCGGTTGTGGCGTGGATGCGCAAGCCCGACAACCCGTACTTCGCGAAGGCCATCGTGAACCGCGTATGGGCGCACTACTTCGGACGCGGTCTCATTGACCCGCCGGACAACCTGTCCGCGTTCAACCCGGCCACGCACCCGGAACTGCTCAAGGAACTGTGCGACGGCTTCGTGGGGAGCAAGTACGACCTGCGCTGGCTACACCGCACGATCCTCAACAGCCGCACCTACCAACAGAGCAACACACCCGCGAAAGGTGCGGAGGCCGACCGCACGCACTACGCCGCGTTCCCGCTGCGCCGCCTCCCAGCCGAGGTGATGCTCGACGCGCTCAACGCCGCGACCGGCACCGTCGACCAAATGAACATGAGCTACTACCACTGGCCCGCCGAGGTGAAGACGGTCGCGGTGCCGTACAAGCCGAGCAACCCGTTCGTGACGTTTGTGCTGGAAACCTACGGCCGCCCGAACCGCAACTCCGCGGTGCAGTGCGACTGCGAGCGCGACAACGGCGCGTCGGTGTTGCAGGTGCTGGGTCTCGCGAACCACCCGCAAGTGTGGCTCAAGATTCGCGACCAGAACGGCCGCGTCGCGAAGCTGATGAAGGAGTTGAAGGACGACGGCAGCCGCATCGAGGCATTGTTCCTCGCCACCGTGAGCCGCCCGCCTTCGGAGGCCGAGCGCGCCGCCTGCCTCAAGTTCGTGAAGGACGCCGAGAGCGCCGAGAAGGGGCTACAAGGCGTGCTATGGGGACTGCTCAATACGAAAGAGTTTCTGTTGCAGCATTAGGGTACGACTGACATAACCAAACTGACATCACCGTTAGCCGCGAGCCGCAGGCGAGCGAGGAGCCGTGAGATGAGCCTTTCCCGACGCGACGTTCTCAAGATCGGCGGCATGGGCCTGTGCGGGGTGGGCACGCTCGATGTGCTGCGCGCGCGCGCCGCGCCCACCGTGGCCGCGCCGAAGGCCAAGCACATGATCGTGTGCTGGCTCGGCGGCGGGCCGCCGCACACCGACATGTTCGACATGAAGCCCGATTCGTCCGAGGAGTACCGCGGCGTCTTCAAGCCGATTCAGTCGAACGTGACCGGGTTGCAGGTGGGCGAACTGCTGCCGGAGATGGCGAAGCGCGCGGACAAGTACACCGTGATCCGCAGCGTCAGCACGCTGAACAAGCCCGGCGACCACAGCCAAGCCCCGCTGTACTGGCTCACCGGCAACCCGCGGCTCACCACCGGCTCGGACGAGTACCCGATGTACGGGAGCGTCGTCAACAAGCTGCGCCCCGGCCCCAAAGACCTGCCCACGCACGTCGTCTTGGACGAGGTCGACGTTCACACGCACAACGCGCTCGCGCGCAGCTTCCTCAGCTCCGCGCACGCGCCGTTCGTGATGCAGCCGATGAAGACTACCGACTCCGTCACCAAAATGCTGACGCCGCAGCTCGACGTGCCGGCGCTCGACAAGAACACCGACCTGCTGAAACTGCTCGACACCAAGTTGCGCCGCGACGACGCGCAGGACGAACTGGTCGCGGGCCTCGACCATTACCAACAGACCGCGTTCAACCTGCTGCGCTCGCCCAAGCTGCGGCAGGCGCTCGACGTGAGCAAGGAGCCGGCGAAGTCCGTCGAGCGGTACACCCGCAACAAGCCCGCGAAGCACAAGTACCCCATCGGCGACCCGCTGCACTTCCTGCTCGCGCGGCGCATGGTCGAAGCCGGCGTGCCGGTCGTCCACTTCAACCTCGGCTACTGGGACTGGCACGGCGACAACTTCACCGCGGGCCGGCAACAGATTCCCATGTTCGACTCGTGCATGGCGGCGCTGCTCGACGACCTCGACACGCGCGGCTTGCTCGACAGCACCATCGTGCTGGCGCTGGGCGAAATGGGCCGCAAGCCGCGGATCGACAACCCGAAGTCGGCGGGCGCGGGCCGCGACCACTGGGACTACGCGCAGTTCGTGATCGCGGCCGGCGGCGGCTTCAACCGCGGGTGCGTCGTCGGCTCCACGGACAAACTGGGCGAGCGGGTGAAGGACAACTTCTACAAGATCGAGAGCTTCGGCCGCACGCTGTTCCACCTGCTCGGCATCGACCCCGACACCGTCGTTCACACGCCCGCCAACCGTCCCGTGAAACTGATTGTCGAAGACGCCCCGCTGATTAAGGAAGCGCTGGCGTAACGATCTCCCTTCGTTAGCCGCGAGCCACCGGCGAGCGCGGACGTTCGCGCTCGCCGGTGGCTCGCGGCTAACTCTACACACAACTACAAAGCCCACCATGAACACGCCCCACCTCTCGCGCCGGTCGGTCCTCACCGCGGGCGGGCTCGCTGTCGGCGGGTTGACGCTGTCGGACCTGCTGCGCGCCCGCGCGGCGCAGCCCGCGCCGCGGACTCGCGGCAAAAGCGTCATCATGGTCTACCTCAACGGCGGGCCGTCGCACATGGACATGTACGACCTGAAGCCCGACGCCCCGGCCGAGTACCGCGGTGAGTTCAAGCCGATCCAAACGAACGTGACCGGCCTCCATATCAGCGAGCACCTGCCGCTGCACGCCAAAATCGCGGACAAGTTCGCCATCATTCGGAACATGAAGTTCGAGCAACAGGGGCACACCGCGCCGGAACTGTACAGCGGGTTCCTGCGCGGCAACCGGCCGGCGTTCGGGTCCGTCGTGAGTAAGCTGCGCGCCGACGCCGGCGTTCGCGCCCCGCTGCCGCCGTATGTGTACCTCGGCGATGCCAACCACGTCGGGCACCCCGGCTTTCTGGGCAAGGCGCACGAGGCGTACATTCCCGGCGAGAAGGCCATGTCGCTCGGCCGCTCGAAGGCGATCACCCTCGCGCAGCTCGGCGAGCGCCGCGAACTGCTCAAGACGTTCGACGCGGTGAAGCGGGACTTCGACGACCCGAAGGGCCAGCGCGCCAGCATGGACAGCTTCACCAGTCAGGCGCTCGAGATGATGACAACGGACGTGGCCCGCGACGCCTTCGACCTGTCGAAGGAGCCGGCCAAGCTGCGCGAGCAGTACGGCAAGAACACCGAGTACATAACCGCGCGGCGGCTGGTCGAGGCCGGCGTGCCCGTGGTGACGATCACCCCGCAGAACCACGGCGTGCCGCAGAAGTGCAACGGCCAGTGGGACCACCACGACCACGTGTTCGAGTGCCTGAAGTCGATCCTGCCGGCCTACGACCGCAGCGTGTACGCGCTGCTTACAGACCTCCACGACCGCGGCCTGTCCGACGACGTGGCGGTTGTGATCTGGGGCGAGATGGGCCGCACGCCGCGGGTCGGCACCCAGAGCGGCACGACCGGGGGCCGCGACCACTGGCCGCAATCGGGGTTCGCGTTCCTCGCCGGCGGCGGCTTCACGACCGGCCAAGCGGTGGGTGCGACCAACGCGAAGGGCGAGCGCCCCGTCGGCATCCCGTACACGCCGCAGAACGTACTCGCCACAATCTACCGGCACCTCGGTATCGACCCGCAAACCACGCTACCCGACCACAGCGGGAGGCCCGTGTACCTGCTCGACGACCCCACGCCGATCAAAGAAGTGATGTGACTTCTCTCTGTGGAGCGCGGGCGTCCCGTCCGCTGCTTCGCGGATGCTGCGTCCGTTGCGCTTCTCGTGCAGCGAGACGACTTGCGCAGCGGCAGGCGGGACGCCCGCGCTCCACAGAGAGACTTCACCCCAGCAGCGCTTTCACTTCGCGACTCACGCACTCGATCACGGTTTCCAGCGCGCCGGGGGCCACGGCGGCGATGACCTCTTGGTAGATGCCGTAGCCGTAGCTGCCGGCGGCGGGCAGGTAGCCCGGTTGCCAGTCGTTCGTTACCGTTGCGATCACGATTGCCACGCGCGGGAACCGCGCGCGCAGTGTGGTTTGGAAGACCTGATACAACTCGCCGGGGCAGAACACCCACACCGAACCGCCGAGGCGCACGAGCGCGACGCGGTACGGGTACGCGGGGCCGGTGGGCATCGCCGCGAGGCGCGTGAGTTGGCGCGTCATCTGTTCGGCCCGCGCGCGGCACTCGGCCACGCGGGCCGCGTCGTTGGCGGCGCGGGCGGTCGCTTCTTCGGCCTCCCACTTCGCCAACTCCGCGCGGGTCGCGTCCGCCGTGGGTAGGTCGAGCCGGTAGGGAAGGGGGATCGTGACTTCGGCCGCGGTCCACGTCGCGAACCGGGCGCGCTCGTCGGCGCTCGCGGGGGCGTGCGCCCAGCTTCCGAGGATCGCGCCGGACACGACGGGGCCGGCGAACGCGAAGTGCGTCCCGGGCGCGGGTAGTGCTTCGAGCGCGGACAGCGCCGCGAAGCCGAGCTGCCGGCCGTTGCGGTCGGCGACCGCGGTATCCCCGACGTAGCCGTCCTGCGGGCCGAGATCGCCCGACGCGCCTTGCAGGAACAGGCACGGCGCAGTGGTGTGGGCCTCGATCACCTCGCGCATCGCGCCAACGTAATCCGGGCTGATGAGTGTGTTCGCCCACGCCAGCGTCGTCGGATGACAAGCGTAGTTGACGACGGTGCCGAGCGTCGCGCCGGTGTCATCGGCCACGGCCCTCGCGACAAGAACGGTGTCGTCGGCCGCGCCGTCCGGGTGGAACCCGCACACGAACTGCTTCGAGCCTTCGTCGTAGAAGTCGCGGTGCCGCGCGAGCGCGCAGCGCGCGGTGCCGAACACCAGCGCCGCCGGGCGCGCGGACGCCGCGGCCTCGTGCGCGAGTGCAACGCACACCTCGATCAACTCGTTCAGGTACTGGCCGATCAGGTCGCCGCCGGGCAGGTTCGCGCGGGTGCGCGACATCCACCCCGAACCGTGCGTGTGCGAGAGTGACACCGCGATGTCACTCGCGCCCACGCCCACGACGCGGGCGCGGATCGCGTCGATCTCGCGCGCGTCCAGAATGCAGTGATCGAGGCCGAGGACGAGTTGCCGTGCGCCGCCGTCGAGCGCTTCGAGGTAGAGCGCGGTCGCGGTCAGCGGCTTGTGAACGCCGGTGGCGCGGTCGTGCAGGGCCGCGCCCCACATGCGGTGGTAAATGCCCACCGGCGGTGTGACTTCAGCGCGGGCGAACCCGACCTTGCACCGGGCCTGCGGGGTGTCGATGCGCGTCGTCGTCATTTCGGCTCCTCGAACAGCGGCCCCTTCGGGTTTAGCACGGCCCAGCACGCGGCGGCCACGGCGAACATGAGGCCGAACAGCAGGATCGCGAGGTTCCAGTTCCCGGTTTCGGTGACGACCCGCCCGACGACGAACGGGAACAGCCCTGCGCCGATGTTGCCGTTCATGTTCATGGTGGCGAACACCGGGGCGACGCGCGTGCCGCCCATCGTCATCGCGGTGGCGTAGGCGCTGACGCCGCTGGCGTACCCGCAGAACGCGGCCACGCAGATGAGCGCGACGGCGGTCTCGGCGGTTTCGGCGCGGTACGCGGCCAGCGCCACGAGCGCGCACATCGCACAGCACACGCCTGCGACCCCTTGCCGGCTGAGGCGCGCGCGCCCCGTGCGCGCGAGCAGCACGTCGGCGATGGTGCCGCCGAGCAACCCGCCCAGCATCCCGGCGACCAGCGGCCACGCGGCCATCGCCCCGGACCCGGCCACGCTCACGCCCTTCGTTTCTTGCAGGTAGCGCGGGAACCACGTGAAGAACAGCGCGACCGCGCCGGCCCGCATGAACTGCTGTGTGCAGAGCAAGATCATATTGCGGTCGGTGAGCAACCGGCCCCACGGCACCGGGGCCACGGTCGGCGACGGCTCCCAATCGTCCGGCGGCGGGTTGGGGTCCTTGGCCGCGCCGCCAAGAACCAGGGGCGCGTCGGGCGGCGGCACGAGGTACGCGAACGCGAGCGCCCACACGAGGCCCGGCACCATGTACAGCGCGAGGATTTCGGGCCACGAGCGCGGGCCGAGTAACTTGCCCGTGACGTACTGCGACAGGGCCGCGCCGCCGGCCATGCAGCACGCCAGAGCCCCGGACGCGAGCGCCTGCTCCGTCTTGGGGAACGTGGCACTAATGGCCTTCGTCGCGCACACGAAGATGCCGGCCTGCGCGATTCCCATTGCGCCCCAGTACACCCACAGTTCGGTGAAGTTGGTGGCCGCGCCGGTCACGGCGGTCAGCACCGACCACAGCACCGCGAACGCGATCAGCGCGCGCTTGCTGCCGAGCCGGTCGGCGACGACGCCCGCCGGAATCTGGAACGCCGCGTACCCCGCGTACCACGCCAGCCACACGAGGCCGAGGTGGTGCGGGCTGAGAGCGAGATCGGCTTCGATCTGCTTCGATGGCACACTGAGCGCCGACCTCTGGAGGTAGGCGATGACGGTGGCGGCGCACAGGAAGGAGAGGAGGTTGATCTTCATAGCGCCTGCTTGAGTAGTGCAAACAACCGATCAACCTCGCCAGCAGTCTCGCTATCCAACTCCCATCCATACGGCTTGCGTCGCCGCGCCGACGGAAACAACCCGCGCGCGACCATCAGGTGTTTTTCGACCGCGAGGAACCCGTCGAGGCCGGCTTGCAGTTGCAGGGCGACGAGCGCACACACGGGGAAGTACACGCGGTACGCGCTCGCTTCGTCGCCGCGCTGGAGCGCCTTCCAGATGGCGACGACACCGTCGAGCAGGTCCATGCCGGGCATGGTGCCGGCGATGCCGCGCCGGTAACTGTCGATCAGGAAGATGCCGCCGCTGCCCTCGAACATGGTCGCCTTCCCAGAAGTCGCGTCGCGTAGCGCGGACAGCGTCGGGCCGTTCGGCGCGGCTTCTGGTTTGAACAGAATCTTCTCCGGCCCGTAGCGCTCCAGCAGCTTCACGCACACCGGAATCGGGATCGACTGCCCGACATAGCCGCTCGCGTCCTGCACGATGACCGGAATGCTGATCGCGTCCGCGAGCGCGCGGAAGTGATCGACCAAGTGATCGACGCTCAGCTTCGCGGTCAGCGGCGGCACTGCCATGACCGCGTCGCAGCCCGCGCGTTCGGCCGCGACCGCATACACCAGCGACTGCCGCGTGCTCTCCGCGCCGACCGCGACGAACAGCGGCCCGCGCCCCCCCACGAACTCCACCAGTATCCCGATCAGCGCGAGTCGCTCCTCGTGCGTGAGCTTCAACGTTTCGGACACCATGCCGGTGCCGATGCCGTCGGCCCCAACGCCGAACGACCAATCGACCGCGCGCTTGAGCGCCCCGGCGTCGATCTCGTCGCTATCAGTGAACGGCGTGTGCGCAATCGCCAGCACGCCCGCGAGCTTCTTGGGCATTGTGTGTTTCCTCCCGAGCGGCGCGGCGTAAGCCCGCCGGTATCTGAACATCCGCGCATTGCGTGTCGGAGTTGTGTAGCTACCGGCGGGCTTCCGTCGCGCCGCTCGCCAACAGTTACCAATCCCCCACGCTGCCGTCCGAATAGAACACGCGCTGCGGTATCTCTTGCTCGAATGGGTGCTTCTTGACTTCGGCTTCGTTGATGACGATGCCCAGCCCCGGGCGCGTGTTCGGCTTCACGATGCGGCCCTTCGGTTCCACGGTGAAGCCCTCTTGCACCACGTCGGAGCGCCACGGCACGTCGGCGTGAACCGTTTCGCAGATGATATAGCTCGGCTGGCTGAACCCGAACTCCAAGCTGGCCGCGGTGCTGACCGGGCCTTGCGGGTTGTGCGGGGCCAGCGCGATGCGGTGCGCCTCCGCCAGCGCCGCGATCCGCCGCGCTTCGCTCAGCCCGCCGCAGTGGGTGATGTCCACCTGACACACTTCGCACGCGCGGGCGTTGAAGAGGTCGCGAAAGGCGGCGAGGTTCGTGACGCGCTCGCCGGTCGCGATGGGCGTGCTGACGGCCGCGTTAATCATCGCGAGGCCGTCCACGCTCTCCGGCCAGCACGGTTCCTCGAAGAAGTACAGGCCATACGGTTCCAGCGCCTTCGCGAACTGAAGGCCCATCGCCGGCGACGGCCGCGCGTGGCAGTCCACCATAATGTCGATGCTCTCGCCCACGGCCTCGCGCATCGCCGCGACGCACTTCTCAGCGGTACGGATCGGCTTTAGCCCTTCGATGGGCAGCGTCGGCGGAACGGCCATTGTCTTGAACGCGGTGAAGCCGTCGGCGACGGCTTGGCGCGCGAGGTCGGCGAAGCGCTTGGCGTCTTCGGCCGCGGTCTCGTAGAAGTCTTCCATCCGCCCGCCGCCGAGGTGACAGTAGGTGCGGACGTGATCGCGCACCGGTCCGCCCCACAGCTTCGCGCACGGCACGCCGCACACCTTGCCGAGGATGTCCCACAGCGCGAGGTCGATGCCCGCGATGGCGGTGGCCCGCACGATGCCGTGCCCGTGCCAGAAGTGCTGGCGGTACATCATCTGCCACAGGTGTTCGACGCGCGTCGGATCTTCGCCGACGATCAGCTCGGCGCAGTCCTGCACGGCCCCCACCACGGCCCGCGTGTGCCATTCGAGCGTAGCCTCGCCCCACCCGAACAGCCCGTCCTGATCGGTGACGACCTTCACGAACACCCAGTTCCGCATCCGGGCGTTGCAAACGTGCGTCTCGACTCGCGTGATCTTCATGGGTGGCATTGTGCGCGCCGCCGCGCGCGAATGCTAGCCCCGGTGTCGCGACAGACGCGGAACACGTGCTGTTACACGCTTGCATCCGGCAGCGGATCGGTCATGCTGGGGCCGTTTCAGGAGTCGTTCACGCAATGCGAGGGGCAACCATGTCGCGGTTGATGCTGTGCGGTCTCATGGCGGGCGTGTTCCTGTGTTCGTCCGCCCCAGTCCGGGCCGACGACGCGGAAGACGAGGCCGCGGCGCTCATCGCGCAGTTGGGCGGGACGGTCACTCGCGACGAGAAGGCACCCGGGAAACCCGTCGTTACCGTGAGCTTGACGGCGAGCAGTTTCGGCCTAATCGACCCGAAATTCACGGACGAGTTACTGAAGGTACTCGCCACGTTCAAGAGCCTCGCCACACTTCACCTCGGGGGTAGTGATGTTACGGATGCGTTAGTAGACTCGTTGCGCAATAGCGATCGATGGCCTATTCATAGGGTTATGACGAATTACGAGAAATTGCGTCGGAAGCCGTTGTTGTTCCGCATGTTCA
>Ga0194132_10002424_pt1 | contig 35043 bp, 37 predicted proteins | sample TA2KigOf80mmetaG_FD_148612 | JGI IMG/M metagenome (GOLD analysis project Ga0194132, IMG submission 148612) | Freshwater microbial communities from Lake Tanganyika, Tanzania - TA2015054 Kigoma Offshore 80m | ecosystem: Environmental > Aquatic > Freshwater > Lake | place: Tanzania: Lake... | reverse complement strand
GTTTAATTTTTTTAATTATTACAGGTCTTGCTCTTGGAATGCACTATAAGCCAGATGCAAAGTATGCCTTCGACTCCGTTGAAAAAATCATGAGAGATGTAAATTATGGATGGTTAATTAGATATGCACACATGAATCTTGCATCTTTCTTTTTTATTGCAGTTTACATTCACATTTTTAGAGGTCTTTACTACGGATCCTACAAAGAGCCACGCCAACTAATGTGGCTGATTGGTATAGTTATGTTCTTTCTTATGATTGCAACCGCATTCCTAGGTTACACACTTCCATGGGGGCAGATGAGTTATTGGGGAGCGACCGTGATTACAAATTTATTTTCTGCAGTGCCTTTTGTTGGGGAAGCCATAGTTAATTGGCTTTGGGGTGATTATGCAGTTGGTGATGCAACATTAAATCGATTTTATGTATTACATTGGCTCATTGCTTTTGGGATCTTAGGACTTGTCGTTTTTCACGTTATTGCTCTTCACATTGTTGGATCAAATAATCCGTCAGGTATAGAACCAGTTGATACAAGGGACACAGTTAGCTTTTCGCCTTTTACTACAAGCAAAGATTTATTTGCAATACTTGTCTTCTTCTTAATTTTCGTTGCAGTTATGATGTACGCACCAAATTATTTAGGTCATCCTGATAATTATATTCCAGCCGACCCATTAGTTACACCAGCACATATTGTTCCTGAATGGTATTTCCTTCCATTCTATGCAATCTTACGAAGTATACCCGACAAACTTACAGGGGTAATCGCAATGGTAAGTAGTATTGCAATTTTAGGATTACTTCCGTGGTTAGATCTTAGCAAAATCAGATCTTGTGCATTTAGGCCGATTTGGAAACAGTTTGTATTTATTTTCGTATTAGATTTTTTTATTCTTATGTACGTTGGAAGCAAACCCGCAGAAGGTATTTACGTTTTAATTGCTAGGGTCGGGACTATCTATTGGTTTTTATTCTTTCTAGTTATAGCTCCACTAGTAGCCCTTACCGAAAAACCTTTGCCAATGCCATCAAGTATTCACGAATATGAAGATTGGAAAAAACAGGGAAAATTAAAAACTTTTAGATTTTTTGGATCTAAATGATCTTTAGAAAAATAAAATTAATTGTAATTTTATTATTTTTATCTTTAGTAACTAATTCTTTTGCAGCAGAGGAGGCTGAAAAACCAATTTCAAAAACTTGGTCTTTTGACGGTATTTTTGGCACTTTTGACCGCGCAGCTTTACAACGTGGTTATCAAGTTTACACAGAAGTTTGTTCATCTTGTCACTCAATGAAACAACTTAGTTATAGAAACTTAGCTGAAAAGGGCGGACCTGAATTTACAGAGGAACAAGTTAGAGTGATTGCATCAAAATTCGAGGTAACAGATGGTCCTAATGAAAATGGTGATATGTTTAAACGCCCTGGCGTTCCATCAGATAAATTTATTAATCCATTTTTAAACGAAAAAGCTGCAAGGGCTGCAAATGGTGGGGCTTATCCACCAGATTTTTCAGTTATTGTAAAAGCAAGAGCAGACGGCGCTAATTATGTTTACTCTCTTCTACTTGGTTACGACGAAAAAATTCCAAAAGGAATTAAATTAGAAGATGGTGTTTATTATAATAAGTACATGCCAGGTAATAAAATCAGGATGCCAAAACCCTTCAGCAAGGATGGCGTAAAATATGCTGATGGAACTAGCGCAACAGAGGAGCAAATATCAGCTGATGTTACAACTTTTCTGATGTGGGCAGCTGAACCACATCTTGAAACTAGAAAGAGAGTAGGTTTTAAAGCCGTAATCTACTTATTAGTTTTGATATCTCTTGTGTATTTAGTTAAAAAGAAAATTTGGTCACGTATTGAATCTAAAGTGTAAAATATCTCCGTCTAATACTTTATAGTCTTTTCCCTCAATTCTTAATTTACCGTTATCTCTAGCGCCATTTTCTCCTTTAAATTTTACATAGTCATTATACGAAATTACTTCAGCTTTTATAAACCCTTTTTTAAAATCTGAATGAATAACTTCAGCAGCATCAGGTGCAATTGTATTTTTCTCGATCGTCCAAGCATGAGTCTCTTTAGGACCAGCTGTAAAAAAAGTTGATAAATTTAAAATGGAATATCCAGCTTTTATAATTTGATCAAGACCTGACTCCTTAAGACCAAGATCTTTCATAAAGCTTAATGCTTCTTCATTCTTAAGTTCAGTAATCTGTTGTTCTATTTCAGCCGAAATATTTATTACAACTTCATTTTTAAATTTGTCTTTAACTGTATTTGAATAAATATTTCCTTTTATTAAGCTTTCTTCATCTACATTGCATACTAAAATTCTAGGTTTAATAGATAAAATCTGAAGTGTTTTAATCAGTTTTTTATCATACTTTTCAATAATCTCTTTAGGTCTTATTCCTTGTTTTAGTTTTTCATAAATCTCTTTTAGTAACTCATTATTTTCCTTTGCTGGATCTCCAGGTTTATTTTTTTTTGATAATCTTTTTTCTAACGATTCAAGATCTGCTAGCATCATTTCAGTTTCTACAATTTCAAGATCTCTTACTGGATCAACGGTCTTGTTTACATTTTGAATTTCTGATGAGTCAAAACATCGAAGAACATGAATGATTGCATCAACTTCTCTAATATTTGCAAGAAATTTATTTCCAAGACCTTCTCCTTTTGATGCTCCAGCGACAAGGCCCGCTATATCTACAAAAGTAATATACGCAGGTATAATTTTTTCAGATTTTGCAATAGTTGATAACTTCTCAAGTCTATCATCTGGAACTGTTACAACACCTATGTTTGGGTCGATGGTACAGAACGGAAAGTTTGCAGCTTGAGCGTTTTTGGATTTTGTTAAAGCATTAAAGAGGGTAGATTTTCCAACATTTGGAAGTCCTACGATTCCGCATTTAAATCCCATAGTATTATAATTAATTTAATTTTTTATCAGCAATACCCTGGTGTCAGGAATAAATTTATTTATTGTTGATTAGATTTGCTTGAAAAATCGTCTAATTTTTTTTCAATAAGAAAATTCATGTTTTTAAATATTCTTTTGAATACTTGATCAACTATTAATTTTTCTTCCTCTGTAAAATCAGTAAGAACATGATCTTCCACATCATCTTTTTCAATTGGGTGATTGATACCAATTCTTATCCTATTAAATCCTGGGCCTATGGAGTCATCAATCGACTTTATTCCATTGTGTCCAGCACTTGATCCGCCGTTTTTAGCTTTTACTTTTCCAAGATCGATATCCATGTCATCATGAAAAACAAAAATATCATCAATTTTTACTCTGTGGTAATCAACAATTTCCCTAATACAAGATCCAGAGTTATTCATAAAAGTTAAAGGTTTAACTACAATGCATTTATGTCCAAGAATGTTTCCATTAGTTAGTAATCCCTTAAATTTTGGTTTTTGTTTTGAAAGACCAAAGTTTCTATTAAGTGCATCGAGTAATTTAAAACCAACGTTATGCCGATTATTTGCGTGTTTTGGATCTGGATTTCCTAATCCAACTATTAAAAACATATTAGATTATTTTTTCTTTTCAGGAGCAGCGCCTGAGGCAGGTTTTGCTGCTTCAGTTTTTTTAGGGTCAGCAGCACCTTTCTTAGGATCAGCAGCAGCTTTTTTAGGATCAGCAGCGGCACCTTTCTTAGGATCGGCAGCAGCACCTTCAGCTGGAGCACCTTCAGCAGGGGCGCCTTCCACAGGAGTACCCTCAGCAGCTGCAGCAGGTTCTGGCTCTTTAACAACTGTTGGAGCTGCAACCGTTGCAATTGTAAAGTCTCTATCCGTAATAGTTGGTTTCACATTTTCAGGAAGTTTTATTGCAGATATATGAATACTTTCGTTCATTTCTTTTCCAGCAAGATCAACAATAATTTCTGTTGGAATATTTTCTGCAGGACATTTTAGTTCAATTTTACGTCGTACAATGTTCAAAACACCGCCAAGTTTTAACCCTGGACAAGTATCTTGATTGATAAACTTAACAGGTACAAAAACTGTAATTTTAGTTCCAGACTTTATTTTTTGAAAATCAATATGAAGTGGCTCATTATTTAAAGGGTGAAATTCTATATCTCTTGTTAAAACTTTATGCTTTACTCCATTAATTGTGATTTCAATTACCGAGCTCATGAAGTTTGAGTTTTCAAGTAATTTTTTAATTGTAATTTTTTTTAAACTTAAAGGCTGACTTTTTTCCTTTGATCCATAAATAATTCCAGGAAGGAGACCTTCAGATCGTAGTTTTCGAAGACTTCCCTTTGTTGAAATTTTTCGTTCGCTAGCCTCTAAAGTGATTTTTTCCATAAGAGACCGCTGTTCTATATTAACTTTGAAAAAAATACAAGTTTTGGTTTAATTGAAAAGACTAGACACGGAAGTAGATTTTGAAATTCTATTTATAGCCTCACCAATTAATGGAGCAATACTAATTACTTCAATTTTGTTTTTACTAGATAATTTTTGTTTGTTGTAAATGGTATTAGTAATAATCATTTTTTTTAATTTTGATTTTTGAATTTTTTCAACTGCTTTTCCTGATAGTACACCATGAACAACATAACAATAAACCTCACTAGCGCCTTGATTAGTAAGAGCCTCAGCTGCGTTACAAATTGTTCCTCCACTATCAATTAAATCATCAATAATGATGCAAGTTTTTCCAGATACATCACCGATAACATTCATCACTTCTGACTGACCAGGCTTTTCTCTTCTCTTATCAATAATTGCAAGTCCAGCATCAATACGTTTTCCAATTGCTCTTGCTCGTTCCACACCACCAACATCTGGAGCAACACAGACAACGTTCTTTGATTTAATATTTTGTTTTATATGTTTAACAAAAACTGGAGCTGCAAATAAATTATCAACTGGTATATCAAAAAAACCTTGAATTTGATTTGCATGCAAATCCATTGTTAGTACACGGTTAGCACCAGCATTTGTTATAAGGTTTGCAATAAGTTTAGCGCTGATTGGTGAACGTGGCGCAACTTTTCTATCTTGTCTAGCATAACCATAGTAAGGAATTACAGCAGTTACACTTTTTACTGAGGCACGCCTTAAAGAATCTATAATAACAAGTAGCTCTATTATATTATCATTTGCGGGATTACAGGTTGATTGAACTACAAATACATCCTGACCTCTCATGTTTTCCTTAATTTCAACATATACTTCGTTATCAGCGAAGCGGTTGATCATCACATTGGTAAGTTTAGTTTTTAAAAATTTTGAGATTTCCTCGGAAAGTTTTGGGTTGCTTGTTCCAGAGAGGATTTTCATCTAAGGCTTTATATAATTTTTATCAAAAATTATCAATTAGTATCTCTGGATTATTGAGATACATCGTCCATAGTCTTTGTGCGCCAAATGTACTGACCGTCTATAACTAAAAAAATTTTTTTTATCTTTGTAGGTATCCTTATTAATATGTTCTATATTTTTTTTTAATACTCCATGTTGTAATAACTTTTGTTCAACAAAGAAACGTAAATTAAAATAAATTTTATTTCCTTTAAAAATAAAATATCTTTTATAGTCTTTATTTTTATTTCTAATCTCATTTATAAAATTATTTTTAACTTCATAAGAACTGGCTCCAATACAAGGTCCAATTGCAACAAGTAAGTTTTTTAATTTACTTTTTTTATTTTTAAATTTTGTAATAATATTTTTTATAATACCCAAGTTTGCTCCTTTCCACCCAGAATGTATTGCTCCATAATAATTGCTAGCCTTATCAACGAATAATATTGGAACACAATCAGCGGTTAATATAGCAAGAGCAAGACTATCTCGTGAGGTAATCATTCCATCTGCAGAAAATTTTCTATTCTGCATTCGCTTGTCTAAATCGATGATTTTATTACTATGAATTTGTTTAACGAAAATAATATTTTTTGAAGGAATTTCTAATAAAGTAGCAATTTTTTCAATATTTTTTTTTACAACTTTATTATTATCTTTTGATCCCACTCCACAGTTTAAACTATTATAAATTCCTTTTGAGTATCCATTTTTTCTAGTAAAGAAAAAATTTCTAGTACCAACTACCTTCGATATATTCTTTGCACTAAAGAACATTATTTGAAACCAAGTGTAAAATTATCATAACTGTTTGAATATGCAGAAACTTTAAATACATCACCCATTTCTTTAGGATTTAAAAGTTTATTTACAGATAAAAATATATTTTTTGATTTTAAAAAAGTTTGTTGTTTAATAACTCTCTCTAGACGTTCAAGTATACCTAGTTTTTTTAAAAAAAAAGATTGTTCAACAAGGCCTACACTTTGAATATTAAGTTTTTTAAATATTTTTTCAATAATACTAAAGTTCACACTATGAGTGATATCGCACTCCGGTGCATATTTTAGAATATTTACTACTGTGTGATTTTTAAAACCTCTTAGTGTTTGATGTCCAATAGTGCCTGAATATCCATAGTCTGCGATTAATAAAATCCCAGAATTTTTTTTTAAAACAGAAGATATGTCAACTAAGTAATTCTCAATGGTATCTGGAAATTCAATAATATCACTTTTTTTGAGGTTATAAAATTTTGAAATTTGATTTTCAATATTTTCACTTATTTTTTGATTAAAAAAATTAAATTTTTGTAAAGTTTCGTCTGCAACCACGTATCTTTCAAACCATTGATTTTTAACTTTGATAAATTGCTTGATTGGAAGGGAGTCAAAGAATTCATTTGCAAGAAATATTGTTGGATAAGATTTTATTGTTTTTAAATTTTTAGTCCAAAATATATTTGAAAAACTTTTTAAATTTTCAGCTTGTTTTTTCTTAAGTCTTTCACTTTTTTCAAAAAGAATAAAATTTAATTTAGCATCAAATGTTTCCATGTTTGTGATGATTTTAAGTATGTCTTTTGCCATTATGCCGAGGCCCGGACCAAGTTCTACAACATTAATTTCTTTAGGTTTGCCAATATGCATCCAAAAACTTACGATCCAAATACTGAGCATTTCAGAGAAGATACTTGATACAATGGGTGCTGTTGTGAAATCTCCATACCTTCCAAATACATTTTTTTTTTCATAATAGCCAAATTGCTTGTGATACAAGGCATGTTCAATAAAAATATTAAGAGGAACTTTTTTTTTATTAGTAATTAACTTTAAAAGTGGGTTCATGAATTTTTTTTAAAATCAATAAAGCTCCAGCAAAGAAGATAAAGCTTAGAATAGTACCTAAGGATAAAGAAAATATGACATAGCCAATCTGTTCATCAGGTTCTCTAAACACTTCGCAGATCATTCTAAAAATAGAATACAGAATTATAAAATAACAAGAAAGCTCTCCTCTAATTAGAGATCTTTTTTTCCATAACATTAATTGTAGAATTAAAAATAAGATCATTCCCTCAAGTAATGCCTCATACAGCTGTGAAGGATGTCTTGGAAATTTATCTACGGATGGAAATATAACTCCGTAATTTGAGCCAGTTACTTTTCCGACAAGTTCAGCATTTATAAAGTTTGCAATCCGACCAAGAAATATTCCTATAGGAGCAACAACAACTATAAGATCTAAAAGATTTAAAAAATGAATTCCCTGTTTTTTGCAGAAGTAAAAAGTTGAAAGAAAAACTCCAAGTATGCCACCATGAAAAGACATGCCACCCTGCCAAATAAAAAAAATTTCAATTGGATTTTGAATAAAGTAACTTGCATTATAAAAAATTACATAACCAAGTCGTCCTCCAAGTATAATTCCAACAATTAAATAAATTAGATAATTTTCTAGTAAGTTATCAGTTATAATATTTTTAAGCCTTGAATTTTTTGTTAAGTGTTTTGCAAAATAATAACCAATTAAGATTCCAAATATGTATGCAAGTGAATACCAGCGAATCTGAATGATACCCAGATCAACTAATACTGGATTGAGATTATGAATATACATAATAAATTTTGCAAATATTTATAACTGTAATAATAACTAGAATATATGAATAATTTTAAAAGAATCGTAAGTGACTTTGTAAACATTATTCAAAAAGGTATTTTAACCGGAAAAGATATTAAGGACGAGATTATCACTTTATTAAAATTTAGAGGCGAGAGCATTGCTCAACAATTAAATTTAAGCACAAAAGAAGAATTAGATTTAGTTAACAAAAAAATCGAAAATTTAAGCAAGGAAATTAAAAGCTTAAAAGCTTCACTGAGGAAACGATAAAAATACTCTAAGACCTTTTCCTTTTGGATTGTCTAACAGTTTAACCGTACCACCATGTGAATTTACAATATCCTCCACAATGGAAAGACCAAGACCAACATTTGCATCGTTTAAATTTCTGGATTTATCTACTCTATAAAAAGGTCTAAATACCTTTTCTTTTTGTTCATCCTTAATTCCAGGTCCATCATCATCAATAGTAATGATGATGTTCTTTTGAGATTTTTTAGCATTAATTAAAACAGTTGTTCCATATTTTTGAGCGTTATTAATAATATTTGCAATACAACGCCTGATAAGATTTTTTCTTCCAGAGAAAATCAAATTTTTCTGACACTTTAATGTAATATTTTTTTTAAAACTTTTGCTAACAAGATTATTTAGAAGATCTATTAAATTAAATTTTTCAATGGGTTGAAGATATTGATTGCTTGCAAAATCTAGGTATTCACTAATCATTTTTTCCATCTCCACAATATCCTCTTTAAGCGCCTGAAATTTTGAGTCCTTTCCAAGAAGTTCTAGTTCAAGCTTCATTCTTGTGAGTGGTGTTTTTAGATCGTGACTAATACCCGAAAGCATCGCTGTTCTTTGACTAATATGTTTAAGTATTCTTCGTTTCATTTTTTCAAACTCAATGGATGCTTTTCTAATCTCGAGTGCACCAGAGGTTCTAAAATCATGGTCGTATTGACCTTTGCCAAATTTTTCTGCGGCTTCAGACAAATGAATGATCGGTCTAATTTGATTTCGAAGAAATAAAATTGATATAAAAATAAATAATAATGAGGGAACAACAATCCAAAATAAAAATACAAATGCAGAAGTTCCTCTAATCTTATCTTTAGGGACAATAAATTCTATGATTTCATTATTAAAGCTGACAAGTATTTGAATACTCGGATTATATATTTCAGTATTTTGATAAAAGGGATATGTGAAGCCCTTGGTAAACTCGGCTATAATTAATTTATCGTAAAACTCTTCTAAACCAGGCTCTTTATTTTTTGGAAGTTCTTTAATATTTTTTTTTATATTAATTGTAATTTGGTTTTTAGATTGAAATATTTGTATTAGCTCATCTGCTTTTTTTATTTTTTGATATTCAGGATATGTTGCAAAAAAATTATTTATTTCCCCAATTAAGGATCGAACTAAATTTCTATTAGCTTTATACCAGATACTGTCATAAAAAACTGTTCCAACTACGATTTGCGCAAGAATAACTGGAAGAATTACAATAAGTAACGCTCTTCCAAAAAGAGATCGTGGTAAAATTTTTCTAAGCATTTAATCTATCCAAAGAACGTAACCTGCACCTCTTACAGTTTGAAGGTATTTTGGATTTTTTGTATCTGGTTCAATTTTTTGTCTAAGTCTAGTAATGAGAACATCAATACTTCTTTCTTTAGTAAGACCTGTAATTTTTGAGATTTCATCCCGTGTAAATATTTTACCAGCTGAGCTTATTAAATTTTCAAGTAAACTCCTCTCCGTCATACTCATTTTGTAAGCTTTTCTGTCGTTTTGAATTTCCATTTTTTTAAGATGAATAAGAGTCTTTCCAATCTTGATAGCATCTTTAAAATTTTTTTCTTTTTTAACACGCTTTAGAACATTGTGAATTCTTAGTAGTAATTCTTTAGGTTCGAAGGGCTTAGGAAGATAATCTTCAGCACCATATTCTAATCCTTTAATTCTGTCTTCCGTCTCTCCTTTTGCAGTTAGCAAAATAATTGGTAAATCAATTTTTTCTCGTATTTCTTTAGTCAGTTGAAGACCGTCTTTTCCAGGCATCATAATATCCACAATTGCAAGGTCAAACTTTACTAAGCTAATTTTTTCCTCAGCATCTGCAGCATCGTGAGACGTAGAGACCAAATAGTTATTTTTTTTAAGATATTGTTTTAGCAAGTCTCTGATTTTATCATCATCATCAATAACTAGTATGTGGTAAGTTTTTGTATTAACCATCGATAATCTTTCTCATTACATTTTTAAAATTCGTAACTTCATCAGCACCTGCAGTTTTTAACGCATTATAAATTCTTTTTTTTTGTTTATTAAATATTATATTACAAAGATTCAATCCTTCCTCTGTAAGTTGTAGTTCTCTTTGTCTTGCATCTTTAGTTCCTTTTTTTTGTGAAATAATTTTTTTCTTAATTAAATCTTGAAGCACTCTACTTAGACTTTGTTTTGTAATTTTTAGTTTTCTTAAAATATCAGCAATACTTATATTTGGATTTCCTTCAATGATGCAAAGCAATCTATGATGCGCTCTTCCAAAAGAATTTTTTTTTAAAACTTCGTAAGGGTCGGAGTAAGAGTCTATGTATGCCTGGAATATTAATTCTATAACTTCTTTTAAACTTTTGTCTGTTAGGTAGAGAAGGTCTTTCATTTAACTCGTATATTATGTCAGTTTTATTGACATATCTACTTTACTTATTTAGGAGTATTTTTTTAACAATTATTCTTTAATTAGCGATAAGTTGATTTAATGGAACCAGTACCTTTTGATAAACGTTCAGGAAAAATTTGGTTTGATGGAAATTTAGTTGATTGGAAAAATGCAACGATCCATCTTCTTTCTCACGGCCTACATTATGCAAGCTGCGTATTTGAGGGTGAACGAGCCTATAATGGTGAAATTTTTAAATTAAGACAACATACTGAAAGATTATTTTACTCAGCAAGTAGAATGGGAATGAAGATACCGTTTACCCTCGATGAAATTGATAATGCTTGCAAACTTATCATTAAAGAACAAAAAGTTTTAAATGGATATATAAGGCCTGTTGTCTGGAGAGGTTCAGAAATGATGGCAATATCTGCTCAGAAAACAAAAATTCATGTTGCTGTTGCTGCGTGGGAATGGGGAACTTACTTTGATCCTAAGATTAAAACTATCGGCATCAAACTCAATATATCTAAATGGCAAAAGCCATCTCCCAAATCCATACCATGGGACTCAAAAGCTAGTGGTATATATATGATATCAACACTTTCTAAGCATGAAGCTGAAAAGGAAGGCTACCACGACTCGTTAATGCTTGATTATGAAGGCAATGTTGCGGAAGCAACTGGTGCTAATATTTTTTTTGTTCATTCAAAAAATAATGAATTACATACCCCAGTTCCAGACTCTTTTCTTGACGGTATTACAAGGCAATCCATTATTGATATTGCAAAAGAGTTAAATATTAAAGTACATCAAAGAAAAATTAAGCCAGATGAACTTTCAAAGTTTGATGGATGTTTTTTAACAGGAACAGCTGCTGAAGTTACACCCATCTCGCAAATCGGAAATCACACCTATAAAGTTGTTGATCTTATAAAGAAGCTTGATGAGTATTATACAAAGCTAGTTAATAAAAAAATTAATCATTAATTAGTTCGAGTAATTTTTAAAAAGACTTCCTCTAAATTCTTTTTTCCATATTTTTTTAGTAAGCTTTTGGGTGTACCCTCATCAACAATTTTTCCATCTTTCATCATAATTACAGAATCACAAAGTCTTGTAACTTCATACATATTGTGACTTGCAAGGATCATGGAACTTTTGTTTTTTCTACAATAGTTTTCAAGAAATGTTCTAATTCTATCAGCGCTATCAGGGTCAAGCGATGCGGTTGGTTCATCAAGAAAAAGAATTTCTGGAGTATTTAGTATAGCCTTTCCAAGAGATACTCTAGTTTTTTGTCCTGATGAAAGTTCTCCAGTTTTTGAATACAAGAGTTTTTCAAATCCAAGTTGTTTAGAAATTTTTTTTATTTTTTCATTTATATTTTTAATTCCGTAAAGCATAGAATAAACATATAAATTTTGTCTTACTGTTAATTTTTTTGGAAGATCAACATAAGGTGATGAGAAATTAATTCGATTTAGTATTGTAAATCTATTTTTCAAAATATCTTCGGATAAAATTTTAACAGATCCTTTGCTTGGAATTAATAATCCCAAAAGCATTGCAATTGTGGTGGTTTTACCAGCACCATTTGCTCCAAGGATTCCTTTAATTTCTCCACTTTTTAAATTGAAAGAAATATTATCAACAACGTTCACCCCTTTAAATGTTTTAGTAAGATTATTAACTTCAATAAGATTATTCATGAATTGACGCTCTCATTAATCTGTCCGCTATACTTTTGTAAATATCTGAATTTGGAATTTTATTTACTGATATAGAAGTAAATTTTTTATTCTTAATTAATCTCATTAAGCTAAAGATATCTAAAGAATTTCTACCTTTAATTTTTGGGCTAAAAAAAAAACAATTTTTATTTTTAGATTTTTTTTTATTAAAAGTTATTAATGCACCACCTGAATAAGGTCGTTCTCTATTTAAATAGATAGGAATCCCAGGAGAGTAATGTTTACCAATTAGACCAGGCGATTTTAAACTACTTTTTTCATTATTATCTTTAAGAGATATAAACTTTTCTAAAGTTCTTGATGGTATTGCGCCTTTCCTTAAAATTACAGGTTTTGATGTAAGGTCGATTACTGTGGACTCAATTCCATACTTGGTTGGTCCTCCATCCAAAATAGTAAATTTATTTTTAAACTCATCATATACATGTAATGCTTTTGTTGGGCTTAATGAGCCAGATTTATTAGCGCTTGGTGCAGCTAGAGGAAAATTTATAATCTTTAATATATTTTGAATATCTTGATTTTTTGGAATTCTAACTGCTAAAGTTTTTAAATTTTTATGAGCAAGTTTTGTAATCTTACTGCCTTTTTTTTTATTTAGAATAAATGTGATAGGTCCAGGACAGAAGTGCTTAGACAGTTTTGTAAAATGCTTATTTGTCTGAACCTCTTTTTTAAGGGACTTCATATCCTTAAAATGAATAATTAAGGGATTATATTTATTTCTTCCTTTGGTTTTATAAATTTTTGCAACAGCCTTCTTACTATAAGCATTTCCCGCTAGTCCATAAACTGTCTCTGTGGGTAAAGCTACAATTTCATTTTTTTCTAGTTTTTTTTTTATTAGTTCATCATTCTTCTTTGAAGGTCTGATAATATTGAGATGGCTATTTCTCATGGGATTATTATTATGAAAAAAATTATAAAGAACATAATTATATGAAAAAGACAAATATACCTCCAGATATTGAAAAATTAAATTTTGAAGAAGCGCTACAGGAATTAGAACAAATCGTTAGCAAACTTGAAGATGGTACTATTGATCTTGAAACATCTATTGATGAATACACAAGGGGTGTTCATTTAAAAAATCACTGCGAAAAAAAACTTAAAGAGGCTACGCTAAAAGTAGAACAAATCACAATTGATAAAGACGGAAACTTTTCAACTAAGGAATTTATAAAAAATTCCTAATAATGCTTGAGATAGAAAATAAAATTTCAAAAGTCGCATTTTCAACAGATAAATTTTTAAATTCTTATCTTAGAGAAAAATCTTTCAAACCAACATTGCTCTCTGCAATCAAGTATGGACTTTTTTCAGGTGGAAAAAAATTTAGATCATTTGTTATAAAAAATACTGCAAAAATATTTAATCTTAATGAAAATGAAATTATTAAAGTTGGGGCCGCTGTTGAATGTATGCACAGTTATTCTTTAATTCATGATGATCTACCAAGCATGGATAATGATGACATTAGAAGAGGAAAACCTAGCGCACATAAAGTTTTTGGCGAGTCAACAGCTATCCTTGCAGGAAATTCTTTATTAACTTTATCATTTGAAATACTTGGATCAGATATTTTACGTTTAAAAAAAAATATTAAATCTGATCTAATATTTTCTCTTGCAGAGTCTGCTGGTTATAAAGGAATTGCTGGTGGTCAATATTTAGATCTTGCATATGAGAGAAAAAAAGTTGGAAAAAATAAAATCATTGATATGCAAAATAAAAAAACTGGAAAGTTAATGGGTTTTTGTTGTGAGGCCGCAGCAATTATTGCAAATAAAAATAAAGATAGAAAATTTTTAAGAGATATTGGGGTAGATATAGGTTTGTTATTTCAAATTACAGATGATCTTTTAGATATATATGGAGACAAAGGAAAAACCGGTAAACCTACAAAACAAGATTTAAAAAAAGGTAAGGCAACATTAATTCGAGAAATTGGGGTAAATAAAACAATAGAGTTTGCATACGCGCTTTCAGATAAAATTATTCGAATTCTTAAAAAAAAATATGGAACAAAAGCAAATGACTTGATAGGTTCGGTTGAGTTTTTATTAACAAGAGATCGCTAATGAGCAAGACACCTCTACTAGATACTATTCTTTCTCCTGCAGATATTAGAAAACTTGATTCTGCTAAGTTAAAAGTACTTGCAGACGAGCTTCGCTCAGAAATTATTGATGCAGTGTCAGTTACAGGAGGACACCTTGGTGCAAGCCTTGGAGTAATTGAACTTACCGTTGCTCTTCATTATTTATTTAATACTCCATCAGACAGATTAGTCTGGGATGTTGGTCATCAAGCCTATCCACATAAAGTTTTAACAGGAAGAAGAGATAGAATTAGGACTATTAGAAAAGGTGGAGGGCTGTCAGGTTTTACAAAAAGAGCAGAAAGCGTCTACGATCCTTTTGGAGCAGCGCATAGTTCAACTTCTATTTCAGCATCTCTTGGGATGGCAGTTGCAAGAGATCTTGATGATAGGTCTAATAATGTAGTTGCAGTGATTGGCGATGGGGCTATGAGCGCAGGCATGGCTTATGAAGCCATGAATAATGCTGGCTCATTAAAATCTAGGTTAATTGTCATTTTAAATGATAACGACATGTCGATTGCACCTCCAGTTGGGGCAATGAGGAGTTATCTGGTTAAATTATTATCTGGAAAAACTTATTTAGGATTTAGAAACATTCTTAAGAAAATTAATTCCTTTTTTCCAAAATGGTTTAGGACAAGGGCTTCAAGGTTTGAGGAATATTTTAGAGGACTTGCGGTGGGAGGAACTTTATTTGATGAACTAGGGTTCTATTATGTAGGAACCGTTGATGGACATAATTTAGATCAGCTTATTTCTGTTTTAAAAAATGTAAGAGATTCTAGTCATCAAGGACCTTTTCTTGTTCATGTTATTACTAAAAAAGGAAAAGGATATTTACCTGCCGAAAGCTCAACAGATAAATATCACGGAGTTAATAAATTTGATGTAGTGACAGGCATTCAAGCAAAGGCAACTACATCTGCTCCTGCGTATACAAAAGTTTTTGGTGATACTCTTTCAAAACATGCAGAGAGAGATTCTAAAATTGTTGCAATAACTGCAGCGATGCCGTCAGGAACAGGCGTTGATATATTTTCAAAAAAATTTCCAGACAGAAGTTTTGATGTTGGAATAGCAGAGCAGCATGCAGTAACATTTGCAGCAGGTCTTGCAACTGAAGGGTATAAGCCTTTTGCAGCAATTTATTCAACTTTTCTTCAACGCGCTTATGATCAAGTAGTACATGATGTTGCAATTCAATCGCTTCCAGTACGATTTGCCCTAGATAGAGCGGGGCTCGTTGGAGCAGATGGACCAACCCATGCAGGATCATTTGACATTACTTACCTTGCAACACTTCCAAATTTTGTAGTGATGGCACCAGCAGATGAGGCAGAGTTAGTTCGAATGATAAGCACGCAAGTAACTATTAACGACAGACCATCTGCAGTCAGATACCCAAGAGGCAATGGAATAGGTGTTAGTCTTCCATCTATCGATGAAGTTTTAGAAATTGGAAAGGGCAGGATTATAAAAGATGGAAAAACTGTTTGTCTTGTAAGTCTTGGAACAAGGCTTCAAGAAGTTTTAAAGGCTTCTGAATTGTTAGAAGGAAAAGGAATTTCAACAACTGTAATTGATGCAAGGTTTGCAAAACCTTTAGATAAGGATTTAATTATAAGCGCTGCTAAGAAACATGAAATTTTAATTACAATTGAAGAAGGATCAATTGGAGGTTTTGGATCCCATGTAAGTCAGCTTTTATCTGAAAATAAAATTTTTGATAAAGGTATTAAATTTAGATCCATGATACTTCCTGACACTTTTATTGATCAGGATGATCCTCAAAAAATGTATGATGCTGCAAAGCTTAATGCGCCACATATTTTTGAAAAAGCACTAGAACTAGTATTTGAAAGTAAGAAAATAGTTCAGGCGATCAAGTAGTTATACACACACCATTTAAAGTTGAATATTTGAATCAAAACGGAATCAAAAGGGAATCAAAACGAGAACATTTGAAAAAAACTTGGCTAAAAAATGTGGATAATTATTGAGCCCAAGGGTTATTCTTATTATTCTTTTTAACCTCCTGAGGCCCAGTTTTTTTTACGTATGCATTTGAGGTTTTAAAAAACTTACTGAGCACAATCATTGCAGCAGCACCAAATACAAATCCTCCAATGTGAGCTCCATAAGCAACCCCACCACCTTGTCCTGAACTCATAGCTGAGCTTATAAACTGAAGAATAAACCAAAATCCAAGAACAAAAAGCGCTGGTATTTTTATAATTTGAGAAAATATTCCAAGAGGAATTAATACCAAAACTTTTTCCCTTGGATATCTAATCAAGTATGCACCAAGAACACCTCCGATTGCACCCGATGCACCAACCATAGGAATTTCTGAAGCAACATCCATATACACTTGAGTGAGGGCTGCAGCAGCACCAGATGCAACATAAAATAAAATAAATTTTGTTTTTCCTAAATCATCTTCAATATTGTCTGCAAATATCCATAGATACAGCATGTTTCCAATTAAGTGCATCCAGCCTCCATGCATGAACATGGAAGTAAGTATGGTCATATAAGGATGAACTTTTTCAAGATCCACAGGAAGGCTTAAGGTTCCAAGTAATGATGCGGGGATTACGCCGTAAGAATAAAATAACGTTCCATCATTAAAACCTGCTGAGCTTATTTGAAGTAAAAATACAACAACACAAATTCCTAAAATGGCATAAGTTACTACAGGAGTGTTCCTGGTAGCGTTATCATCTTTTAAGGGTATCATTTTTTATCCGCACTGTGCTCTGTGCATTAGATAGTGATCAAGTAGCACACAGGCAAGCATCGCTTCTCCAATTGGTACAGCTCTAATTCCAACACAAGGATCGTGTCTTCCTCTTACAGATATTTTAGTATTTTTTCCTTTCGTATTAATAGTTTCTCTTGCCATCAGTATAGAAGAAGTAGGTTTGACAGCAAAGGATGCTACAATGTCTTGTCCGCTTGAAATACCACCCAAGATTCCACCTGCGTTATTAGTTCTAAATTTAATTTTTCCTTTGCTTGATTTAATTTCATCAGAGTTTTTATCCCCAGTAAGTGCGGCAGCGTTCATGCCCGCTCCAATGTTAACACCTTTAACAGCATTAATACTCATTAGCGCTGATGCAATATCCTGATCTAGTTTAGAATAGATAGGAGCACCAAGTCCAACTGGAATACCTTTTGCTCTAAGTTCAATCACTGCACCACAAGAATTTCCTTGTTTTCGTATATCAAGTAAAAATTCTTCCCACGTGGCTACAGAAGTTTTATCTGGGCAGAAAAAATTATTTTTATTAATTTGTTTATCGTCCCAATTATTATGGTCGATCATTAAGGGCCCAATTTGTGTAACACCTCCGATAATTGAGAAAGATCTTCCAAGTAATGTTTTAAGCACAATTTTAGCAACAGCACCCGCTGCTACTCTAGAAGCTGTTTCTCGAGCGGACTGTCTACCTCCGCCTCTATAATCTCTTATTCCATATTTTTTAAAGTACGTGAAATCTGCATGACCAGGTCTAAATTTATCTTTAATTGTCTCGTAGTCTCTAGACTTGGCATCTTCGTTATAAATAATGAGTGAAATAGGGGTTCCTGTAGTTCTACCTTCAAAAACTCCAGAAAGTATGTGAACTAAATCTTTTTCTTTTCGCTGCGTAACAAACTTGGACTGTCCAGGTCTTCTTTTATTAAGTTCAGTTTGAATATCTTTTTCAGAAAGATTTATTTTTGGAGGACATCCATCAACTACCACTCCAATTGCAGGACCATGAGATTCACCCCACGTTGTAAATCTAAAAATCTTTCCAAATGTATTAAATGACATTACAGTATTATATAGTTTAATTTGTCGTAATTATGAATCAAAAATCTGGTCTTGACCCCGTCTTTAAAGATGAAAAAAATCCTTTTATACTTTTTAATGGTTGGATGAAGGATGCTGAAAAGTCTGAAATTAATGATCCAAATGCATTTAATCTTGCAACGGTTGATACTTTTGGACAACCAGATAACAGAATACTTCTTTTAAAAGGTCAAACAGACAAAGGCTTTATTTTTTATACCAACCTCCAAAGTAAAAAAGGAAGAGATCTAAAGTCTAATCCTAAAGCTTCAATGTGCTTTCATTGGAAGTCACTTCAAAGGCAAATTCGAATTCAAGGTCCAGTAGAACTTGTTGATAAAAAAACTGCTGATACTTATTTTTCATCCAGACCTTACGAAAGTAGAATTGGTGCTTGGGCATCTTCACAGTCTGAGGTGATGAAGCACAGAGACGAATTTGAAGACAAGGTAAAGAAATTTAAAAAACAGTATTCAGATCCAAATAACGTCCCAAGACCCGAACATTGGTCTGGTTGGCATTTAACTCCTTTTAAGATTGAATTTTGGAAGGAAGTAGAAAATAGATTGCACCAAAGACTATGCTATAGTTTGATTGGCACATCTTGGAATAAAGAAATTTTATATCCTTAAAAAAAGAAAAATTTTATATCCTGATAAATTAAATCAACAGCAACCCAAATGATTGAAAGTAACCCAAGCCATCCAATCCATAAGTATTTTTGAATATATTTAGAGATAAAATTTGCAAGGGTTGCCATTAAAACAATTGCAAGCACAATTCCAAAAACCAAAAGTTTAACATGATCTCCAGCAGTTCCTGCAACAGCTATAACGTTATCTAAACTTAAAGAGATATCTGCAAATAAAATTGTAATTACCGCTTTTCCAAATTTTGCCTTTTCATTATCTTTAGATGCAAATCTATTTTCTTTCTCTTTAGAGCTATGTTGTTTAAGAACATCTACATAGAGTTTATAAACTACCCAAACAAGAAGAAGGCCTCCAATTGTTTTAATACCATTAATTTGAAGTAAATAATTTGTTGCAAGTGCAAAAACTATTCTAGCTATAACAGCAATAGCAGTTCCAATAATTAAGACTTTTTTTCTAATAGATTCATCAAATTGTGATGCAGTCATTCCTATAATGATTGCATTGTCTGCAGATAAAATTAGATCAATTAAAATAATCCTAACTAGAATTATAAACTCTTCACTCATGAATTATTTTTTAATTCGGCTATATACAGTATTTAAGGAGTTTTGGAGTTTATTAAAAAATTTAAATCCTCTTAATTTTGTCAATAGTTGTTCGTTAATACCGCCCTTTGTTTGAAAGCTTTTGACAAATTTAGCAAGGTTAACACTTCTATTATTAAGAGTTTCTTTAGATAAACTTTCAAAAAGTCTACTTAAATACTTTCTTCCAGTTTCTTCACTAATGCCTTTTTTTCTAAGCCAGTCCACATTAGTCTTATATATTTCAAGAAACGTTGCCATAAATGATGTCATCACCCAAAGTTTCTTATTAAATTCCTCATTGGTTGAAGAAAAAACTTCCCCTAACTTTGAAAAAAAGTTTTCTGCAAATGTATCCTTTGGATAGATGATGATTGGTCCAATTCCATGTTCAATCATTGGAAGAGGTGCAACTTTTATAATCTTTTTTACTTTTCCAATCATTTTTTTAAGTTCACTATTATGAATAGTGGACATTAGATTGAATACAGTTTGATTTTTTTTAAATTGCAATTTTGAAAGTATGTGTTTTCCAACTTTTGGTGTGATCGTTAAAAAAATAATATCAGAGTGATGTAGGATATGTTGATTATTGTTTAGAACAGATACTTTTTTATATTTTTTTTTTAGAAAAGATGAGTTTTTTTTATTTCTTGCTGATATAAAAATTTTTTTGACTTGCATTTTTTTTAAATGCATTCCCCGAATAATTGCAGTTGCAATTCTGCCTGTTCCAATAAATCCTATTTTCATAAAAAGAGGTTGTGTATCATGAAATTAAATTAGGATCTCTAATTATACTACTTTTGAGTGCAAAAGATTAAGGTTATATTGTTTAATAATTTTTTATTGTTTGACTTTTTTTGTTCATTAAAAGATTATTGGATTCGTAGGGAAGAGACCAAATTTTGGCACCGAAGGAGCAACCACCCAGGAATCTCTCAGGTAAAAGGACCTTACAAAAATATAACTCTGGAAAGACAGCGTTAGCTGCACCGTAGGATTAAAAATCTCAGGTAAATATACAGATGGGTAATACTAGGAGTTATATTTTTGAATTTATCTACAAAAACACAAACACCTGCATTACGTACTCCGCTTTATGATTTTCATAAAAGCTTAGGTGCAAGACTTGTAAATTTTGCAGGCTATGAAATGCCAGTGCAGTATGAAGGTATAATTCAAGAACATATTCTCGTTAGAAAGTCTGCAGGAATATTTGATGTCTCACATATGGGTCAGCTCTTTATAAAACATCCTGAAAATGATTTTTCAAAACTCACAACTATTATTCCAATTAATTTTGATAAATTAGAATTACATCAATCCAAGTATTCATTTTTACTGAATGGCGATGGCGGGATTGTTGATGATTTGATTGTAACTAGAATTGATGAAGGACTTCAAATTATTTTAAATGCAGCATGCAAGTATAATGACTCAACATTAATCAAAAATCACCTAGGCTATAGCTTTGATATACAGCTAAATGAAAATCTATCTTTAATTGCAATACAAGGGCCAAAAGCAGCTTCTATTCTTGAAAAATTTATAAAGGGAGTTTCAAAACTTCAATTTATGCATGGAAATAAATTTATTTATAATGATAAAAAAATTTATGTAACTAGATCTGGCTATACGGGTGAGGACGGTTTTGAGATATCCATTGAAAATATATATGTAAAAAATTTAGTTGAAGAATTAGTTAACAAGGAAAAAGTTAAGTTAATAGGTTTGGGTGCAAGAGACTCTCTTAGACTCGAAGCCGGTCTTTGTCTTTACGGTCACGATCTTAGTCCAACAACGACCCCAATTGAGGCAAATTTATCTTGGGCTATTCCAAAAAATTTAAAAGAAGATGGAGGTTTTAATGGAGATAAAATTATTTTACATCAAATTAAAAACAACCCAAAAAGAGTTAGAGTAGGCATCACTCCAGAGGGCAAAGCAATTGCAAGAGAGGGAGTTAAAATATTTTCAAAAAACAATACAGAGATTGGGATAGTGACAAGCGGAACCTTTGGACCAAGTGTGGATGGCCCAATTTCTATGGGTTATGTTGACTTTAATAGCTCTAAAGTTGGGGAAAAACTTTTACTTAAAATTAGGGATAATCTTTTACCTGCAAAAGTTACCAAGCTTCCTTTTTACAAAAAAAACTACGCAAAACACTAATGACTGAAAAACGATATACAAAAAAACATGAATGGATTGAGGTGAATGGTAACTCTGCAACCATTGGAATAACTTCACATGCAACCACTCAACTTGGGGACATTGTATTTGTAGAACTTCCTCAATTACAAAAAGTTTTTGAAAAAGATCAAGCTGCAGCCGTCGTTGAGTCTGTTAAAGCTGCAAGCGATGTGTACTGCCCGTTATCTGGAGAGATTACCGATATAAATAAAAAAATTGTTGATGATCCTTCTATCGTTAATAAAGATCCAGAAAGTAAAGGTTGGTTCTTTAAAATTAAAATTAAAAATCAAGATGAGCTAAAACAACTAATGACAAAAGAAGAATACGTATCTTATTCTAAGGAGAATCCAAATTAATGGAACTTAATAATTCAAAAGATTTTATAAGAAGACACATTGGGCCATCGGATGGGCAGATTGAGTCCATGCTAAAGTTTTTAAAATTACATTCACTCAATGCATTAATTGATAAAGTAGTACCAAAAAAAATATTTTTTAAAGATGACCTTCATCTTAAAAGTTCAGTATCAGAAGATAAGGCACTTCGAATATTAAAAGAAATTTCTCTAAAAAATAAAATTTACAAAAATTATATTGGCATGGGCTACTACGGCACGCATACACCTAATGTAATTTTGAGAAATATTTTAGAAAATCCAGGTTGGTATACAGCCTACACCCCCTATCAGCCAGAAGTTGCACAGGGCAGGCTTGAAATGCTTCTTAATTTCCAACAGATGATAACTGATCTTACAGGAATGCAAATAGCAAATGCATCTCTCCTTGATGAAGGAACCGCTGCAGCAGAGGCTGTTGCGTTGTGTCAGCGATTAGATCAGAAAAATTTAAATACAATTTTTATATCTAAAACGTGTAACCCACAAACCATCGAATGTATTAAAACAAGAGTTGAACCATTCAATATTAACGTTGTAATTGGTTGCGTTGATGAGGATTTGAAAAAACAAGGAGAACTATTGTGTGCAATTGTTCAATATCCAAACACCTATGGTGAAATTTCAGATTTAGAAAAAATTTGCAATTTAATTAAAACTAAATCTGCAAAAGCAATTGTTGTATCCGATTTACTAGCATTAACGCTTATTAAGCCACCTGGCGAATGTGGGGCAGATATTGTCGTTGGCAATTCGCAGCGTTTTGGAATTCCAATGGGCTACGGCGGACCACACGCAGCTTTTTTTGCAACCAAGGATGAATTTAAAAGAGCGATGCCTGGAAGAATTATTGGAGTTTCTGTTGATAGACGTCAACAACAAGCGCTTCGTATGGCTCTTCAAACACGAGAGCAACATATACGAAGAGAGAAAGCTACAAGTAATATTTGTACTGCCCAAGCACTACTTTCTATTATGGCAGTTGCTTATGCTATTTATCACGGACCACATGATCTTAAAAAGATTGCAACACGAGTTGCATCTACTGCAAGTTTATTTTCAAAAATTATTTCAAAAAAAGGATTTAAATTAATATCTCAAAACTTCTTTGACACTGTCACAATTTTTACAGGCGATGAAACCGACAGCTATTATCATAAGGCCTTAGATAACGGCATAAATGTTAGAAAATTAGACGATGCCATAGGCATTTCATTTGATGAAACTACAGAACTTGAAGATCTAATACCTTTATTGGACTCATTTGGAATTAAAATGAAGAAAGATGAACTAATCTATGAAAATCCATCTATTGAAGGTTCATCCCTTCGAAAAAGTACTTATCTTACACACGAAGTGTTTAATTCTTTTCATTCTGAAACTGAAATGCTCAGATATTTAAAAAAATTAGAGGATAAAGATATTGCACTTAACCGCTCTATGATTGCTCTCGGCTCATGCACAATGAAACTTAATGCTGTGGCAGAGATGATCCCTGTTAGTTGGAGAGAATTTTCAGCTCTCCATCCTTTTGTGCCAGTTGAGCAGGCTGAAGGTTACCAGCAATTATTTAAAGAGTTGTCTGAAATGTTGTCAGAGATTACTGGATTTGAAGGCATATCGCTTCAACCTAATGCAGGGGCGCAAGGTGAATATGCAGGTTTAATGGTTATTAGAAAATATCATCTTTCAAGAGGAGATAAGTTTAGAAACGTTTGTCTAATTCCAAATTCAGCCCATGGAACAAATCCAGCAAGTGCACAAATGGCAGGAATGAAAGTTGTGGTAATTGATTGTGATAAAGATGGAAACGTAGATTTAAATGATCTTAAGAAAAAGGCTGAACAATATTCAAAAGAATTGTCCTCTTTAATGATTACCTATCCTTCAACCCATGGAGTTTTTGAAGAACATGTAACAGAGATTTGTGACATCATTCATAAGCATGGGGGACAAGTGTATATGGATGGAGCTAACCTCAATGCCTTGGTTGGAATTGCAAAACCTGGAAAATTTGGTCCAGATGTTTGTCACATGAATTTACATAAAACATTTTGTATACCTCATGGCGGAGGTGGTCCTGGAATGGGTCCAATTGGAGTTGCAAGTCACCTCAAGCCGTTTCTTCCAAATCATGTAGTCATAAAAAAAAATTCAGGGCCATCAACTGGTATTGGTCAAATTTCAGCAGCCCCTTGGGGATCTGCAAGTATTCTTCCAATATCTTGGATGTATATTCGTATGATGGGCTCAGAAGGTCTTAAAAAAGCTACAGCAGTTGCAATCTTAAGTGCAAATTATATTTCAACTAAACTAGAAAATCATTTCACCACACTTTACAAAGGAAAAAATAATTTGGTTGCCCATGAATGTATTATTGATTTAAGGCCTATTAAAAATAATTTTGGAGTATCCGAAGAGGATATTGCAAAACGATTAATCGATTATGGTTTTCATGCACCTACAATGTCGTGGCCAGTTCCTGGCACGCTGATGATTGAGCCAACAGAGAGTGAAAGTTTAAATGAAATTGATAGATTTTGTGATGCATTAATTAATATCAGAAAAGAAATCCAAATGGTTGAGGCAAAAGTTTTTGATCCAGTAGACAATCCTTTAAAAAATGCACCTCATACATTCTCTGAACTTACAGCTGATGTTTGGGAACATAAATACACAAGAGAACAAGCCGCTTTTCCTCTAAAATATCTTAAAAACAACAAGTATTGGGCGCCTGTTTCAAGGGTTGATAATGCTTATGGCGACAGAAATTTGATTTGTAGCTGTCCATCCCTTGAAAGTTACAAAGAGAAGGCAGCTTAGTTGTCTAAGAATAAATACATTTTATTATTTTTAATTATCTTAAGTACTTTTTTAATTACGATACCTGCTGGGCTTATTACCAAAACATCTGTTGATACTTGGTATGCAGCTTTAAACAAACCAGCCCTTAGTCCACCCAATTGGATATTTGGACCTGTTTGGTCTGTTTTATATGTAATGATGTCTATTGCAGCTTGGGATGCATTTGTGAAAAGTAATTACAAAAGAAAAATACTTGCAGTGTATTATTTTCATATTTTTGTAAATGCAAGTTGGAGTTATGTTTTTTTTTACTATAAGCAAATTTTTGCAGCAAGTTTAATTATAGGACTAATCATTTTTTTTATTCTTTACTTAATGTCCATGTATTCAAAGTACAGTAAACTTGCAGTGCTACTCATGCTACCTTATTTTGCATGGTGTATATTTGCGATGTATTTAAATAGTACGATTTGGATTATTAACTAGCTCTATTTACTAAATCAAAGCAAAGTTCTTTTAATATTTTTCTAAGTCTAGTATCTTTATAAATTCCAAGTGCATCAGATGCAACTTCTGAAAAATATCTTGCTCTATTCTTACATGCATTCATGACATCGTATTTTTTAAATAGGCTTAGCATATAATCAAGGTCAGCTTTTTTACCTTTAACTTTAAAAAAGCCTTCAATTATTTTTTTTTCTTCGTCATTTGCTTTTTGAAATAATACAATAATAGGTAAAGTAATTTTATTTTCTAAAAAGTCATTTCCAATATCTTTTCCAAAATTTTTAGTTGAAAAATAATCTAAGATATCATCGGTTATTTGAAATACCATTCCAAGATTTTTTCCATAACTCAATAATGCAGATTTTTCATTTTCAGATTTTTTTCCAAGAATAGCCCCAACCTTTGTAGCAGCACCAAATAGGGACGCTGTTTTTTTCTCAATGATATTTAAATACGTTTGTTCATTAATATTGATTTGTTTTTCATGTTGTAACTGCAAAACTTCTCCCTGTGATATCTCAGCTGATACCGATGATAACAATTTTAAAATTTCTAAAGATCCAACATCAACCATGATTTCAAAACATCTGCTTAAAAGGTAATCGCCGATTAAAATAGATGCTTGATTACCAAAAACTATATTCGATGTAGTTCTTCCTCTTCGTTTTGTACTATTATCAATTACATCATCATGGAGTAGCGTTGCATTATGTATAAGTTCAACGCAGGATGCGAGATGAATGTGGCTTAGTCCTTCGTAACCATTTAATTTTGCAGATGCAAGCGTTAGCAAAGCTCTAAGTTTTTTTCCACCTGAGTCCTGTTGATACGTTGACATTTCATTTATGAGACGCACATCACTTGAAAGTCTTGATCTAGTGAACTCTTCAACGTGTTGTAAATCATTTGTAAAAATATCTCGCAGTTCCTCAAAAGGTTTGTTTTGATATTGTTGTATGGGAACTACTTTTGGCATAAGCCGATCATACCACTGAAAATAGGTTTAAATACATTAGCTATTTTGTCATTTTTTGAAGAAACATTAGGTCTACCGCATTTAGATAGACCTAATGTTAGGTTTTTATGAAGTTATGATTTTTTATTTTGATGTAGCTTCTCGTGCATTTCCTTTTTGTGTTGATGCTCGAGTTTTTTTTCTTTCCAGTAAGCTCTTCGCTCTTCAGGAGTTATTTTTCCATCTTTATTTGCATCAATTCTGTCAAAGATCTTTTCAGCGTTTTTAATATACTCTTCTTTAGTCATTGTCTTTCCCGTATAACCAGCTTTATCTGCAAAAGCGGCACTTGTTACAATAAGCATTACCGCAAACCCTAAAGCAATTATCTTTTTCATTTCAACTCCTTTGTTAAAATTTTACTGTGGTTTATAATTGAGACTTATTTGAGACTTTTATTCGTTCCTAACAAGAGGATACACACTAGGTTTTAAAAAGCGTCTGGTATTAATAAAAATTAGTATCAACGTAAGTACCCCAACTAAAATTAGAACAAAAAGCATAGGAACTATTTCGATATTCCAATTAAGTCTAAAAATATTTTCAACTACAAATTCAGATGTGAAAAGTGAAAAAAGTGATGCAATAAAAAAAATAGATATGAAGGTAAATAAAAACTCAATAAGATTTGCATATATAAGCTTTGACGATCGTAAGCCTAAAATTTTAAATATTAGATTTTGATAAATACCAAGCCTTGCTTGAACAACAACTGCGGAAGTAATTACCATAAGGCCAATGATCACAACCACAGAAGATATAATAACAACAGCTATAAATATTTTATTTACAAGATCTGTAATTTTTCCAAGATAATTAGCTACCTTGATTAATGATATATTTTTAAATGTTTGAACAAATTCTACTTCCTTGAATAAGGTTGGGTCAGAAAACTTGGCGGTTGCGATGTATTCATGAGGTATGGTTGCTGCAAAATTAGGATTGATGATCATTACAAAATTAATAGATAAGTCTCTATAATCCACTTTTCTAAAATTTATAACTCGCCCCGTAATTTCTTTACCATAAATTTTAAGTGTTAATTTATCATTTAGTTGTATTCCAAAGTTTTCAGCAACTTTTGCATCAAGAGATATTTGTAAAGATTTATCATTTACATCAAACCACTTGCCATCCATAATTGGATTATCTTTTGGAGGTACATTGCTCCATGAAATACGTCTATCTCTCTCAAGCACCCAATACGAGTCGTTGTTCGATTTGATATACGTTAAAGGATCGATGTTATTAATTTTTGTAAGTGACGCCGCAACGATTGGCACTGTTTCAAATCTTACATTTTTATCTTTTAACTTTAAAAAGTTTGTAAATGGATCTTTTTCATTTTTTTGTATGCTTACAAAAAAATAATCTGGAGCAATTTCAGGAATTGATTGTTGTAATTCTCTCTTAAAATTATACCCAACAAGGGTAAGAGTTAGAAGCAGCGTAGTGCCTATGCCAAGAGAGAGAACGGTAATTGGAAATATAGATCTTTCCTGGATAATATTTTTAATAGCAAATCGTAACGGTAACGTTTGTACGGCTGGTATTTTTTTAAGAATAAAAACTACAATTTTAGATAATAGGTAAAAAACAGCGCAAAACATGAAAAAGAACAGAAAATACATCGAGGTGTAATATGTTTTTTCAGATCTAAAGAGAAAAATTGAGAGCAGAATAATTATAAGAGCTGCAATAAGGAGGATATTTTTAAGGCTAAATTGAAATTTAGTAAGCTGAAATACATTTCTAAATAAGCTTGTAGCTTTAATTTGTTCAATAGATGCAATTGTTGGAATGCAAAAAATACTAACTACAAGTAATCCCGTTGAAAGAATTATAAGATAATTTACAACATTGAACTCAGTTTGAAGCGTTATTCCAAAATTTGTAATAAAATGATTTAATCCCGGAATACTTATCACTGAACAAGCATAGGAAATAATACTTATCACAAATAAAAGTATAAAAATTTCAATATAAAATATTTTTTTTATATTTCCCGATCGAAGTCCAACCGATTTTAAAATTGCAATGCTAATATTCTTTTCATTAATGAATGATATTAAGGTATTTGCAATTCCAATTCCTGCTATGAGCATGGCACTTATGGAAACAAGAGATAAAAATTCTGAAAAATTTGTAATAACTCTTTTTAAATTATTAGCAGCTTCTTCAGGAAGTCTGATTTTATAAAAAGGATACTGTTTTAATTTTTTTTCAATATCACTTTTAAAATCTTTATCTGTCTTAACTTTGTATTCGTAATTTATAAAACTACCAAGTGCAGTAACATTTAACCGTTCAAAAGCTTTAATATTTACAACTGCAAAATCACCAAAAAGTATTGCACGTCCTAAGTCTGGAACGGTTTCAAGAAAGCCTACAACTTTAAACGGTGTTTGTTTAACATATACCGTGTCATTAATTTTAAGTTTTAATGTTTCAAATATTTTTTTATTAACAAGTATTGCATTATCTTCACTTTGCATTCGTTGAAGACCGCCATCTGGCTTTGATAGGATTTCACCATATAGTGGATAGTTATTGTCAACTGCCTTCAGTCTTATAAAAAAAGTATTATCGCCGCCTTTAAGTGACTTGGTAAGCATGGTTGAAAACTCAATAGTTGAGGAAACTATTCCTAGACTTTTTAGGTCATTATAAAATTTTGCATCAATTTTTTGATTTTTAGTATCAATTTCAAAATCGCCACCAAGTAAAATTTTTGCATTATTATTAAGTTCTTTTTTTAATCCACTTTCAAGATTGATAATGAGACTTAATATAAAAAGGGAAATGAAAAGTGTTATAATGATTGAGGAAAGTTTTTTATAACTTCTTGTAAGATCTCGAATTGCATATCTAAAATCCTGCATCATAGGATTTTTCCATCTTCAATTTTAATAATTCTATCACACTCAGCTGCAAAACCCTGATCATGTGTTACTAAAATAAAACTTGAATTATTTTGTTTTGCATAATCGAATAATAATCTTGAAATCAGTTTAGAGTTTTCAGTATCAAGGTTTCCTGTAGGCTCATCCGCTAAAATAAGTTTTGGCATAACCGCCATAGATCTTGCGATTGCAACACGTTGTTGCTCACCACCTGAAAGCTGCGTTGGAAAATGATTCAGTCTGTCCGCTAAACCAAACTGCGATAGTAGATCAGCTGCTTTTTTCCTCGCATTTTGAACGTTATTGATCTCTAGAATTAATGAGACATTTTCAAGGGCAGTATAATTTGGAATGAGGTAGAATGACTGAAACACTATTCCAATACTTTCTCGTCTAATATCTGCAAGTTCATTTTCACTTAATGCTGAGATAACTTTGCCATCGAAAGTAATTTTTCCAGAGGTAGGTCTTTCAAGTCCAGCTATAAGCATGATCAGACTTGTTTTGCCAGAGCCACTTTTTCCAACGATTGCAACTTTTTCGCCACTTTCAATATTTAAATCAGCATCTTTTATAACTTGAACTGATGTATTATGACTTTTGTAATGCAGATTTACTTTTTCAAGCTCTAACAATCTACCCATGAAAAAAATTTTTATAATTTTTTGTTTGCTGTTCTTAATACAAACGAATGCCAATAGTAAGACGAAAATTATGCTTTTTGGTGACTCTCTTATGGCTGGATATGGGCTTCCGCAAACTCAGCATCTTCACGTAATTTTGGAAAGAGAAATTAAGGATAAAAACATTACCTTTATTAACGCAAGTGTAAGCGGTGACACTACCGCAGGAGGACTTGCTAGAATCGATTGGTCATTATCGGAGAAACCAACCATAGTAGTTCTAGGACTTGGTGCAAACGATATGCTTCGAGGTATTGACCCAAAAGTTGTAAAGCAAAATTTAGACTTGATGATTAAAAAAATTAAAGGCGTAAATGCTAAAATAATTCTGGCCGGCATGATTTCTCCGCAGAGTTATAATACAGAATATAAAAAAGCATTTGATAATATCTATCCAGATCTAGCATCCGAACATAAGCTAATTTATTTTCCATTTTTACTTGATGGGGTTGCGCTCAATCCAAAATTAAATTTAGATGATGGAAAACATCCAAATGCAGAAGGTGTTAAGGTGATTGCAAAAAATTTATCAAAATATATTTTACAAGCGTATAAATAAAATGTTGTTTAGAAGATTAAGTTTATCTTTGGCGTTTATACCAACTATAACCGTTATCACGTGTCTTTTTATATTGATGTACAATGATCCAAAATGGATCTGCAATCCTTTTACAGATGGATGTTTTTCCATAAGTGCTGTTGGTAGAAATATGCCAGCAGTTTATATTTTTAAACCTGTCATGATGTTGGTTTTAATTCTTTATGCTGCTTACTTTATAAATGTGTATGGAATTTTTAAAAAATTTTTAATTTCAAAGTATTATTTACATACAATTCTAATATTAACTATTGTAACCGTTGTTTTTCTTGCAATCTATATTGCAGTGCTTGGTGTGCAAGGATCTGATATTTGGAGATTTATGAGGCGCATTGGAATTTATTTTTATATCACAAGCTTAGTATTAAATTTATTTGTGGTCTCTTTAGTATTCAATAAAATTAAGGAGGATTATCAGGTTATCATTTCAACAAAAGCTGTTACAATTTTTTTTTATTTTAATATCCTTCTAATAATCGCTGGTCTTATTGGTTTTCTTGTAAATTTTATTATTTTTGAAAATACTATTCGAAATTTAAGACACTTAATTGAGTGGAATTATTTTTCTCTAATTCAAATATCTTTCTTTATATCTTTTTTTATTTTTAAAAATTTAGATATTCAAGATTAGAACTAATCAACAGTCTTTAAAGTTTTATTTTTAAAAACTTTTATAAATTCATACACCCCATATGCAACCAGTAAATGTTTTAGGGTGTGCCCAGATATTATGCCAAAGGTTAAATTGAATATTTGAATATCAAAAGCTTCAGTAAGTTTTGCAAGGCCGTAAAATATAAGCAAAGCTATAAACTTAGGTTCATTCTCATTCATCTTTGTAAAAAATAAAGTGAATAATATTAAAAGAATTCCTCCAAATTGAAGTACTGCGTAATAGGTTAAATTTCCTGAAATTTTCCAAACAATCACAGAAAGTGGAGCAAAAATAATAAGGAATATTATAGTGAGTAATGACAGTGGATTTGACACTCTGCAGGCAGCAAGCATTCCAAGCACTCCCGTGAACGCAACAGACATACCAAGTCTGTCATAGACTAGTGTCTCATCATTTGGGTTAAGGTGATAGTATATGCTTCCAAAGGAAGTTAAGAGCATTCCAATTAGAAAAATGTTCGTTGATATTTTAAGGGATAATTGTTGAATTTCAGTTGTTTTTTTTGTGATCCAAAACAACAGTGGCAGCAAAAAAGCGACATTCGATAATGTATCCATGGTATTTGGAATTCCAAAGAACGCTCTAGTATCAGCAAAGTTATGGTAGTTTTGATTTTGCTTTAGTTCTGGAAGAAAAAAAGAAATTAAAAATAAAAATAATAAAAAAACTCCAAAGAGTACTTCTGTTCGTCTCATGTGATTAGAAAGTTTATTTACCCAGCACCAATTAATATTCCAGCAGCAAGTACTGCCATACCACCTATAACCACTTGCAGTGTTGCTCTAAAGAAAGGAGTTTCCATATACTTGTTTTGTATCCACACAATTGCCCATAATTCAACAAAGACAATTGCAATTGCAATAGTAGTTGCTGTCCAAAAATTTGGAATTAGATATGGAAGAGCGTGACCAAGACCACCAAGCGTTGTCATTATTCCGCAAGCAAGTCCTCGTTTAACAGGACTTCCTCTTCCAGAAATTACCCCATCATCTGAAACAGCCTCAGTTAATCCCATAGAAATTCCAGCACCTATAGATGCCGCAAGTCCAACTAAAAAAGTTGTCATAGTATTTTGTGTTGCAAATGCAGTTGCAAAAATTGGAGCAAGCGTCGATACAGATCCATCCATTAGTCCTGCAAGTCCAGGCTGAACATAGGTTAAAATAAATTGTCGTTTAGCAGTTCTAGCTTCAATCTCTTTTGCATCACCAGATAAATGCCTGTCCATTAGTTTATTAGTTGCTGTTTCATGGCCAGCTTCTGCAGCAGCAAGGTCTCCTAAAAGCTGTCGTATATCAGCATCGGATGTCATTTTTGCTGCTTTCATATAAAAATTATGAGCATCACGCTCCATCATTTCGGACTCTAATCTAATTCTATCGAGACTTAAATTTTTTATAAGCCAAACAGGTCTTCGGTTATAAAATCCTGAAATATGTTCACGGCGTATTAACGGTATTACTTCACCAAATTTTTTTTTAAACATTCTAATTAAAAGTTGTCTATGAGAATCTTCAACTCTTGCCATATCCTCAAACATTGCAGCAGAGTCTGGAAAATCTTTTTTTAAATGATCAGCGTAATTTCTATAAATGGAGCAATCATCTTCTTCAGACGATATCGCTAAAGCAAGTACTTCTTTTTGGGATAAATCAGAAAATTTTTTTTTATGACTAAAACCTGGAATCATTATTAAAAATAATTTTCAAAGTAGTAAAATTTCATAAACTCAATTTTTACTCAAATCCTATCACTCAAGTAAGGATTAGACGTTAAATCCTAGTATTTTAGTAAGGATTAAATGTTAATATGTCTCAAATTATATTAGTTGACACCATAAACGCAAAGGTTTAAGTAGCCCACAGCAATGTCACAATCAGTAACATCGTATTTTGGATTAGCAGAAGCAGCCAGTCCATTTTTAGGTTCCTTTTTCATTCTTTTCAGAGAAGGTTTTGAGGCTTTGTTAATTGCAATGTTGGTGTTCACGTATTTAGATAAAATGAATGCGAAACATCAAAAACCTGCAGTTGTATGGGGTATTGTAGCTGGAATAGTTGCATCTTTAATGATTGCTTTAGCTGTTAAACAAATCGCTGCAATTACTCATGCACATGAAGAATTATTTGAAGGTGGTGTTATGTTGATAGCATCTGGAATGCTGGCTTATGTTGCTTTCTTCTGTCATAGCGCAAAACAACATGTGGAAGGTAAAGTTGATAAAGCAATCAGCATGAACAACCCTTACATATTGTCCTTTACCGTCTTCTTTGCAATTTTAAGAGAAGGTTTTGAAATTGTATTATTTTATGCAGCACTATTTACTTCTGCAATTTATAGTACAGTTCCAGTTTTTGCTGGAGCTTTTCTTGGAGTCCTCGCATTAGCTGTAGTTTATTTTGGTTTACATAGAATCACTAAAATTATTTCAATTGGAATGTTCTTTAGGGTTTCAAGCATAGTACTTGTTATACTTTCAGTCTATTTTGGTTATGAAGGCGTGTCTGCAGTTTGGGAAGGCCTTGAAGAACTAAAAATAGTTTAGCACCTAAATTATTAATTCAACTTAATTCAAAACTTGAAGCTGGGTAAGATTTAATTTTTGTGTAGACTTTGTAAGCTTAATTATCTCTGAAATCATTGTTATATTTCTGCTTAAAGCCTCTTGTAAAAGATATAATAACAAGTCTGCTGTCATCAATGTATCTCCAAGAGCTGTATGTCTCTTTTCTAACTTAATATTAAATTTTTCGCAGAGATAACTTAGTTCATAACTTTGGAGTTCAGGAAAAAGTGCAGCACTTAAATAGAGAGTGTCAATAATTGGCTGATCTTTTAATATTTGGTTAATAATTTTTTTTTTAAATTCACGTTTAAAGAAAAGAAAATCAAAATTAATATTGTGTCCGCAAATTATACTTCCCTGTAGAAAACTTACTATAGTATCTTCAAAATCTTCAATAACTGGTTCATACGTAACGTGAAAGTCATAAATTCCATGAATTCTACTTGACCGAAGCGGAATTGGAATTTTTGGATTAATATATTGATTAACTAAAGTATCTTTTAATACTTTGTTGGATGTTGCTTTCACTCCTGCAAATGAACAGATCCTATCCGTATCAGTATTTAAACCAGTTGTTTCCGTATCAAAAATAGAAAATATTTCGTCGTTGATTCTGCGGTCTTTAAATTTATCGCCTAAAATATTATTCAATAATGCTTTAAACATATTGTCCTGTGAATTCTGTTCGAAGCTCTTTTTTTAATTTTTCAATACGTCTTAAATAAATTTTTAAAAAATCTTTTTCCCGCTCTAACAAACTTTTTGGATTAATATAATTTTTTATCTCTCGATTTTCGCTATAAGCTCGAATTTGATTTTTAAGCAATAAATATACTAGAAATTTATAACCTGATTTAAAGAAATCGGCTTGATCACTATCAAATACTTTTAGTTCAATTAACTTATCTAATCGTTCAAGGGTAGAGACTTCCTTAATTTTATATTTGATTGAATACATTCGTATACTTTCGATCAAAGGAAGTAGACCTGCATGCTTAATATTTAAAAGGCCTTTGTTAGATTTATCTTTTTTCTCCGTTATAAAACCTCCAAACCAATTTAATCCAAATGTTGTCTCTGACTCTCGTTTTAAAAGATAAT
>Ga0194132_10002419_pt1 | contig 35083 bp, 31 predicted proteins | sample TA2KigOf80mmetaG_FD_148612 | JGI IMG/M metagenome (GOLD analysis project Ga0194132, IMG submission 148612) | Freshwater microbial communities from Lake Tanganyika, Tanzania - TA2015054 Kigoma Offshore 80m | ecosystem: Environmental > Aquatic > Freshwater > Lake | place: Tanzania: Lake... | reverse complement strand
CGGTGATGCCGCCGATGTCGGCGATCGGCACGGCAACCGCCCGCCGGATGTCGGCGATGAGGCCCACGCCGGCGGCGCGCCCGCCGTGATGCGTGTCCGACGGGAAGACCGTGCCCGCGACCAGCAAGTCGGCGCGCGCGAGCGTCGCATCGCCGGCGGCGGCGACGGTGTGGACGGCGCGCGAGACGAGTAGACGCTTGGCGCCCGGCCGCTCCAGAATCAGCTCCGGATCGCCGTGGGCCTCCGGCAAGTGCGCGCCGTCGGCGCCGCATGCGATCGCCGTTTCGATGTCGCCGTTCACGAACAGCAGGGCGCGGCCGCGCGTGACTTCACGCAGGTCGAGCGCCAAATGCAGCAGCGCGTCAGGCGGTAGATCCTTCTCGCGCAACTGCACCGCATTGACGCCATCGGCCACCGCGGCCCGGACCATCGCGACGAGGCGCTCCGGCCCGCCGGCGACGGCGCGGTCGGTGACGAGCATGACGAAGGGGAAGGGGATGGCGCTCATGTCGTCGCGCGAATCACTCCCTCGAGCGGCGAGCTCGCCTGGGCATACGCCTGGCGTTCGATGCGGCCGGCGAAGAAGGCCTTGCGCCCCGCCTCGACGCCCAGCCGGAAGGCCTCGGCCATCAGCGCGGGGTCCTTCGCGCGGGCGATGGCTGTGTTGACCAGCACCGCCGACGCGCCCATCTCCATCGCCTGCGCGGCGTCGGACGGCACGGCCAGCCCGGCATCGACGATGACCGGGACGCGCGCCTGCTCGATGATGATTTGCAGCTCCTCGCGCGTGTGGATGCCCTGGCCCGAGCCGATGGCCGAGCCGAGCGGCATCACTGTGGCGCAGCCCACCTCCTCCAGCCGCTTCGCCAGCACCGGGTCGGCGTGGATGTAGGGCAGCACCGTGAAGCCGTCGCGCACCAGCGCCTTTGCCGCTTCCAGCGTGCCGATGGGGTCGGGCAGAAGGTATTTCGTGTCGGGCATCACCTCCAGCTTCACCCATTTCGGCAGGCCGATCGAGTGCGCCAGGCGGGCGACCATCAACGCCTCGTCGACCGTCTTGCAGCCGGCGGTGTTCGGCAGAATGGTGTATTTGCTCGGGTCGATCACGTCGAGGATGGAGCGCTTGCCGCCGTTGTCGAGGTCGAGGCGCCGTATCGCGACGGTGACGACCTGCGCGCCGCTCGCCTCGAGCGAGGCGAGCAGCTCGCCGTCGTCGCGGTGGCGTCCCGTGCCCACGAGCAGGCGCGAGGAGAAGGTGAAGTCGCCGATGCGAAGCAGGTCGTCGTGCACGGTAATGTCCTTCGGGTGGCCGTTAAACGAAAAGCCACCGGGCTTGTCGCGCTGCTCCGGTGGTGAGTTGCCTTCCCTGCGCTGGCATTATCCAGATCAGGTTTACCGGTCGCCCCGAATCGTCGGGGCCTCTCAGCCTGGCTTGCCCAAGCTCCCGGAGCCGTTCGCTGCGACGAGCGTAGCACGGGCGCCGAATAGCGTCAAACGCGGCGGGCGCCTCGGCGCCCACGGCGGACGGCCCCGGCCCGAACCCTATGTTAGAATCGCGTCTATCCGTTCACGAGGCTTTCCCCGCAGTGGCAGACCGCATCTTCATCGGCGTCGCCTGGCCCTATCCCAACGGCCCGTTGCACCTTGGACACCTGGCCGGCTGCTACCTGCCGGCCGACATCTTCGCCCGCTACCACCGCATGTGCGGCGACGAGGTGCTCATGGTGTCGGGCAGCGATTCGCACGGCACGCCCATCACGCTGAAGGCCGAGGCCGAGGGCATCGCGCCGCGGCAGGTCGTGGAGAAATACCACGCCACCTTCCTCGACGCATGGGAAAAGCTCGGCATCGAATTCGACCTCTTCACGACGACGATGACCGATAACCACCGGCAGACCGTCCACGATTTCCTGCGCGTCATCGACGACAAGGGCTACCTCTACGCCGAGACGATGAAGGTCGCCTATTCGCCGGACTTCCAACGATTCCTGCCGGACCGCTACGTGGAGGGCACGTGCCCGCATTGCGGCAACCCCGACGCGCGCGGCGACCAGTGCGGCCGCTGCGGCCGCACGCTCGACCCCATCGACTTCGTCAACCCGTTCTACCGTCGCGGCGGCAAGCAATACGCCGTCGAGATCCGCGACGCCAAGCACCTCTTCTTCAAGATGAGCGCCTTCCGCGACCAGCTGATCGCCTGGGTGGGGAAGCAGGACCACTGGCGGCCCAACGTCAAGAACTTCACGCTCGGCTTCCTCAACGAGGGCCTGAAGGACCGCTCCGTCACGCGCGACATCGACTGGGGCGTGCCGGTGCCGCTGGAGGGCTACACCGACAAGCGCGTGTACGTGTGGTTCGAGGCGGTCATGGGCTACCTGTCCGCATCGAAGGAGTGGGCGCGGTGCAAGGGCGACCCGGACGCGTGGAAGCCGTTCTGGCAGGACCCGGCCACCAAGCCCTATTACTTCATCGGCAAGGACAATATCCCGTTCCACACCATCATCTGGCCGTCCATGCTCATGGCGCACGGCGGCCTTGACCTGCCCCACGACGTGCCCGCCAACGAGTTCCTGACGCTGCAGGGCAGGCAGCTTTCCACCAGCCGCAATTGGGCCGTGTGGGTGCCCGACTATCTGGCGAAGTTCCCGCCCGACCCGCTGCGCTATCACATGACCGCGAACATGCCGGAGGCCAGCGACTCCGACTTCTCGTGGGAGGAGTATCAGCGCCGTAACAACGATGAGCTGGTCGCCACCTTCGGCAACCTGGCGCAGCGCGTTCTCACCATCGCGCAACGCAACTTCGAGGCGCGCGTGCCCGACCCCGGCCAGTTGCTCGCGGGAGACCGGGAGCTCATCGCCAAGGCCGACGCGGCGCTGGAATCGGTTGGCGCCAGCATCGCGGCATGCCGCTTCCGCGAGGCGCTCGGCCACGCCATGGGCCTGGCGCGCGAGGCGAACCGCTATATCGACCGCCAGGCGCCTTGGAAGCAGGTGCGCGACGACAAGGCCGGCGCCGCCCGCACCATCTACGCCACGCTCTACGTGCTGGCCGGCCTCAGCGTCATGTTCGCGCCATTCCTGCCCTTCAGCGCGCAGCAGTTGCATGCCATGTTGGGCCGTCAGGGCAGCGTGCACGCCGCCGGCTGGAAGCTGACCCGCCCATTGCCCGGCACGCCGCTGCCCGAACCGCGGACCCTGTTCGCCAAGCTCGATGACGCCGTCATCCAAGAGCAGGTCGCCAGGCTGGGCCAGCCGACGCCGTAGCCGCGAGGAGCCACCGTGACCGAGACCGTCGACCGTCAGGTGTCCTTCATCTACGAGCCGATCGAGGCCGACCTCGAGCGCGTGGTGCAAAACCTCCGCGACCTGGCCGCGCAGTCGGGGCAGCTGCGCGACGACGCCCTGCTGGAGCACGCGGTCCTCAGCGGCGGCAAGAAGCTGCGCCCGGCCATCACCCTTCTCGCGTCGCGGTTTCACCCCCACCAGGGCGACGCCGTGGTCGTCATGGCGACCGCCGTGGAGCTGCTGCACATCGCCACGCTCATCCACGACGACACGGTCGACCGCGCGTCGCTGCGGCGCGGCCGCGCCACCGTGAGCAGCCACTGGGGCCAGGACGTGGCCGTGATGCTGGGCGACTACGTCTTCGCCATCTCCGCCACGTTCGTCTGCGACACGGAGAACGTGCGCGTCATACGCCGCTTCTCGGAGACGATCATGGAGTTGGCGCGCGGCCAACTCACCGAGCGCTTCAGCGTCCACGACTGGAAGCAGACCATTCAGGACTACAACGAGCGCATCTACAACAAGACGGCCTCGCTGTTCTGCACCGCCGCCGGGTCGGGCGCCGTATTGAGTGGCGCGCCGGAGCCGCAATGCGAGTCGCTCCGCAATTACGGCTACAACCTGGGCATGGCGTTCCAGATCATGGACGACGTGCTCGATTTCCAGGGCACGGAGCACGAGCTGGGCAAGCCGGTGGGCAACGACCTGCTGCAAGGCACGCTCACGCTGCCCGCGCTGTTGTTCGCGCGGCGCTACCCGGACGACGCGGTGCTGCGCCGCCTGCGCGAAGGCAGCCGCGACGCCGCCGACCTCAAGTCGATGGTCGACCAGGTCCGCAGCTCACCGGCGATGGACGAGACGTTGGCGGTGATGCGCCGCTACCAGGATGCCGCCCGCACGAGCCTGAACGTGCTGCCCGCCGGGCGCGCCCGCGAATCGCTTGCGGCGCTCACCGACTATGTGATCGACCGCCGCACGTAGGCGCCGCGGCTACTCGACGATCGACACGGTCCACGAGCCCTGCGCCGCCAGCGGCCCATCGACCTGCAAGTAGAACCGCCCGACCTGCCCGTACACCATCGTCGAGCCGCTCTTGGCCCTGATCACGGCGTCGCTGACGAAGCTGCGGATCGGCCGCGAATTGTTATCGATCAGCTCGACGTTGAACGTGGACGTGACGTTGTTCGACGTCGCGTTCCATTGCAGCTTCCAAGGCGAATTCGATGTCCTGAACGTGGCCGTCGTCTGCGAGCCCGTCCCGGTGAAGCTGGCGATGACAATGGGCACCGGCGTCGGAGTCGGCGTCGGCGTGGGCGGCGGCGGGGGCAGTCGCTTCTCGATGGCCGATAGCTGCGTCGTCAGCGCGTTGAGTTGCGCCAGGACCTCGGCAACGCGTGCGTCGGGCGTCGGCACGGGCGTGCCCAGCATGTCCAGCCGCGCCAGGATGTCGTCGATGCGGGCGTCGGAGGCCTGAAGGCCCTGTAGCTGCGCGGCGAGGTCGTCGAAGCGCGTGTCGGGCGTCGGCGTCGGCGTCTTGCCGATTTGGTCGAGCGCCGCTTGGATGGCGGCGTCGGGGGTGGGCGTCAGCGTGGGCGTCGCGACGGCGTCCGTGGTGCCGCCGGCTGGCGGGAGCGCCTCGTCGGCGGCGAGGATGGTGCGCTGCGCGACGAAGAAGCCCACTCCCGTGACGACCGACATGGCGATGACCAGGATGCCGATGCGGACGATGGGCGACGGCGGCAACGCGCGCATAATGTCGCCCGGCGTCGGCAGATACTCCAACGGCTTCATCACGATCGCGAGCAGGGTGTCGAGGATCGCGCGCATATAGGCTCAGTGTGCGGCGCCCGCGGCCGCGCGGCCATCGGGCAGACCCCCAATCCGGCGAGGGGTTTTCTCGCGCGCGACTCCTACGCCCGTAAGACCGGCGGCGTCACCGTCGTCGGTGCGGCAGCGCCGCCGGGTTCGCGATGTTGACCGGCTCGCCCGCCATCCACGCGCGGATGTTGTCGACCGATTCACGGAAGAACACCGAGAAGGTCTCCAGCGTCGCGTAGCCGAGGTGCGGCGTGAGCACGACGTTGTCCAACGGCAGCAGCGGGTTGTCGGCGGGCACCGGCTCCTCGTCGAACACGTCGACGCCCGCGCCGGCGATCGCCTTGCGCCGCAGCGCCTCGGCCAGCGCTCCCGTGTCAACGATCGGCCCGCGCGAGGTGTTGATGAGATAGGAGGTGGGCTTCATCAGCGCGAGCTGCTTGGCGCCGACCAGTCCCCGGCTTTCGTTCGACAGCGGAATGTGAATGGTCAGGATGTCGGACTGCCTGAACAGCTCCTCGAACGAAACGGCCTCGGCGCGGTGCGCGGCCGCCTTCTCCGGCGTCATTCCGCGGCTCCACGCGACGACGCGCATGCCGAACGCGTTGCCCACCGTCGCCATCTGGGTGCCGATGCGCCCCAAGCCCATGATGCCCAGGGTCAGCCCGCGCAGCCCGATGCCGGCGCTCAGCTGCCACTTCCCCTGCCGGATCGCCCGGTCTTCCGCCGGAATATGGCGAAGCAGCGCCAGGATCAGCCCCCACGTCAGTTCGGCGGTCGAATCGCCGGGGCTGTTGGTCACGGCGACGGGGATGCCGAGGCGCGTGGCGGCATCGAGGTTGACGTTCGCCTGTCGCTTGCCGGTGCCGGCGATGAGCTTCAGGTTGGGCAGCGCCTCCAGCAGTGCGGCTGGGAAGCGGGTGCGCTCGCGGATGGTCACCAGCACGTCGTAGGGCGCCAGGCGTCGCACCAGCGCGTCGTGTTGCTTGAGCGTGTCCCGGTGGAAATCGACCTCGGCGCCAAGCGACTTCCAGCCGGCGAGTTGCGGGGCGAGGCCTTGGTAATCGTCCAGCACCGCTATGCGCGTCATGCGGCCCTCCAGCGCAAAGTAAGGGGGATGATACCCCACGCGCCACCGGACGGGGTGGTAGCCTACGGTCGATGCCACCGGGGGCCGGAATGGGCGACGCGACGAAACGACGGATTCGCGAGACGTTCGAGGCGCACCCCGCGCTCGCGGAGGCGGTGATCGAGGCGGGCGCGCTCGCCGAGGCGCGGGCGGGCGAGACACTGTTCGCCGAGGGCGGCTTGCTCGAAGCCATGCCGCTGGTGGTGAGCGGGCGCGTGCGGGTGTTCCGCACGACGGCGGACGGCGCCGAGATCACGCAGTACGAGGTGGACCCCGGCGAGATATGCGTCATCGCCGCGGCCTCCATCCTCTCGCACAAGCCCTATCCCGCGCAGGCGGTCGCCACCGCGCCGACGGCCATCTGGCGCATGCCGAGGGCTGCGTTCCGGTCGCTGTTCGACGCCTACCCCGCGTTCCGCCGCTTCGTGTTCGATCAGATGACGCGGCGCTTCTTCCTCGTGATGGGCCTCGTCGAGGAGGTCGCGTTCATGTCGGTCGAAGCGCGGCTCGCCGGGTATCTGCTGCACCACGGGCCGGCCGTGACCGCGACCCACCAGGAGATCGCCGCGCACCTGGGCACCGCCCGCGAGGTGGTGACGCGGGCGCTGCGGAAGATGGAGCGTTCCGGCATCGTCGACGCGGGCCGGGGGCGCGTCGCCGTCCGCGACGAGGCGGCCCTGCACGCGGTGGCCGGCACGTCGGGGCCCCGTTCGCTATGTGACCGCGGTCACTGAACCGCGCGCGCCCTCGCGCGATGCTGCGGTGGCAACGGCGATGCCGTGCTTTCGCAACGGAAGTGCGTATGACGCGGAACATGGGAACGCTCGACCGGGTCGTCAGGGCGGTGCTTGGCGCGGCACTGCTCTCGCTGCTCTTCCTGCTCGACGGCGCGCTCCGGTTCGCCGGCCTGCTGGGCGTCGTGCTGCTGGTCACGGCGGTCGCCAGCTATTGCCCCATCTATGCATTGCTGGGCGTGCGGACGTGCCCGCTGCGGCGCGTGGGCGCGCGCTAGCGGCACGGCGGGCCGTCACGTCGAGACGCGGATCAGCTCGTTCGACGGCAGCGACGGGTTACGCAGCTTCACGGCCTGTTCGATGCCGCTCACGGGCAGCCCCTTGGCATTGAGTAGGCCCAGCTGCGCCAGCACCGTGGCCTGGTCCCAGTAGATGTGCTCGTGCGCCAGCTTGTCGCCCTCGAACTGCACGATCACGACGAACGGCACCTCCACGCGCTTGCCCGTCGGCGGCACGCCGGCCAGCATCCAATCCATTTGGATGTCGTGCGTGAAGCCGAAGATGAACTCGTCGACGAGGCGGCTTTCGCCAACGGTGCGCGAGATGGGCACGAGCGAGGCGTCGGCGGGCATCTTCGGTATGAAGTGCGTCGCGTAGAAGTCGCCGAGGCGATCGCGCCCGCGGCCGCCCGTCAGCGTGGGCACGTGGTTCACATAGGCGTTCGGCACCATGGTGTCGAGCGTGTCGGCCGTGCTCTTCGTTTGGAACTCGTGGCGCAGGTGCTCCTCCCATAGCGCGATCAGCTTGGCCTCGCTTCGCTTGCTCGTCGGCATGGCAGCCCTCCCGCGTGTGCGTTCGCGGCGTCAGTATGCACCATCGCGAGCCGAATGTCAGCAGCGCGGAAAACGAGGACCGCCGGGAATGATGGGACGGGTGGGAGCGGCCCCGTGGGGCTAGGCCACCGGCTCCCGCGCCGCGGCCGCCGCCTGCTCGTCGGCGTGGTACGACGACCGCACCAGCGGGCCGGACGCCACGTGACGGAAGCCCATGGCTTGGCCCGCCTCCTCCAGTTCCTTGAACTCGCGCGGGTGGTAGAAGCGGTCTATCGCCACGTGCGCGGGCGAGGGCCGCAGATACTGGCCGATCGTCAGCAGCTCGACGCCGTGCGCGCGCAGGTCGCGCATCGTGTCCAGCACCTCGTCGCGCGTCTCGCCCAGCCCCATCATCATGCCGCTCTTGGTCGGCACGTCCGGCGCCAGTGTCTTGGAACGTTCCAGCAGGTCGAGCGACAGGTCGTAGTCGCCCTTGGCGCGGACGCCCTTGAAGATGCGGCGCACCGTTTCGATGTTGTGGTTCAGCACCGCCGGACGCTGCCGCAGCACAGAGCGCAGGGGCAGCTCCTTGCCCTGGAAGTCGGGGATCAGCACCTCGACCTGGCAATCCGGCACGAGTTCGTGGATGAGGCGGATGCACTCGGCGAAGATGAAGGCGCCGCCATCCGGCAAGTCGTCACGGTTGACCGACGTGATGACGCAGTAGCGCAGGCCCAGGTGCCGCACGGTGCGCGCCAGGCGCCCCGGCTCGTCCAGGTCGAGGCCGCGTGGCTTGCCGCTGGTTACGGCGCAGTAGCGGCAGGCGCGCGTGCACACGTCGCCGAGGATCATGAACGTGGCGCTCTTGCGGTCCCAGCATTCGCCGATGTTGGGACAATGCGCCTCTTCGCAGACGGTGTGCAGTTCGGCGGTCCGCAGCAGCGAGCGCACCCGCAGGTAAGTCTCGCTGCCGGGCATCTTCACCTTCAGCCATTCGGGCAGGCGTCGCTCGACGGTCACGGCATCACCTCGGGCACCATGCTAACACGATGGCCCCGGCGCGTCGTGACGGGAGGGACGGGCGAGGCGGAAAGAAAGAAGGCCTAGGGGAAAACTAGGCCTCCGGTGACTGCTTCGTCCTGCGTTTCACCGGGGAGGAGAGGAACCTCGGCGCCGTGACAAGACGCTTGCGACAAGCATGACGGAATCGGGAAGGGACGACGTGAAGGCTGGGTGAGTGTTTGGTGAAGATTTGGTAAAGATGGAGGGAATCGCCAGTCCACGGTGCGCTTCATGGGCTTCTACTATTAGTAGACTCGAATATCGGATTACAAGTACACTTACACGGCAATAACAAAGGGGCCGGCATGGCGTCCGGCCCCTTCGGGGTTCTGTCGTCGCCCGCTCCGGTCGGCCAGGAGGGGGAACCGCCGGAGGCTGCGGCGACGCTGCGGTCAACGCGATAAGCATGCCATGCGCCGGCGGCCCGTGCGTTAGCCTTGGGGTGAGGGTTCGGTTGAGAAACGGTTGAGGCGCGAGGCTGCCCGGCCTAGTCCGACCGCCCTATCGCCAGCCGCAGCGCCTCGCGCACCGACGACACCGGCACCAACGTCATGCCCGCCACGCGCAGCTCCGCCACCGACTCGTGCGCGGGCACCAGCGCGCGCTGGAAGCCGTGACGGACGGCCTCGGTCAGCCGGCGCTCCAACTGCGGCACGCGCCGCACCTCGCCGTTGAGGCCCACCTCGCCCAGGAACACCGTGCGCGCGTCGAGCGGCGCGTCGCGGAAGCTGGATGCGATGGCGAGCGCCGTCGCCAGGTCAGCCGCCGGCTCGCCGACCCGCAGGCCGCCGGGCACGTTCACCATGATGTCTTGGTTGCCGAGCGACAGGCCCGCCCGGCGCGACAGAACCGCCGCCAGCATCGCCATGCGGTTGTAGTCGATGCCGTTCGACGCGCGGCGCGGCGGCGTGAACGTGCTGAAGTTCGTCAGGGCCTGCACCTCGGCCAGCAACGGCCGGGTGCCTTCCAGCGCCACGGTGATCGCCGAGCCCGGCACGCCCTCTTGCCGCTCGCCGATCAGCGCGGCGGACGGGTCGGCGACGTCGATCAGGCCTTCCTGCCGCATCTCCATCAGCGCCACGTCGTTGGTCGCGCCGAAACGGTTCTTCGTGCAATGCAGCATGCGGTAGGCGTTCAGCCCCTCGCCCTCCATCTGCACCACCACGTCCACCATGTGCTCCAGCACGCGCGGGCCGGCAATGCCGCCCTCCTTCGTCACATGCCCCGCCAGGAACACGGGCGCGTTCGCCGTCTTCGCCCACCGCAGCAGCAGTTGGGCACACTCGCGCACCTGCGCCACGCTGCCGGCCCCGGACGGCGCGAGCTCGGTGGAGAGCGTTTGGATGGAATCGACAATGAGCGCCCCGGGCTGCACCCGCGCCAAATGGTCCATCAGCGCGTCGGCGCTCGTCTCGGCCAGGAACAGCACGCCGCGTTGGGCCAGGCCCAGTCGTTCGGCCCGGAGCCGCACCTGGCTGCCCGATTCCTCGCCCGACACATAGAGCACGCGCTGGCCGGCGGCGGTGAGGTTGGCGGCCGCCTGCAACAGCAGCGTCGACTTGCCGATGCCGGGGTCGCCCGCGATGAGCATGACCGCCCCGGCGACGATGCCGCCGCCGAGCAGACGGTCGACCTCGGGCATGCCAATGGGGATGCGCCGCCCCACCTGCGACGGCTGCTCGTCGATCGGCGCGACGGACGCCGCCGGGGCCGCCTGCATCGCGATGCCCAGCCGTCCGCCCCCAGCCGCGCCGGGGGAGCGCGACGCCGCATGCCCGGGCCGCGCGGTGGGCTCGTGGAACTCGACGTAGGTGTTCCACGCGCCGCACGCGCTGCACTTGCCCTCCCACTTGGGGCTGGCGTGGCCGCACTCCTGGCACAGGAACGAGACCTTGGCTTGCTTGCGCTGCTTGGACGCGGATAGCGGCGACATACGCGCATGCTCGCGGATCGCGCGCGTTCGCGCAATGCCCGCGTGTCGCGCGGGGCCGTGCCTGTTGCGCCGGGCGTCGCCTTCGCTTTAGATGGCGTGGCATCCAATCCTGAAAGGTGGCGAGCATGACGACCGACAACCAGCCGGTGCCCGGGCCCTGGAACCCCTTGATGCCGCGCTTCGGCGAGCTGACGCGCGACGTGCTGTTCGGCGACGTGTGGGAGCGGCCGGGCCTGAGCAAGCGCGACCGCAGCCTCATCGCCGTGGCCGCGCTCACCGCGCTATACCGCACCGACCAGCTGAAGGGCCACGTGCGCCGCGCGATCGAGAATGGGGTGACGTGCGAGGAGATCGCCGAGGCGATCCAGCACATGGCGTTCTACGCGGGCTGGCCCACGGCGGTGAACGCCTATGCCGCCGCCAACGAGGCGCTGGGGTTGCAATGACGCGCCGCCCCGCGACGAAAAGAGAGGGGGCGGGTTGCAACGCCCGCCCCCTCGCGATACCGGTGTAACGCCGCGCCGGCTAGCTCGTCGTCGTCACCGCTTGCGGGTGCATGACGATGTTGCCTTCCTCGACATCCACCACCACCGTGTCGCCGGGGTGGTATTTGCCGGCCAGCACGTCCTCCGACAACGTGTCCTCGATGTTGTTCTGGATCACGCGCCGCAGGGGCCGCGCGCCGAAGGTGGGGTCGAAGCCCTTGTCGGCCAGCCACTCCTTCGCGGCCGTGGTCACTTCCAGGCTCAGGCCCTTCTCCAGCATGGGCTTGCGAACCTGGTTCAGCATCAGGTCCACGATCTGGATGATTTGCTCCTTCGCCAGCGGGTGGAAGACCACCTGTGCGTCGATGCGGTTAAGGAACTCGGGCCGGAAGAAGCGCTTCACCTCGTCCGTCACCTTGCCCTTCATCCGCTCGTACGCCTGCTGCGCCGTCTTCGCTTCCTCGGCGCTCTTCATGGTGAAGCCGAGCCCCGTGTCGCGCTTGATCAGGTCGGAGCCGATGTTGCTCGTCATCACGATGATGGTGTTCCGGAAGTCCACCTTGCGGCCCTTCGCGTCGGTCAGGTGGCCGTCGTCGAAGATTTGCAGCAGCAGGTTGAACACCTCCGGGTGCGCCTTCTCGATCTCGTCGAGCAGAATGCACGAGTAACCCTTGCGGCGGACCGCGTCGGTCAGCTGGCCGCCCTCCTCGTAGCCGATGTAGCCGGGCGGCGCGCCCACCAGCCGGGCCACCGTGTGGCGCTCCATGAACTCCGACATGTCGAGGCGGATCATCGCCTCCTCGGAGCCGAACATGAAGTTCGCCAGGGCGCGCACCAGCTCGGTCTTGCCGACACCGGTGGGCCCCAGGAACAGGAAGCTGCCGATGGGCCGTCGCGGGTCCTTCAGGCCGGCGCGGGCGCGGCGCACCGCGCGGGATATGGCGACGATCGCCTCGTCCTGGCCGATGATGCGCTGGTGCAGCGCCTCCTCCATGTGCAGCAGGCGCTCCGTCTCCTCCACGGCCAGCTGTCGCACCGGCACGCCGGTCCACATGGACACGACCTCGGCGATTTCGTCCGGCGTCACGATGGGCTGCTGGCCCGGCGTGTTCTTCGTCTGGTATTCCGCTTGCAGGTGGTCGAGCTTCTCCGCCAGCTTCACCTCGCGGTCGCGCAGCTCTGCCGCGTACTCGTACTGCTGCTGGGCGATCGCCTCGTCCTTCTCCTTCCGCACCGTCTCCAGCACCTTCTGCGCTTCCTTCACCGACATGGGCGTGCCGCTGGTGCGGATACGCACCCGCGAGCCGGCCTCGTCCATCAGGTCGATGGCCTTGTCGGGCAGGAAGCGGTCGGCGATGTAGCGCGCCGCCAGCGTGGCCGATGCGCTCAACGCCTCGTCTTGGATCGTGACGCTGTGGTGCTCCTCGAACTTGTGCTTGATGCCGCGGAGGATTTCCACCGTGTCCTCGACCGACGGCTCCTCGACGTTCACCGGCTGGAAGCGGCGCTCCAGCGCGGGGTCGCGCTCCACGTACTTGCGGTAGTCGTCCAGCGTGGTGGCGCCGATGCATTGCAGCTCGCCACGGGCCAGCGACGGCTTGAGGATGTTGGCCGCGTCGACGGCACCCTCGGCCGCGCCCGCGCCGACCATGGTGTGCATCTCGTCGATGAACAGCACGCAGTTGCCCGCCTGCTTGATCTCCTCGATCACCTTCTTCAGGCGCTCCTCGAACTCACCGCGGTACTTGGTGCCGGCCACCAGGGCGCCCATGTCCAGCGTGACCACGCGCTTGTTCTGCAGCGTCTCGGGCACGTCGCCGCTCACGACGCGCTGCGCCAGGGCCTCGACGATGGCCGTCTTGCCCACGCCGGGCGGGCCGATGAGCACCGGGTTGTTCTTCGTGCGCCGGCTGAGGATCTGCACGACGCGCGCGATCTCCTTCGACCGGCCGATGACCGGGTCGAGCTTGCCGGAACGCGCCGCGGTGGTCAGGTCGATGCCGAGCTGGTCCAGAGTGGGCGTGCGCGTGGACGTGCGTCCCTGCGGGTGGCCCTGCGACACGCTCTGGTTGAGGATGCGCGTGGTTTCCGTGCGCACCTTGTCGAGCGAGACGCCGAGGCTTTCGAGCACGCCGGCGGCGACACCCTCGCCCTCGCGCATGATGCCGATGAGCAGGTGCTCGGTGCCGATGTAGTGGTGGCTGAGGCGCCGCGCCTCGTCCACGGCGAGCTCGATGACCTTCTTCGCGCGCGGCGTGAGGCCAATGTCGCCGGGGGACGGACGTTCACCGCGCCCGATGATGAATTCGACGGCGGAGCGCACCTTGGATAGCTCGACGCCGAGACTGGTGAGCACGCGCGCCGCGACGCCGTCGGTCTCCCGGACTAGCCCGAGAAGAATGTGCTCCGTGCCGATGTAGTTGTGGTTGAACCGCTGCGCCTCTTCTTGCGCAAGCGACAACACACGCCGGGCTCGCTCCGAGAATTTTTCAAATCTGCTGGCCATGACTTTGTCACTCCACGAACAATCTACGAAGGCTGGGCGGCATCCGGCTCCCGCGTGACCGCCGACAGCTCTTCCGCCTGTTTCAGGCTGAGCCCCAGCCGGCGCCGCGCGGGGTCGACGGTTACGACCCGCAAAGTCAGACGGTCCCCAATCGCCACCACCTCTTTCGGATGACGGATGTGGCGGTCCGTCAGTTCCGAGATGTGGATGAGCCCCTCCACCGCGTCCTCGACACGGGTGAAGGCGCCGAAGTCCGCTAGGCGAGTCACCGTGCCCGTCACCGTTTGCCCCACCTGAAACTTAGATGCGGCCATGTCCCAAGGGGTTGGCTGCAACCGTTTCAGGCTCAACGCGATGCGCCGGTTCTCCTGGTCCACCCGCAGCACGTAGACGTTCACGTCCTGGCCGACCTTCACCACATCTTCCACGTTCGTGACGGGCGCCCACGACAGCTCCGACACGTGGATCAACCCGTCAGCCCCGCCGATATCCACGAAGGCTCCGAAGTTCGAAACCCCCGTCACCCGGCCCGTCCGCACTTCTCCTTCGTGCAACGACTCCAGCAGCCGGTCCTTTTCGCCTTCCCGCCGCTCCCGCACCGCCTGTCGCTCCGACAGCACCGCGCGGTTGCGCTTGCGGTTCACCTCAAGGACCTTCAGCGTCACTTCCTGGCCGATGCGCTTGGTCAACACCGCCTCGTGGTCTTCGCTGGCCGGCAACACCACCTGCGACAACGGCACGAACGCCTGCACGCCTTCGATGTCGACGATGGCGCCGCCCTTGTTGTGGCCGACGACCACGGCCTTCAGCGGCTCGCCATTCGCCGCGTGCTGCTCCAGCAGCGTCCAGGCTTCCTCGCCCCGGGCGCGGTCCAACGACAGGACAGCGCCCTCGAGGCCGCTGGGGTCCAAGACGTAAACGGGAACCACCGCGCCGACGCGGTAGCGCCCCATGGCCGCCGGGGAAATCGTCCGCATCTCGCGCGGCGGCACGATCCCCTCGGACTTGTGGCCCACGGAAACCAGTATGCCATCCTGGTCAACCCGCATGATCTGACCTTCCACCACCTCGCCACGACGCAGTTCGCGGAAGGGAGCCGCGTCGCCGAGCAGCTCGGCCATCGTGGGTTGTCTCACGTCGTCTTTGCGTGCTGGACTTACCAAGAATCCCCCCGCGCCACGTCTCTGTCCACGTCTTGATATTGTACGCCCCGGCACGAAACAGTGTAAACAGCGCTCAATCGCAGTTTTATTGGCGATTGACTGCCGGAAACTGTTGCCAGCCCTCGTCCGCGGCGCCGACTGCCATGCATCCGCGCGCCGTATGACGAGGCGCCGTGGCGGGTGACTTTAGTGACTACGCCAAATGGGCGATAAACGGACGATCCCGCGCGGCGAGGGAAAAAGGCAAAAACAGAATCCCGCGCCGTGCCTCATCGCAGCGGAGCGGGATCGATGGAAAAAAGATAGGCCCCCGGCGGCGGCCTATTTTCCCAGTCCCTCGCGAGACCAGTATCGTCGGCGCTGGCGCGTTTCACGACCGTGTTCGGGATGGGAACGGGTGGGTCCGCGCCGCTCTAGTCACCAGAAGCCATTGACGACAGCATACGCCACCCACGTTCCGCTGTCAACACGCCATTTGCCGTGGCGACTGTTAACGGCCAGGGCGGAAGGGTGTTGGAAACTCGCCGCTCTGGTAACATTGGCCCGTCGCCCAACACGTCCACGCTCACCGGAGGCTTCCTCGACATGCGTTCAATCGCGATCCTCGGCAGCGGCGGCGACTCGCCGGGCATGAACGCATGCCTGCGCGCGGCCACCCGCGCCGCCATCTCCCGCGGCTGGCGCATCTTCGGCGCCTACGGTGGCTATCAAGGCCTGGTCGACCGCAAGCTGGTCGAGCTCAACTCCCGCAGCGTCTCGCGCATCATCTCGCGCGGCGGCTGCATACTCGGCGCCGGCCGCTGCGACTCCTTCCTCCAGCACGAAGTGCGGGCCGCCGCGGCCGCCTACCTCAAGGAGAAGGGCATCGACGGCCTCATCGTGATGGGCGGCGATGGCTCGCTGCGGGGCGCCACCGAGCTGCACCGGCTGAGCCTCCAGGTGGTCACGGTGCCGGGCACCATCGACAACGACATGGTCGGCACGGAAATCACCATTGGCGCCGACACCGCCATCAACACCGCGATGGAGGCGATCGACCGCCTGCGCGACACCGCGGAGGCGCACCACCGCGCGATGATCGTGGAGGTGATGGGCCGCCGCTCCGGCTACCTCGCGGTCATGTCGGGCCTGTCGACCGGCGCGGAAATGATCATCACGCCCGAGCGCCCCGTGGAGCTCCACGACATCTTCAACGAGATGCGAACCGACGGGGACCGCGGCAAGCGCCATTTCATCATCGTGCTGGCGGAGGGCGCCCGCTGGCGCGCGCCGGAGCTGACGCAGCTCATCAACGATGCGCCGAACCCCTACGAGGCGCGCTACACCGTGCTGGGCTACATTCAGCGCGGCGGCTCGCCCTCCCGGTTCGACCGCATCCTGGCGACGCGCATGGGCGTGGCGGCCGTCGACGCGCTGGCGGAGGGCAAGTCCGACGCGCTGGTGTGCTGGCGCCACAACCGCGTGGAGGTGCACCCCACGGAGTCGCTGCAACCGCAGCCCAGCCCGTGGACCGAGAACCTGGACCGGGTGCACCGCATCTCGACGACGTGAGGCGCCCTTGCCCGCGATGGCGGCGTTCCGCTATACTTGGCCATTGCTGCCTCGTTTTCGCGCATTCCCCATCAAGAAGAAAGCACCGGTGCGACATGGAAGCCCGTAACCTCGTCAGCCTGGAAAAGAACCCCAAGGTCCAGGACTTCCGTCCTGGCGACACCGTCAAGGTGAACGTCCGCATCCACGAAGGCGACCGCGTCCGCACGCAGGCGTTCCAGGGCGTCGTCATTCGCCAGCGCGCCGGCGGCCCATCGTCGTCGTTCACCGTCCGCCGCATCGCCTCCGGCATCGGCGTCGAGCGCACGTTCATGGTCTACTCCCCCACGCTGGAGAGCGTCGACGTGGTGCGCCGTGGCAAGGTCCGCCGCGCGAAGCTCTACTACCTCCGCGGGCTGTCGGGCAAGGAGAGCCGCATCAAGGAGCGGCTGAGCCACGGCCCGAAAAGCGGCAAGGGCGCTTCCGGCAAGCCCGCCATCGCGAAGGGGACGTCCCCAGAGGCCACGCGCGAGTAACGGACAACCGCCTAGGGCGCAATGGGCCTTCACCGCGCTATAGTGCGGGTGGAGGCCTTTCCTTTTGCTCACGCATCCGCCCCAGCCAGCCACCCTGTTCCCGACGGCCGCGCCGCCATACGCCGAGGTCGTCGTCGACGTGCCCGCCGCCCACGGCGAGCAGGTGTTCATCTACGCGGTGCCGCCCGGGGTCGATGCGAGGCCGGGCCACCTGGTGCGCGTGCCCTTTGGCCCGCGCCGCGCGCGCGGCATCGTGCTGCGGCGCACCGCCGACCTGAACGCCCCCTACGTGAAGCCCATCGCCGGCCTGGCGCATCCCCAGCCCGTGCTGGCCGAGGTCCAGATCGCCCTGGCCCGCTGGATCGCCAGCCATTACCGCTGCTCGCTGTTCGAGGCGATGGCGCCCATGCTGCCGCCCGGCTTTCGCACCGCGTCGCAGTCGCTCGTGCGCGCCCTGCCCGGCGTCGAAGTGCCCGCCGGCCTCACCCCCGGCACGCTTGGCCTCCTCGCCTACCTCCGCGAGCGCCCGGCCCCGCATGACGCGGCCGCCCTCCGCAAGCGCTTCGGGCCGTGGGTGCCGAACGCCCTGCGCGCCCTGCTGGAAGCCGGCGCCGTCGAGCGGGCCGACCCGCCAGAGCCGACGTTGCGCGTGCGCGAGGTGCAGGTGTTGCGGCCCGCCGTCGACGTGCCGGCGCTGCTGGCCGCTGCCGAGGGGCCGCTCATGCAGTCGCCACGGCAGTCCGCGCTGGCGAGGCGGGTGGCCGAGCATGCGAAGGGCTATCCAGCCGCCGACGCGCGGCGCGAGTTCGGCCCCAACGCCGTGCAAGCACTGGTCCACCGCGGCCTCGCCGCCATCGCCACGGAGCCCGCCGCGCACGAGCCGGTGGTGCCCATCGTGGCGCAGCAGCCGTCGTTGCTGCCCACGCCGGCGCAGGCGGCGGCGCTCGATGCCATTCGCGAAGCCATGAACGCCCCCGACGTGGCACCGCGCGCGTTTCTGCTACAGGGCGTCACCGGCAGCGGCAAGACCGAGGTATACCTCCAGGCGCTGGCCCACTGTCTGTCGCTCGGCAAGCGCTCCATCGTGCTCGTGCCCGAAATCTCCCTCACGCCGCAGCTGCTGGCGCAGTTCAACCATCGCTTTCCCGGTCAGGTCGGCATCGTGCACAGCGGGCTAACCGACGCGCAGTACCGGCATGAGTGGTGGCGCTGCTTCAACGGCGGGTCGGGCGTCGTCATCGGCTCGCGCGGCGCCATCTTCGCGCCGCAGGGCGACCTTGGGCTCATCGTGCTCGACGAGGAGCACGAGTGGACCTACAAGCAGGAGGAGTCGCAGCCACGCTATCAAGCCCGCGACGTCGCGTTACAGCTGGCGCGGCTCACCGGCGCCGTGGTGGTGCTGGGCAGCGCCACGCCCGACGTCGCCTCTCGCTGGCACGCCGGGCGCGGCGTCTACCGCCACCTAGTGCTGCCGCAACGTATCGAGCGCTCCGGCGTCGCCGTGCCCCTGGCCGACGTGCGCCTGGTGGACATGCGGGCCGAGCTGCGCGCGGGCAACCGCGGCGTGTTCAGCGGCGCCCTGCAAGACGCGCTGCGCGCGTGCCTCGCGGCGGGCAACCAAGCGGTGCTGTTCCTCAACCGGCGAGGCGCGGCCAGCATCGTCGAGTGCCGCTCGTGCGGCCACGTGCTGCGTTGCCCGCGCTGCGGCATCGCCTACACCTACCACGCCGGCGCCGACGGCCTTGGCACGCTGGTCTGCCACCAGTGCAACCGGCGTCGCGCCGTGCCCACCACATGTCCCCGGTGCCGCAGCCGCAACATCCGCTACCTGGGCGTCGGCACGCAGCGCATCGTCGACGAGGCGCGGGCGCTGCTGCCCAACGCCCGCGTGCTGCGGTGGGACCGCGACACCGCCGGCAATGCCCGCGCGCACGAGGCGCTGCTCGACCAGTTCGCCTCGGGCCACGCCGACGTGCTGGTGGGCACGCAGATGATCGCGAAGGGCCTCCACTTCCCGGCCGTGACCCTCGTCGGCGTCGTCCTCGCCGATGTTGGCCTGCACGAGCCCGACTACCGGTCGAGCGAGCGGACGTTCCAGGTGCTCATGCAGGTGGCGGGCAGGGCGGGGCGCGGCCTCGACCGCGGAAAGGTGATCGTGCAGTCCTACAACCCGGAGCACGAGGCCGTGCGGGCGGCCGCCCGGCAAGATTACGAGGCCTTCTACGCGCGCGAGATCGAGCAGCGCGAGGCCTTGGGCAACCCGCCGTTTCGCAGGCTCGCGCGCATGGTGTTCGCCCACGCCGACGCCGACGTGGCGCGCCGCGAGGCCATGCGCATGGCGGTTGCCCTGCGGGGCGAGGCGCGCGCCTGGGGAATGGGCGGCATCGACGTGGTGGGCCCGGCGCCGGCCTATCCGCCGCGCTCGCGCAACGGGTGGCGCTGGCACCTGCTGCTGCGCGGCGCCGAGCCCGCCCGGCTGCTGGACCGCGTGACCGTGCCGCCGAAATGGACCGTCGACGTCGACCCCCTCACCACCACCTGAAGGGACCGGCTGATGACGCTACTAGTTGCGGCTCGCTTTCCATTGGGCCTGGTAGGAACTTCGTCGCATCCCGAGCAAACGGGAGTCATCGTGCTTGCGGACAGCCGTTGGAGTTACACAACTCCGGGAATACCTCCATTCGATGCAGGCATTAAGCTATTGGCGGTGGCACCAAATGCTGTGGCCGCCTATGCGGGAGACGTGGAATGCGGTGAGCTTGCGCTCGCGCGCCTGACCGAAAGACTGAAGCGAAGCCGCAAGAAGGATCGGCATCAAGGCCTCCAGGTTACCCAAGAGATACTTAGGCGGACATACAAGGAAATCGGGGAGCGGAGGGCAGTTGGCCTTCTCTATGCTCTTGTAGGTGCGGTAGTAAAAAGGCGTTCATATTTACTCTGCTTTGATTACGACCGGGAGTTCAGTGCGCAGTCACAAAGTGGCGTAGTGGCCGTCGGCGATGACACCACGAATATAGGATACCAAACCGGTCTGAAACATGTAATAGCGGACACTATTCGATCCGCCAAAGAGATACCACTCGATCCACGTCGCTGGGGTGTGTTGCTCGCCATACCATTCCACGACGACGTTATCGAAACGAAGGGCGACCCGACCGTCGGAGGCCCGATCCAAGCATTGGTGGTCACCATTAATGGCATTCACCGTCCTCATTATTCGTTGACAACAGATCCAACCGACCAAGGTTCATGGAAGGACGTGACGGCGAAAGAGCCAGACTTGACGTCGTATCACTGGAAATACCGCTTGCCTTTGAGAGCTTTGGTGCCTCATACGACAGGCTGCCATCAAATCATTGGCTAGTTCTCACGCGCTGGCGGGCGCCCCACGCGCACCCGTATACTTTCCCTGCCGCACGTTGCTCACGAAGGTGAAGACATGGCCGTCTTGCCCATGCATTACATAGACAAGGACCCCATCCTCCGGAAGAAGGCCAGGAAGGTGAAAGACCTTCAGTCCCCGGAGATACAACGGCTGATCGACGACATGATCGAGTCGATGTACCACTACCGTGGCGTCGGCATCGCCGCCAACCAGGTCGGCTCGCTGCACCGCATCGCCATCATCCAGCGCCCGGACGACCCGGAGCCGTTGGTGCTCTTGAACCTGGAGCTCACCCGCAAGGAAGGCGAGCGCGAAGTCGTCGAGGGCTGCCTGAGCATGCCCGGCTGGCAAGGCCAAATCCTCCGCGCCGAGCGCGTGTGGGGCCAGGCGCTCGACCGGCATGGCAAGCGCATCCGCTTCAAGGGCGAAACCGACCTGCTCGCGCAGGCCCTGGAACACGAGTGCGACCACCTGGACGGCAAGCTCTACATCGACTACATCCGCGACAAGGCCGACTTGTACGAAGTCGAAGTGGGGCAAGAGGAAGACGGCGAGGGCGAGGTCGCGCCGGAGCCCGGGCCCCGCGCGGTCGAGGCGGCGAGCAAGCAGGAGACGTTGCGATGAGCATGACGCGCGCCGAATACACGGCCGTCGGCGAGGCCCACGGCTTCGAGTGCGAGACGTGCTGGGCCGTCTATCAGCCCGACATCGAGCCGGAGCCGTGCCGCGAGCGGGGCCACGACCTCATCCGCGTCGACGCATCCTGCATGGTCTCGCCGCACCAAGCGTCGCCCGATTAGCCGCGCCTCCATCATGGCCGCCGTCATCTCCCCGGCGCTCCGATCGCTGCTCGCGCACATCCGCTCGTTGAGCGCCGCGATGGGCGCCCCCGCATACATCGTCGGCGGCAGCGTCCGCGACGCGCTGCTGGGCATGCGCGTCGCCGATCTCGACATCGCCCTCGACGGCGACGCGTTCGCCTTCGCCGACGCCCTGGCCGCCTCCGCCGGCGGTGTCGCGGTCACGCGCGACGCCCTTCGCCGCGCATCGCGCATCGTCGTGCCGCTGGACGGCAAGGGCGCGCCGCACGCCCAAGTCGACGTGACGGAGCTCAAGGCCCCCACCGTCGAGCGGGACTTGGCCCTGCGCGACTTCACCGTCAACGCCATGGCCGTGCCGGTCGACGCGTTTGGCGAGCGCGGCTGGCGCTCCGCCATCATCGACCCCCTCTCCGGCGCGCGCGACCTGGCCGACGGCGCCCTGCGGCTGGCATCGCCGTCCGCCCTATCCGACGACCCCAGCCGCCTCCTGCGCGCGGTGCGGATCGCCTTCGCCCGCGGCCTGCGTATCGACGGCGCGACCGTCGATGCCCTGCGCCGCGATGCCCACCTGCTGCCGCGCGTCGCGCCGGAACGCTTGCAAGAAGAGATGCTGAAGCTGCTGGACGTGCCGGAGCCGGGCGATGCGCTGCTGGCGCTCGACGACGCGCGCCTGCTGACCACGCTGGTCCCCGAGTTGGAGGCGGGGCGCGATTGCACGCAGCCCAAGGAGCACTACTGGAACGTGCTGCCGCACGGCATCCACACCGTCGGCTTCGCCGAGCGAGTGCTGCGACGCGATGGGCTGCCCGCCGGCATGGCGGAGATCGTTCCGTGGAGCCGCGAGATCGAGACCCGCTTCCACGGCGCCGCTTTCGCGCACGGCCACCCGCGCGCCACGTTCCTCAAGCTGGCCGCGCTGCTGCACGACGCGGCGAAGCCCGCCACGAAGGCGCCCGATGCCACAGGGCGCGTGCGGTTCCTCGGCCATCCGGAACGGGGGGCCGAGATGGCCCGCGACATCTTGCGGCGGCTGCGCTTCAGCAACCTGGCGGTCGAGCACGTCCGGCTCATGGTCGCCGAGCACCTGCGTCCGAGCCAGCTCGCGCCCCATGGGCGGCTGCCGTCGCGGCGGGCGACATGGAAGTATTACCGCGACCTGGAAGGGGCGGCGGTCGACACGGTGTATCTGAGCCTGGCCGACTATTTGGCCGCACGCGGCCCGCTGGTGGAGTTTCCGCGGTGGCGGGAGCGTGTTAGAATCGCCACTTGTGTGCTCGAAGGCCACGAGGCCCGCGGCGCCGTCGCGAAGGCGCGCCGCGTGGTGGATGGTCACGACCTGATGCGGGCGCTCGGGCTCCCGCCCGGACCGGCACTCGGACGCCTGCTCGACGCGGTGCACGAAGCCGTGGGCGCCGGCGATATATCGACCAAACGACAGGCGCTCGCCTTGGCGAAACGCCTCATGAAATCCAACGCCACCGCACCGGTGCCCTGAAAGGTGCTTCATCGTGCTCCGACGCCTCAACTGGAAGTCCCTGCTGTTCATCGTCGTCGTCGTCGGTCTCTCGGTCGCCGCGCTCGCCGTGCAGCGCATCCACATCGGTAGCTTCGATCGCGGCAGCGACCGCATCCTCGGCCTCCAGCTCGGCCTCGACCTGGCCGGCGGCTCCCACCTCGTCTACCAGGCGGGCAGCGAGGAGGTGGCCCCCACCGAGGACAACATGGACGGCCTCGTCCAGACCATCTCCCGCCGCATCAACAGCCTTGGCGTCAGCGAGCCCACGATTCAGCGTCTGGGCAACGACCGCCTCATCATCCAGCTGCCCGGCGTCACCGACATCGAGCGCGCCAAGCGCGTCATCGGCGAAACCGCCAGCCTCGAAATCGTCGAGCGCGTCTGTTTCGACCGCGCCTGCACGCAACTCAAGGACAAGCCGACCGGCCTCACCGGCGGCAGCCTGGAGAGCGCCGCCGCCACCACCGACCAGGTGACGGAGCGCTGGATCATCTCGTTCCAAATGACGGGCGATGCCACGCGCGATTTCGCTCAGCTCACCCAGCGCATCTTCAACACGCTCAACACCGATTCGCCCGACCAGCTCGCGTTCAAGCTCGACGACGAGGTCTTGGTGTCCGCCGTGGTCAGCTCGCCCATCCTCACAGGCAGCGGCATCATCCAGGGCGGCTTCACCGCGACGGAAGCGCGCGACATCGCCATACAGATCGAGTCCGGCCGCCTGCCGGTGCCCATCAGCGGGCTGTCGACGCAAGTGGTCGCGCCCTCGCTGGGCGAGCAGTCGCTCCGCGAAAGCCTCATCGCGGGCATCATCGGCTTCGCGCTCGTCGTCTTCTTCATGGCCGCCTATTACCGCATGTCGGGCGTCGTCGCCGGCCTCGCGCTCCTGTGCTACATCGCCATCGTGCTGGCGGTCTTCAAGCTGCTGCCGGTCACGCTCAGCCTCGCGGGCGTCGCGGGCTTCATCCTCTCGCTCGGCATGGCGCTCGACGCCAACGTCCTCATCTTCGAGCGCGTCAAGGAAGAGCTCCGCATCGGGCGGTCGTTGGCGCTCGCCATACAAATCGGGTTCAACCGCGCCTGGTCGTCCATCCGCGACTCGAACGTGTCCACGCTCATCACCGCCGCCATCCTCTTCTTCTTCGGCCAGCAGTCGGCCAACACGGCCGTCACCGGGTTCGCGGTCACGCTGTCGCTCGGCGTGCTCATCAGCATGTTCTCGGCCATCACCATCAGCCGCAACTTCATGGTGCTCATGGCGGTCACGCCGCTGGGGCGCATGCCCAAATTGTTCACCCCCGAGTCAGTTCACGGCAGAGCGCCCGAGACACCGCGCACGCCTGCCGCGGAGCGAGGCGCCTAATGATCACGTTGCTGCGTAACCGCCGCTGGTTCTACATCGCATCCTTCGCCGTGGTGCTTCTCGCCCTGGTGTCCATCATCACGCCGCCCGCCTTCCGCGTCGGCATCGACTTCGCCGGCGGCACCGCCATCACCGTCGAGTTCGAGCAAGACGTGACCGCCGAGCAAGTGCGCGGGGCCGTCCGCGCCGCCGGCCAGCTCGATTTCGTGGTGCAGCGCATCGACGCGCGCGAATACTTCATCCGCACCGCCGAGCTGCGGCCGCCCACGCTGAACCCCGACGGCACCGTCGCCAACCCTGGCGACCGCCAGCAGCTGGAGGAGGCGTTCGACGCCATCGCCCCCTCCACCATCACCGGCTTCGATTCCGTGTCGGGCATCATCGGCGGCGAAAACGTCCGCAATGCCATCATCGCCGTCATCGTCGCCGCCTTCGCCATCCTCTTCTACGTCGCGTGGGCCTTCCGCGGCATGCCCAAGCCCTTCCGCTGGGGCGCGACGGCCATCGTCGCGCTGCTCCACGACGTCATCATCGTGCTGGGCGTCTTCTCGCTCGGCGGCAAAGTCTGGAACCTCGAAGTCAACGCCATGTTCATCAGCGGCGTCCTCACCGTTGTCGGCTATTCGGTCAACGACACCATCGTCGTGTTCGACCGCCTGCGCGAGAACGTGGCGAAGTTCCCCAACGCCACCATGGCCGAGGCCGTCGCCACCAGCATCCGCGAGACGCTGGGGCGCTCGCTCATCACCGGCATGACGACGCTCATCGTCGTCGTCGCGCTGCTGCTGTTCGGCGGCGAGAGCATCCGCCCGCTCATCATCGCGCTCGCGGCCGGCATCACCGTCGGCACCTACAGCTCCATCTTCATCGCGAGCTCGCTGCTCGTGTCGTGGGAGGAGGGCGAGGTGGGACGCCTGTTCCGGTTCGGGCGCAAGCAGCCGGCGGGCGTCCAGCAGGCCGCGCGCTAGCCCAACGGCTACCCGCGGCGGTGCCGCCACGCTAAAGTAGTCTTTCGACCGAACGTCCCTCGGGAGATCGGCGATGCGTATCGGCGCGCACGTTTCGGCATCCGGCAGGCTGGACAAGGCCATCGACCGCGCGCTGGAGATCGGCGCCGAGGCGGTGCAGATCTTCCCATCACCCCCGCAGGGCTGGGCCTTCAAGCCCATCGACGAGAAGGTCGCCGCCGACTTCAAGACGAAGGCCCGCGAGCACGGCATCGGCCCCAACGCCTTCCACGGCGTATACCTCATCAGCCTCGGCAGCCCCGATGTCGAGCTGGCCCGCAAGGGCACCCAATCGCTCGTCAGCTACATGAACGCCGCCCACGACCTCGGCGTCATGGGCACCATCTTCCACCTCGGCAGCCACCGAGGCCGGGGCTTCGAGGCGTGCTTCCGCCAGGTGTGCGAGTCGCTCAACCGCGTGCTCGACAACTCGCCGGACGACACGCTGCTCATCATCGAGAACAGCGCCGGCATGGGCGACCACGTCGGCTCCAAGTTCCAGCAGATCGGCGCGCTGCTGCGCGAGGTCGCCAGCCCCCGCCTCAAGGTCTGCCTCGACACGCAGCACGCCTTTGCCGCCGGCTACGACCTCACGACGCCCGCGGGCGTGGCCGCGACCATGGCGGAGTTCGAGCGCGAAATCGGCGCGCGCCACCTCGTCGCCGTCCACTGCAACGACAGCAAGCCGGCGCTCGGCGCCGGGGTCGACCGCCACGAGAACCTCGGCGAGGGCCGCATGGGCATCGCGGCGTTCGAGGCCATCCTGGCGCACCCCGCCTTCCGCGACGTGCCCTTCTACCTGGAAGTGCCGGGCTTCGAGGGCACCGGCCCCGACGCGCGCAACATCGACATATTGAAAAGCATCCGCCAGAAGCTCTCCGTGCCGGTGTAACCATGAAGCGCGAGCAGTTCGAGCAGCTGGTCGTCCGGGCGCTGGAGTCGCTGCCGCCGCGAATCCAGGCATGGATGGACAACGTCGACGTGCTGGTCGAGGACTGGCCCTCCGACGACGACCTGGACGAGGGAGACGTGGAGGAGGGGGACACCCTGTTCGGCCTTTACAAGGGCATACCGCTGACAGAGCGCGGCGACGGCTACAACATGGTGCTGCCCGACACCATCACCATTTACCAGGGGCCGCTGGAGGAGGCCTTTCCGACGGCCGGGGAGATCGTCGAGCAAGTCCGCATCACGGTCGCCCACGAAATCGCCCACCACTTCGGCATCAGTGACGAGCAGCTGGAGGAATGGGGGCTGGGCTAGCCGTCGCCGGTGCCGGCGGCCGCGCCATGAACATCGCCACGCCGGCGACGAGCCACGCGGCCAGCAGCAGCCACAGCCCCGCCGTGTAGGCGCCGGTCGAGTCGGCGATGCGCGACAGCACGTAGGGCCCCATGGACGACGCCAGCGCTGTTATCGGATACATGAAGCCGTTGATGGCGCCGAGGTGGGCCCGCCCCAGGTACGTCGGCCACAGCAAGGGGCCCATGACGATCATGCCGCCCACGGCGTAGCCCGTGGCCGCCGCCAGCACCATCAGCGCCGGCTTGTTGCCGCCCGCCAATATCAGCAGCAGCATCACGCTCGCCGCGTATACGGTGAGCGCGACGACCGACGTTCGCACGTGCGTCCGCTCCGCCAGGATGCCCCAGCCGAACCGCGCGATGACCGACATGAGCCCGTAGAGCGTCAGCGCCAGCGCGGCGCCCTCCGCCGTGAAGCCGCGGCTCGCGAACATCGGCACGATGTTCGCCGGCAGCCCGACGGTGTTCAGGCTCGTCATGAACAGCACGACCACCAAGAGCCAAGTCACCGGCATGCGGAACGCCTGGCCCGCGGTGAAGCTGCGGTCCTCCGTGCGGCGGGCCTCCCGCGCCACCGCCTCCGTCGCGCCGTCCGTGTGAAGGCCCACGTCCTCCGGCTGGCGCACCATGAGCAGCGACAGCGGCACGATGATGGCGAACGTGGCGCCGGCCAGCACCACCCAAGTCGACCGCCACCCCAGGCTCTGAATCAGGCCCGTGACCACCAGCGGCATCACCAGCGCCGCCGCGCCGGTGCCCATGGTCGACAGTGCCATCGCGCGTGGGCGCCGCCGCACGAACCACTTGGGCACGATGGCCGACGACACGCCCCAGGCCTCGGCCATGCCCGCGATGCCGCCGCCCACGCCGAACAGCGCCACGAACTCGCCCGGATGGTTCACGCGCGAGACGCCGACAAGCACGCCCGTTTCCAGCACGCCGCTCAACGCCATCAGCACGATCGCGCCGCGCGGACGGTCGAGGAACCGCGAGATGAACGGCACGCCGATCGCCGTGATGATGGACCGCAACGCCAGCGCGCCGAACAGGTCGGACCGCCGCCAGCCGTCGAGCTCCGAGGTCATCGGTCCGACGAACACGCTCAGCGACCACAGCATGACGCCGGTGGAGATGAAATTGGTGGCGAAGGCCGCCGCGACCACGACCCAGCCGTAGTAGAACGGCAGGCGCGCTTGCCACGAGGACCCGGCGCGGGAACCTCCGTCGGCGGCCACGGGGCGCTCCTTCTCGCGGGCGGCCGGGCTAGCGCACCACGCGCACCCGCCTCGCGGCGCTCAGGCGTTCCTCGGCCAGCAGGTCGGCCGCGTGCGCCGTGGTGATGCCGCGCTGCTTCGACATGGCGATCACGCGCTCCATCGTGTCGTGTATCCGCGCCGCCGTGGCCATCGCCGCCTCCGCGTTATACGGCCTGCCGAGCTCGTAATACACGTTGATCACGCCCCCGGCGTTCACGATGTAGTCCGGCGCGTAGAGGATGTTGCGCTGCTGCAACCGCTCGGCGTCCACCGCCTCGGCAAGCTGGTTGTTCGCCCCGCCGCAGACGATGGGGCACTTCAGCCGGGGAATCGTCCGCTCGTTCAACACGCCGCCAAGGGCGCATGGCGCGAAAACGTCGCACTCCACGTCGAAGATGTCGTCGGGCGACTCCACCACCTCGACGCCCGCCATCGCCCGCGCGCGCCGGCGCGCCTCCTCGCTAATGTCGGTCACCACCAGCTTCGCGCCCGCCTTCAGCAGATGCTCCGACAGCGAGTTGGCGACGTTGCCGAAGCCCTGCATCGCCACCCGCTTGCCCGCCAGCGAGTCGCTGCCCCACACGGCCCGCGCGCATGCGCGCATCGCTTGGTGCAGCCCGAACCCCGTCACCACGGCGGGGTTGCCGCTGCCGCCCAGCTCCCGCGGCAGGCCCACCAGGTGCCTCGTCTCGTACGACATCCACTCCACGTCCCGCGCCGTCGCGCCCACGTCCTCCGTGGCGATGTAGCGCCCGCCGAGCGTGTTCACGAAGCGGCCGTAGGAGCGGAACAGCGCCTCGGTCTTGTCCTTGCGGGGGTCGGCGATGATGAGCCCCTTGCCGCCGCCCAGCGGCAGCCCCGCCGCCGCCGACTTGTAGGTCATCGCCTTCGCCAGCCGCAGCACGTCGAGGATCGCGTCCTCCTCCGTCTTGTGCGGCCAGATGCGCGTGCCGCCCAGCGCCGGCCCCAGCGTCGTGTCGTGTATGGCGATGAACGCCTTCAGGCCGACCGCGGGGTCGGTCCACACGGCGAACTGCTCATGACCGTTGGCGGACATGTATTCGGCGATGTGCATGACAAGGGACTCCTCGGACGTATCTGGGGCATGTCGTCGGATGCTATCAGCGGCCTCATCATGCGGCAACGCTGGAACGCTACATGCCGTCGCCCTCCGCCTCCTCCGCCGCGGCCAGCGGCCTGCGTATCGCGCCCAGCGAGGCCAAGCCCTCGCCCGGCAGCACGAACGCCGCGATGGCGACCTGCGGCACGAACGTCAGCGCCCGCATCGCCAGCGCGTAGCCGATGCCCGCCTCCTTGTCCACCCCCCACAGGCCCAGCAGCGCGACGGTGGCCCACTCGAACGTGCCGACCGCCCCCGGCAGGCCCGGCGTCGTCGTCGAGAACATGATGGTGCCGATGGCGACGACCGTCGCCGCGGGGAGCGATATGTCCAGCCCCATGCCGCGCGCCAGCAGCCAGGCGGCGGGCCTCAGCAGCAGCCAATAGGCGACCGTGAGCGCCGCCGACGAGGCGAGCAGCCGTGGCTGCCGCCACATCCGCCGCATCGTCGCGCTGTAGGCCACCAGGCCGGGCACGCGGCGCAGGGGCGTGACGCGCCGCACCAGGAACGGCAGGTTGACGTGGGCCAGCAGCAGCGCCATGAGGATGACGACGGTGAAGCCGATGGGCCGGGCGACCTCCAGTATGCGCGGCATGACCAGCAGCGCCAGCGCGCCGAATGCCAGCGTGAACGTGAGGTCTTGCATGCGCGACATGAGCAGCGTGGCGACGACCCGCCCGACCGGCAAGCGGTCGCGCAGCGTCAGCATCGCCAGGATGGCCGGCTCGTCCAGCAGCCGGATCGGCGAGATGTTGTTGAGCCCCAGCGCCGCGTTCTCGACGAGGAACAGCCGGCCAGTGGACACGCCCCCTCCCGGCCACAGGGCGCGCCAGCGCGCGGCGCGCAACACCATGGAGGCCAGCACCACGGCCGCGGCGCCGCCGAGCAGCGGCGGCGAGATGTCGGCGAGCGCCGCCGCCACCTCGGTCCACCGCGTGTTGCGCCACACCAGCCACAGGAACAGCCCACCGAGCGCGATGCCCGCGAGAATGAGCGCCGAGACGGCGTAGCGGGCGAGCAGCGGCCAGCACTTGGACACGGGCACCCCTGCTCCTCGGCCTACCCGAACAGGTCCCGCTTGTCGCGCCGGCGCTGCTCCGGCGCGCCGTGGCCGGGCAGAGCCATCTCGCGGTAGAACGCCTCGTCATAGTCGCGCGTCCGCACCACCACCGGCATGGGCAGCGCGTGGCCGAAGAACAGCGCCTGCTGCTGCGACTCCAGCCGCGAGAGCACCCCCCGCAGCTCGCGCGCCCCGTGCGCGCCGGTCAGCACCGCGTCCACGTCGCGCTCGTTGTCGAGCTGGCAGGTGATGCGCGTGCCGATCTGACTCAACACCTCCTCGTCGATGCCCGACGGCCGCTGGTCGACCACCAGCAGCGTGACGCCGTATTTCCGCATCTCGCGGGCGATGGTGCCGAAGATGGTCTGCGAGGCGATGCCGGGGCTCAGGAAGCGGTGCGCCTCCTCGATCGTGATCACCAGCGGCGGCGGCCCCTGGCCGTTCGTGGCGAGCGCCCGCTCGGTGCGCTGGCGGTACTCGGCGTGGATGCGCCGCGTCAGCAGGTTCGCGACCAGCAGGTAGGCCGTGAGGTTGTCGCCGTGCCGCCCGAACTCCAGCACGACGTGGCGCCCGCTTTGCAGGTGCTCCAGCACGCGGCGCACGGTGCCCCGCCCCGACGCGGACTCCGAGCCGGCCCCGTTCGCGGAGGCGCCGTCGGCGCTGTCCACCAGGAAGTCCAGGCGTTCCAGCTGGCCGAGCCGGCGGCGCAAGGCATCGAGCGTGCTCGTGTTCTCGCGCAGCTGGTCGGCCACGGTGTTCAGCTCGTCGGCCCCCATGTCGAGGAAGCGCCTGATCCAGCCGTCGCCCAGGCGTTGCTCCAGCCGGTGGCAGGCCTGCACGCCAAGGTCGGTGATCCGCAGCGTCGACGCGAGGATGGCAATGTCGTCCGCCTCGATCTCGTCGAAGCCGATGCGCGCCACGAAATCGGTGGAAACGCCGCGTTGCCGCGAGCTCTGCTCGTCCAGCGTGAACACGGCGACCTGCGCCGGGAACAGCTGCTTGAGCCCCTTGGCGGCGTAGCCCCTTTCGCCGCGCGATTGCCAGCCGTATTCGCTGTGCATGTCGAAGACGAGGTTGGTCGCCACGCCGCGCTGCAGAATGCCCGCCAGCAGTATGCGCGTGAGGTAGCTCTTGCCGCTGCCGCTCTTGCCGAACACGCCGTTCGAGCGTTTCACGAGCTCCTTGAGGTCGAGGCAGACGCGCGTGTCCTCCATGTCCAGCGGGCTGCCGACGTGAATGTGGCCGGCGTCCTCGCTGCCGAACACCGCCTGCACGTCGTCGTTGGAGGCGCGGCGCGCCGGCGCAAAGTGCCCCGGCAGCGAGCGCGCGGGCTTCGGCGCCTCGCCGCCGATGTCGGTCATCAGCATCGGCGTCACCTTGGCGATGGCGTAGGCGCTGGTGCCCGACAGCACGCCGGCGATGGCCGGGTCGGCGTCGGCGGCGGCCGCGGCGAAGCGGCTGTCGGCGCTCTGCAGGCTCAGGTCGGTGATGATGCAGAAATAGCGGTGGCCCGCGCCCTGCACCGTCACGAACGTGCCCACCTTCGCCTCCTCCACCGCGCGCGGCGAGCGCAGGCGCACCTCCAGCCCCGTGCTCAACGAGCCGCCGACCACCACGCCCAGCGGCTGGCCGTCGTCACCGGCCGCCTCGTGTAGCCAATCGAGCTCCGTCATGGCGGCGCCTCGCGATAGGCGTAGTCCACGCGCTCGTCCGTCCAGCTGTAGTCGGCCATCAGACGCTCCGTCGTCTCATTCAGGCGGGCCGCGTTCTGCGACAGCTCCTCGCGGGCCGCCTCCAGCAGCGCCGGAAAGCGCTCCGGCTGGGGGCCCGGCGTGTTGCTCGCCAGCTCCGCGCACACGCGCTCCACGGAGTCGGCGTAGTTGCCCACGCGACGCTTGAAATCGCTCAGCCGCGCCCGCTCGATCTCGCTCGGCATCCGCACGTCGAACCCGAAGTTGGCATCCAGCAGGCGTTGCGCGGCGCGCACGCTGGATGCGATGTGCCGCAGCGCGTCGCGCACCGTCTCGACCGCGAGCGGCGTCGACAGCGCGCCATGCCGCGGCAGCGCCCGCAGCGCGGCGAGCGGGGCATGCACGCGCACGCGGTTGAACAGCCGCACGACACCTTCCAGGTCGGTGGTGCCGCCGCGCGCCGGCCGCGGCTCCGATTCGAAGCTGAAGGACTCCTCCGTGTCGAGCCTGCTGGTCGTCCAGGCGTGCACGTCCAGCGCCTCGTGCAGCGGCACGCTGACGACGAACGCGCGCGACGTCTGACGCGGCTCCAGGCGCCCCACGTCGAAACGGTGCTCCTTGGTGGGCGTCTTCAGGTGCAGCTCGACGTTCGTGAACACCACGCGCGGAATGCGCGGCCCGGCGTTGGAGTCGTTCGTCACGGTCAGCGACGCATTCAGCGCCGGCTGGCCCGGGCGCGACTCCGGCTCGGCGAATGCCAGCGAGGTCCGCAGCAGCGGCATGAACGCGGTCCAGAGCCCTTGCGCCGTGGCGTCGTGCATGTCGGCCTCCCTAGGCGGTCCCCAGCGGCAGTCGCCGCAAAATGGCCGCGAGCCGCGCCGTGTCGCCCGCCAGCGCCACGCCCACCACCCGCGCCACGCGCTGGAGGAAGGCCCTCGGCTCGTCGTGCGCGCGCGCCGCCTGCCGCAGCGTCGCCGCCGCCACATCGTCGGCCCAGGGCTCGCGGCTTTGCAGCAGCGTCCGCAGGAACTCCGGCGCCGCGAACACCGCCCGCACCTCGCCCGGCGAGCAAACGTGGACGAAGGTGTGGATGCGGGGCGGCAGCGCCGGCAGATAGGCGCGCACCGCGTCGCCCTCCGCGTGCGCCACCACCGTCAGGCTCACGTCCGTGCGGAGCAGCTGCTCCAGCTGGGGGTTCTCGCGGTAGATTTCGGCCTCGTCGGCGGCGCCGGCCCCGCGCGCGATGACCGGGCGCGTGGGGTCGAGCGGCTGCGTCGTGACGCCGCTGACGACGGCGTAGACGTTGCCCGCGCGCACCAGCGTGCCCAGCGGCGGCGCGCCGTAGAGGGCGTGGCATTGGGCGGTGAGCCGCTCGATGGACGCCTGCGTCACTTCGCCGATGCGCGAGGTGGTTGGTTGGGTGGTCACGGCGGGCATTGTCGCCGTGGCGGGCGCCCACGGGCAAGGGGCCCGCGTCGCGAGGCGCGCCGGTTTCGCGGAAGGAACGATGTCGCGGCAAGCGGGCGCGGCTACGGCTTCCGCATCGCGACGCCGATGAGGCCGGGGCCGGTGTAGACGCCGATGACCGGGCCCACCCGCGTCGTGATCACCGGGCGCTTGCTCAACGATGCCGCGTCCGTCGCCAGCGACCGCGCCTCGTCCGGCGACGTGGCGTGCACCACCGCGATCTCGTCGTAGGGGCTGCCCTCCTTCATCAGCTCGCGGATGCGCTCCAGCGCCCGCACGCGCGTCCGCACGCGCTCATGGGGGTGCACCTCGCCCTCGCGCACCGTCAGCACCGGCTTGATCGACAGCAGGCTGCCCAGCAGCGCCTGCGCCTTGCCGATGCGCCCTCCCTTTTGCAGGTACTCCAGTGTGTCGAGCACGAAGAACAGCCGCACCTTGAACGACGCCTCGCGCGCCACCCGCGCCACCTCCTCGCGGGTGCCGCCCGCCTCGGCGGCCCGCGCCGCCTCCAGCGCCACTAGCCCCACCCACAGCGACGCGCCTTGCGTGTCCACCACCTCGATCCGGTCGCTCTTGGCCTCCTGCGCCGCCTGCCGCGCCGAGTTCATCGTGCCGCTCAGCTTCTCCGAGATGTGGACCGACACGATCTCGTGGCCCTCGTTCAGCAGCCGGCCGTAAACGTCGCCGAACGCGGCGACCGACGGCTGCGAGGTCTTGGGCAGCACGCGCGAGCCGGGCAACCGTTGAAAGAAGGCGTCCGGCGTGATGTCGACGCCGTCGCGCAGCGTCTCCGCGCCGAAGTGGACGTTCAGCGGCACGACGGTGATGCCGTGCTCGGCCACAAGGTCGGTCGGCAGGTCGGAGGTGCTATCGGTCACCACGCGTACGGCCATGGCTGGCTCCTTGGTTGGTCATTCGACTGAAAACAGATAGCGGTAGTGCGGCTGCCCCGCCTCCACCACGTCCACCTGCGCGCCGGGCCAGCGCCGCCGCAGCGCCGCCGCCGCCGCCAGCGCCTCGGCCTCCGTCAAGCCCTCGCCGCGGTAGAGCGTGACGATGCCGCCATCCGTCGGCTCGGCCGCCGCCACCGTGCGCTCCAACGCCTCCAGCAGCGAGGCTCCGGCGCACACCAGCTCGTCGTCCAGCAGGCCGATGGGCTGGCCCGACGCGACGCGCACGCCGCCGACCGTCGTGTCGCGCACCGCGACCGTGACCTCGCCCGAGCGCACGCCGCGCATCGCCGACCGCATCGCGCCGGCGTTCGCGTCGGCGTCCAGGTCGGGGTTGAAGGCCAGCATCGCCGCGATGCCCTGGGGAATGTTCCTTGACGGAATCACCGTGCAGGGCACCTTCGCCATGCGCGCCGCCTGGTCGGCCGCCAGCGCTACGTTTGCGTTGTTGGGCAGCACGATGACCCGCCGCGCATTCGTCCGCTCCGCCGCGTCCAGCAGGTCCTTCGCGCTGGGGTTCATCGTTTGCCCGCCGCGCACCACTGCCGCGGCGCCCATGTCGCGGAAGAGGCGTTCCAGCCCCGCGCCCGAGGCCACGGCGACGACGGCGACGTCGGCCGCCTCCGCGCGCCGCCCATGCTTCGCGATGAAATCGCGGTGCATGGCGTCCATGTTCTCGATCTTCACCTGGTTCAGCTCGCCGGCGCGCACGGCCAGGCTCAACAGCGGGCCGGGGTCGGTCGCGTGGGCGTGGACGCGCACTAGGCGCTCGTCGCCGACCACCGCCGTCGACACGGCCAGCGCCGACACCTGCTCCCGCAGCGCGGCCACGTCCAGCCGCTCGCCGCTGATGATGAACTGCGTGCAGAAGCCGTATTCGTCGTCGGCGGTGTGCTCCAGGAATTCCTGCCGCACCACGGAGCCGAGCCCGCCGGGGGCGGCCTGCACCTGCAAGGCCGGCTCGTGGTCCTCCACGAACGCCAGCGCGCCCTCGAGGAACGCGACGACGCCTTGTCCGCCGGCGTCGACGACGCCCGCCTCGCGCAGGCGGGGCAGTTGCTCCGGCGTCCGGGCCAGCGCCTCGGTCGCAGCGTGGGTGGCCGCGCGTAGCACCTCCGGCACGCCGCCGGCGGCCTGCCCCGCGCCGTTGG
>Ga0194132_10002416_pt1 | contig 35086 bp, 21 predicted proteins | sample TA2KigOf80mmetaG_FD_148612 | JGI IMG/M metagenome (GOLD analysis project Ga0194132, IMG submission 148612) | Freshwater microbial communities from Lake Tanganyika, Tanzania - TA2015054 Kigoma Offshore 80m | ecosystem: Environmental > Aquatic > Freshwater > Lake | place: Tanzania: Lake... | reverse complement strand
TATCGTCAGGTCAAGACTTTCCGTCACGGTGGCGTCGGTCGTCGTTCCCAACGTGAAGGCGAATCTCTGCACGCCTTGTCTTGCTGAGAAGGTTGCTGTCGATGTGGACAGACAGCGGCAAATAGACTCTGAATCGTTCGCCCCTCTTGAAGGTCACCTCGCCGTCGGTTTCTATGCGGAAGATATTGACTCGGGTTTTCCCAATGCGAACGGCTTCGTCGTCGATGTGAGAAATCTCGGCGTGTACGTTCGCCAAGCGATCAAAGCGATCGAGCCAATCCCTTTCATTGACTTCTTTGGTGAACTCTACCAAGAGCTTTATCCTTCTACCTTCGTGTCGATCATGTGCCGTCGAGCGTGATATGACCTTCAGATCGACGCTTGGCAAATGCTTTTGTTGATAATAGTCCGCGAGCAGGTCAATAGCCCGCTCCTCCAGCCGCTTGTCGTCTGCTAACTTCCATTCCTCGGTCATGCGAGGTTCCCCCTTCCCGGCGTCCTGGAAATCGATCTCTTGGACTGCCGGGGCCGCGAAATAGGCGATCGGCACGACGGCTCCGACCAACACCAGCACCTCAGCAAGCAACATCCGAGACATGGTGACTCCTCCCCAGGGAAAGGGCGAGATATATTAGCATACACTAACAAATCGTACGCGCGCGTTCTGCGGAAAACAAGAGGGCGGCAGAAAAAGATGAGAAAAAGCTCGTCCGGTTTCAGCATCCCTCGACGATCATTTCCGTTTCCAAGGGCACGTCGGAAACGGATGAGCCAAGAGAACGGCACTTGCTTGTGCTGCGGGCTCGTGGGCTCAATCGACGTTCCAGTCCTTGGGAATGTCCCAGAACAAGATCGTCGAGTCGGCGCCGCCGGTCGCTAGCGTGCGGTTGTCTGGCGAAAACGCCAGCGAGAAGATGGAGTGGCCGTGGCTGCGGTGCTCCATGCATCGCCGGCCGGTCTTGGCGTCCCAGACGGCGAACCAGCCGTGGCCGCCGGTGGCGAGCATGGTTCCGTCGGGAGAAACGGTGAGCTCTTGGACGCCGGACCCGTGGGCGTTGAAGCGTCGCGTTTCCTTGCCGGTTTGCATGTCGAGGATGCAGACGGCATTGCCGTAGGTGCCGGCGAAGAGCCTTTTCTTGTCGGGGCTGAACGCCATGGCCGCGGGCGCGCTACTTTTGTCGATGCTGAGCTTGGCAACGGCTTTCCCGGATGTTGTGTCGAGCACGTCGATCAAAAACGGTCCGGTGTCGGCAGTGCTCCAACTACGCTTTGCAACGGCGAGGAGCGTGCCGTCGGCGGAGAGGACGACCGATTGGCCGCTGCCGAACGGATGAGCAATGCGCCGAATGATGCTGGCGTCGGCGATGTTCCACACGAACGCCGGGCCATCGCGTTCGGCCGAGGCGAGCGACTTGCCGTCGGGCAGGAAGGCGACGGCATAGATGACGCCGGTGTGGCCGACTAGCGTGTGCACGTCTTTGCCGGTGCGGATGTCGCGGATGACGATCTTGCGATCATCGGTGCGATGAGCGATCTGAGTTCCATCGGGCGAGAATGCGAGCTTCGTCGTATGGGTGACGGAGTAGCCGTCGTGCTGGCGGAGCTGCTTGCCGGTCTTCATGTTCCAATAACGAACGGTGCGATCGCCGCCTTCGGAGATGAGCGTTTGCCCATCGGGCGCAAAGGCAAGACCTTGAATTGTGTTGCGATGTCCGGTCAACGGCCGACGGTTTTCGCCGGTGGCGGTGTCGAAAAGGTGAATGGCGCCGTCGCACACGACAAGGGTTTTGTCGTCCGGAGTGAAGGCCATGCAATGGCTCCATGCGGGCAAATCGCGGATGCGCTTGCCCGCGGGGATTTTCCAGAGCGCTGCGCCGGGCATCCACTTGGCGCCGTTCCAGACGGCGCCGCCGACCGCCAGCGCTTTGCCGTCGCGGGAGAAGGCCAGGCAGCGAACGCTTTGCATGCCGATCGCGAAGTTGAACAGCTCGGTTCCCTTGACGAGATCGTAGCCGCGCACCGTGCGATCGGTGCAGGCGGCCGCCATCGTCTTGCCGTCGTCGGAGAAGGCGAAGCAAAAGGCGGGTTGCTTCAGGCCGAAGAACTCGCGGACCCATTCGCTGGACTTGGTGTCCCAGAGGTTGATCGATTTGTCCCATGACCCGGAGGCGATCGATTTGCCGTCGGCGCTGAAGGCGAGGAAGCGGATCTCCCAGAATTCGAGTTCCGGCGCCGGACCGCCAATCATGCTCGCAAGGTTGCCGACGACCTTCATGTCGTGCTTGCGTTCGATGCGTTTGAGGAGTTTCCCGGTGGCGATTCGTAGAGGCAGACGATGTTCTTGCCGCCGGTCGGTTCCTTGGATTCGCGTTCCCAGTCGATGCTCCAGGTGGCGAGTGTCTTGCCGTCGGGCGAGACGGCGATTTTTTGGGTCGCCTAGGGCGTTTCCATGCGTCGGACCTGCTTGCCGGTTTCGAGATCGATGAACACGGCGCCGTCGCCCGGGAGCCAGTGGCCGACGACGAGCGTTTTGCCGTCCGAGAGCAAGGCGATGTCGGTCGGTCCAGGACCGCGGAAGAGATGTTGTCCCCTGCCGTCGGCGAGGTTCCATTTCTGCACACCCGAGGGTCGGCCAGGGGAGACAGTGATCATGGCCTTGCCGTCGCCGGAGATCACCATGCGGGCGACGTAGTCTTCATGGCGATAGCGCAGGCTGCCGATGCGCGCGACGGCGCCTTGTGGCAGTGGATCGTCAGCGGGATCGCGCGGCGGACGAGGCGTCGGCTCGACCTTCTTCGAGGGCGCGCCCGGTTCTTGTGCGGTGACGGTGAACGCCCCGAAGCTCACGATCGACGTCAGAAGCACAACCGAACGAATCCACATGACGAGCTCCTTTCACCACAAGAAGCCCAAGGGTGAGACGCCCCGAACCCTTGGGATCGATCCCAGGGCTTCGGAGTACCTCAGCCCTGTGCTTTACGCGCTACCTGTCACATTCTTCAAGTCCGCGCGTGCGTCGGCATACGTCTCATTGAACGCCAGCACTTTCAGGTTCGGCACTTCGCCCCACGCCTTACACGCCTGCACGTAGATTTCCGGCCACCAATTGGCGTGCGATGTCAGGCCCTGGTCCTTCACCGCTTGCCAGTTGCTCAGGATGCGCGACCAGCATTGGTCGCCGTATTCGAGGGCGGTCTTCCAGTCGCCGATCGCGGGGATGTACCAGAGCCGCCCAAGTTGGGCATGCAGCACTTCGTCGGCCCAGTCGTAATCCTGAATCGTCGCGATCAGTGGGATGCCCGACTCGACGCCGACTTCCCATTCGTAGCGTTTGCCGGTCTTCGTCATTAGCCCCTGCTCGATGAAGTAAAGCACAGCATGGCGTTCGATGGGTGTGCACTCGGTGTTGAGGCGATGCGACCAGTTGACGGTGATGCGGGCCCTGGTCCAATCGACGCCGAGCGCGACGAAGCCGACCTCGCCCATCATGGCGTGCCGCGCCTCGTCCCAGAGCTGGCGCGACATGTCGCGATAGTAGTCCCAGGGCTTGCCCTTGGTCTCGGTGATGATGCTCGCCATCATCTCGGGAACGTCGATCTCGCGCAGCCGTTTGTAGAGCATCATCAGCGTCTTCGGCTTGGCGGGCAGGTCGGGGTTGTAGAGAAACGACTCGGCGTTGACGCCCTGGTTCCAGACGTCCTGGAAGCGTTCGTCGCGTTTCGGGACGCGGTCATAATCGTAGGGCGTCGCCGAATACCGCCGCGCCGGCTTCTCTTCGTTTAGCGTTCGCTCCGCGCCATCAATCGCACCGCTTATTTGCAATAGCCTTTCCAGCTCTGTCAACCACTCCCGAAATCCCGCATACGTCGCGTCACCGACGAGGCATTCGATCGCCTTGCGGCCAAAATCGACCATGTCGGCGAGCTCGAGCCGAGCGAAACGCAGGACGCGAATGGAGGGTGCATCGGTGAGCGGGTTGGTATCGCGCATATGGCGTTCGAGAGCCGCATCGAGCGCGGAAAGCGCGACTTCGTACAAGCCCAGCAATAGCGCCTCGGTCGTCGGCGCCGCCAGAATCTCGTCGAAAAAAATCGCGAGCGCCACGTGCGGAATCTCCTCCAACCCGAGCGGCGGCTCGCGCATCTCGCCGATGCGCTGCCGCAGGGCCGCCACGTGTTCGGCGCAGAGATAGGCGTGGTGCGAGAACGCCGTCTTGAGCTCGTAGATCGGCTCCGCGGTGATGCGTGCCGTGAAGATTTCGTGCAGCCGCAGGAATGCATAGTGATAGCGCTTGAGCCTGGCGACGCAGGCTTCGACGCTGAGGCCGGGCCTGGCGGCCTCTTCGATGGTGGCGAGACCGGCGAGCGTCGGCAGGCCGCGATAGGATCGATAGGTTTTGACGTCGGTCATGGAAGTCGTCCACGTGAGAAACTGCGATGAGTTTGCCGTCTATTATAGCCGCCGCGCGTGGCTTCGCGCTCACGCGGCGCTCGGCGAGCGCGAAGCCGCATGCGGCTTGGCCGAATGGAATCGATATGGATGAACAATTCAGCGAACCCTACGAACTCGTGTCGATTGCCGAGACGGAACCGATCGATCTGGTCCCGGCGTTTTCCATTCGCACCTTCCCGGCGTTCGATCGGCCGCTGCAAACGAGCGTGCGCGAAGTGCCGATGCTCGATCAGACGCCATGGGTGCGGACGCTGGGCAAACTGTCGATCGAGGTCGCGACGCAGGGATGGCGCTTCCCGTCTCCCGGCGATCCGGCGCCGGCTCCGGCCAGCCCCTCCATCTGTCCCGTTGCTAACGCTTCCGGCTCGTCGAAACCGAAGACGCGCGTCAAGCCGCCCAGCGACATGGTGATGTTCAAGGATCGGCTGTTGTATCTTTTGCAGCCTCCGCTGGAAAACTTGTTCGCCAACAAGCAGGTCGAGTTGCCGTTCCAGCCGTACCCGTATCAGGTCAAGGGAATCGCCTTTTTGATGCCGCGCCACGCGGCCTTGATCGCCGATGAGATGGGCCTGGGAAAGACGGCGCAGGTCATCATCGCGATGCGGCTTCTCTTCCAAAGCGGTGTGATCCATCGAGCGCTGGTCGTCTGCCCCAAGCCGCTCGTCGTCAATTGGACGCGCGAACTCAAGCTTTGGGCCAGCGACCTGCCGTTCGAGGTCATCGGCGGCGACGCGGCCACGCGCAAGGCCCAATGGTTTGCGTCGCGCTGTCCCGTGAAACTCGTCAATTACGAGCTACTGACGCGCGACGAGGATCTGGTTGCGGATAGCCAAGTGCACTTCGACATCGTCGTCCTCGATGAAGCTCAGCGCATCAAGAATCGCGACGGAAAAACAGCACGCGTCGTTCGCAGCATCTCGCGAGACCGAAGCTGGGCGATGACCGGAACGCCGATCGAAAATCGCGTCGACGATCTCATCAACATCTTCGCTTTCGTCGACCCCGACCGCATTCCGGCTGACACGCCCGCCAAGCTGCTGCCCGAACTGACGCGCGACGCCATTTTGCGGCGCGTCAAGGAAGAAGTGATGACCGATATGCCGGAGAAGGTCATTCAGGATGTGTACATCGACCTGTCCCCGTCGCAACGGGAGAGCTACGACCTGGCCGAAAAGGAAGGCGTCATTCATCTGAACGAACTCGGCGACACCATTACCGTCCAGCACGTTTTCGAGCTTGTCTTGCGGCTCAAGCAGATCTGCAACTTCGACCCGCGCACCGGCGAGAGCGCCAAGCTCGAGCAGTTGATGGCCGACATGGGCGAGGTAGCCGAGAACAATCGCAAGGCGCTGGTGTTCTCGCAATGGGTGGAGCCGCTCGAAACGCTCGCCCAGGCGCTGGAACCATTTGGACCGCTCCAATACCACGGTAAGATTCCACAGCGCGAGCGCCAGCCGATCCTCGATCGCTTCAAGATCGACAAGAACAAACACGTATTACTCATGAGCTACGGCACCGGAAGCGTCGGACTCAATCTGCAATTCACCAACTACGTCTTCCTCTTCGATCGCTGGTGGAACCCGGCGATCGAGGATCAGGCTATTAACCGGGCCCATCGCATTGGGCAAAAAGAGACTGTCTTCGTCAAGCGTTTCCTCTGCCAGAGCACGATTGAAGGCCGAATCGCCGAAGTGCTGGAAAAGAAGCGGCAGCTCTTTGAGGAGATGCTCGGCCAAAACGGCCCGCCGCCGTCCTTGGGTTTGAACGAGGATGAGGTCTTCGGTCTGTTTAACGTGAAGCCGAGACCAAGGCAGAAGCTTGCTGCGTAGTGGTTTACGTTTAGCGTTCGCGTGGGGCCGTGTGAACGCTAACAAGCTGTTTCACGCCCGGGCGTAGCGTGGACTTCAGTCCACGCCGCCACGGAAAAACGCGTGGACTGAAGTCCACGCTACGGTTTTGAAACAGCTTCTATACGTAAACTCGGCATGTCATTGTTTCTTGATAGTGGATTCTGTTGCCAGCACATCGTTGTCGCGCCAGCCGCGGGCGTCGGCGACGTCTTGCCAGAATCGGCGATACCAGAGCTGTATCGTCACGTGGCTCGGCTCATTCTTGAACACGAGCGTTTGCCGGTCCGGCCGATCCGGATAAAGTCGCGTGTCCACGGTCTCGAAGACGGGCATCCAAAACGCAAGTGGCGTCCGCTTCTTGTCGCCGATCAACTGCTTAGCGTACAAGACCCCGGGCATACCCTTCCATTTTCCCGCGCTGGCCGGCAGACGCGGACCTTCGACCAGGCCGATTGCAGCCCCCTTGGCATCGATCGCAAGGACAACGAGAATCAGATGCCGATCGACGAATCCCGTCGGCACGCGATGGCCGACGTTGTCGGCAACAACGTCCACGATCACCTGACGGCCTGTCAGCGACGGTTTGAGTTTGAGCGATTTCTTCAGCATGTCGGCATCGCCGCCAGGCGTGTGATGGCTCGCCAGCGAGCGGGGATCACGCGCGATGCCGCCCTTGCCGCGGGCGATGTTCGTCATCTTGCCCGTCGGCGTCATGTGGCAATCCTGGCATTGCTTGCCGGCTTTTTTCGCCGGGCTTTCGAGCCATTCGGAGTAAGTCGCATACGCGTGGACGCCGAAGACGACTCCTTCGTGGCACGACGCGCAATACCGGCTCTCCCTGTAGACCGGAGCATGCGCGAACGATTCGCCCGGGCGCACTGCATCATCGAGCGGGCCGAACGTGAGCAGTTCGCCCTTGGCCGGCCGCAATAGAAACATGCCATCGCGGCCAAAGCGCAGTCCCAGCTTGTCGGTCGGAACGTCGGCGACCTTGTGGCAATAGTCGCAATGCACGCCGCTCTTGGCAACTCCTTGGGCCTTGCGAATGTCGTAGTCGAGCTTCGGCGAGCTCATCGTTGGCGCATGACAGGTCGCGCAGACTGCCGAGCCGTCGGGATGCTCGGCTTTCGCGTTCCATGTTCTGTGCTTGCCGTTGTCGCCGTCGAAGAGAGAAAGGAACTTCGGATTCGTCGCCGATTTCGCGTGGGCACTGTGCTGCCATTCGCGATGGATCTCGGCATGGCAGTTAGCGCAGTTGTTGGGTTTTTTCGGATCGGTGTGTGGATCAATCCATTCATAGTCGGCGTTGTCGTTCTTGGGCAAGAGTTCCAGACGGAGCGTGATCGGTTTGTCACTTGCTTGGGTGGACGCGATGCGATAGCCCGCCTTGGTAGCGACGATGCGTTTGGCTGTTGAGCCGGGAGCGCTAGCGACCGGAGGCAGTCGGAATCGGCCCTGCTCATCGGCTACGACGCGTTCGCTCTGTCCCTGCCAGCCGACACGAGCGCCGGCGACTGGGCCTTTGGCATCGACGACGATGCCGTTGATGTTGGCCGTCGGCTGCCAGGCGCTGGCCGACGAAAAGGCAACGAAAAAAATACCGATGCGATGGGCGGTAGACATAGGCCGCCCCGATTGTTCGTTTAGCGCTCGCACGGCGCCGCGCGGGCGCTAAACGATGAACGGTGTCAATGGTTGAACAAGAACGCCGGGCTGTTCATGAGCGCCCACGCCAGGTCCTGAGCGCCGAGCACGCGCGGGCTCGCTGGGACCGGGTATTCGCCGAGCGATCGCTGCAGGCGAGCCAATTCCTGATCGATTGAGCGGACGTAGTTCACGACGCTCGCCTGTTGCGCCGGCGTTCGCATGTCCTTTGGAAGCTCCAAGATCTTGGCGACGTTCTCCGGAACCGTGCCTTGCAGCAGGACCGGCGGCTTCGACGTCGTCACGGAGATGCGGAACTTGCCGATCGTGTGCTGGTTGCCGAAGTTTTGCAGCATCGTCAGTTTGAAGGTCGTGCCTTCGGTGGCGCCGACTTTCGGTTGAAACTCGAAAACCGCTACTTGGGATTTGCCGAACTGCGGCGCGACTGCCCAACCGGTGGCCGGATTATTGTCGACCGCATTGGCGATTGGGAAGCCATCTTGAGAAAACGTTGCTTGCGGGCGAATCAGCTTCACCGGCTTGGCTTTGTCTTTCGAGCCGAGCTTGACGAAATCAAGGCGAAGCTCCTGAAGAACGAAATTGCCGTTCTGTGCTCGGCCTGGACCCTGCGCGCCCAAACTCGGATCGGGCAGTACTTCAAGGCGAAGACCGGTGATGTCGGGGATTTTGGTATCGAACGTCAACGTGTAAGTTTCTTGTCCGGCATTGGTGCCGCCGACGAGAATGGAGAAGTCCTTGTTCTTGGTGAACGTTGCGCCACCGACCGATTTCATCGAAGCTGGCTCGAGCGGCGTCCAAACGGGGGTGCGGGTGGCCGACTCCTCGAAGCGGGCGACGACCGCCGGCAACTGGGCTTCATACGCGGCCAGAGCGTCGGCACGTTTCTTGCGTTCGGCTGACAGCTTGGCGAACAGTTCCTCGTTGCCGCTCAGTGCCTTTACGTCTCGCTCAATTTCCTTTGCGGTCGGGCGGCGGTTGAGGATCGCCAGGTAGAGCTCTTCGACGACCTTGGCGTCATTGGTTTCGGCGCCGACGATCTTCGCGATCCGATTGTTCGGATCGTTGATTGCATCGTTGAGGACCGGGCCAGTGAGCAAGCTCAGAACGGGGCCGAGCTGCATGCCGCTTTGGCGCTCGCATTCGCAAGCGCTCTCGCGCGGCGGTCGGCCCAGAAGCTCCAAGAAGCCGCCGGGAACTTTGACGTTGGAATCGACCGTCTGCACCGCTCGCGCGCCGCGCGGCAAGCCTGGAATGTTTGACAGCGATCCGGTCACGCGATGGATCGAATCGAAGAGCACCTCGGCCGACAGCCGGCGCGCGATGGCGTGTGAATAGTTGACGTCGTCGTCTTTGTTCCACTTGTTGGTCGCGATCGAATGCTGATACGTGCGCGATTTGCAGATCGTTTTCACCAGCTCTTGGACGTTGAAGTTGCTGCGGATGAATTCGTCGGTCAGCTTGTCGAGCAATTGCGGATTGGTCGGCGGATTGCCGGCGCGGATGTCGTCCACGGGCTCGATGATGCCGACGCCCAGAAGGTAACTCCAAACTCGATTAACGTAGCTCTTGGCGAAGTACGGGTTGTCCTTGGACGTGATCCACTTGGCGAGCTGTTCTCGGCGTGCGCCGACGGCGTCCGGCGTTCCCGCATGGTGAAACGGGAACCTGGCCATGGCATTGGCGCCGCTGCGCTCGTTCTTGATCTCGCCTGCATTGCCGTCGCTGACGATTTCGACCAACGGCAGCGGGCCGCGCACCGCCGTGCCTTCGGTCTTGCGCCCCTTGAACTTTGGGTCCTCGCGACGAGCCACCTGCGTGAAATAGGCCGCCAACTCGTAGTACTGGTTCTGCGTCCAGCGTTCGAACGGGTGATCGTGGCACTTGTTGCAGTTGAAGCGGACGGCCAGGAACAAGTGGGTAGTGTTCTCCATCGCGAGATCGGGATCGCGAAGAATCTTGAAGTACGACGCGGCCGGGTTGTCGTAGTTCGAGCCCGACGTCGTCAACAGCTCATAGCAGAATTTGTCGTACGGTTTGTTCGATTGCAGCGATTCGCGGATGTACTTGCGAAACGCCTGGGCCCCTTCATCGCCCAAGAACTTGCGATTCACTTGAAGCAGGTCGGCCCACTTGTTCGCCCAGTGATCGATATAGTGGGCGTTGCCTACGAGTTGATCGACGAGCTTCTCGCGTTTTTGCCTGCTCGGCGTCGGATCGTCGAGAAACTTCTTGACGACGTCCGGCTCCGGAGGGAGACCGGTCAAGTCGAGATGGAGCCGGCGAACAAAGTCGGCGTCGGTGCATACGTCGGACGGCTGGATCTTGACGGACTTCAGCTTGTTGTAGACGAGTTCGTCGATGTAGTTGTAAGTCGGCGTGTCCTGCCACGCGAAGCCGGTGCGATCGCCCATGATGATGAGGCCGGCGGCCGCATAGCTGCCTTCGTAGCGAGCGAGCACGGCGGTTTCGCCGCGGCGCACGGCCGTCAGCACGCCTTGCTTGGTGATGGTAGCGACTTCGGTGTTGCTTGCTTCGAGGAACGCCTCGGCACTGACGTCGCGCTTCGTGCCGTCGGCATACGTCGCCCAGACGGTGAGCTGCTGCTTCATGCCGGGGAGCGGAACAACGGCGCTGGCGGGCGTGACGTCGATCTTGGTCACCTTCGGCGTGTTGAGATCGAGCTTGACGCCTTGGCCGATCCAGGCGCGGATGATTTCGTAATACGGCTCGCCTGGCTGCGTGAGAACGCCGCCGACGTGCGGGACGACGCCGGTCGCCTTGAGCAACATCAGGCTGCGCTCCGGTGCGGCGCGGTTAAAGCGGCGGCTGCCGACATCGTCGATCAGAGCGCGATGATCAAAGACCGGATCGTAGCCTCGCAGGCTGAGCTGAAAGCCGTTGCGTCCCTGGGCCGAGCCGTGACATGTGCCGGCGTTGCAGCCCATGCGGGAAAGAGCGGGCATGACATCGCGGGTGAAGTTGACTTCGTGATACTGCTTCTGCCCACTGACGAGAACGGGGACGGCCACCGATTTGCCGGCGTAGGCGAGCTTGATCTCGCCTTGTCCGTCGGCGACCGGGCGGACCTGGCCGGTAGCGGAGACCTTGGCATGCGCCGGCGCGGTGAATTGGGCCAGCCGGGTCAGATCGACGCGCTCGCCGTCCTTGAGAATGCCGGTGACCAGGAGTTGCCGATACTCGAACGGCGTCTTCAACTCGATCGACGTCGGCGTGACTTCGAGCTTGACGACGTCTGCGCCGGGCGGGAGTTTTTCCAGGGCGAAGGCAGGTGACGCCATCAAAAGGCCAGCAAGGATAAGTAATGATCGCTTCATATTCGTTGTCCTTTTATTGTCGCAGCAAGCCCAGCGGTGAGGTACTCCGAACCCCTGGCATTCGGAGTACCTCATCCCAGGGCTTCCCGATGTTGCAACCCCTGGCATTCGGAGTACCTCATCCCAGGGCTTCCTTATTTCTTCAACGGCACCGGGACGAAGTCGCGGACCGATGCGCCAGTGGCGGCGTCGTTCAGGTGGACGATGCCTTCGAAGCCGGCCGACGCGACAATGTTACGCTTGGGATGGTACGCCAGCGTGTACACTGGGCCGTTGATGTTCTTGAATGTCGACACTTGCTTGCCGGTGTTGGTCTCATAGGCGCGGACTTCGCCCTTGCCGTCGTAGCTGCAGCTGGCAACAACTAGATTGCCGTCGGGGCTGAACTTGACGGCGAAGATTCGCCCCGGCATCGGCGCGTAGTTGCGGATGTTGTTGTAGTCGTCGCCGATCTGTCTCGGCTTGGTGCGATACATCTGATAGAGCTTCGGCGTGCCGTCGGCGCCGCCGATGAGTAACTCGTCCTTGGTCGGATGGCGATCGACGGCTTGCAAGCCCCCCTTGAGCGCACCAGGCGTGATGCTAGTAATGTTGTCTTCCATGCGAGCCGTCGCCACTTCAGTCAGCTTCATCGAGCGGTCCCGGCTCACCGAGACGAGATAGTTGCTTTTGAGCGAGAAGACCGTGTCGAGCACCCAATCGCCATGCGCGCCCTGAAACAGGACCTGTCTCCCGGTCTCGGCGTCGATGGCACGGAGCGAGTTGTCGGCACAACCGAACGAGATCATGCGAGAATCGTGCGACCAGCTGGCGCCATAGACGGTGTCGAACGTAACCGGGACAGAGAGCTTGAGCTTGCGTTTTTCGAGGTTCCAGATTTGCACTTCGCCGAAGCGGCCGGGGTTGCCTCCGGTGGCGGCCAGCCATTTGCCGTCGGGCGAGAAGGCGATCGACTGGATGCGCTCGGAGACGCCGATGAGGCGAGCGACGAGCCCGGTACCGTCGGCTTTGTGCAGCAGAATCTCGTGGTAACCGGAGACCGCCAGCAATTCGCCGTCCCGGCTAAAGGCGACGCTGTTGATCACCGGGGCCTGCACGTAGACCGGCGGGTGATCGGCGTCGACGGTGGGAAGCTTCGCGGAGGCGGGCGTGTCGTCCTTGGCGCCTTGCTCGATCCATTTGCGGACGATGGTGACTTCTCGTTCGGAGAGCGCATCCTTGCCGCGGGGCATGGCGGGTTTCTTGCCGTCTTGCGGAATGATCTGCTGATAGAGTTCGCTGGCTTTCAGATTGCCCGGCACAACGCCTGCGACAAGGTTCTCGGTTTTCTTGAACAGGTCGGCGTAGCTGGTCATCACGTAGCCGCCCTTGGCCATCGCCGGTTGATGACAGCCCTGGCAGTGTTGCTGAATGATCGAACGCACGTCCTTGTAGTAGCTGATCGTTTCGGGAATCTCATCCTTCTTCTTGTCGCTCGTCTGAGCGGCGGCGAAATTGGCAAGGCCCAGAACGATGCCTGTGCAAAGTATGCGTCGCAGCCACGACATTGTCACATCTCCGCGGAAGGCGTGGGATCAATCTTTTATTGTATTGGCAGGTTCGTCCAAGGAGCCGACCTGGCATCCAGCTACGGGTGGGATCACTCATTATCATCGCAAAGATCCGCGCGATGTTCAAGGCAATTCAGAGCCGGTAGCGCGGGTGGAGCCGCGAAAAAACGCAGAGGCACAAAAGAAGACTGAGTTTTCCTATTGTGCCTTCTGCGTTTTTTCGCGGCTAAACGTCAGGGGCCGACGGAGAACACGCGTGCGATGCGGTTCTCATTGCCCTGGCGGTCGCGGATCGTCACGGTGATCGTGCCGCGCTGCAAGGCGGTGATTGGCCGATCCAACACAAATTCCCAGACGCCTTGCGACTTCTGCCGAAATCGCGACGCAAAATCCTGGCCCGGCGCAATGTCGGCGAACGGCACGTCAGCGGTGACGCGGAATGTCTTCATGTCGAGACCGCTGTAAGTGTCCTGCATGCCGATCAGAATACGAGAGAGCTTCGCATTCTTGCCCGCCTCAGGATATGTGACCGACAACGTCGGCCGCTGATCATCGCCATGCCAGCCGTAACCCAACTCGGTTCCAAACTCCTCCAAGTCGATCGGGCACCCCAGATCGATCCAGCGAATGATCATGCGGCGGTCTTCATCGGTCAACGCCTTGACCTTTCCTGACTTCACCGCATCGGGCGGCGGCATGATGCGGCCTTTCTCGTCGTAATCGATGTCGAGCACGTTGTCGCGAATCCAGGAACGCAGCTTTTGCGCGTCGTTGTAATCGACCCCCTTGATCGGCTTGCCGCCGATGTGCAGCGACTTCGGATCGTTGCGAACGGCGAGGCTCGGGAAGGCGTCGTTGGTCTGCCCGTCCATGCGTTTGCCGAACAGCTTCCACACGAGCAGGCTGCGGCGCGATTGGAATCGCGTGACATATCGGCTCACTGCGTTCTGCGGCCAACCGATCTCGCGTTCCTTGTAGCGCTCGCCGCCCACCGCCAGCCGGAAGTAGGTCATCGGCACGCGAACGTCGGGGCCGGCGTCATGGCCGAACGCAAGGAATGACTTCGTGTGATCGTCGTCGAGGATCAGGCCGCCCGCAGGTTTGTCGACCTTGTGGCTATGGCAGGCAACGCAACTTCGTTCGAAGATCGGGCGGATGTCACGATAGTACTCGACATTGAGCAGGCCTTTGTTGTAGCGCAAGCCGGTCTCGTCCTTTTCGTCCCATTGCCGTTTCGACTGATCGTTCGTCTTGGTTGTGATCAACGGCGTCTCTTTGGTCAGGTCGAAGACTTTGTAATCCTGGCGGGCGGCCTGGGTCTTCTCGAACGGTGTCGGCTGCTGACTGTGGGCGTGGCAGCCGCCGCAGTTGTTGCGGATCTCGCCAGGGCGCAGTTGATGCCACGTCTGCGCCATGTTGAGCAACATGCCGTGCTTGTCGATTGTCTGAAACGTGAACGGCTGATCAGCGGGAATCTTGGCGAGGAAGCTCGTGTCGGGATTTCCATCGGGGTCGAGGGGCTGTCGTGCTTCGGCCTTTTGATCGCGCAACGAATGAAGATAGAAATGGCGCACAGGAATCTCTCCGAGGATGCGCATGCGTTCCATGGCGTGGTTGCCGTAGAGCGGAGCGCCGCCGTGGCCGTTGCCCTTGATGTCGGTCCTCGGCTCCTGCACGACGATGCGGATGGCGTGGATGTCGGCGTTGTCGTAGAGGCCTGCGTCGGCGCCTTGCAGACTCCAGTTCATGGTGAGCCGTTTCGGATCGCTTGGCACCGCGGTGACGCTGCCCTTGGGGACGTAGCCGCCCGGGGCGGTTTCGCGCTTGTACATGCTCGATGTGCCGACCAGGCCGTATGGCGTGCCTTCCGGTAAATGTGGCGAGAGCTTGCCGTCATTTTTGTGGATGAGCCGTTTCGGTTCGTCGATGCCATAGATGCGTTTGTACGGCACGAGCGGACGCGGCCATTGCTCGTTGTACTTCGGATCGTTTTTGATGAGCAGCATCTGGCCTGGCTCGTCGATCGGCTCGCCGTTTTTGATGAGATAGATGCCGCTGTCGATATACGGGAAGTAGTTGTACTGGTGGTTGGCGGGGCCCGGCGTCCAGACGGTGAGCAGATGATTGTCGGGAGCGCCGCAGGGATGCGTGACCTTGCCGAGGGCGTGCGGATAGCTTTCGCCGCCGTGCTGTTTCGACTTGACTTGCTCGCCGGGGATCGACGATGGCGCCGGGCCGTCTTCGCCGTAGGCGAACTTGGTCAGCACCTGAATGCCGGTCGTGGTGAACGGCATATGGAACATGTGGCCGCCGTAGCGTTGCCCTTTGTTGCGAGGGTCGCGCAGATCGCCGGGCCCGAAACCGGGGACGCCTTCCGGCGGACGCAACGGCATCTTGAGGAAGGTGCCGAAGCCTGAGTTGTTGAGGTTGTAATATTGCTCGACGATGATGCTCTTGTCGGAGAGCTGCGACTGGAAGTGAAACGCGGGCGGAGCGCCGCCGGTCCAGTAGGCGCTGACGATCGGCTCCCAGTTGGTGCCGTCGGGATGAATGCTCCAGATGCCCCACAGGATGCTGTTATGGGCCCCTTGCGATTCGAGCGTACTGAAGGTGACGCGACCGTCGGTGAGAATGACCGGATGCAACGCGCAGGCGATGTTGAGGAAACCGATGTGTTCAACATTGACGCCGTGCGAGCCTCCCGCGTCAGCGGGGGGAGAAGCAGGATCGTCCATGACGAAAAGTTGCATCGTGCTCTTCGGATACCCGCGCGGCGGGACGTAGGCGTTGCGGTTCGAGGTGAACACGACCTTGCCGCCGGGCGCCGGACACGGGCCGAGATTGTAGACGCCGTACTGAAGGTGTGTCTTTCCCTTCTCCGGCGTACGGAAATCCTTCGACCACGGGGCTGCCCCGAGGTTCGGCGTGAACGTCTGGTTGGTCAGGCGAACGATGCGTTTCGACTTGACGTGGATCTTGAAGATGTCGCTCCCCGAATGCTTGTCGTCGATGAACTTGGCGTAGTAGACCCACTCGGCGTCGAAGGAGACGTAGGGGTCCATGACGCTGCCGCCTTTGCCGGTGACGAGAAGTTCCTCACTGCCGTCGGGATGGAGGAGCATGAGATCGGCGCCGGGCTCCATGCGGGTGGGATCGGAGAACTCGGCCCATTTGCCGCGTTTTTCGTCGCCATGCCGCGGGGCGCGGACGTAGACGATGTCGTAGTCGTACTTGACCGATTTGTCGGTCGAGATGTGCGGCGGGTTGACGTTGAGTTTTCGTGGCGGGTCTTTCTTCGTCTGAGCGAATCCAGGATAGGCCAAAAGCAGCAATATCAAACCGACAAGAATAGTGATCCGGTTCATCGATTGTCTCCGATGCGGATTGGAAAATGGGCAGGCAGGGGGGACTTGTGGCATCGTACCGGAAGGAGTGGCCTATGTCCGCAGCGAAATTGCCAGGGCCTCCTATTATTCCCTGACAGATCAGAACTCGGAGGGTTAGCGAGGGAAGGGATCCAACCTTCGCTAAGCTTCAGGCTCTGAACTTGTTCAACCCTTACTTCTGACGCCCAGCGAGCCATAGGAACCTCCGCTGCCTTCCTTTCTTCCCGCAGTCACTTGAGACCCATTGATTCTACCGTTGAGAATTGCTATCCACGTGGCCGATTACGACTTGGACGCCGACTTACGAAAAAGTACCGATTCGTGGTGCCGCGATGTCGAAGCACGTGTTCTGGACAGTGGCCATTGGCATGTTGCTGGCACACCTTGCGCTGGCGACTGCGATGCCGCCGATGCCGGATGAACTCTATTACTGGTGCTGGGCGAAAGAACTGCAGTTCAGCTACTACGATCACCCGCCGGCGACAGCCTATTTGATTTGGGCATCGACCGCGATTTTCGGCGATACGTTGCTGGCGGTCCGCCTGCCGGCGTGCCTGTGCATGTTCGGGGTCGTGCTGATGATGGGGCAAATCGCGCGTCCTCATTGGCCGCTCGTGCTGCTCCCGTTGACGCCACTGTGTTTGTTCGGCGGCATCCTCATGACGCCCGACGCGCCGCTGGTGTGCGCCTGGATGGCGTACCTGATGTGGTTGACGGAGTTGCATCATCGCCTCGACGCCGACGAAGCCGGCGCCGATTGGCAACTGTGGACGCTCGGCGGCATTGCGCTCGGCCTGGGCATCCTTTCCAAATATACGATGGGACTCGCCGGCCTCACTGCCGCAGCCAGCCTCGTGACGGCTCGCCCCTGGCGCCAATGGCTCGGCGGTTTTCTCCTTCATGGCGTCGTCGCTTTCGTCGTCAGCTTGCCGATTCTGCTTTACAACATCCAAACCGACTTCGCACCGCTGCGCTACCAGTGGGAACACACGATGGAAGTCGCGGAGCCGAGCATCCGTTTTCTGCCCGAATACGTGGGCGGACAGGTTCTTTTGGTCGGTTGGCTCCCATTCACATTGACGCTTTGGCTTTTGTGGAACTGGCGGATGCTTAGTGCCGACCCGCGCTTGCGCGCCTGCTTGTGGATGTTCGTCGCGCCGTCCTTGTTCTTCCTGTACAAAGCAGCGCGTGATCGCATCGAACTGAACTGGCCCGTGCCTTGTTATCTCGCGTTCGCTCCGCTCGCGGCGCACTGGTTTGAGCAAATGGCCAATCGCCCGGTTCTTCGCTGGCTTGGATTCAGCTCTTTCACGATTCCCATCGTGGCGACGGGCGTGATCGCCTGGCACCTCGTCAATCCGATTGGGTTTCTGCCGCCGGAGAAAGATCGCCTGCACGTTTGCTCGAGCTGGACGACAATGGCCCAGCAGATCGACGCGACCATGAAGGCAACCGATCCAGGCGCTCCGGTGTACACATCGACGTATCAGAACGTGTCGTACCTTCGGTTCGCCGGCGTTAACGCCCACCAGGCGCTGGGCTTGAGCCGGCCGAGCCACTTCACCCACAATCCACTGCCGATGCACGAGCAGGAGTACTTCTACTTCGTCGATCACCATCCGCGCGACTTCTCTGGGTTCAGTCCGCCGCGCCTGCTCGCACGATTTCCCCTTCTGACGCGCGGGCAGGAAGTCGCCACGTTCTCGCTTTTCCGCTACGATCGCCTCAGCTCCAGCCGAGCGCATTGACAAGCTCCACGCCGTCGCACCAGCAACGTAGGGTGCGTGAAACGCACCTTCCCGCTGGACGATGGCGGTGAAGGGTGCGTTTCACGCACCCTACGGCAACTTCGTGCTCGTGGTGGCCCTTCGTGGATGTTTTTTGCAGATGTGCCGCGCCGTGCTCCCCGTGGTTCTGTGATTTGGGAAACTCGTGTAAGATGACCGCATGGAAACTCTCTACCGCTTCACGGCGCCGGTCAGTCGTTGCGGGTATTTGCCGAGCGAGCGCTGGAGCCTCGAGTACGAGATGGTCGCCGATCTGTCGGCCCGTGAGTTCGAAGAGCGGCTTGAGCAAGGCTGGCGACGCTTCGGGGCGATGCTGTTTCACCCGGCCTGTCCGGCGTGCCGGGCGTGCCAATCGTTGCGCGTCGACGTCGCCCGGTTTCAACCCAATCGCAGCCAACTGCGAGCTGTCAAAGCGAATCGCGACGCCATCGAAATCCGCGTCGGCCGGCCCAGCGTGTCGCGCGACAAGCTCGATCTCTACGACCGTTTTCACGAGTTTCAGACCGAGCAGAAGAATTGGCCCGAACACGCTGCCAAAGACGCCAACAGCTATCGCGACTCGTTCGTCAACAATCCCGACTTCACCGAGGAGTGGTGTTACTTTCTTTCAGGAAGACTTGTCGGCGTCGGTTATGCCGATCGGCTGGCGAATAGCATGTCCGCGATCTACTTCTTCTACGATCCCGACGAAAGGCGCCGTTCGCTCGGCACCTTCAACGTGATGTGCCTGTTGCGAAAATGTGCGATCCGCAAACTACCGTACTTGTATCTCGGCTATTATGTGAAGGGGTGCCGCTCCCTGGAGTACAAGGCGAACTTCACGCCCAACCAGGTGCTCGGCCCAGACGACGCCTGGCACGAATTTCTTGCGTAGTCCTGGAATAAAATAGCGTCCGCTAACATCAGCTAAATGAGCCGCGTAGGTAGTTAGCGGCCCTGTCGGCCGCGTAGTCCGTGCGCTCTTCGCCCTGAATTTCCCAACAGGATCAAGTCATGAATATCTACAGTCTGCTCGCTGATGTAGTCGTCTTCGTCCATCTTCTCTACATGGGGTACGTCGTCTTTGGTCAACTCGCCATCATGATCGGCTGGCCGCTCGGTTGGAGTTGGATCCGCAATTTCTGGTTTCGCTCCACGCATCTCTTGATGATCTTGATCGTGGCGGGCGAAGCGGTGGCGAATTTCCAATGTCCGCTGACGACATGGGAGTCTGACCTGCGTGAACTCGCCGGCCAGGGGCGTGATGGACAGGGTTCCAGCTTCACCGGTCGGTTATTGCGCTCCATTCAGTTCGCCGGGGACGTGTATTGGCCGGAGTATATCGATCTGAGCTTCTATGTCGCGGCGGCGCTCATCTTGATCACGGCGCTCGTCTGCCCGCCGCGCTTGCCGTGGCGCGGCGAACCGGCGGCGTCGGCCAATTCTGAGACGCGTCCCGATGCGCCGGTGCCGCCGCAAGAACAGGCAGCGGCAAAATGATTGGTCAGCGGCTGATATGCCCATCCAGCGGGATGCGCACCAGGCGGTTGGTTCCCTTGGCGCGGAGCACGACGGCATCGGGCTCCGCGAAGGATGTCGCCCCCTTGGCGTTGCGGCGAATCTCCACTTCGAGCAGCCACTTCGTTCGCGTCTTGGACTCTTGATCCTTGTCGCGCGACAGAAAAACCTCAATCCACCTTGGCTGATGGGGATGGAGGTTGCCGTTCTTGTCTTTGTAGAGCTCCAGTTCCATGCCGGCCGGGGCGGCGAGCGGGACTTGCTTTATGGCGTTTGTTTCGCGAATATTGACAGCGCCGAAGCGAATTTTCCCCTGGTCGTAGGTTCCGCCAACCGCGACTTCCTCTTCGACGCGGCCGAAGATCTCCGGCCCCCAGAGCGGCGAGGCCACATCGATCTTGCCGTCGATGCGCAGAGGCCATTTGCGGTAGAAGATGCCCTGTTCGAGTTGCACGTCGCCTTTGCTTTCGAAGGCCGTGACGGTGACGCGGTAGGCACACGTTGCGGTCGTGGTAAGTTGCCGGTTCAAGAGTTCCTGCCGATGCGCTTCGAGATCCTCGCCCGTTACTGGAGTAACCTTGATGTCAAAGAGCGGTTCGGCGCTGGGCGGAACCAGTGCGAAATCCACAGCCGGGCGCGTCATGGACCAGGCGATAAACGTGTGCGAAGCACTTTCGCCGCGACGCAGCGAGCGCAACTCGACCCGTGGGCGATCGAACTGAATCGGCGGGACAATTTTGATTGGAATGCCGAGCATCGTGCGCTGGTCCACCACCGCCGACCCCACGGCGCGATGGAGAATCATCGGTTCGATCCCAAACGGCGATCCGGCCGACTTGTTGACGTTCCAGTGCACGCGGATGACGCCGCCTTCGTTGGGTTTGATGATCAGGTCCGGCTTTTGCTCGGGCGTGCCATCCCGATTGCGATCGAGATGTAGCTTCTTCCACGAGGGCTTCTCGGAGTATTCGAGAGGTTCGGCCGGCTTTTCCTTGTGCGCCTTGGCGAGCGTTTCCCATGCGGTGTTTGACACGCTGCACGCTTCAACTCCCGTGCAGTCGCAGGAACTGAAATACGAAATGATTTCAACATCGGCGTCCGATGTATTCTTGAAGAGGAAGTCATAAAATCCGCGGTCGCCGGTCTCGACAAACTTGAAAGGAAAAGCATCTTTCGCGTTCGGGCTAGTGTCTTTCTTGACCTCCGCATACGTCTTGCCCCATAGTGCGATCGTGATGGTCCTGCCGTCCGCGGTCACGTCGCGCAGAAAGGCAAGCCTCCGTTTTTCGGCGTCGGGCTTGGTTGGGCCTGTGGGCTGAATCTGCGTACGGCTCGGCAGATACTGAACGAGCCAGGCGATGCTGCCGACGATTGCGACCAGAACGATAAGAGCGACGGCGTATCGAAGCGTCGATTGCATGGATTGCCCCGTGAACTCCCCTGCCGTGGATTATTGACGCCGGCGCAGTTTGTCGCGCAATTGAGCGGCGCGCTCGTAATCTTCCTCGGCGATGGCTTTTTGCAGCTGCTCCTCGAGCGTCACGTCGATTTGAAACTGCTCGCGCAGCGTCGCCTCGACATGGCGCAGATGGCGAACCATGCCGTCGTCTTCCATTTCCTCTTCCCGGCCGTACTCTGCGAAAAACTCTCGTAATCGCTCCAGGCCGGCGCGAACCTCGGTGATCGCCTTTTCTGGAGCGTTATTCTCAACTTCGAGCGCCGCGGCCGCCTGCGTTCGTTGAAAGAGGACGAAGGCGCGATATTGCTCGTGGGCGTGCAGGTATTCCTCATCGGGCGCGTGGCGCTTAACGAAATCCATGAACGCCAACGTGTGATCGGCGTCGCGGATGGCGCGGGAGTACTGGCGTAGCGCCAACCAGCACATGCGGCGATGATAATACTGCAAGAACTCGCGGTCGGCGTCCTGGCATTGCTCATCGCTCAGCGTAAAACTCCTGCCCGCCCTACGCGACAGGCGCGCCTGCTCCTGCAAGTAGTCAAAGTATGTCGCATGGCCATGGGGTCGCATGCCGTCGGGCCGACCGACGGTCTCCATTTGCAAAGCGCCGAGATCTACTCGCAGCTGCAACACTTGGCGACCGTCGTGCGCCTGTACCAGCCGGGCCTGGGCCAATCCCGGCTTGAATTCCCAATCCCGGAGAATGAAATCGATGTCTTGATTCACTACGTTCGCCCCACTCAGAAAGATCGCGCAGCGCGGGCCGATGTCGTACGCGGCAATTCTCCATCACCAGCTGCGTTTCTCTGCAATTCATCAAAACCCGCCTACGTTTATTTTACCTCGCCGGGTCGATCCGGAACAATGCATTTGTCGATACAGCCACATTAGGGATTCTCATTAATTTTCGATCTTGCTTTGATCAGGGCGGATTTTTCGAGTACAATCCATATATCCCGTCCTGAATGAGTCAGGAGAATTCTATCCTGGAAGGAGTCTTCATGAAGCTCCGACTTGTCGTCGTGAAGGGGAAACCTCGCGGGCATTCCTTGGTTTTCCCAAACGGGGAGTACATGTTTGGACGCGGCCCCCAATGCGACGTTCGCCCGAACAGCGATCTCGTAAGCCGGCAACATTGCTTGCTTCAAGTCACCCAAGATGCCGCGCGCATTCGCGACTTGGGCAGCCGAAATGGCACCTTGGTCAACGGTCAGCTCGTCGTGGGAGAGCAACAACTCCACGATGGAGACACGCTCCAACTCGGCCCTTTGGTCCTTCAAGTATCATTCGGACCTGAGCCCGTCGTGTCCACCTCGGCAGAGGGAAGCCCAACGGCCACGCTCGATCAGGTTGAAACCGCCGTGCAGTCGGTGCCGAGCCTGAATGAAACGGTGGAGGTTCCCGAAGAGGCCCCGGTGGACCATTGACGCTGGCGCTACTCCAATTCTACAAATACACGACATGTGGTCGGCAGTTCGCCTCGAAAGGTATTCGGCATGCACTTTGCCTACATGGTCACTTGCCTGGCGCTTACATTTGCGTTTCCTATCGGCGGCGAGCCGAAAGCCGAGTTTGAAGTCTACGCCAGGCCGTACTTCGTAAAGAATAACGCTCCGTTGCCGACCAATCCGGCCTACCTCATCGTGAACGACAAGAAAGCGTTCGATGAAATCTTCGGCGTCGCATTCGTCATGGGGCAAAAGCCGAAGCTTGTCGGCGAAACGCTCTTTGAAAAGAACCGCATTCTTGTCGTCGTCAAGTCAGGAAACTTTTTGGCGACTTACAAGGTCGAAGACGTGCGAATCGACAAGCGGCAGTTGCAGCTCAAATACACTGCAACGGACAAGGGTCCAACCAGTGCTCGCTTCAACTCCCCCTTGATCGTCGCGGTCCCGCGCGGTGATTATGACGAAGTCGCATTCATCGAGAACGGCAAAGAAGCCGCCAGGCAGAAGCTAAAGAAGTAATCACCTGTCGTCATTGCACGCGCACCTTGTCCGAGCCTGAGCGCCAGCGAAGGGCAAACCAGGGCCTTTCGATGGCGCTCTCGGCAACCACTCGCTAGAACGAGAAGTTAATTCCAAGCCGCATGCCGTGGTACCAGCGGAAGAAGATGTAATCGTAGCGCGGATCGACCTGGCTCAGGTTGTAGTCGACGGGCCGGGGCGAGGCGATGGTGTTGAAGTAGGTTTGGATGTCGTAGCCGAGCTCGACGGTGATGCCTTCCCAGACATACCATTTCATGCCGGCGCGGAGTTCGAGAGACGGAGTAAGTGCGTTCATGCGTCGCGACCGGTGAGCGCTGACGCCGCGGTCCCCGCGCTCATACCCGGCACGGGTCTTGACCATGTCGAGATACAACCCGGCTTCGAGGTCGAGCTCGAAGGAAAGGGCGCCCAGCATGGTCGAGCCGAGATACCAGTCGTTGCCGAAACCGCCGTGCAAGCCGTACATGCGATTGGAAACCATGTTCGTATAGTTGGCGGTGGTGTCGGGGCCGGCGTTGCCCTGCAAATCGACATCGACGGTGCGCCAACCGAAGCGCTCCCAGATCCAGACGATGCGCGGGCCGAACAAGCCGTAGGAACGATGGTTCTCGGATTGGTCGATCGGGAACCGGGCGTTGATACCGTAGATGTCGTACCGCTGAATGAACTCGATCGACATGATCGAGGCGCCGTTCCAGATGCCGAACGTGGCGGCGGGGGTTCCGACGGGGATATTCTGCAGGCTGCCGGCCCAATCGGTGGAGAAGTTGGTTACGGGAGCGAACAGAAACGTGTTCTCAAACTGCGAGCCGACGTTAAAATTCGGGGGAATGATTTGGGCCCCGGCGAAATACTTGGCTTGCACCAGATGCCGCCAAGCGAGTTCGACCGCGATCCCGCTCTGGAATTTCCAGCCAATAAAGAGGTCCCAGCCTGGCTGCCAGTTGCCCGGGCCTCGCAGTTGATCGGTGTTGAGTGCTTCCTCGCCGCTGCCGACGAAGGTTCCCGCCGGGCCTCCGGAGAAGCTGCCGTCGAGGTCCTTGATGCCGCGAACTGCTATTTGTTGCGACAAGGGCATCGGCCGGTTGGCACGCATGTAGACGAAGGAAAAGTTGACGTAGAGTCCGCCTTCCTCTGGCCGCGGGCTGCTGAATGGTCCGACCACGCTCACCGGGGGCACCATCTGGTCCGCGGACGCCGTCAGCGGCGCCAGCAACAGAGTCGCGATCAGCAGCAACCATCGAATTCGCAAGCGCATGTCGGCATCTCCTTCGATTCGTCGGCTCTCTGCCTCGAATCGGTCCCCCGACGGATGATTCCTCCCCCGAGAAATCGGCCGCCGGATGCTTCGGCACACTTCCGTTCGTCTATGGCAAGGGTGGGGGACTATAATCCGACGCAAAAGCGCGTCAAGGGAGTTTTGACGAAAAAGAAACCTGAGCTTATCCTCAGAGCCCGACACTTTGGGCTGAGAGATTCACCACAGAGGCATAGAGAGCATCGAGAAAATCACTGGGGAGTAATAAGTTGCGCAAATACGTGAACAAAGAACGGCCAGACATAGTATTTTCCACCTATCACGCATTTTCACTGTGCCTCTGTGGTTCAAACTTGGCCAGACGACCAGTCCAAGTTGCCGAGTGGCCGCTGGTGTAGGTTAGGCAAACTTGGTATAATGGCTCGACCTTCGTCGCTTGCTCCAGCGCTAATCTCCACGGTAGCCAGGTCATGAATCGCACTCTGCTCATCCTTCTCGTTCTCGTCCTCGGCGCGGCAGTTGGAGGCGGTGGCGTCTATGTCGCGCTCAACTGGGACAAGTTCAATCCGTTCCAGAAGCCGGACCTTCAATACTCTGCCAAGGCAGCCGCCGTCCAGCTTCGCAAAACATGCGCCGGCAACCCAGCTTGCGCCGGCGTGATGATCGCCGGCGCGGAGATCGCGAACGGCAAATTGTCGCTCCACGGCCTGGTCGCCCGCAAAGAACAGATTGCCTTGATCGAAGCCAAAGCGCGGGCACTCATCGAAGAGTCGAGTGATTTGCGCTCCCAATGCTCGGGCGGACCTGCCACCGACGGGTTGAGCATTGTACCGGTGCAGGACAAACTCGCCACGCTCTTCCAGCCTCCGGAGGCCAACAGCGTTGCCGATCGCCAACTGTTGCGCATGACGCGTCTCGATGCAGCCACCTTCGACGAGGACGGCAGATTGAGGTTCACCGGCGTGTGCATTCGAGGCAAAAGCGATCCGAAAGCGTCCGATGGGATGCTCGCAAGCCTGCTCAAGGCTCGCCTGCAAGCGCTCGGCGCCGCGCCGAAGTCAGTGCCCGAGATCGCCGTCGATGTGCAGCACCACGCCAATCCCGCGGGAACACTTCAGGCACGGCTGAACGAAGTTCCAGCAGCCAAGGGCGTACACGTCACTGCGGCATGGTATGACGACAAGAGCTCGCTCCATGTCGCCGCCGTCCTGCCGCGCGCTGACCAGCAGGGTGTCGTCGAGCAAGCGCTGGCCGCGTTCGCCAAGGATGTCGGCGTCATCGTCGCCAAGCCCGGCGCTTCCGATGCGAAGATCACTCCCAACTTTGTCGTGTTCGATGGCGCTTCACGCGGCCCTGAGTTGCAGAAACGCTGGGTCGAGCATGCGCGCAAGGAGAACAAGTCGTACTTGCGCCATGTTCTGATCCAACAGGTTGCCCCCGCCACGATCGAGAACGACAAGAAGCAGGTCATCGCGGACGACGAAGGCAACACGATCCACTTCTTCAAGGTGACGGGCCGGCTATTCGACACGGCCGGCGAACGCGGGCTCATTGAGAAAGAGTTATCGACGTGGTTGACCGCGCAATTGCCCACCGTCCTGAGCGCGACCTTTGAGCCGATCAAGCCGTACCTCGCTTTCGACGTGCGTGAGAACCCCATTTTCGCGCTCCAGGAGCGCGTCGTGCAGCGCGGCTTGGACGGCGCGGCTTTCACGGATGCCCTCTTCGATGAGAAAGGGTCGCTCGACCTTGTTGGCCGGCTGCATCGACCGGACGCCAAGGGCGCCCAAGAGTTCTCCGGCCTATTGGCCGAAGTGTTTAGCAAGGAGCCACTCGTCAACCTTAGCGCCGTGGTGGCGCATGAATCGAAACAAGTCGGCCAAGCGATCGCCTGGAGCGACGTGGTCAAGCAGACTCAAACGCAGTTAGCGGCCGATAAGCCTTTGGGCGAGCGGATCCGCGTCGATCGGCTCTACTACACCTATGAGGACCACCACTTGCGTTTGGCATGCGAAGGGGCGTTCCTGCACGACGGCGCGACGGCGAATCTCGATTCTGTCGTGTCGGCCGCGGTGGATGCGGTCACCTCCACGCGTGGCACGGCTGCGCTGCGGACCACGTCGCTGAAGCGTGTCCGCAATCCGCTGACCGACCTGCAGAACGCGGTCAGCGACCTGCCCATGCTCGATGGCGCCCTGTTCACCGACGTTCGCTATGGGGCCGACGGGCAGTTGCACGTCGAGGGCTACCTCGGCCAGGCGGACCAACAAGCTACACTGACGCCGATTCTGACTAAGCGACTTGAATCGGTCGCCAACCTCTTGAAGCCCGGCAGCGATCCGAAAGGGATTCCGGGTTGGTCGGCTGCAGGGATGAAGGTTCACACCGGGAAAATCGGCTTCCGCTGGATCGATCTTGTGCGGACCGGGCAGGCCGATTTGGCGACAGCGTCCGAGGCGTTCATGCGACGAACGCATTTTGGCCGGGCGTATTTCAAGTATGCCGAGCCTCGCTTGGGCGACAAGGACACGCGGCGAAAGCTCGTGTTACACGCCAACGTCCTGTACCTCGCCAAGCCGAGCCAGAGCGCCCAAGACGTCGCATGCAAAACACGCATCGAGCAGAAGCTCGCCGATCTGGGCAAGCGATTTCTTGCCGACGTCGGCATGGATCGTTTTCAGGTCCATGTCAATGAAATCGAGTCGCCGGTCCTCGATTGGCAGAAGCACGCCTTGGCGAAAGATTGGGACGGCGTCCTCTTCCGCGAGGCATCTTTTGATCGCCAAGGGAAATTGACCATCGACGGGTATTACGGAAGTTCCGATCAGTTCAGGCATGCCAAGTTAATGATCGATCAACATCTCGGAAGCGTTGACAACAAGGCCCTTGCTCCCGACGGTTCGGCCCCGCTGGACAGCATGACGCTTGTTTCGTGGCAACCCCTGCTCGATGACGTGCAACTTCAGTTCTCGCAGGCGAAGACCTCGCTGCATAAACAGACGCGCATCGATCGAGCGTATTTCCAGTTCGACAAATCGACCGGCAAGCCGATGCTTCATGTAAAGGGAATTTGCATTTATCACGGCACGGTGATGTCGCCGGCGCAACAAACGGCGGCTTTGATCGAGAAACTGAAAGGCCCGCTCAAGGCCAAGGGCGTTGACAATATCGACATCGATCTGGCCGGCATCACGCAGGCGGGCAACCCACTCGTCGAGCTGCAGAAACGAGCCAGCGCCGGCAGCCTCGACGGCGTCCTGTTCGCCGAGATCGGCTTCGACGCCAAGCGGACTTGCTACCTCCGCGTCGTCAACATCCCCGAAGGGAAGGAAAAAATGATTCGCCAGTACATCGACGAGGCCGCTACGAAACACGAGCATCTGAAAGCGATTCAGCTGCGGTGACGCCGACGCATCAACCGGCCGCTCACGTGGGCTCGGCTCACCGAGTGAGTTACTTCTTCAGTTCCAAGAGGATTTCGTTGGATCCTTTTTGAATGGTTCGCGTCAGTTCCGATTTGGTGGCGGTCGTGTAGCGTGCCGGCAGGAGGCTTGGGCCGGTCTTGCCCGAAGCGCGCCAGGTAAAGCTGATGCGATACTCGCCGGCGGGTGCGCCGTCAAAGGCCTTGTAGGTGCTGAGCTTGAACGAGCCGTCGGCATCGACTATGCCGTTGGCGGTGATCCCCTTGGCGTCGCCGGTGTCGCCGGTGAAGGTGACCATGGCGCCGGCCATCGGCGCGCCGTCAAAAAACGCCCGACCTTGCACGCCATGTGTTGCCTTGCGCTTGGCCGTCGAAACGCCCGACTCCTTGGTCTTGATCGCTTGCAGGTTCTCGGTGTGCACGGCATCGAGGAGGATGTTGGCCAGCACCGGGCCGTCTTTCTTCATCGTGACCCACATGAAGTGATCGAATTCGTTGTAGTCGACGCCGCGAAGTTTGCTTCCGCCCCCGGTGGTCGCGAGTTGGTAGTAGTTCATGCCGTGTCGAACGGTCTTCTCGTAGAAATGACGATGCCCGCAGAACACGGTGTACGGGCGGCCGCGCAGCAGGAGCTCGAGATCGGCCCATCCGTTTTTGGCGCCGCTGCTGGCGTTCCAGAGGGGATGATGCAAGGCGACGATCGTCCAGGCCGATCGAGGATTGTCGACGAGCACCTTCTGAAAGTAGGCGAGTTGCTCCTTGCCGACGGCCTGAGAACCGGCCGGGTCATTGCTGTTGACGATGAGAAAGAGTGCATTGCGATAAACGAAGTGGTAATGACGTCGCCCCAGTTTGCCTTGCCAGAACTTTGCAGATTCCTTGACGCCCGCATCATGGTTGCCCGGAACGTAAAAGAACGGCATGGTGAGCTTGTTGACGAGGCCGTCGAATTCCTTCCACTGTCCGGCGTACTTGTCGTCGGCCATCTTGCCGCCTTCGATGAGATCGCCGACGGAAAGCACGAATTCCGGCTGCAGGAGATTGAGCTTCTCCACGGCCTGGGCAAAGACGTTGGCGCGATGTCCGCCGGTTCGGTCGCTGACGATGGCGAAGCGGAATTCATCGGCGTCATCGTTCCAGCGAAGATGCGTGACGGGGTTGCGGTCTTCCAGCGCGAAGTAAGTCTTCCACCCACCGCTGTTCAGCGTTGCGGAAAGAACAATGGCGACGCTGATTCCGACAACCGCGATGGCGGCGATCCACAGACGATTCATGCATTGCTCCGTTGCGCAGGAGGGTGATGGCACTATCGTAAGCAAATCCTGTCGATCGCCCAGAGCGCCGTGTGTCAATCGTAGGCGTCACGCCCCGCGTGACGAATTCCTCTCGCGGAGCGTGAGGTCTACGATGGCGCAGGGCGGCTTCGACATGCCGGCAACTCACGCCGCTCGGCTCGCCGATGGATGAACCGCCTGGCATTTTCTTGCGTAATTTCATTATTGCCTGTGCAGATTCTCTTTGTTTTTCGGTAAGATACCGCTAATCTCCCTTCGCCATGGGCGGCGGCATATCCGCACCGCAAACCTTCGAGCGCTCATGCCCTCGTCACTGTCTATATTTCTGGACTTCAATCTGCCCAATTCCACTACGTGGTTTTACTTCTCATTCCTCCTTGCTGTCGCGATGTTTTTTAAGTTCTCACGCTTTTTGAGCGTGCGAAATTTGGACGTGGTCCTGATCTTTTTGCTCGTGCCGGGATTTCTCATCCTACAAGCGTCGCGGCCTCGACCGACGCCGATCGAGAAGTCCCCGGCCGTGCAAGTCGCATCGCTGATTGGGCACGGGGCGACGGCGACGTCCGCAGCTGAATTGTCGGGGCATGTCGCTCATTTCTCGCATGAATGTGGGTCGGCGATCGAGCGGCACCAGTGGTTGTGGTACGGATATCTTTGGCTGCTGGCCGGCAGCGTGCTGTTTTTCTGCCGGTGCATTTTTGATCTGATCTTGGAGCAACGGCCGGCATTGGGGCCGAATGTGCAGATTGAAGGCATGGTTTGGCTTGCCGGCGCGTTGCTGATTTGCCTGTTGGCGGTGGCCTACAAGCAAGTCGAACGGCATCATCTGCCTCCGCTGCTCAATGGCCTGGCGGAACCTGGGACGCAGCCGGCGCCGTCGCAGGATCAGACGGTTTTTGCCGTCGCGTATCTCTGGCACGACTTGGCGCCCTGGGCGGTAGCTGTGCTGTCGTTCGCATGTCAGCTTACGGTGGTCATCTTGCTCGTGGTGATCTCCTGGCAGCATTTTCAGGACGTGACCAATGGCATGGCGGCGGCGGCGTTCTACCTTTTGCTGCCGTACACCGGCTTGTACGTCGGGCAGTTGCAGCATGTGTTGCCGATGGCATTGTTCCTCGGCGTGATCGTGGCTTATCGTCAGCCGACGGTGAGCGGAGCCATTCTCGGCATCGCGACGGCGGCGACGTATTTCCCGGCGTTCGTGTTGCCGATTTGGCTCAGCTTTTATCGCGAACGCGGCATGGGGCGATTCCTCGGCGCGTTCTTGTTGGCGTTAGCAGCGGGGTTCGCGGTAATCGGCGTCACGCTATGGGCCAACGACGTTCTCGAACGCAGCATCCAGAGCGCTCTGGACTCAGCCGCCTGGCAGCCGTGGCGAAATCCGGAAGGCACCGCAGAAGGATTCTGGGCGGGCATTCATTGGGCCTACCGTATCCCCGTGTTTGTGTTGTTCATGTCGTTCGTCGCCGCCACCATGTTTTGGCCCGCGCCGAAAAACCTGGCCCACATCATCGCCCTGTGCGCCGCCGTGTTCATCAGTCTCCAATGGTGGAGCGCCGAGCAAGGCGGCGTCTACGTTTTGTGGTACGTGCCGTTGCTCTTGCTTCTCATCTTTCGGCCCAATCTGCAAGACCGCGTGCCGCCCGAAATCGACCCGGAAACGGATTGGCTGACTGGGGCGATTTCATGGTGCGGCCAAACTCTGCGCCGCTTGGCGCGGTTGCCCGAACCGGCCGAGAAAACTCCCGTTGGATCGAATCGCCGCGCTGGCTCGCATGGTAGTGGTGAGTGACGAGTGGTGAGTGGCGAGAGAAGAAGTCCAATCTTATTCTCACCACTCGCACTCACCACTCGTCACTCACACATTGCGTCCGAAAAGATCGGTGCTCTGGGCAATTCAAGTCCATCCTCTCGGCAAAATCGTCAAAGTCGGACTGATGCGTACCATTGGAATCGCCGATAAATGGTGATGAAACCGCCTTTGTCGCGGCATTCACCCGGTTTCCGCATAACCCGCGGGGCATGGCCACGGGCGCGATCGCGCTCTACCTTGCGTCCCCTATAGGAGAGACGTCCCATGGTCTGGTCGAACTGGAAAGGATCCATTTGGCGTGGCGCCATGCTGGTGATGTTGTTATGGGCCGGTCTGGCCTGGACGCAGACGACGTCGACGAAGCCAAGCGTCGATCCAGCCGACAGCATCGTCACGGTGCATGAGAACGGTAAAGCCACGCGCTGCCGAATCATGGAGACCTGGCGCCTGCCCGACGGCCGCACCGCCCAGTTGCTCGAAGCGCTCGACACGGGCGAGCGGATTACCATCGTCGACGAGCCGGGAACGCACGTTGGGGCCATGGAGAACCCACGAGCCGTGCCGAAACGGATTTTCATGTGGGGTCAAGGCCGACGCATGCCGCCGGAGAATTCGCCGGTCCCGCCGCACTTGCGGATCGATTCGGGCACGGTGCTGAAAAATGAATCCCAGCCGCCGGTCGATGCAAAGCGGATCACGGCGCCGGAGATCGTGAATCGCGTGGTCGACGACAAGGTTGTCGGCGGTCCGATTCGTAAGGAAGGCCCCGTGACGTTGTTCGAGCCGACACCGACGCCCGCGCCCAAAGCGCCGGGGTTGCTCAATAAGCTATTCCCGAGGCGTGACGCGGTTGTCGCCAAGCCGGTTGAGCCGCAAGTCGTGGACTTCCCGAACACGGCAACGCCGGCGCCGGCGATCATCAACGCACCATCGCGTCCGGTAGTGCTGCCGAAGCCGTCGTCGCCGGAGTTCATTCGCCCGAAGGTCCCGACACAGCCGCTCGACGTGAAGGTTCCGAGCGTGAGCCAACCCGTGGACGTCGTTCAGGTGGACCCGGTGGGCAAGCCGATCGTCCCGGAAGCAAAGAAGCCGTGGCGTCCCGGCGCCAATATCCAGGCCTGGCTGGGCAAATCGACGCCCAAGACCGACACGACCAAGTCCGATGCCGCGGCCTTGGCGTCCGCGAAAGCCGAAATGGCCCGAATGGACGCGGTCCGCACGGCCGACGCAAAGCAAGTCGACAGGCCCAGTGCGACGCCTCCGAGCCGCGATTTCTTGGCAGAGCAGAACAGAGTGGCTCAAAAGCAGTTGGAGCAAAAGATCGAAAAGATGCAAGGCGCGCCGTTCTCGGCCGCGATGAGGCCGACGCTGCCGCCGGCGCCGCAAGTGTCGCCGCTGGCGCTTCCCACGGTGCCGACGAAGGACGACAAGCCTGCCGTGCTACCGCCGGCGCCGACGTCCAACGCCACTTCCGAGAAACGCGACATGTGGGGCAACCCGCTCACCACGCCCGTGCCGACGCCGGGACGAACGCTCCTGGACGGCAGCAGCAAGGCCGCTCCGAGCAATCCGCTCACGTCGCCCGAGAAGCTGATTCCAAACGATGATCGCTTCAAGCCGCGCGCCGGGATCGCCCCGCCGGTGACCTATGATCCGCGCATGGGCGGCATTGCCCCGCCCACCGGTTGGCCGACGGGCACGGCTTCCGTGCAGGCGGCTCACAGCGGCCTGGCCGGCAACCCGATGTACATCCCGGTTCCGACCGTCACCGTCCCGCAGCCGAACAACCCGCCCGTGCCGCCGGCGCCGAATCTTCCCGATGCGCCGCAATTGAACGCCTACGTCAACGCTTTCTCCCCGCCGCCCGCCCCGCCCGGCGCAGCGCCGCAACCGACGCCCGCCTACATGGGCAATCCCATGATGACACAACAACAGGCCATGATGCATCACCAAATGATGGCCCAGCAGCAGATGATGATGCAGTTCGGCTATCGCCCCAGCCCGGGGATGATGAATCCGTACATGCCGTCGTCCGGCCCGATGGCCAATGCGTCCCGTTACTACACCGGCCCGCTGCCCCCCAACTTGGTCGGCGGCAATCCGATGGCCCACACTGGCTTCATGCCGACCATGCCCATGCACGCCATGATGCCGCAACCGGCTCCGATTCAGCCGGTCAGCTTCCAACAGCCGACCATGCCGGTGCAGCAGCAATCGATGTCGCAGCAAGTCGATCAATTGATCAAGACGATGCGCGAATCGCCGTATCCGAGCCAGCGTGAGTGGAGCGCCCACTCGCTGACCAGCTTCGACTGGCGTGCTCATCCGCAAGTCGTGCCGGCCCTGATTCAGTCGGCGAGCCAGGATCCGGCTCCGAAGGTTCGCGCCGGCTGCGTTAGCTGCCTCGCCCGCATGAACGTGGCCGTCGAACCGGTTGTCAACCTCTGCCACGCCCTGCGGCACGACGTTGACGCCGGCGTTCGCCAAGAAGCCGAGCAAGCCCTCATCCGCTTCGGCCACGGCGTGAAGTAACCCGATCGATCGTAGACATCACGCTCCGCTTGATGGTCCCCACCGCCATCACGCGGTGCGTGAGATCTACGTTCTGCACTCGGCGCCTGAAGCGTTTGCGGAGGAAAGCAACGTCCTTCGCTAACGCTTCGGGCTCTAATTTTGCGCGGCATTGGTCGAGACTCGCGATCGCAAATATCATGACGAAAATTCGAAAGGAGGCGCTCGCTTGAGAATCGCTGTCATCGGCACCGGGTACGTCGGACTCGTTACAGCAACCTGCCTCGCGGAAAGCGGCAACGAAGTTGTCGGCGTCGACAAGGATGCCGAAAAGATCACCGTCCTTGAATCAGGGAAAATACCTATCTACGAACCCGGTCTGCTTGAGCTCGTGCAGCGTAATCGCCGCGAGCAACGCCTCACCTTCACGACCGATCTCGCGTCGGCCGTCAAAAACGCCGCTCTGATCTTCATCGCGGTCGGCACACCGGAGACAGTCACCGGCGAAGCCGACCTCGGCGCCGTCTGGGCCGTCGGCGATCAGCTCGCTCAGCACATTCGTCCGGATGCGGTCGTCGTCATCAAGAGCACCGTGACCGTCGGCACGAATCGCAAGCTCATGGAACGCATGAGCCAAAAGGCCGGGCGGCCGATCGAGGTGGCGTCCAATCCGGAATTCCTCAAAGAGGGCGCCGCCATCGACGACTTCATGCGCCCCGATCGAGTCGTCGTCGGCGTGCGAAAACCGGAGGTCGGCCAGAAGCTGCAAGAACTCTACGCTCCGTTCCTGCGCACCGAACGGCCCTTCCTGGTCATGTCCCCCGAAAGCGCCGAGATGACCAAGTACGTCGCCAACGCGATGCTCGCCACCAAGATCAGCTTCATCAACGAGATGGCCAACCTGTGCGAAGCCGTCGGCGCCGACATCAACGAAGTGCGCCGCGGCATCGGCCACGATCAACGCATCGGCTTTCAGTTTCTCTTCCCCGGTCCTGGCTACGGCGGAAGCTGTTTCCCCAAGGACGTGAAGAACCTGATCTCCCTCGCCAAGTCACTCGGCGTGGAGGTCGATCTGATCGAATCGGTCGATGCCGTCAACAATCACCAAAAGCAGATTCTGCCGGCCAAGGTCCGCAAGCACTTTGGTGATGCCTTGCGCGGAAAATGCCTCGGCGTTTGGGGCATCGCCTTCAAGCCCCGAACCGACGACATCCGTGAAGCGCCGGCCCTCACGCTGATCGACGAAATGCTCAAGCAAGGCGTGCTGGTTCGCGTCCACGATCCCGAAGCGATCGGCAATCTCAAACGCATCTACGGCGATCGGCTCACCTACTGCGATCGCCCGTATAGCGCCATCGAAGGCGTCGACGGATTAGCCATCGTCACCGAATGGCCGGAGTTTCGCCATCCCGACTTCGAATTGATGCGGCGCCTCATGAAATCGCCCGTGATCTTCGATGGCCGTAATTTATTTGAACCCAAGGCGATGAAGGCCAACGGATTCACCTACTACGCGATCGGTCGAGGCGGCGACGGATGAATCTTCGGAGAGCGCTCGCAGTATCCCGCGAGACGCGAATGAAAGGTGCGGGAGACGGCGGGAGCTATTGACAGTCAGGTAGAAAACGTCCATCGCAGAATCGGCCCCCTCCTCCACGAGCGGGGAGGGAGCAGGAAGGCAACTCACGCATACGCCGTCGGCGACAGCAGCATGTCGAGTTGCTTGCGCACCAGGCGAAAGCTCTCGTCGTCGAGCACCGGCGCCGATCCCTCTGTCGTCAAGGGCGTCTCCAGCTCGACCCAGCTTCGACACCCTGCA
>Ga0194132_10002415_pt1 | contig 35109 bp, 30 predicted proteins | sample TA2KigOf80mmetaG_FD_148612 | JGI IMG/M metagenome (GOLD analysis project Ga0194132, IMG submission 148612) | Freshwater microbial communities from Lake Tanganyika, Tanzania - TA2015054 Kigoma Offshore 80m | ecosystem: Environmental > Aquatic > Freshwater > Lake | place: Tanzania: Lake... | reverse complement strand
CATGTTGTTTTCGGCCAGCAGAGGTTGGATATGAGGAATGGGATTCGGCGAGTCACGCTTTGCTACCGCGTGCTCAAGGCCCTGGTTGGCGCAGAGTCGCCGTTCATCGAAGCACTGAGGCACCATGGATGCCGGGTGACCCTGACCGGCGACGACGGGGACCGGATTCCTCCGGCAGGCGAATGGCTGGTGATTTTCGGCAATGCCGCCTGGTATCCGCAGATTTGCGGACGGTTGCTGCGCCTGGCTCCTGAACGGCGTCCGTACATCCTTCTGTGGCACTCGGAACCGCTTCCGCCGGCGCGAGCCACCGGTGTCCCGATGCCGTGGCTGAACCTGCGGGAGATCGCCAAGATCGTTCTCCGGGATGCGCGGGCCACCGACGTTTACACCAACTACCTGACGATTCGAAAGCTGCATCGAGCCGGGATTCCGGATGTGTTGGTGCTTTCTTCGCGCGGCCGGCAGGAGTTTCTGGCAGAACGCGGCATCCCCGGGCATTTTGCGCCACTTGGGTGCGATCCGTCAATGGGGCGGGATCTCGGCCTTGCACGCGATATGGAAGTGCTGTTTCTGGGAATTTTGAACGTACCCCGGCGGAATCGTCTGTTGCGGTCGTTGCGGCAGCAGAATATCAAAGTCACCGAGGCGGGAAGCTGGACCGACCCGGCGTACTGGGGCGAGAACCGCACGCGGCTGCTGAATCGGGCGAAGATTCTGGTGAATCTGGCCAGGACACCGGCGGAGTTCTCGGGATACCGGCTGAGTCTGGGGATGGCGAACAAGGCGCTAGTGGTTTCCGAACCGATTTACCGGCCGGAACCCTTTGTTCCCGGAGAGCATTTTCTGATGGCGCCCACCGGCGAAATGGCGGGGTGCATCCGCCACTTTCTGGACCACGACACCGAGCGGCATGCCATTACGGAAAAGGCATATGGTTTCGTGAGGGAGGAAGCGACGCTGATGCGCTCCACCGAACGGATGGTTGGACTGATGGAGGAACATGAACAACGCCACGGACTCCGATGAGCGCAGACCGCTACTGATTTTAGGCGCGCGGAGCTTCGCCCGGGAAGTGGCGGACCTGGTGAGCGATATTGCCGGCCTTGAACTGACCGGCTTTGTGGAGAACACCGACCGCGCGCTGTGCGGCGAGGCGATGATCGACGGGTTACCGGTCTACTGGGTGGACGACATCGCTGAGATGGCGGCGACGCACTGGTGCGTGTGCGCCTTCGGCAGCACCCGCCGGATCGCGTTCATCCGGCAGGCGGAGGCGATGGGATTCCGGTTCACTTCCGTGATTCATCCGACGGCAAGGGTTTCGCGGCGCAGTGTCGTGGGCGACGGCAGCATCATCTCGTCCGGAGTGCAGATTGCGACGAACACGCGGATCGGCAGGCACACGCTGATCAACCGGGGAGCGCTGATCGGGCATGACATCGTGATGGAGGAGTGTGTGACGGTTGGGCCTGGCGTCTGCATGAGTGGAATGAGCCGGATAGGAGCGGGCAGCCACCTCGGCATGGGCGCAATTGTGATGGGGAGTCTGAGCGTGGGCGAGGGCGCGGTAGTGGCGGCGGGCGCGGTGGTGCATCGGGACGTTCCGGCGCACGTGATGGTAGCGGGGACGCCGGCCGTGGCGGTAAAGCATGGAGTGGACGGACTGTGATCAATGTGTTTCAGCCCTCTCTGGGGGCGGAAGAACTGGCGGCGGTGGGACGTGTTTTCGCGTCGAACTGGCTGGGAAAAGGTAAGCTGACCGGCAGGTTTGAAGCCGCCTTCGCCGGGCATCTTGGCGTACGGCGGGAGCAGTTGCGGAGTGCGAATTCCTGCAGCGAAGGGCTGTTTCTGTCGGTGAAGCTGGTGGGCGCCGGGCTGGGCGACGAGGTGGTGATGCCATCGATCAGCTTTGTGGCGTCAGCCAACGCAGCGGTCTCGCGGGGTGCGCGTCCGGTGTTCTGCGACGTGGATCCGCGCACGCTGAATGCGACGGCGGAGACGATTGCGGCGTGTCTGACCCCAAAGACGAAGGCGGTGCTGCTGCTTCACTACGGCGGCCTGCCCGCGGACATGGACCCGATTCTTGAACTGCTGCGGCCGCGCGGAATCGCCCTGATCGAAGACAGCGCGTGCAGTGTGGCGTCGGTATACCGGGGAAGGGCGTGCGGCACGATGGGAGACATCGGCGTGTGGTCCTTCGACCCGGCGAAGATTCTGGTGACGGGCGACGGCGGCATGGTCTACGCACGGGATGAAGAACTGGCCTCCCGGGCAGAGCGGGAGCTGTACCTGGGCCTCGGCAGCCAAAGCGGGTTTTCAAATACGTCGGCGACGCGGTGGTGGGAGTTCGAAGTGGCGTGCGACGGGAGGCGGGGGATTACCAATGACATTAGTTCCGCGATCGGGCTAGAGCAGCTTGCGAAGCTGCCCGGATTTCTGGAACGCCGGCGGCAGGTGGACGAGTTCTACCGGCGGGAGTTGGCGGCGATCGACTGGCTGGTGCCGCGTCCGGAGGTCCCGGCGGACTGCCGTTCCAGCTACTACTTCTACTGGATTCAGGTAGCGGGCGAGGGGCGACGCGACCGGCTGGCGGCGCACCTGAAGGAGCGGGGCATCTACACCACGTTCCGCTATCATCCGCTGCACCGGGTGGTGTACTACGGCCATTCCGGCCAAGCGCTTTCCGACACGGAGCGGGTGGCGGATGAGACGCTGCTGCTACCGCTGCACCAAGCGCTGTCGGATTCCGATCTGGACCAGATTCTTGATGGTGTACGGAGTTTCAACGCATGATGCATTCGTTATTGGGGCGTGAAGACACGCCCGCACTTCTGGCCCCGGGACGGCAGGCGCTGAGTCACGCGGGACTGGCGGCTCACGTGGAAGGGACGGTAGAGGCGCTGAACGCAGCCGGGATCGGACGGGGGGACCGGGTAGCGATTGTGCTGCCGAATGGACCGGATGCCGCGACGGCGTTTCTGGCGGTGGCGGCGGGCGCGGTGGCGGCTCCGCTGAATCCGGCCTACCGGCAGCAGGAGTTTGAGTTCTTCCTCGACGATCTGCAAGCGAAAGCGCTGCTGGTTGGCGAGGGGATGGCGACTCCGGCGCGTGAGGTGGCACGGGCACGCGGAATCCCGGTGGTTCAACTGCGGCCGGAAGCGGAAGCGGGACGGTTTCGGCTGAGCGGGTCAGCGGGCGATCCGGTGGCTGGGGGCGGATTTTCCGGACCGGAGGAAGATGCGCTGCTGCTGCACACCTCAGGCACGACTTCGCGACCAAAGCTGGTGGCCCTGACGGGCGCGAATCTGGCGGCTTCGGCGGCCAACATCCGGGCGACACTGCGGCTGACGCCTGAAGACCGGTGTCTCAACGTCATGCCGCTGTTCCATATCCATGGGCTGGTGGCGGCGATGCTGAGCTCCGTGTCCGCCGGAGGGAGCGTGATCTGCACGCCGGGATTCGACGCCGGGAAGTTCTTCGGGTGGATTGACGAGTTGGAGCCGAACTGGTACACGGCGGTTCCGACGATTCACCAGGCGGTGCTGACGCAGGCTCCGGCGTACCGCGAGGTGATTCGGCGCAGGCCGCTGCGGTTCGTGCGGTCGTCGTCCTCGGCGCTGCCTCCGGTGGTGATGGCTCAGCTGGAAGAGACGTTTTCGACGCCGGTGGTGGAGGCCTACGGGATGACGGAGGCGGCGCACCAGATGGCGTGCAATCCGCTTCCCCCGGGTGTACGGAAGCCGGGTTCGGTGGGGCTGCCCGCCGGGCCGGAGATCCGGATTCTGGAAGGTGGCGAGGTGGCGATCCGGGGCGCGAACGTGACGCCGGGGTATGTGGCGAATCCGGCAGCCAACGCGGAGGCGTTCGATGACGGCTGGTTTCGCACGGGCGACCTTGGGCGGATGGACGAGGACGGCTACCTGTTTCTGACCGGGCGGTCCAAGGAGATGATCAATCGGGGGGGTGAGAAGCTGTCGCCGAGGGAGATTGATGAAGCGATTCTTGAGCATCCGGCGGTGGCGCAGGCGGTGACGTTCGCGGTGGCGCATCCGACGCTGGGCCAGGAGGTTGCGGCTGAAGTGGTGCTGCGTCCGGCGTGCGGCGTGAGCGCCGAGGAAATCAGGGAGTTCCTGGCGGCGCGGCTGGCGGAGTTCAAGATTCCGCGGCGGATCGTATTTCGCGAGGAGTTGCCGAAGGGCTCGACGGGCAAGATTCAGCGGATCGGGATGGCGGAGCGGCTGGGTCTAGCGACGGCGGCGTGGGTGGCTCCCGAGAGCGAAACGGAGAAGCAGATAGCAGCCATCTGGAGTGAACTTTTGCAGGGGGGTGATGTGGGGCTGGATGACGACTACTCGCAACTGGGCGGCGATTCGCTGCTGGCGGCGCAGTTGGTGATGCGGATCAGCGAGACGTTCGAGATTGACGCATCGGAGCTGGATCTGCTGGAAGTTCCGACGGTGCGGGCGATGGCGGGCCGGGTGGACGGCAGTCTCAGGCGGCAGTGATGTCTCAGGTCTCCATGTTCAGCAGGCTACGGCCGCGCATCCGCCATTTTCTGGGTATTCCGGCGGCGTTGAACGATGTGCGGCGGGGCTCGCAGTTGTTCGTCCACAGTCCGCAGTTTCTGGCGCTGCCGGCCGCCATGATGATTGCGGGGATCTGCGGGACACGTCCGCGGCAGGCTGCGATGCCCGGAGGATCTGACGATTGTTCTGGTACACAACTACCGGCGCGAGACGCTTACGGAGCGGAGCCTGGTGGATTACGTGCGCAGCGGGCAGTGCAAGTCAAAGTCTGCTGTACCTGGACGCCAACGATGTGTTCGTGCGGGATGATCCGGGAAAAGCGATCAGGCTGATGGAGGATCATGGCTGCGATCTGCTGTTTTCCTCCGAGCGCGAGTCGTTCATGTATGACTGCATGCCGGAGGTACGGAGTTGGCTGGAGGAGTTGACTCTGCGGGAGGGTCTGGCACCGCGGTTTCTGAATACCGGAGTGTTCGTTTGCCAGCCCGGGATTCTGCCCGAGGTGTTTGGCGAGGCGATGCGGTATATCCGGGAGACGGAGATGACCCAGGGGGAGAGGGTGCGCTACATCCGCGATGGATCGCTGCGGAGCCGTCTACCGGATTTTCCGGCGGGCGTGGGATCGGATCAGGCAATCCTGCGGTACGTGCAGCCGAGGTTCCACCCGCGAGTCCGGGTAGACCATGCGGATGCGCTGGCGTGGCGGAAGCTGCCCGAGGGAGGAGCATTATGAGCGCGGACATCATTCCGACGGGGATTCCCCGATCCGGTACCACACTCACGTGCCATCTGCTGAACAAGGTGGCCAACACGGTGGCTCTGCATGAGCCTCTGGTGTGGACGGATTACCCTGACCTGACGGACCACGAGGCTGTATGCGATGGAGTGAACCGGTTTTTCGCCGAGACGCGCCGGAGTCTGCTGACCGACGGCACGGCGATGACGCAGCACGTCGAGGGGGAGGTGCCGGATAACCCCATGGGTGGCTATCCGGCGTACACGCATTTGGCGCGCTTTCTAGGCGGGTTGCTGCCGGAAGGGAATTTGCTCTCCCGGCTGGGTCTGAGGGTAGCGAGTGAACTTCGCATCGCCGCCGGACCCAAGTTCGGCGCTGATCGTGTAGGCCTTTTGCAACTGATCAATCGCCAGCTTCCAATCCGACCGGCGATTCGCCACACCGTTCCAGAAGTAGGATCTTGCCAACGCCTCGCGGATCTGCAAATCGGCCGGCGCCAACGCCGCGGCACGCCTGCCGCAGTCAAGGGACACAGCAGCATGGCGGCGCGCCTCGGCCCCGAAGTTATCCTGGACGTGCAATCCGACGATCTCTCCGTGAAATTCGGCGGCCTCCCGGAGCAGACCGGCATCGGACGGACTCTGTGCGAGGGCTTCGGCAAGAAGCGCTTCGGCCCGGCGCATCGCGGCGTCCCGTCCCTTGCGATCTCCGAGGTTGGCGTAGTTGGCGTCACCCAGGATCCGCGACAACTGACGGTATGCTCCGGCCAGTTCCCGGATCAGCGTCACATCGCCGCCGGTGTCGCGGGAAACGCTCTGGAGATACGTCATCGTCTCCTCGATCAACGTCTTGCGAAGCGGCAGTGTCGCCGGGATCGCTTCCATTTTCGGCTGAACGTCGAAAATTACCGTCCGGATCAGCTTCCGGGCGTCCTCGAACCTCCGCGCTTGCGCCCGCGACTGACGGACATAGCTGGCCGCCCCGATGGCGATCGCCACAAAGAGGGCCGCCGCCATCGCCGAAGCGAGCCGGTTGCGCGACACCAGTCTCCGGAAGCGATACCGGCGCGTCGCCGGCCGCGCACCGACCGGCCTGCCTTCCAGACACCGGCGGATGTCGGCGGCCAGATCCGCCACCGAACGGTTAGCGTTCGACCGGATCGATCCGTACGGCTTTGGCGATGATCGCGTCGAGTTCGATGGAAGCCGTGCCCGCCGCCGGCATGCCATGCCGGCACACTGCGTCCACCACCCCGCTCAGCGACTTTCCGGAGAGCGAGAATGCTTTGCGTCCGGTCGTCCACTCGTGCAGCACGACGCCAAGGGAGTAAACATCGGTGGCGGTGCCCGTTGGCTTACCCTCGATCTGCTCCGGGCTGGCATAGTCCGGTGTGAACGCGCGCAGTCCGGTTTGTGTCGCGTTTCCTTCGATTTGCTCGAGTGGCCGCGCGCGATGCCGAAGTCGAGCAGTTTGGGTTCGCCCTCGGGATTCACCAGAATGTTCGCGGACTTGATGTCGCGATGAAGCACAAGGTTGCGGTGCGCGTACTCGACCGCACCGCAGATCTTCTCAAACAGGACCAGGCGGTCGCGCAGCGGCGCTGGCGGCATGGGCGAGGTTTACCACACTCGCGTTGAATTGACCCTCTTTCGAGGAGCTGTGAGGACGTGGACAGCATAGTGTCCAGTTGGTCGGCAAAGCACCCGCCCGGACGAGAAAAGAATATCGGTTCCGGCGAGGGACCGATATCGCCGCCCACTCTCGCCGATCTCGGCCAAAGACGCGAAGGGCCTTATGGACTTGGCCGCCAGCGCAAAATACTATGCCCAGAAAGCCCAACTAGACCTGAGTTGACCGTTGTTGACAACGATGGGGTTAACGAAGAGCAGGTGGGCTTGGGTGGAGGGATTGAGGACAGACCGCCAGGGCCAGGCCGGCGTGTTTCCGCTGCAGCGGGAGGTCAACTGAAGACAGCTGACCTCCTCCAAAGGCGTAGGGATTACTTGTCGCCGTTGATGCTACTACCCCATAGGGCGGAATTCCCCCAGAGGGCGGAATTGCCCCAAAGAGCCGAGCTGCCCCAAAGAGCGCTGAAGCCCTGGGTGCCGGAGCTGCCCCAGACAGCCGAGTTCCCCCAAAGGGCGGAGGCGCCGTTGAGGACGGAGGTTCCCCAGACGGCGGAGGAGCCCCAAAGAGCGGAACTGCCCCAAAGAGCGGATTCGCCCCAGATCGCGGAATTCGAAGTGATGAGGGTGACGGCGCCGGTTTGGGGATTGAGCTGAGCGAAGGGGGAAGCGGCGCGGCCCGAGGGGAGCTGACCTCCAAAGGCGAGGGCATCGGCGATGTGAAGGTAGCCGGCGCCGACGGTGAAGATGTCGTACTGAATGTGGAAAGTCTGGCCGGTGGAGGAGTCGGTGATGGCAGAGGAGGTGGGGAAGCTCTTTCCGGCGGTGAGCATCAGGGTAGCCTTGACCTGATCGGGTGTGAGAGCCGGGCTCTTTTGAAGGAGGAGAGCGGCGGCTGCGCTGACGACGGGAGTGGCCATGCTTGTGCCGCTGAGACGGAAGTAGTCCCCACTGGCCTTGGCTGCGCCGTTGACCTTGTAGTCGGAGTCCAGAACGCGGTTGGCGGGATAGTTGGAGTAGAGAAAGCTATTCTTAGCGATCGCGGCTGCGATCAGGTTACCCGGGGCGACGATGTCGGGTTTGATGACGTGGTCGCCATAACTGGGACCCTTGGAGCTGTAGGTAGCCATGACGTCGTCTGCCCGGGTGGCCGTTTTCAACGTGTTCATAGCGCCGACGGTGATCACGAAAGGATGGTTGCCGGGCGAGGTGATGGTAGCGTAGCCGTTATTGCCGAGGTTGTTCAGCCGGCCATAGTTTCCGGCCGCGGCGACAACGACGATGCCGGCTCGCCAGGCTTTCTCGGCGGCTTGCGCCAAGGGATCGGAAGTAAAGCTTTCAAAGACGGGACGTCCCAGGGAAAGGTTGATGATCCGGATGGGCCTGGGCTTGGACTTGAGTTTCTCCAATTCGTTATAGAGGAGGATACGCTCGATGGCATCGATGACGTAGCTGTCCCTGCCTGCCCCGGTTGCATCCAGTACGCGGAAGATGTGAAGTTCAGCCTGCGGTGCGATGCCGCGGAAGGTGGCCTTGTACTGTACGCCTGTCGACATCTTCCCAGTGCCTGCCAGAATGCCGGCGACATGGGTACCATGGCCGTAACCGTCGACGACGCCGAATTGGCCCGGAACCAGGTTCGTGGTGGTAAGGATGCGATTGGTTAGGTCGTGATGGCCGATTTCGGCTCCGCTGTCGAGGATGGCGACCCCTACCCCGGCGCCGGTCCAATTGCTGTTGGCAGCGAGGTCGGCAAAGGTGGCTTGGGCCGCGTAATCGAGCGATGCGGTTACCGCGCGGTCCGGGGCGATGTAGTCGACACCAGCGTCCAGAGCAAGGTTTTTGATTTCGGCAGGCGTAAGATCAGCGACCGTGATTCCGGTCTTGGGGAATACCTGGCGAGTCTTGGGCATCAGCCGGGCCGCTACGGATAGCCCGTTGTTGTTCGGGGTCCGGCAGACAAGGACCCGGGTGGTTTGAGATCCGGTGGCTTTCTCCAGTTCTGGGGAAAGCTTCTGTTGGGCCGAGAGCAGGCTGATCCCGCACAGGAAGAGGGTAAAGAATCGCCGGGTGGTCGTCATGTGGATTGTCTCCGTCGCCTAGAACAAAAGCACGGCTCGTGCCAAGTTGCGTTGCCAATGTAAGTCGTGTTTTTACAGACACATAGCAGTGGGCCTCGGAGGCAGGAACACGACACATTGTCGAGTTCGGGGTGGTATTCCCCGTCAAGTTGTCGGGCAACTTGGTGTTAGCATCGAGGCATGGTGATCAACCCGGGAGCGAAAGAACTGGGCCGGGTGAACGCCATCCTGTGGGGCCGCGGGCATCGAGCCGGGTTTCGGTGAAGAGAAGAGCAACCAGAAAGCGCAAACGCTGTTCCTTTCTCCTGAAGCGGAGCAAAGACGTGAGGAACAGCGTATCACGCGCAGAAGGGAAGGCGGCGGACTACTTGTCGCCGTTAACGTTGGTGCCCCAGAGGGCGGACGGGGCGAGGTACAGCTCCATTGTTTACCTGGTGGTTGAGGATATCGAGAAGAGCTACCAGACGCTGGTGGCTAACGGCGTAAAGACGGTTACCCAGCCGCGGCTGATTGCGAAGATGCCGGAACACGATTTGTGGATGGCAGGGTTCCGCGACCCGGATGGGAACTTGCTAGAGTTGATGAGCGAGGTGCGGCGGAAATGATGCGATGGGTGGCGGCGTTGGCGCTGACAGCAGGGTCTGTTGCGGCACAGAATGCGACGATAGCGGGGGAAGTTAGCGCACCGTATCCGACTCTGGTGAACCTGGCGGTGGAGTGGAAAATCGCCGGGGACGAGAATCTGAACGGAGTGGTTCGGGTGCGGTACCGCGCGGTGGGAGAAGAGGAGTGGCGGGAGGCGATGCCGCTGCGCAGGGTGCCGGCGGGAGAAGGGCGGACAACGACGGTTCCTTTTTCGTGGGAGAACAAGCATAGCGGGTCGGTTTTCGACTTGCGGCCTGGGACTGAATATGAGATTCACCTGCAGCTTGAGGATCCGGATGGGGGAGCAGAGGAGCGGACGGTGCGGGCGCGAACGAGACCGGTGCCGAGGGCGGCGCCGGACAGCGTTCTGAGGCGGGCGCGTCCGGGAGAATTGGGCAGAGCGGCGCCGGGAGAGATCGTGCTGCTGGAGGCGGGCGAGTATGGGCGGTTCGTGGCGTTGGAGGATGGGGAGCCGGGGCGGCCGATCGTTTACCGGTCCGAGGATGGGGGGGCGGTGTTCGAGTCGATTTCGTTGAATGGGAGGAAGCATGTTTATGTCGAAGGCGTGACGGTGCGCACGGATGGAACCGGGATCAGCCTGAACGATACCGAAGATATCGTGGTGCGGCGGTGCCGTATCACCGCGACCTACGGGGTGAGAGCCTCGAATCCGCCGGGGGCGAAGAACGCCTACATCGCCGATAACGTGATCGAGGGGCGAAATTCGTGGATCAGCCAGGCGATGGGGGCCGATGGGGAGAACCTGGGGGAAGGGATTCAGCTGACCGGGCCGGGGAATGTGATAGCGCATAACCGTGTGAGCGGTTTCCGCGACTGCATCTCGTTCATGGAGGATCGGGGCGCGCATGAGCAGATTGGGATCGATGTGTACGGCAACGATATTGATAAGGGAGTGGATGACGGAATCGAGGCGGATTTTTGTTTTAACAACTGCCGGATCGTGGGGAACCGGCTGACGAATTGTTTTGTGGGCCTCAGTTCGCAACCTGGGCTGGGAGGGCCAACGTACTTCATCAGGAACGTGATGTACAACCTGACGCATGTTCCGTTCAAGCTGCACCGCTACAGTCAGGGAGACGTGGTGCTGCACAACACGACGGTGAAGGTGGGCGACGGGATGGCGTGTTTTTCAAGCCAGCCGTTCGACCATGCCTACTTCCGGAACAATCTATCCATCGGCGGGCCGCCGGGTGAGGCGCGGTACGGCAATTACAGTCCGGGGGCGGGCATGGCGGCGAACATGGCGAATCCAGGGCCACATTGCAGCTTCGATTACGATGCGGTGGGGACGTATGAGACGCCGTTCCGCGGGCGGATCGGGCGGCTGGATTTCTTTCAGGCGGAGCCGCACGGGGTTCGCGTGGAGATGGACGTGTTCGAAGGCGTAGCGTTTCCGCTGCCGGCCATACCGGAACGTGAGCCGCCCGATTTGCGGCCGCGGGCCGGATCGAAAGTGGTGGATGCGGGTTTGAGGTTGCCGAATATCAACGATGGATACTCAGGTGAAGGGCCGGATATCGGCGCCTATGAGGCGGGGCAGACGTTACCGCTATACGGGCCAAGACCGGAGGGAGTGGACGAGGAGGTGGAGGTCAGGAGCGCAGGACGCCGGCGTGAGCCAGGGGGAGCTGGTGCAAGTCGATCCAGCGCTTATCCGATGTCTCCTGGACGAAGGTGAGCCGTTCGGCGGAAAACGAGCGGGGGCCATGAAAGCCGGCCCAGAGACGCGAGGCTTCCTCGGCGAGTTCACGAGCCTGTTGTTGGGTGAGGTTCTGTGCGAGGGTGATGTGGGGGTGGTAGGGGAAGCGCTCTTCAAATTGAAGGGAATCGGCGTTGAGCTGGTGGTGCAGCTCGCGAAGCCGATGGAAGCCGTCGGCGACGGAGAGGTAGATGACGTGGGTTCCGGGGAAGATTTCGATGCCGCCGGCGGAAATGTTAAAGGCCGGCTCGCCGTTCAGTGAGCCGCACAGCCAATTCCAGGCTTGCTGCTTCATGCCGGGGTCAGGGAGCTGGCGGGGTGGGAGGATGGTGACGTGAGCCTTGGGGCTGAGTGAGTTGGGTTCCAGCTTCTGACGAAGCCGGTCCAGGAAGGAGCCGAGGGGATCCGGTATATACGCTACCAACGCAAAACTGTTGACCCTGCCGGCCCCATTCTGATGGGGTTCCATTTCTTACCTCATAATACACATTGTCAGGCTTCGGCGCAGGCGTCCGGCACCGGCGGGCCCGCGGCGGCGGGATCGTTCTCCATTCCGGATTTGATTTCCGGGATCACCCAGTTGGCTTTTTCAAAGCCTACATATTTATAGATGCAAAGAACGCCGCCGGGTTGCTCCAACAGGTCACCGACCTCGAGGGGCTGCTCGGACTGGCTGAGGGCGGCCCAGGCGGCGTAGGGCGAGGAAGCGTCAACCTCGCCGGCCGGTTCGTAGTCCCTGGGCTTGACCGAGGCGGCGCCGGCAGTGTGGGGAGCCCAGCGGAAAGATTGCCTGGGGTTTGGCTTCAGGCGGTGAATACGGTACAAAGGCATGGAGAAGGATCAAACATAACATAATAAAAATGTTTAGTGCAAGGGAATCCGCTCAGTTGCCGGGGCGGGTATGGGAGAATGAGGTTCTTTCGGCGATGATCTATTCGGATGCGGTTCAGGAGATTCTGAGGCTGGGAGGAGACGGCAAGCGCGTCATGCCGTTGGCCGGTTCGCTGGCGCTGGATGATGCGGTGGGCCGCCTGTTGAAGAAGGCCCAGGCGCCGGAGCTGTTTCCCGGAGCGCGGCATCCGGAAGCAGCGCTGAGCGGGCTGTGGCTGTATTTTTCACGTCTGGATGAATCGCACGAGATTTCGCAGAACATCCACAGCGTGGAGGGGCGCTTCTGGCACGGGATCATGCACCGGAGGGAGCCGGATGCGGGAAACGCGGCCTATTGGTTCCGGAGAGTGGGGCGGCACCCGGTGTTTGAGGAACTGGCGGAGGCGGCGGGCGTGGCGCGGTGGGATCCGTTCGCGTTTATCGATCAATGCGAGGAGGCGTGGCGCAAGCCGGGTTCGGCGATGGAAAAGGATGCGATGGAGCTGCAGTTGAAGGAGTGGCGGTTGCTGTTTGCCTGGTGCGCGAGGAGCGGCGCATGAGCGCGGTGAGGGCGGCGGTGCTGGCCGGCTACAACCAGCCGCTGGAGATGCGCGACTTCCCTGCCCCGCCGCGGCCCGGGCCGGGCGAAGCGGTGGCGCGTGTGGAGATGGCGGGCATCTGCGGCACCGATGTCCATTTGTGGAAGGGCGAACTGCCGATTCCGCTGCCGGTGATCCTGGGCCATGAGTCGGTGGGGCGGCTGGAGGAGGTGGGTGAGGGGCTGAGCCGTGACTGGCGTGGAGTGCCGATTCAGGCCGGGGATCGCGTGACGTGGGCGAGTTCGGTGGTGTGCGGGGAGTGCTACTACTGCCGGCAGAAGAGACAACCGACCAGGTGTTTGCAGAGGAAGGCGTACGGGATCTCCTATTGTTGCGAGGATGCGCCGCATCTGCGCGGGGGGTATGCGGAGAAGATCATGCTTCGGGCCGGGTCGTCGATTTTCCGGCTGCCGGACAGTCTGGAGACGGTGTCGGTGGTGGGCGCCGGATGCGCGCTGACGACAGCGATCCACGGGCTGGAAAGGTGTCCGGTTGGGTGGGGGGATGTGGTAGTGATTCAGGGGACGGGGCCGGTGGGGCTGGCGGCGCTGGCGGTGGCGCGGCAGTCGGGCGCGGGCAAGATTGTGGCGATCGGCGGGCCGGCGCATCGGTTGGAGATGGCGCGCGCGTTTGGGGCAGATGTGACGGTGGATATCGCCGAGGTGAAGGATCGCGCGGAGCGGCAGAAACTGACGCTGGAGTTATGCGGCGGCTACGGAGCCGATGTGGTGGTGGAGTGTGTCGGCCATCCGGAAGCCGTAAATGAAGGGATCGAGATGTGCCGGGACGGCGGGAAGTTCCTGGTTTTGGGCCAGTACGCCAATGCGGGCAATATCGAGTTCAACCCGCACACGATCACGCGCAAGCAACTGGCCGTGCATGGAAGCTGGGGTTTCGAGCCGCGGCACGTGGATGCGGCGTTGCGGATGCTGGAGTTGGGCGAGTGGGCGCGGCTGTTTGCGAGCCAGGTGACGCACCGGTTTCCGCTGGAGCAAGCGACCGAGGCGCTGGAGACGGTGAAGCGGTGGCAGAGCGGGAAGGCGGTGCTGGTGCCGTGAGGAAGCTGGCCACGTTTCTGCTGGTTGTGGTGGTTGTTGCAGCCGCGATGTTTATGTACGGTCGCAGGGATGTGGGGCGCGAGGTCCGGTTCATGCGCGTGGAGCGGCAACGGCTGGTGAGCCGGCTGACGACGAACGGCAAGGTGTTGCCGGCCGAGTTCACCGCCGTGCGGAGCGAGGCGGAGGGGCGCGTGGTGAGATTGCGGGTGAAGGAGGGCAGCCGAGTGAGGCGGGGTGAGGTGGTTGCGGAGGTGGATGTTTCCGCGGTGCGCGGGGAGTTGGCTTCCGCGGAGGCACGCAAAGCGCAGGCGCGGGCCGATTTGGAAGTGTATGAGCGAGGCGGAGCGGCAGAGGCGCTGGCGGAGATCGACAACGGACTGCGGCAGGCGCGGCTGGATCTGGAAATCGCGCGGCGCGAGGCCGGAGTGACGGCGCGGCTGGTGGAAAAGAACGCGGCGACAAAGCAGGAACTGACGGCGCAGCAAGACCGTGTGAAGCAGCTGGAGGCGCAGATCGCGGGGCTGGAGAAGAAGCGTGGTTCCCTGCTGCCAACCGGCGGGCGCGAAGCTGCCGAGGCGCGGCTGAAGGAGGCTGAAGCGGGCATCACGCTGGCGGAGCTGCGGCTGGAGAAGGCGGTGATCCGCTCGCCGCAGGACGGCGTCATCTACAATCTGGCGATCCGAAACGGCGCATTCCTGCGGCCAGGAGACCTGGTGGGGGAAGTGGGACAGCTGAATCGATTGAAGGTGACAGTCTATGTGGACGAGCCGGAGCTGGGCCGCGTATCGGTGGGCATGGCGGTCGCGATCAGCTGGGATGCGGCGCCGGGGGAAAGCTGGAAGGGGGAAGTAGAAATGATGCCGGCGCAGATCGTAGCGATAGGAACGCGGCAAGTGGGGGAGGTGCGCTGCGGGATCGAAAACAGGGACGGGCGCTTGCCGGCCGGGGCGAACGTGAATGTGGAGATCGTGGCGGAGGTGGTGGAGAATGCGCTGAGCATTCCGAAAGAGGCGCTGCGGAGGGAGGGAGGCAAGACGGGGGTGTTCGTGCGCAGTGGGGATCAAGTGAGATGGCGCGAGGTGGAGCTGGGCACGTCGAGCCTGACGCACGTGGAAGTGAAAAACGGGCTTCAAGAGGGTGAAGCGGTGGCGCTGCCTGCCGAGCCACCGCTCGCAGATGGAGAGAAGATCCGCGCCGGCTGACGGGCGCTACTGCTGCTTCTTGCCGCCTTTTTTGCCGCCACCACCGCCCATGCGGCCTTCGCTCGACGGAGGAACGACGCCATTGGCGCGCAGGTGCACGGCCATCTGGGCGTACTCATGCTCGATGTGGATGGTGTTGCCGTAGAGCGTGCCGAGACGCGAGCGCTGGCCGCCGCGGCCGGCGATCATCTCCGTGGCTTTGGCGTCTGTCAGGGAGGCGTAGGCGTTGTCGCACTCGGTCATGGCGGCGGTGAGCGCGGTGATGAGGTCGGCCTTGGCGGTCATCTGTGCGGCGCCGGCTGATTTGCGTTCGCCGGAGAAGCCGGAGCAGGCGCCCATGGCGGAATCGGCGGTGTGCGCCACCAGATCGCGGAAGCTTTGGCTTTCCGGCGCTGGCTTGTAGTCGTATTTATCCTCGGGCATTTTGTTTGCGGCGCCGAGAATGTTGTTCTTGGTTCGAGCCCAAGACTGCTGGGCTTCGGAGCTAAGCGGGTTTTCCTGAGCGGGCATGGTAAGCGCGGCCAGCATCAGCAGGATCAAAGCGCGGTTCATGGAGGTGACTCCTTGCTAACGGGGATTTGAATCCTTGACGTCGTAGCACCAAAGGACGCCCTGGTCGCGAATGTAGAGGCGGCCGTTGGCGACCACCGGATAGGACCAGGCCATTTCGCGATTGCGCAGGTGCTTGGGCTGGCCCGGCGGCGTGAAGCGGCCGAGTTCCCGGTATGCCTCCGGTGTGGCTTCGGCGAGGATCATGTCGCCGGCCTCGGTGTGGAGATAGATGCGGCCTTCAGCGTAGAGCACGGAGCCGGGGCCGTCGGTTTCCGACTGCCATTTCAGCTTGCCGGTGGCGAAGCCGGCGGCGGCGAGACCTTTCTGGTTGGTGCCGTAGAGAACGCCGTTGACCAGCACTTGGCCGCCGAGCGTGTTGGGAGCGTCGCGCTCAAAGTAGACCTCTTCGGCGGAGAGGCCCTGCGCGGTGGCATGGAGTTGTACAAGGCCTGCTCCGAAGCGCCGGGCGTTGGTGGAGTAGACGTAGCCATTGTGAGCGATGGGTGTGGCGATGTTGGCGGGGCCGGTACTGGTTTTCTCATAGCGCCAGAGGAACTGGCCGGTTTTTGCGTCGACGCCAACGACGCCTTTGTCGAGGAACTGCACGTACTGCTTGCGGCCGGCGGCTTGGGCGACGATGGCGGAGGCGTAGGCTGCCGGGTCGGCGCCGGGCACGGCTGATTTCCAGATGAGTTCGCCGGTGGATTTTTTGAGGGCGACGAGGGTGGCCTCGGCGCCACCGGGGGTTGCGATGAGGAGGTCGCCATCGATGAGAGGCGATTCCGAGTAGGCCCATTTGCCTTGCTTGCCCTGGAAGTCGGTTTGGAGGTTTTTCTTCCAGATGATCTTGCCAGTGGAAGTTTCGAGGACGGCGAGATCGCCGCCGGAGCTGAGGGCATAGAGGCGGTCACCATCGATGGTGGGAGTCGAGCGCGCCATCGGATAGGATGGCTGCTGATCGGGCGCGCCGACCTTGCCGAGCCGGGTGGACCACAGCAGCTTCCCATCGTTGACGGAGAAGGCTTGCACGGATTCGTCTTCTACACCGCGGCTGGAGAGGAGCAACAGGCGAGAGCCGGCGACCGCGGGAGTAGCGTAGCCGTCTCCAATGCCCTCGATGCGCCAGAGGAGCTTTGGGCCGTCCTTGGGCCACTGCTTCAGCAGGCCGGTCTCAGAGGAAATGGCATCGCGGCCGGGGCCACGCCATTGGGGCCAGTCGGCAGGGATGGCAATAGCGGACGAGAAAAGAAACGCACAGGTAAGGGAAGCAGATTTCATCCCTACCATCGTATACGCGCGGTGTATTGCAACTGGCGTCCGAAGTAGGTATTGCGCTGCGCGGTGACGCGGCCAAACAGGGAGCTGTCCGGGTTGAGCTGAGGATTGGCGGCGTTGAAGTGGTTCGGCAGGTTGTAGGATTCCATCTTGAACTCGAAGCCGATGCGCTCACTGATGCGGAAATCCTTGCCTAGCGTCATGTCGAGACTGAAAATGCCCGGGCCATTGAAACCGGGCCACTGCAGCGGGTTGCCGCGGCGGGTGAAATCGGGCTGGCGGGTGACCTTGGTGGTGTCGAACCAGCGTCCCAGGATCGGGTTTTCGATGCCGGGATTGCCGGAGACGATGGCGGCGGGGAGGCGGAGGGGCTCGCCACTGATGATCTGCAGGATGCCGCTGACGGCCCATCCGCCGAAGACGTGGCGGACGACGGAGTGCGCGTTGGAGGCGTACTTGCGGCCTTTGCCGAAGGGGAGCTCATAGATGCCGCCGATGTTGAATTTATGGCGCGCATTGGGAGCATCCTGAAGAGTAAGGTTGTCGAGAAAGTTATCGACGTTATCGTAGAATTCATCCTGGCGGTAGCGGTTGTAGTTGTAGCCGATGAGGAAGTTGTAGCCGCCGGCAAAAGGCCGCTGCGCCTTCAACTGAATCGAGTGATAGCGGCGGTGGACGCCTTCCGACATCCACTGAGTAATGGCGTTGTAGTGAGGGTAGGGGCGCAGTAGTTCATTGACGGGGATCCGCGCCACGTTGCGCAGGCCGCCGGGGAACTTGTCCGGGGTGAGGATCTGGAAGAAGGGATTATCGACCTGTGCCTGCACGGCATTGCGGAACTGGAACCCATAACGGGGGTCGATGTTGTTGAGTTGTTTCAGATAGCGCTCATTGAAGCCGAAGCTCATAAAGTAGGTGGCGTCGACGACAATCTGCGACCAGATCTGGCGCTGGTAGCTGAAGTTGAAGCGCTCGTTGTAGGCAGTGCGGAGATCCTGGTTCCAGACGATGGATTGGACGCGGGAGCCGAGTTCAGTGTACCGGCCGAGCCGCTTTTCGACCGGCGGGGTGAGCGGGTTGCTGTTGTTGGGAAACGGGTCGGAGAAGCGCGCGCTGGGAACGCCTTGAAGCGTGGGCAGGATGAAGGTGTCCTGGCCGTAGCCGGGATAGGGGATGACGTCGTTCAGGTTGATGCCGCCTTCGATGTCGACCGAGGGCGGAATGGCGTAGCGAGAATAACCAAAGCGGAGGGAGGAGCGGTCACTGAGGCGGTAAGCAATGCCGACGCGGGGCAGGAAGCTCTTGGGCGACTTGTGGGCGGCGGGATGGGAGTCGTCGGTGTGGATCCAGGCGCCATTGTAGACAGGCGCGGTCCCGCGGATGGCCATGACCGCGGCGGGCAGCCTGGGCGCATTGGCTCCCTGAAATTCGGGAATCGGGTTGGTGAAGTCCAGATAACGGGAGAGGCGTTGGTCGCGGTCGCGAAGGGGAGTATCGTATTCCCAGCGGAGGCCGAGATTGAGAGTGAGGTTCTGGCTGACCTTGAAGTCGTCCTGGAAGTAGAGAGCCCAGAAATGGTTGCGTCCGAACAAGGCGGGGACATTGCGGGCGCGCGAATTGTCTCCGATGGCTCCGAGCAGGAAGGTGGCCCAATCGTGGCCGCTGAGGCCGGTGTTGGGATTGATGTAGGTATTGGCGGTATTGGCGGCGGGGAAGAAGAACTGTAGTGGAGCAGGGAGTGAGTTGTTGCCGCGGAAGGAGCGGAACTCGCCGCCGAATTTGAGATAGTGCTTGCCGGAGGTCTTTGCCATCTTACCCTGCATGTTCCAGAAATCGGGCGCCGAATACCAATAGCCGCCGCGGCCGAAGTTGCCGCCTAATTGGAGGCCCGGGTAATACTGCACCGGGAGGGCCTTGGCGTAGCTGTCGAACCATGTCGGATTGGAAGGCCAGAACTGAGCCATGGAAGGCACCTCGGCGATGGGATCCATGAAGCGGTCCACGGGCTTGTTGTAGGAGCCGCGGAAATCGAGAACGGTGGTTGGATTCATGGTCCAGACGACGTCGCCGGCGATGGTGAGCGAGTTGCGCTCGGAGCCGCCGGTGGAAGCGGCGGGAGTGCCGGGCGGGTTGGGGGAAGCGACGTTGGTGTGGAAACGGGAGACGCGGCCGAAGACCTTGAGCCGGTCATTGATGTTCCAATCGGTGCGGTTGGTGTAGTTGTAGTAGTCGTAGACGCGGGCGAAGGTGAGGCGGTAGTTGTTGATGCCGGTGATATTGTCGCCTGGTCCGTTGGGGGCCCAGATATCGCGGAGGAAGATGAGGGAGGTGGGATCCATGCGCGACTTGGGGATGACGTTTCCGGCAAAGGGCATTCGAGTGACAGTATTTCCCTGTGTCTGGGTAGTCCATGGATCGAAGATGGGCTTGATGCCGGACTGACCGGCGACAAGGAACATGGTCCGGGAGAAGTCGCCTTCGCGCTCCAGCGCGGTGGGCAGCGTCTTAATGAGGTTGATGGGCTCGCGCAGGTTCTGGCCTTCGTAGGAGAAGAAGTTGAAGAGCTTGTTCTTGCGGATCGGATTGCCGCTGGTAACGCCCCAGACGTTGTGGCGGATCAAAGAGGGAGTGGGGGTGGTGGAGTCCGGACGTGCGTTGAGGAGGGGGTTGCGGCCGAAAAAGTAGGTGGAGCCGTGCCAATCGTTGGAGCCGGATTTCATCTGGACGGAGACGATGCCGCCGGCGGAGTGGCCGTATTCGGCGTCGGTGGCGTTCTGCTGGACGTTGAGTTCCGAGACGGAGTCGATGGTGGGGACGTAGTTGGTTTTGGGTCCCCAGGTGTTGGGAGAACCATCGACGAGGATGTCGTTCTTGAGCTGGGTGCCGCCGCCGACGTCAAGCCGGGAACCCGCCCAGTGATGGAACGGGCTCTGCTCCTGCGAGGTGGAGGTGAATGTGACCTGCGGATCGAGCTGCAACAAGAGGAAGGGATTGCGGTGGATGATGGGCAGCGAGTTGGACATCTTGGAGTCGAGCGTGGTCTCCATGGTGGTCTTGGTGAACTGGACGGTGACGGGCGCCTCGATGACGCGGACGGTTTCTGTCAGCTGGCCGAGTTCGAGCCGGGCATTGATGGTGAGGTCCGAACGCGTCTGCACGAGGATGTTCTCTTGGATGAAGGTCCGGAAGCCCTGCATTTCGACGGTGAGCGTGTAGCTGCCCGGGCTGACGAAATCGAACAGGTAGTCGCCGCTGGAACTGGTTTCGCGGGTGGTCCGGACGGCGGTGTTGACGTTGCGCAGCGTGACTTGCGCAGCGACGACGACGCTGCCGGAAGAATCGCTGACCGTTCCGCGGACACTGCCGCGAAGCTCCTGCGCACAGGCGGCTCCGGAAAAGAGCAAAAGGATGGACAAAGCGAGAACAACTCGGTTGGACATCTGACCTCCCAGGCTTAACTGATGTTTACCCCAGGCGGAATATATATCACAGGAAACTCTTGATGGGAAGCACGAAATTGCATCTGTCTCAAGAGGCTTTGAGGCCCATCCACGTCCAACGTTTTCCGAAGTACAGCAGGTTTATGCCCAGGAAGATCAGCGTGGCAATCAGACCGATGAAAGCGCTACCGGATCCAGCCATCGCCGGAACCGCCTCGCGCGTTAGATAGCCGGCAAAGAGGCAGGCAACGCCCCAACGCCGCCGCCGCAGCAGGCCGATACCGGCCGAGGCAAGCAGCACGGCCTGGAGTGCGGAAGCTGCCGCAAGCAGGGGATGGTTGCCGGCAAAAGAATATGCTTCCACCAGCAGCACCGCGGAGGCGAGAAAGGACTGAATGCCCACGTAGCATCCCCATCGGTAAGGGAGCGGCCCCAGCGGTTTCGCTCTCATCGCGGGCCATACGGGCGCATGAAGGAGAATCAGAATTCCGAGGAGGAGCGTCAGCTCAGGCCAACCGAGAATGGGCATGGAAGCACTCTAAAGCATCGAAGCAGGAGTGGACAAGCAGGTGAGATTCCGGTTGCCCGAGGTATGCGTTTGCAATATAATATCCTCAAGCGGGGATTGAAGTTAATTGCTCGGAGCGTGGCTGGTTCCGCTTCAAAACATTGTTCGAGTGAAGACATGCTCATGAACCGTTGTTTCCTTTTCTTGACAGCCACGGGCTTGATCGCGGCGGCATCGGCGCAAACCAGCCCACCTTCGGGTGCCAACCCTTTCACGCAGCATGTCGCGCCGATGCTCACCAAGCGCTGCTCGGGGTGCCATAACGGCCAGCTGGCCTCCGGCGGTTTGAACATACTTCCGTTCCGTGATCCCAAGTCGATCCGGGAGGAGCGCGAGGCGTGGGAAAAGATCGTGCGCCAGGTTCGCGGCGGCGAAATGCCTCCCAACGGAGCGCCGCGGCCGGCTCAGACCGAACGCGAGACATTCCTGAAACAGGTGGAGGAAGCCTTTGAACGCGACGACCGTTCGCGTAAGGCTGATCCGGGCCGCGTCACCGCGCGGCGGCTGAACCGCAGCGAATACTCGAACACGATTCGCGATCTGCTGGGCGTGGAGTTCCGCGCCGACCGCACCTTTCCCACCGACGATTCCGGCGAAGGCTTCGACAACATCGCCGATGTGCTGACCATCTCGCCGCTGCTGATGGAGAAGTATCTCACCGCGGCCGAGCGCATCGCGACGCGGGCGATGGGGCTGGAGAAGCTGCCGAAGCCGATGGAGTCGTCCTACAGCATCCGGAGTTTGCTGAGCGGCTCGCCGCAGGGGGGCGGACGAGGGACGATCCGGCGCATTAACGTGGGCACGATCGAGGTGACGCACCGGTTTGAATTCGACGGCGAATACCAGTTCCGCATCGGGTTGCCGGGCGAGCGGGGCGCGCAGGCCAAGCCGGTGAAGATGAACATCTGGCTGGACGGGCAGTTGGTGGAGTCACGGATGGTGGAGACCAAGCCGTCGGGCCTGGTCTACTTCGATCCGTTTTCCGAGGAGCAGGTCAAGTTGACTGTGGGAGAAGGCGACCGCGTGCTGCGGATCGCGTTTGTGGAGGATGAGTTCCTGACGGCCTTGCCGGAGAAGGATTACTTTAACCGCCGCAAGAACAAGTTTCCCGATACGGTGATGGTGGTCGGACCGTTTGCGGGAACCGGAGAAAGAGCGAGCAGGAAGAGCATACTCCGCTGCGATCCGAAGACCGGCCCGGCCTGCGTAGAGAAGATTGTGTCGACGCTGGCGCGGCGCGCTTACCGGCGTCCGGTGACGGCGGCGGAGACGGCATCGCTGGTCCGGTTCGTGAATGAGGCCAGGCGCAAGGGCCACAGCGCCGAATACGGCATCCGCACGGCGCTGGTGGCGATGCTGGTGTCGCCGCACTTCCTGTTCCGCATCGAGCGCGATGATCCGCGCGACCCCACCAAGGTTCACCGCATATCCGATATCGAGCTTGCCTCGCGCCTCAGCTATTTCCTGTGGCGGTCCATGCCCGATGAGGAGCTACTCGGTTTGGCGGAAGCGGGAAAGCTGCGCGACAAGACGGTGCTTCGCGCGCAGGTGAAGCGACTGATCGACGATCCACGCTCGTCGGCGCTGGCCGACGATTTTGCCGGGCAGTGGCTGGAGCTCCGTAACCTGGACACGGTGAAGCCGGACCCGGACCGCTTCCTTTATTGGGGGCCCGATCTCCGCGCGGCCATGAAGACCGAGACGCAGTTGTTCTTCGATCACATTCTGCGCAACAACCGCACGCTGGCGGAGTTTCTGGATGCCCGCTACACCTTCCTCAACGAGAAGCTGGCCTGGTTTTATGGCATCGACGGAGTGAAGGGTCCGGAATTCCGCAAAGTGGATCTGGCCACCGATCAGCGCGGCGGACTGCTCGGACAGGCAAGCATCCTCACCATCAGCAGCTACCCTTCGCGGACCTCCGTGGTGATCCGCGGCAAGTACATTTTGCAGAACATACTCGGCACGCCCCCTGCGCCACCTCCGCCCGATGTTCCGTCGCTGGAGGAAGAAGCGGTCGGCACCTCGGCTTCTCTGCGCCAGCAGATGGAAAAGCACCGCGCAAACCCGGTGTGCGCCAGCTGCCACGCCAAGATGGATGCGCTGGGCTTCGGGCTGGAGAACTACGACGCCATCGGCAAGTGGCGCTCCAAAGACGGCAAGTTCCCCGTGGATGCAAGCGGAACGCTGCCCGACGGCCGTAACTTCACGGGCCCGTCGCAACTGAAGAGCGCACTGCTTGCGGAACTTCCGGACTTTGCGCAGAACATGGTGGAGAAGATGATGATCTACGCGCTCGGCCGCGGGCTGGGCGGCTATGATCGCATCGTGGTGAAGGACATCACGCGCCGCTTGGCCACATCGAACTATCCATTCCAGTCGATAATCTATGAAGTAGTCGAAAGCCTGCCGTTCCAGTCGCGGCGGGGAGAACTGTTGAGCAAGCAGGACAAGCCGGTGGAGACGGCACAAAGATGATCACACGCAAATCGCTTTCCCGACGTACACTTCTCCGAGGGGCGGGAGCCGCCGTTGCGCTTCCCTTCCTGGATGCGATGGTTCCGGCATTGGCCGCCAGCGGGCCTAAGAAGGCGCCGGTCCGGATGGCCATCGTCTATGTGCCGAACGGCATCATGATGGACGGCTGGAATCCGGATTATGAAGGAAAGCTGGAGGCGCTGCCGCGTATCTTAAAGCCGCTGGAGGCGCACAAGAACGACATCCTGCAGATCGGCAACCTCACGCACAATACGGGCCGCGCGTTGTTGGACGGGGCCGGCGATCACGGGCGCTGCAGCGGCTCCTACCTGACCGGCGTGCAGGTAAAAAAGACGCTGGTGGACATCAAGGCCTCGGTGTCGTGCGATCAGCTGGTCGCCAATGAGGTGGGCAAGCATACGCGCCTCGCCTCGCTCGAGATTGGTTTGGAAGACGCGCGGCAGGCGGGCGACTGCGATTCCGGCTATTCTTGCGCCTACACCAACAACCTGGCGTGGCGCAGCGAGACGCAGCCACTGCCGCCGATTCTCGATCCGCGCGCGCTGTTTGAGCGGCTGTTCGGCGACGGCACCCTGCTGAGCCCGGAGGCGCGCAAGGCGCAAGCGGCGGAGCGGCGCAGCATTCTCGACTTCGTCCGCGGCGATACGCAGAAGTTGAAATCGGACCTCGGGCCGACGGACCGCCGCAAACTGGATGAGTACCTCTCCTCGATCCGCGAAGTGGAGCGGCAGATGGAGAAGGCTGCCAGCGACAACCAGCAGATCGATCCGAAGATGGACAAGCCTTACGGGGTGCCGGCCGATTTCGCCGAGCATTTCCGGTTGATGACCGATATGGTCACGATCGCGTTTCAGGCCGATTTGACGCGCGTTCTGACGTTCCTGGTGACGCGCGAGGGCACCTCCCGCGCCTACCGCGAAATCGGCATACCCGACGGCCATCATCCGCTCACCCATCACATGGGCAAGGTGGAACTGATGGAGAAGGTGCGGCAGATCAACGAGTATCACACCGCCCAGTTCGCGGCTTGGCTCACCAAGCTGAAGTCGATTCAGGAAGGCGATTCGACACTGCTCGATAATTCGATGATCGTTTACGGCGCCGGACTATCGGATGGCAACCGCCATACGCATGAAGATCTGCCGACGCTGATTGCCGGCCGCGGCGGGAAATACTTCACGACCGGACGGCGCATTGTGTGCCGCCGCGAAACGCCGATGTGCAATCTGTTCCTGACCATGATGGACCGCATGGGGCTGCAAATGGAGCATTTCGGGGATGCCACGGGCAGGCTGGACGGTCTGGACCTCAGCTAGCTGATTCCTCGATGAGGCACGGATGAACACGGACAAACACGGATGGGCGAGGCCGGCGTTGCTGTTCTGTCTTGCGGCCGGAATTGCGCTGGCGCAGTTCGGGCGGCAAATTGATTTCACTGGCGTGTGGAAGTTGGAGATGGACGGAGCGGATCCGAAGGCGGCTTCATTGCTGGATGTGAAGATGGATGGGAAGCTGCTCACCGGGAAGCTAAAGACGCCGCATGGGGAGTTTCCCATTGAGAATGGATCGGTGGACGGTGCGGACCTTTTCTTCAATGTGGTGATCAAGCGTGAGGAATATGCGTTGAGGGCAACCTATCGTGGGCATCTGTTCAGCGAGGAGATTCAGTTCACCGTCGAGGCCGGTGAGCGGATGCGGCAAATGATCGCCAAGCGCGTGGAAACCAAGGGCAAGACGTAAGGGAACGGCATGCAACGATCACAACCACTGCCGCCGGTCGGCATCATCTTCGATAGCGACCTCGGCAATCAGATTGACGGTGTGCTGGCAATGGCGCTGCTCTACGGGCTGGAGGGCAAGGGCGAGTGCCGCGTCGTAGCCACCACCGTCAGCAAGCCGAACGTGAAGGCAGCGGCTTTGTCGGAAGTGATCGCACGCTTTTACGCTGGCGAAGTGAGCGCCGCCTATGCGGCCATGGGCAGGACGCTGCCGGTCGGTTTGGCCACGGCGGGGCCGTCAAAGGAAGATACGCCGATGCTGGCCGTGCTCGGCAAGCAGACGGCGGAAGGCAAACCGGCCTATGTTCACGGAATCGACAGTATTCAGCAGACGGCCAATCCCGTGGACGTGCTGCGGAACGGGCTGAGCGCGCAGCATCCTGGCAACGCAATCGTGGTGGCCACCGGACCGGCAACGAATCTGGCGGCGTTGCTGAAGTTTCCACTCTTTCTGCATTTCGTGCCGGAACGCGCGCGGCTGCTGGTGGTCGCCGCCGGCTCCTACCCGGACGGCAAGGCCGAGCCCAGTATCGCGGCAGACATTGTCGCCGCGAGAAAGCTGTTCGCAGAATGGCCCACGCCGATCGTGGCCGTGGGTGCCGAAATCGGTGAAGCAATTCCCTTCCCCGGAGCGAGCATCGAGAAAGATTTCACATACACGCCGGCGCATCCGGTGGCCGATGCCTACAAGGCCCACCAGGCGATGCCTTATGACGCGACGACTGCGGCCATGGCGGCGGTGCTGCACGCGGTGCGGGCCAAGGACAATCTGTTCCAGCTGTCAGAGCCCGGGGTGATCACGGTGCTCGATGACGGGCGCACGAAGTTCACGCCAACGGAGGGCGGCAAGCATCGCTATCTCAGAGTTGACCCGGCGCAGCGGGAGAAGATTCAGCAGATCTACACGGAGATCGCCAGCGCCAAACCGGTTCCCCGCGCGCCGCGGCGGCGGTTCGGCCAGCAGCAGCAGGAACAGCAACAGCAACAACAACAGCAGAACCAGCCGCAACAGCCTCCGGCGGCCAAACCCCAACCCTGAAAGGACACCCGCAGATGAAGACCCTGGGAATCCCTGCGATTGCCGGGCTGATGGCCTGCTCCGCCTTCGCGCAGGCGTTCAAGAACGCTAGGCTTCGCCGCCAGCCGGCAGTTGGCGGATGGCGCCGGCTTCGCGCTGGCCCGCACTGAAGACGGCGGCACGACATGGAAGATCTGGGAAGTGTTGCCAGGGGAAACGGCATACGAAGGAGCCATCCATTCCTTTTCTTCGACAGAAACAACGGTGTCGTGCGCACGAAGGAGAACCGCATGTTTCTGACCACCGATGGAGGACAAACCTGGAACGGCGTATCCGGGCAGCCACAGGGCCGTCCGGAGATCGAATTCGCGGGCGCGAGCGTCGGCTGGATGATGTACTACCAGACCATGACCTACACGACCAACGGCGGAAAGCAGTGGTTGTCGCGAAACATCGGCTTTCCCGCAATGGTGAACGCATTCTGTCTGGTGAAACCGGATCGGGGCTATGCGGTGGGCAACCACGGAATGGTTTACCGGTACCGCATTGTTCCGGCCGATTACACAACCAAGGGGATGCTGGCCGCGCCGCCGATGCCCACGCAGTAGGCGGTGATTCTTACGCCGAAAGCAGCTGGCCCAGCCGACGGGCCACGATTTGCGGCTCCTCATCGCGCAGCATCCAGACGGAAATGCGCAGCCCCGTGGGAGTGAGCGAGACGTGGATCGGCGGATCGGAATCGAGCAGGGCCTGGTGGATCTGCTTGGGAGTGGGGGATTGCGCGGGATCTTTCCAGTCCAGCATGATGTGCGGAACGCGGTTGGCGATCTCCGGGACGTCGATCTTCGCGAGGATTCCCTTGACTCCCCGCAGGGCGCCGAGGATGGTATCCGCGCGGCGGTCCAGCAGGCGGCGTTCGGCGGCGTGGTCGAAGTCGAGGTAGCGTTCCACGGCAGCGATGAGGCCCATGATCTCCTCCTTGCCGACCTTCATACCGCGGCCGATTCCGCCGTTCGGGCTGATGGCGGCCTGACCCACCTCCATCAAGTCGCCGCGGCCAAGAAGGAGTCCTGAGCCTTGCGGTCCAAGCAGTCCCTTGCCGCCGGAGAACGTCACTAGGTCGAATCCCTCCTGGACGTATTCTTTCAACCGGGAAACCGGTGGCACGTCGGCGGCGGCATCATTAAAGGAAACTATGTTGTGCTGCTTCGCGGTTTTGATCCAGTCTCCCCGCTTGATTTGGCCGTCTGGGTCCGCTTTGTTCAGGAAGAACATCATCGCCGTCCGGGGACTAATTGCGCTCTCCAGCTGCTCCTTGGATTCAACCCAGATCAGTTTGGCTCCGGTGAGCAGCATCTGGGCTTCGTAGCCGCTGCGGTGAGATTTCTGAAGGATGACTTCGTTCTTGAGGCCGGTCGTGTCCGGGAGCTGCTGCACCGCTTTCGCGTTGGGAAAGGTCATGCTGGCGGTGGTGGCGACGGTAATGGCGGACGCCGCTCCGTCGGTGATCATCGCCGCCGGCACACCGATCAAAGAGGCGAGGTGAGCGCCGGCCTTACGCTGAAGATCAGGTAAATGGATGAAATGGCGGGAGGCATCCGACATCGCCTGGACCACCTCCGGCGGCATGATGCAGCCGCCGAGTACGGTGACGGTACCTACGCCGTTGATGACGGTCTTGACGCCGAGGCGAGCATAGGGGTTGGGCGAGGTTCTGCTAGCGGCGGTGGCGGAGGGGACAGCCAATCCGGCGGCTCCCGAGGCTTGGAGGAATCTGCGGCGAGACGATGGTTTGCGCATGGTACGCTCCTGCTTGGGCCCATGCTAGTGGGTGGATAGAGTGGACGTCAAGTGAGGGTGGGAGAAAGTGAGGGTGGGAGAAAGCCAAGCAGCCTGCAGATGGCTTATTTTTAATCACGATTTAGGCGGCCAGGTAGTCCCGGTGGGACTTCGGCGTGGCCTTGCCTCGCATGGTCAGCTGGTTCAGGTTTCTATCCGTGGAGGTGGAAGACTTTGCACATGATCTTCCATTCTCCATCCACCTTCAGCAACGCAAAGATGTCGGTGAAGCGGTGGCCCGTCCAATTGTCGATCTCCAGCCGGACGGTGGCGACGGTTTCCGCGATGTCCACCTTGGCGATGCGGACCTGCATCTGCGTGGCCGGGCCGTTCTGGTCGTTCCAATCGAATAGTCCTTGAATGGGACCGGCGAACAGGTCAGGCCCCACATAGCCGAAGATTGTTGCGCCCGGGTGAAAGGCGGGCTTCATGTCCGCACCCTTTCCCGAGCGTCCTCCGTCGATATAGTGCTGAACTGTCCTCACGATGGCGTCGTATTCCTGCACGGAACTCATTTCCGTTTGCATCTCCTTTCTTCATGCCGGCGCAGCAGTCTCAAGACTGCGGGCGTGCGTCGAGACCGAAATCACGCAGCACAGTATCATACCAGGATTCGTCGTCCTGGGCGTTCCAATCCACCCACTGCTCATCGGTGAGGCCGGCCCGGTATTGGACAAAGGGAGCGGCGTCGGGACCGGAAAGGTGGCGGAGCTGCCAGCCGCCGCTGTCGATGATATCGCGGATGAGTAGAGCGGTGGTTTCCGGAGAGACCGGATTGGCGAGGGCGGCGCGGAAGAGGTTGGAATAACGCCGTGGTTGCCTGTAGATGGAAGGCGTTTCCTCACCGATATTGCGGGCCATCTGCGTATCCTGAATCCCCGGCCCGCGCCAGTTCCAAAGCCGTTGCGCAACCGATCCCCTTGCTACAACCCGTGATCAAGACGTTGGGCATGGTCTTCTCCGTGCGAGGTTCTGTTCACCGGTAGAACGGTTTCCAGGTGATCCAGCGGGCGCCGTAGTGCGGCTCCGGCTGGCCCACTTCGATTGCGCCAAGGTCCGGCGCCTTGCCGCTGAAGTTGTCGTTGATGGTGGGCACCACAACGCCTGCATCGACGGCTTTCGAGTTCGGCTTCAGACGGAAGTTAAGGTCCATCGCGTGGTACACGTGATGGCGGCGCGTGATATCCGGCGGCCCCAGATTCTCGAAGATGTTGTAGTCGACTTCGATGCCGTGCGCCTCCTGCCCGGCCGCTTTCCGGAACTCGGCGAGCGTGGCAAAGCTGCGCCAGTCAGCGCCAGGAACTTTCCAGCTGTACTGGTTGGCCGTGCCTGGGTTCGGCCGAAAGCCGTTATAGTCGCTGCTGTAGTTCGCGGTGGCATTCGCCCAGGTCATGACGCCGCGGTTGGGGGCGTTGCGGCCGATGAAGAGATTGTTGCGGAAGTGTACGTTGGAATAGGGATCGCGCGCGGTCTGTTCGGTGACGAGAGTGTTGTGATAGGCGAGAATGCCGGCGGGTGAGGAGGAAAACTTGAACGCCCCGCCGGGGACATGGTACAGCAGATTGCGGAAGAAGTAGACCGGCCCGCCGAATACAGGCTGCGAGCTGTAGCCGTTATGGGCCGCGTTGACGCCGCGGTTCTGGAAGACGCGGATGTTGTGCACACCGCCGTCGGATTCCACAAAATCGTCATTCATCAGGTGAATGTCGTTGTTGTAAATGTCGATGGAGGAGGCGCGGCGCAACGGATCGGAATCCGGCGGTCCATACGTGGAAATGCAGATGCCGTCGTGAAAATAGGCGATCGAGTTGTGGGCGATGACATGGCCGGGACCATAGACCTTCACGGCAAAGAAACTGCGCAAATGATGCGACGGGTAAATGCCGGCGCTGCGTTGGCCCGCCTGGTTCCAGCCGATCACCCGCATCTGGTCCTCACGGCCCAGGAACAGATTATCGGCGATGTAGAAGTCGCGCGAATCGGCGTTCTCGGTCCAAACGCCGACGCCCACGTCTTCAAAGCGGCAGTTGCGCACGGTGAGGCCGACCGCACCCATCACCTCTTTCTCGCCGGCGAACAGCGCGATGTCGGTGTTGCGGAAGGTGAGTCCTTCAAAAATATGATGAGCCGTGGCCATCACGTCGAAAAGCTTGTGGTTCCCCGCCCCGTCAAAGATCACCTCGCCGTCTCCGGCGGCCTTGATCGTAATCGGCTTCTCGGCGGTGCCTTTCAGGGAAAGGGAGATGGAGCCGGTAAAAGGCGCGCTGAGCGGGTCGACGTAATTGAGGCGGTCCGGACGGTAGAGACCCGCGTGCACCAGAATGGTGTCGCCGGGCTGCACCTTGTTCATGCGCACCGCCGTCCAATCGCCGCGCCCGGGCCCGTAATAGGCGTGCTTGATGCCGATGAAGTTCGGTTCCTGGCGCGGTCCCTGGTGGTCATCCGGATAGACGTGAAGCACGCGCCCGCCGCTGTAGGGTTTCGGCTCGCCGCGCGTGGAAACGGTGACGCGCTCCTGCGCCTGTCCGTCCACGCCGTCCGGATCGCGCAGCGTGAACTCGCATTCATAGCTCGTGGCCTGCTCCAGATTGAGGATACTGCCCGCGAAGCCGTGCGGTACCGTGTAGGTCATGTTGTACTGTTCGCGGTGAACGAACTCGCCGCCGATGCGCAGCAGCGGGAGCGCATTGCGCCACGCCGTTGTGCCCGATTTGCGGAAGCGAACCTCCACCGTCGCGTTGCGGTTGGCGTCACCCTCAATCGCCCATTCAAAGCCGAGGTTGACAAGCGTCGGCCGCTCCACGTGGAAGCGGCCCGGCTTGGTGGCATTCTGTGCCTGCAACGTGCAAAAGGTGATGAGAACAAAGAAAGCGCTACGCATGGTGAAGGTTCATGTTACAACAACTCTCGAACAGGGCACGAAAAAGGCCGGCTCTGCCGATAAGACAGGAATGAGGACCATAATCCCCATCGGGTATGCGCTGATGTTCTGGGTGGTGGGTGCTGCGATGACGTGCGGCGCGGCGGAACGGGCTGTCGCCGTCAAAGTGGTCGCGCACCGTCCTGGGCTAAAGTTCACGCGCTTCACCGATTCGCGGGAGAACGCCTTCTCGGTGGAGGTTCCCCAGGGCTGGAAGACGGCGGGCGGCCTGTTCCGGTTCGCGTCCGTGGATACGCGGGGAACGCTGGAAACTGTTTCACCGGATGGAGAGATCCGTGTGAGCTGGGGAGATGCAACGCTTCCTCCCTTCACGGTCCCCAACCCAAAGCTGGCCATGGCGGGCTTCCGGGAAGGCTCCTGGTACGCTCCCGGGTACGGCGTAAAGATGCTGGTGAAACGCTACACTCCTGGCGCCAGTTTCGCCGAGGAATCTTCTCTCGCGGCGTGATGAAAACTCGCGTGCTCACACGCCGGTCGTTCGCGCTCGCCGCCGCCGGACTCCTTTCCGGCGCCGAACGCTGGAAAGGCGGGCCGCCCGCGCCATTCCTCAAGGAAATCGAAACTCTCCGCGCGGAGCACAACGTCCCCGGCATTTCCGCGGCATGGCTCGAGAACGGCCGCGTAACCTGGATGGCGGGTTTCGGCTCCACCGATGCGGAAGGAAAATCGCGCGTCGATGAAAAGACCATCTTCGCCGCCGCTTCCCTCTCCAAGCCGGTATTTGCCCTTGCCGTCCTGCGGTTCCGCGACCAGGGTGGGCTGGATCTGGACAAGCCGCTTCAGGATTACCTGCCTTTCTCCGAAGACGAGCGCACGCGCCGGATCACCGCGCGCCACGTGCTCTCCCATACCACCGGCCTGCCGAATTGGCGCTTCAAACCGGGCGTCCTGCGCGCCAATTTCGAACCCGGCAGCAGATTCGGCTATTCCGGCGAAGGCTACTTTTTGCTCCAGCGTGTAGTGGAAACGCTGAGCGGCGAACCGACGGAAATGTTCCTGCGCCGCCGCGTGTTCAGCCCCCTCCAGTTGCGCGACTCCAGCTTCATCGGGCCATCGGTGCCCGGCTACGACAGTAAAGGTCAGCCGAGCCGTATCCTCCCGCCCGCCTACCTGGAACGAGTGCAGGCAGTGATCGAGGAAATGAAAATCGATTACACCACCATCACCACCGAGCAGTCACTTGCCGTGGCCGCCAAGGTGGCCCCCGCGGCACTGCCTGTCTACGTCTCTCCCAACTCCGCCGGCTCTCTCACCACCACGGCCACCGATTTCGCCGTCATCATGAAAACACTCGCCCAGACAAAGGCGATGCACGAACCACTCATTCAGGCCAATGGCGCCGACTGGTGGGGCCTCGGCGCCGGCATCGAGCGCACCGACTCCGGCTCATATTTGGGCAATAATATAGTTGACAAAATGGCCCTGGTCGGCCATACTTGAAGCATGGCAGCCGAACCTAAGAGCCTTCAAGAAGCGATTCTCTATTTCGCTGATCCTACCAACTGCCGTGAGTACTTGGTTGCACGCCGTTGGCCGGAAGGTGCGACCTGCCCAACCTGCGGCTCCAATAATGTTCTCTTCCTGGAGAAGTATAGCCGTTGGCACTGCCGTGAAAAGCACAGCGCCCCGCAGTTCACCTTGAAGACCGGAACCGTGATGGAAGACTCACCGATCAGGTTGGACAAGTGGATGCTCGCAATGTGGATGGTCGTGAACTGCAAAAACGGCGTGAGTAGCTACGAAATCCACCGCGCCACCGGCGTAACGCAGAAGTCGGCGTGGTTCATGAATCACCGCATCCGGCTTGCCCTGGGCATGGGGCCGGAAGAGCGGCAACTATCCGGGCAGGTTGAAGTGGATGAAACCTTCATCGGCGGCAAGGCTCGCAACATGCACAAGGCGAAGCGTGAGCGAGTCATTACAGGCACGGGCGGGAAGGACAAGGCGATGGTTCAGGGCATCGTGGAGCGTGGCGGAAAAGTTCGCACGATGGTCGTGGACAATCGGAAGAAGAAGGCGCTGCAGGCGAATGTGCGTGAGCACGTCGAAGCTGGCGCAGCGATCTTCTCAGATGCCCTGAAGTCATACGAAGGACTCGGGGCCGACTACCAGCACGCGGTGATTGACCACGCCGTGGAGTACGTCAGCGGCAACGTCCACACTAACACGATGGAGAATTTCTGGTCCCTCCTGAAGCGCGGGCTTCATGGGACCTACGTGAGCGTTGAACCATTCCATCTGTTCCGGTACCTCGATGAGCAGTGCTTCCGATTCAACAATCGCAAGATGACTGACGGCGAGCGGTTTGACGTAGCAGTGAAGGGAATCGTTGGCAAGCGCCTCACGTTCGATCAGTTGACCGGCAAGGCAGAATTGCAGGGGCTAGAATTATGATTCGCTTGTCCGGAAGCGGCAGCGGCGCGGAAAGCGCCGGAAGAAATAACTGATGGGATCCCCCACGGCGACAACCAGTCCACTGCTGGCCTTGTTCAAAGAGCAGCTAGAAGCCGAGTGCGCAAACATTGCAAAGAAATACAGCCTTGAGAGGCGTGGGGATCCATTTATCTACTGGTATTTCATGCGCCTGCATGAATTTGCAGACACAGGGGTTGAGGAGGTCTTTTGCGATGGCGGTGGCGATTTAGGGATTGATGCCATTTGGATCGACGATGAGGATCTGGTTCATTTCTACAGTTTCAAAAACCCGGAGGATCCCTCGAAGGCATTCCCGGCTAGCGACGTTGACAGGACAATTTCTGGCCTACGTGTGATACTGAACAGAAAGCACGACCAAATCGCGAATCCAGAACTCAAGGCGCGCCTCGAAGAGGTCTACCAGCAACTCCCAAAGGGCTATAGGATCCATTTTGTATCTAGCGGTGGGGGGATCCCGCAGGAGGCGGAGGTCAAGATGGACGCATTGATTGATGAGCTCCGCGGCCCATCGAGCAGCATCGTCCTCTGGGAGCAGCAGTCTCTAAGCCACCTTCAGGATGCTTTCTATAGGCAAAGCCTTCCGGCGGTCAAGGATCCCATCATTTTTGAAATAGCTACAACCCCGTACATGTGCCGATCCGGTGTGGCGGACTGCTACCTGTTCCATGTGGCGGGTGAAAGGCTGGCTGGATTATACGAGACGCATGGCGAGGGCCTGCTTCAGCGCAATATTCGCGTCGATCAGCGTGATACCGCCACAAATAGATCGATTGAGGAAACCTGTGCGGGCGCGGATTCTAAGAACTTCCTGCACTTCAACAACGGCGTCACTTTTTTGTGTGATAGTGCGCACTACGATGGCTTCCAGCATGTCTTGAAGCTGGAGAAGGCACAGGTTGTAAATGGCGGTCAGACCATCCGCGCGCTCCACCGAGCCAAGGTAAAGGGATCCCTCCAAAACGACGTTTTAGTTCCTGCGCGGGCGATCACTTCAAGCGGCGACAAGGACTTCGCCAATAACGTAGCCGTCAACCAGAACAATCAGAACCAAGTTGGAACCGGGTTCTTGCGGTCGGTTGATCCGAGAGTGGTTCAACTCGATCACGCCCTTGCGTCCCGGGGCTGGTATCTCGAACGTAGGGAGGGTGAACTCAAGAACGCCACGGTCGAGGAAAGGGCCGCAATCCAGCGGCGAATCGGCAATCCGATGGAAGGCCGGACCATTCGCCTCAAGGATGGGGCGCAAGCCTACACCGCTACATTTTACGGGCAGCCGGAACTAGCAAAAAAGAACCCCAAGAAGATTTTCTTGTCCGTGAATGACGGAGGAAGCTACGAAAAGATCTTCTCTCCAGAAATGACGGCGGAGAAGATGATCGTCGCGCACGAAATCAAGACATACGTCGAGGATTTTGTACGCAGGTTCAGTGGGATCCGCCGAAAGGCCCAGGCATCCAGTGACCTCCAAACCGCATACGAGCCGATCCTGGGGAAAGAACTGGCCGCGCGCCACAGTGACGTTATTCATCAAGTCATGGCACAGTGTTCCCTGTTTCTGTGTGGAACGATCTTCAAGGATCTAGTAGATCTTCAGAAGAGGGATCCCTCCACCGTGCCAGCGGTGCTGGCAACCGAAGGATCCTCGTTGATTCAGGTACATCTTCTGCATGTGATCGATTACGCAAAGAACAACAAGGA
>Ga0194132_10002414_pt1 | contig 35127 bp, 30 predicted proteins | sample TA2KigOf80mmetaG_FD_148612 | JGI IMG/M metagenome (GOLD analysis project Ga0194132, IMG submission 148612) | Freshwater microbial communities from Lake Tanganyika, Tanzania - TA2015054 Kigoma Offshore 80m | ecosystem: Environmental > Aquatic > Freshwater > Lake | place: Tanzania: Lake... | reverse complement strand
TTGGGGGGGGGGGGCAAGTGATACCTCCTTCTTGACAAGCGCTCTTCGTGCCATGACTCGTCATATATCATGTTGACACAAATCTTAAAAAAGTGCTACGCAATTCGTAGGTCAAGATCACCATGCACCACCTATCGCGATTCGGCGTTTCGCTGGAAGACGACTTGCTTGAAGCTTTCGACAAGAGCATCGGCGGGCAGGGCTATCAGAATCGTTCCGAGGCGATTCGCGATCTGATCCGTGATCATTTGATCCAGAAAAAGATCAATCATGGCGCCAGCGAGGTGATTGGCGTGGTAACCCTGGTCTATGACCATAGGGTGCACCACCTGAGCGATGTTTTGGCCGACATGCAACACAAAGCCGAGGTCAACGTGAATGCCAGCTTGCACATCCATCTCGACGAACACAACTGTCTCGAAGTAATCGTGATTCGCGGCCGCGCCGACAAAGTTCACGAGATCTCGGGCAAGCTGATCGCCACCAAAGGGGTGCAGAACGGCAAATTAGTAACCACCACTCCGGAGCTAAAGCACTAGAATTTTTTTTGCCCCTGGGTAACACGAATCTAGGAATGTTGCTATTCGGATAACTATCGGAAATAACCATGAGCCGCGCCGAACATAGCCACGAGACCGACACCCCAGCCGCCCACGCGCAAGGTTCGGGCACGGCGCTCACTCTGATCAGCCTCGCCCACGGCATCAACCACGCCCAGTCGGCGCTTAAGCCATTGGTCTTTCCCTTGGTCCTACGCCAGTGGCTCGGCTTCAAAGCCGCCTTCGGCGCCATGGCGGCTTCGTTTGTTCTTGCGACCACCTGCATCTTCCTAGGGCGGCTCCGAGATATCGCACCGAGTCAACTCGCCCACGAAGTTAGCCACCCATCACCACTAATGTTCCACGGGAGGAAAACAAATGGTGAAGTCGTTTCGCAGCGCCGCTCGGCTATTTTGTCTGCTTGCCGGAACTGCGCCGCTCTATTCGGCGGCTCCCGCACCGGCTGCCGATGCGAACGCCCCTGTCGAAGTCTACGTCTGGGGCCAACAACCAACCTTCGCGGCGAGTGAACAAACCCGCGCCGCGCGCGATCTGGAGCTGCGGCCCACCAATACACCGACTGATGTGCTGCGTCTCACACCGAGTTTGGTCTTAGGCCAGCACCACGGCGGCGGCAAAGCCGACCAGATTTTGTTTCGCGGCTTCGATGCTGACCACGGCACCGACTTCGCCGTATTCGTCGACGGCATCCCCGTCAACATGGTAAGCCACGCCCACGGTCAGGGCTACGCCGACCTGCATTGGCTCATCCCCGAGACCATCGACCGGGTGGAAATCTACAAAGGTCCCTATTTCGCCCACCTGGGCGACTTCGCCACATCCGGCGCCATGAACATCATCACCAAACGGCGCGACCAGAATACCTGGTTCAGCGTCGCCGGCGGCAGCTACAACACCCAGCGCTATCTCGGCGTGCTGTCGCCTCCCGAAGGAACATTCTTGGCGCCCTATTTAGCCTTCGAGGCCTACCACAACGACGGCGCGTTCAAGAGCGAGAACAACTACAACCGCTATAATTTGCTGACCAAACTGACGTTGCTCTCGACGCCAAATTCTAAACTGAATTTCCTCGCGACGTTCTTCAAAACCGCCTGGGACGCTTCCGGGCAAATCCCGGCGCGCGCCGTGCGCGAAGGCAGCCTCGGGCGCTTTGGCACCCTGGACCCAAGCGAAGGCGGCAAATCGGAACGACAAAACTTGAGCCTCATTTATAACTACACCGACGCTAACCAGTCGCTGAATATCCAGACATGGTCGTCCTGGTACCGCCTGCGGCTCTGGTCGAACTTCACGTTCTTCGCCAACGACCCGGTAAACGGCGACGGCATCGAGCAAAACGACAAAAGATTTCTAGTCGGCAACAACGTCAATTATCGGCGCAGCTACAACCTGTGGGGCTTGCCGATGGAAACCTTCGTCGGCTTTCAAAGCCGCTTCGATCACGTCCGCATTGGCCTGTTCAATCAAACCAACCGCGAACGCACCAGCATCACCAATCATAACAATATCGAGCAGACCAACCTCGGCTGGTTTATCCAGCAGGAAGTCAAACCTGCCGACTGGCTGCGCTTCCAGTTGGGCGCCCGCATGGACAATTTCTGGTTCACCGTCAGGCAAAAAGGCGATCCCGCTGACGTAGCGGAACCGATCTCCGGCCGGGGCTCGGCAACGATTGTCAATCCCAAAGTCAACTTCATCTTCACCCCGTTCAAAGACAACCAGGTTGCCAAGAACATCAACTTCTTCGTCAACTTCGGCGGCGGCTATCATTCGAACGACGCCCGCGTCTTCGTCCAGGATAAAGACAAGAAGATCCCGCGCTACCTGGGCGGCGAGTTGGGCTACCGCTCGCGCTTTTTCGACAGAGTCGACGTCAGCCTGGCCTATTGGCGCGCCCATCTCGAAAGCGAGCTGACTTTCGTGGGCGACGCCGGCACCTTCGAAGCCGGCGGCCGCAGCCGCCGCCAAGGCATCGAGAGTGAAATCCGCTACGACGTTTTACCCTGGCTGTCCTACGACCAAGACTTTTCCTACACCTGGGCGCGCATGGTCGATAGCGGCGGCCATGTGCCGCTGGCGCCGCGCTTGACGGTACTGAGCGGCCTGACCGCGCGCCATGATTCTGGTCTGCAAGGTCGCCTGCAGATGCGCCACGTCGGCTCGCGCTACGGCGCGGAGGATACCAACTTGAAGACTCGCGCCTACACGATTTTCGATCTGCTCTTGAAATACACCTACAAACGTTACGACGTGTTTCTGTCCTTTGAGAATCTCGCCAACACCAAGTGGCGCTCGGCGGAAACTTTTTTCGAGTCGCAGAGATTAGGTGAAGTGGCGCCGGTGCTGGATTCGCATTTTACACCCGGCGATCCTTTCACGGTCAAGGCGGGCTTTACCGTGCGTTTGTGGTAACCGGCTTCTTATTGAGCTTTTCGATGTTTAGTTTCATCGACATCATCGTCAAAGGCGGCCTGGTCATGGCGCCGCTGCTGCTGTGCTCGGTAATCGCGCTCGCCGTCGTCATCGAGCGTTTTCTGTTTTGGCGGCGTATCAGCAATCGGCAAGCTGCCGAAGAAGTGCTTGGGCTAGCCGAGCGCGGCGACTTTAGCAAAGCGTCAGATGCCGCGCGGCGCGTCGACGCGCCGTTAGTCCGCGTCCTGGCGTCCGGGCTGAAGCATCGCAATCCCGCTGCCGCCAAAGCGCTCGAAGTCGCGGCGCAAAAAGAAGTTCCCGTGCTAAAACAAAGGCTAACGATTCTCGACACGATAATCACCCTGGCGCCGCTGCTCGGCTTGCTCGGCACGGTCGTCGGCATGATCGGCTCGTTCGACATCATGTCCGCGGCCGGCATGGGCCAGCCGCATGCCGTCACGGGCGGGGTTGCCGAAGCGCTGATCGCCACCGCGACCGGCTTGTTGATCGCGATCCTCACCCTGGTGCCCTACAACTATTTCACCCGCCGCGCCGAACGCGAGCTGGAAGAAATCGAGTACTACGCCTCACGGCTGGAACTGGCGCTCGGCGGCAGCCAGGATAAGTAATGCGCCTGCGCCAACGCCCTGTGAAAAAAGCTCGCATCGAGATCATCCCGATGATCGACACGATCTTTTTTCTGCTGGTCTTCTTCATGATCTCGACCCTATCGATGGCGCAATACGGCGGCCTGCCGGTCAACCTGCCGAAAGCGGCGAGCGGCAATCAAGCCCCCGCTGAAAGCGCTGCGGTAACGATCCAGCCCGATGGCACCGTCGCCATCGACAAACAGCCGGTGGCGCGCGGGCAAGTCGGCGCGGTGCTGCAGGAACGATTGACGAAAAATCCTGCGCTGTTGGTGCTGATCAACGCCGATGAGAAAGTCGAACACGGCGTCGTCGTCGAGATCATGGACGCGGCGCGCCAGGCTGGCGTCGCCAAAATGGCCATCGCGGTCAAGCCCAAGGACACCCGGCAGTGAAAAAGGAGGTTCTTGGCATCCCGCTCCTCTTCTCCTGCGCCATCCACCTGCTGGTCCTTGTGCTGCTGTCTTTCGTTTTGCACCAAAAGAATTTTCGCCGCAAGGATTTTCTCCCCATCGCTCTCGTCGACCTGCCGGGCAGCGCCACGCCGCCGCCAGTCCAGCAGATCGAGGAGCCCAAGAAACCCCCACCGCCACCACCTAGAGGAGTGGAAAAGCCTAAGGAGATCAAACTGCCGGTCAAGAGCGAGAGTGCCAAGATCGCTAAACCGGCGCCGCCGCTGGCGATACCGGCCGCGCAAGAGCCGAGCATGGGCAACGAGACCAAAACTGCCGCGCCGGCACGAACCGAAACGCCGCCAAGCGTTTTTCCAGGCGCCAACGTCGAAGGCGGCGGCAGCGCCGCAGGCGCAGGAAATCTGTTCGGCAAAGGCGATCTCGGCGTGGTGCCAGGAAGCGGCACTCCCGGCGGTGGCGGCGGCACGGCGGCAACCGGGCTCGGCCGCGGCGCCGGCGCGCCTGGCTTGCCCGCGCCAACCGCGCCGCTGCGCACCCATCGCGAAGCCAAACCGATTCAAAGCGCCCGCGCCGTCTATCCGGCCATGGCGCTACGCGCCGGCCTGGAAGCCGACGTCACTTTGAAAATCGAAGTCGATCCCAACGGCAGCGTCACCAAAGCCGAAATCATCAAGAGCGGCGGCGCCGGCTTCGACGAGGAAGCGTTGAAAGCGGTGAAGCTGTCACGCTTCGAACCGGCGCAAAAAGACGGCCAGAACGTGGCGGCGGAGTTTACCTACATTTACAAATTTCGCCTGCAGCGCTAAGCCTGCACGGTAGTTTCAGGGGAAAATTTCGATTCCATAGTCGGGGTACGACAGCACCTTGCGTTTGATCGAGCGGCGACACTCGCCCGATCACAGGAGAGACACCACCATGGAAACCCCCTTGGGACCCAGAATAGGACTCAGAAGAGAGACGGACTTGACGGAGTTGACTAAGGCCATTCTCATAAGCTCGTGAGGATGGCGCAGCGGCCCCGCTCGGTTTTCTTGAGATCATCCACCGGTTGTGGTCGGCGTCTTCGTGTCGTTATTGCTATGGGTAGCGCCGTACCCGTGTTCACCAGCGCGACGATGAAGATCCCTTGCGCGCCATCCACCACGAGGTTATTGTTGGCGAGTCCGCGGCATCGCGGTGCGCAGCGCTATCGCGGTTCACCCTAGTCTCACGGGGGTGTGGCCAATTTGGCGACGCCCCTCTGAAAGTAATGTCAAAGATATTCCTCAACGTCGGTGCCACGACCACAGAGTCGATTGATTCGCACCAACGTGTCTGGGTTCGGCTCCCGGAAACGAAAATACCAGCCGTCGTCCGAACCTACGCGCGGCAGATCCATCCCGGCGCAAAAGTGTTGCTCTGGCTCGGCAGCGTCAAAAATATTTTTCACTGTCACTTTTTGCCACGACTCAGCGCCTTGCGTGAAACGTCGCTGGAACAGCGCAAACCAGAATACGCCGCCCTGCGGGCACAGATCGACGCTTTTGCCGGCGACCTGCATAAACGGGCACAGATCTTTATCTCTTTTTTGTCCGCACGGTGCCGGATTGAACGCGGGCTCTATCCGATCATCGAAAAAGTCACGCAGCGGTGCGTGTTGACGCACAAAGATATCTTGCTGCTCGTGGACGCACTGTGTGCTGCGGTGGAGAACACGGCAACTCCACCCCCCGTCCGAAAGTCAAATCTTCAACAGTTCATCGGGACGGGCAAATACGATACCGCAACCATCCTCTGGCTTGCGCTCTGTGTCGATGCGAAATTCGCCCTACAGCTATGGCGCGATAACTTGCTGGAGGAAGAACAGGCCGCCCCTACAACGATGCATGCCTTCGCCGCCCTGCAGGATGAGTTAAGGCGAGCCATCGAGAAGCTCAGGACCGGTGGGGCTTGTCCCCAGAGCATTGCCTCAGTCGATCTAAACGATTGGCTTACATCGCTTATTGGCTGCGCACCTGAGCAGCGATTCTTTGCCGAAGCCCGCGAATGTCATGAGGGACTGAACAAATCAGGCTGTTTGAAGTTTGATGTTTTGAGTAGTTTTCGGGATTTCGGCGAAAATGCCCCGCGATTTATTTCGTTGGACAAACTTTCGCGAGCCGTCACCGCGATGGATCGTACACTCTCGCACCTCGTTGTCCAGTTCGCCACGGATGATGCGGAGATGAAAAAGTTGACAGGCAGCCATCTGCTGCATTCGGGGCTGTTGGTTCGCGGTCTTGTCGGTGAAAGCGAAGCGATGCACGTTCTCTATCCACTCAATGCGACGGCGATTCCGGGTCAACTTGAGTTAAGCGCGCGCTTGATCGAAAAAACTCGCCAAGCCATCAGCGACGGCTCATTGGCACATCTGTGCGGGCGCCACTATGGGATAGCCGCCGCGCCATTGCAGCGAGGCGTCGAGCGCCTGTTGGCCATAATACGAACGACGCTGCCGCTCATGCCGATCGAAGTGCATCACTTGGCACAAGCGATTGAAACTCAGATGCACCTGCGCAAGGTTGGGGAAAAACTAAAATTTTCCGGTATGACAGGCGATTGTCGACAGCAGGCCGTACAGCTTCAAATTACTGGGCGCGCGGCGCGGGCGCGTCAATTTGCCCTCGCCCGGATGCTCAAATCCGACTTCCACGTCGACCCGACCCGATTGTTCTACATCGATAACCTGCTGATCGATCGGATCAATGCTATTTACGGCCCCGATCTCGAGTTCATGCGGCAAATCCTCGCCGGCTACATCGAGCGTCATGAGGCGCGCGGCATCAGGGAACCGACAGAGACTTTGCCGCCGGCACCAAATAGTGGCGACAAAACTTTACTTTAGCTTGCTCAACAAGTCTGCTCCTCGAAGTTTCTTCAAAGCAAGGCCGTTTTGCCGGTGGTTGTGATTTGCGATCTGAGTCTTCCAGACCCTTAAGGCCGAGCAACTCGACTGTTACCGGGCGGTGGAGCCAGCCGCAACGCGACTCCTCCCATGACTTCATGACTACGATCCGACTCGACGTTGACTTATGGAGCCGCACAGCCACTGAAGCATGCTATCGACCTTTTGAGTGCGCCGAGGATGACAACGAGAACTGCGGAGAAAACGTTGCGGCACAGGCGGTTTCCGCCGCGCAGCCGTTCCGCTTAGCGGTACGGGTTGTGGAAAAACCACGCCGGACTCGAAGAAGTGAGGGTCGTCTTCTACGCCAAGCGACCAGCGACCCGGGCGAGACGCGTGGGGGAGAGAGTTGCTGCGTCGAGGCGAGAGGCTCGGCATGCGGTAGACTCATGGTGCCGTTGGTATTTGGTGGCCTCGCATCGGTTGACGTCGTAGCGGCTGCCGACTATGGTGCAGGCAACGCGCCAAAATGGAGGAATAAGTGACGACGACGGCCGCCGCTTGCATCGAAGAGACCCTCAACATAGCCGGCACATCCCTGCAGATGCGGCGCGGCGGCTCTGGAGCACCGTTGCTGCTTCTCCACGGTGAGCTGGGTGTTCCCGATTGGCTACGCGCCCACGAGCTGCTGGCCCAACACTACTCCGTGTATGTCCCCTCCCTGCCTGGCTTCGGCACTTCGAAGATTCCGGATTGGATGATGTCGGTCCGGGACCTGTCTGCCTGGGTAAACTGGTTTGTACGCGACTACGGTCTCTTGACCCCGCTCAACGTCATAGGCTTCTCCTTGGGTGGCTGGGTCGCTGCCGAGCTTGCCACCGCCAACAGCGCCATCTTCTCGAAAATGGTGCTGGTAGGGGCAGCAGGCATCAAGCCCCGGCAGGGGGAGATCTGGGACTACTTTTTGAACGGTGCCAAGGACGCGTTCCGACAGTCCTTCTTTAACTCCGCCGCGACAGAATACGTGAAGCACTATGGCAGAGACTGGACACCGGATGAGGCTGAACAGATAGAGACTAACCGAGAGGCGGCCATCCGTTACCTTTGGCGTCCCTACATGCATAGCGTCACACTGGCCGGCCTGCTCCCCGGCATCGGAATCCCTACCCTTCTCTTATGGGGGAGGCAGGATGCCATTGTCCCGCTGAACAGTTGTGAGCTTTATAAGCAGGGCATACCTGGTGCCCAGGTTGCGGTCATTGAGGACTGCGGACATATGCCCGAGATGGAGAAACCGGAGGAGTTCGCGAAAACCGTCATTGAGTTTCTGGAAGCCTGATAGCGACTGGGCACAAATCAGGCGCACAGCAGATAGCGCGGTTCCACTTCCCGATCGGGAACGGGGAACAAGGAGTGAAGCACGATGTTCATAGGTCACTTTACAGAGCAACCCTGGCAGAAGGAAGACTGGCCCACGGCCTGGGGGTCGGGCGTCATGGAGGTGAGCAACAGCGAATACGACCCCTTTCGCGCCGCTAACCTCTACAATCGATATATGGACGAGAAGGTCTACGCTGAGGAGATGGGATTCGACGGGATCATGGTCAACGAGCACCACAGCGCCCCGTTCTGCATGAATGGGGTAGCCAACGTCACGGCCTCCATTCTTGCCCGCATCACCAGCAAGGCCAAGATCGTGATCCTCGGCAACATTCTGCCCATTCACGACGATCCCCTCTGGTTGGCGGAGGGGCTAGCGATGATTGATGTGATTTCCCGCGGGCGGCTTGTCCCCGGTATAGTCCGCGGCGGTGGCAATGAGAGCCTGGCGCACAACGCACCCCCGCACTTCAACCGGGAGCGCTTCGAGGAAGCCCACGATTTCCTCATCAAGACGTGGACGACCCCCGGCCCCTTCCGCTGGGAGGGCAAGCACTACCACTACAGGTATGTGAACCCCTGGGCAGTGCCATACCAGAAGCCCCATCCGCCCATTTGGGTGCCCGGCACATCTAGCAGGGAGACTGTAGAGTGGGCGGCCAAGCATCGCTATCCCTATATGATGCTGGCCAGCCAGTTGGATCTGACCCAGCAGATGTACCAGATCTACTATGACGCCGCGCGGCAAGAGGGTTATGAAGCCGGGCCCCAGCATCTTGGCTTCATGTTTTTCTGCCACGTCGACGAAACGGAAGAAAGAGCCATAGAGGTCGGCCGGACTTTAACCCAGGGAGTGCGCAGCCCCTACGATCCCGGTGCGCAGCGGCCACGGCCATGGATTGAGGGCCCCCCGGGAATCTCCACCAAGAGCGCCCGAGCCCTGCGACGAAAGATGGTAGCCTCGGACTCGTCCGGCCGCACCCGCGCGGGAGCGAGGGCAACCTTCGAAGACCAGGTGGCGACCCACGGCATGATCGTCGGCACCCCTGACACGGTGGTGCCCAAGGTGCGCTACATCATGGAAACCCTGCGGCCGGGGACCATCATCTTTCGCACCGGCGACGGCGCCATGTCCCACCAAGACCAGATGCGAACGTTGAAGCTCATGGGTGAAGAGGTCTTACCGGCCATGCGGGAAATCGCCAAGGAACTTGGCCTGCCAGGGCCTTACGACGTAGACCCTAGAACCAATGAGCCGGTGGCCGCACTAGCGTCCTGACGCCCGCGTTCCCTTAAACCGGCCCCTGTTGGAAGGAAAATTAGGCTCATGTAACGAATCGAGTGTTGGGCCGGAAACCCTCCTCGGGCGGACGGGTTATGGCAAAGTGATTGGTACATCGGATCGAGAAAGGAAACGCCATGGAAGCTGTCGCACAAATCGAATCTGGCCGCACGCTGGCTGAGTTGGAATCTTACTTCAAAAAATATTCCGACATGCCGCGCGAAGTGGTGCTCAAGCACGATCTTTTGCGCGACGGCCACTGGTTTACCGACGCGGCGCTGGAGTTGGCCTCCGATGCGCTGGTGAAGTCCTACCGGCTGTTTTCCTACGATCTGATTCCGATGAAGGACATGAAGCGCAAGGAGCACCGCAAAATCACCGAGTGGTTCATGCTGCGCGGCGGCCCTTATGGGCTGCGGCCGGTGACGGTGCAGACCACGCTCAACTCCAACTCGCCCTACGTCATCGATGCGGTGGACGGTAAGGCGAAGCTGTTTCTGCAGGGTAAAGAGATTTGCGATGTGTCCTTCCCCCGGCCACTCAAGTACTACACGCGCAAGTTTGCCGACGGCACGGCCTACCATGAGATTATCGCGTACGGTTATTTCGTCACGGCGTTTCGCAACTGCCAATATTGGGGCCCGGACGAGGAGTGCCGCTTCTGCGATATCAACATCAACGCCCGGCAGATGAAGGAGTCGAAGGATTTTACTTTTAATCCTCCGGTAAAGCCGCTCGACTACATGGTCGAAGTGGCGCGCTCCATCGAACAGGACGCGACCGAAGAGGTGGGCTTCACGCCGCTGATCGATTACCTGATCACCGGCGGGACGATTCTCAAAACGCTGCACGGCAAAGACGAGGAGCAGTTCTATTGCGAATACGCTTCTGCGCTCAAATGGGGCGGCCACCGGCGCCATGTCTATTTGCAAACCAACGCCAAAGAGAAAGAAACGCTCATGCGCTATCGCGCCGCTGGCGTCGACGGCCATCACGCTAATATGGAAGTGTGGGACCGCAAATTGTTCGAATGGATAAATCCTGGGAAAAATCGCCGCGTCGGTTGGGACAACTGGGTGCAGGGCATGGTCGATGCAGTCGACGTTTTCGGTGAGACCAACGTGCGGCCCAATTTCGTCAGCGGCGTCGAGATGGCGCAGCCGCATGGTTTCAAAACGGTCAAGGAAGCGGTCCATTCCACCAGCGAGGGTTTCGACTATATGATGAAGCACGGCGTTTTCCCGCGCTTGAACCAATGGCGCCGCGAGCCGGGGTCGAATTTGGTTGCAACCCATCCGCAGCCGGCGATCCCGTTGGATTTTTACCTGCAGCTGATGGCCAATTATTACGAGACTTGGAAGAAATACAGTTTGCCGATCGCGCCGCATAACTCGGTTCATCCCGAGACGCGCATCATGGGTCGCGGCCACGGAACTTATGACGACATCATCTTGCTCAACGAAGTGGACGATTACGAGGCGCGCGTCGACGACGCTTTGCGGAACGGGCTGAAGGCTTGCGTGCTCGCGCACACCAACGCATAAGGGGGCGAGAACACAATGCGTGATGGTTTGTCGTTGACAGCGAAGGGCCGGTCTCGGACCCGCTGCAAGAGATGCGCCAGAAGCGCCGTCGCTCTTCTGATGTTTTTCGTTTCTCCGTTGCTGAGCTTTGCCGCCGACAAACTGCGCATCGGCTACGGCGCGCCGTCGGTGACCATGGCGCCGCTGTGGATCGCGCAGGAGGGCGGCCTGTTTGCGCGCAACGGATTGGAAGTCGAAGCGCTCTATCTCGAAAGCGCCCTGGTGCAGCGCGCGCTGATTGCCGGCGAAATTTCCTTTGGCGAGATGACGGGCGCCCTGCTCTCGGCGCCGCGGCTCCAGGGCGCGGACGTCACGATGGTGTTGGGTTTTGTCGATCGCTTGCTGTTTCGCCTGGTGGCGCGCGCCGAGATCAAGAGCCCGGCCGATTTGAAAGGCAAAAAGATCGGCACCTCGCGCTTCGGCGCGGCGCTCGATCGCGCGCTGCGGTTGGCGTTGCCTCGGTTGGGCGTGAACCCAGACAAGGACGTGACGTTTCTCCAGATCGGCAGTGAAGCGACGCTGCTGACGGCGCTACTCGGCAAAACCGTCGACGCCACGCTGTTGCAGCCGCCGCGATTTAGGAAGGCCGTCGACGCGGGCATGAACGTGTTGGCGAACCTCGAAGAAATGAACATTCCATTTCAGCACACGGGGCTGGTGACGACGCAACGATACGTGAATAAGAATGCCGATATCACCCGCCGCGTCGTGAAATCGTTCGTCGACAGCATTCACCTGATGCGCACCCAACCGGAGACCGCCAAGAAGGCGATCAATCGGCATATGCGCTTGAACGATGAGCGCGAGTTGGAAGAGGCCTATCAATTATTGAAGCGAGTGGCGCTGGTAAAACCGTATCCGTCGCTCGCCGGGATCAGAACTATTCTCGACGACCTGGTCGATCAACTGCCGGCGGCGAAAACCGCCGACCCGAAGGATTTCGTCGATACGCGCTGGCTCGAAGAATTAGACAAGTCTGGCTACATCGACCGGCTCTACCGATGAGAATTTTCCGCGCGGCTAGATGGGGACTTTCACCGGCGCCGCTCGGTCTGAGCTCGACCGAGCGGCGCCACAAAGAACGTTTCGCGCCTTTCCTGGCCGCTTTCCGGCCGAGCCGACCGCTAGGCCACTGATTTTTTCGTCAACCAGAAAAGGGATTGACAATTCCGCCGGCTCTCCGGCATAACTCCGGGTCATAAAAAGGCGGTTTGAAATTCCTATCCCCAGAATTGCTTTTTCGCATCGCTGGCCGTAACGTACACTGCTCCATGCGTGGAATATCGAATTGGCAATCTGGAATCCAAAACCCATCGCGAGGTGATTGAGCATGCGGAAAAATAATTCGCGCGGGCGGCAAGCGCTGGTGGCATCGTTCCTATTCATGCTCGTTGGCCCGGCCGCTTCCTGGGCCCAGGCTCGCTCCAATTTCGCCTCGAGCATCACCAGCGAAAGCATGGCGTCGGTGTGGGTGGCCAGGCATCTCGGCCTTTTCAAAAAATACGGCGTCGAGACGCAATATATCCTGATGCCGCGCTCGCCGTTGGCGGTGGCGGCGCTGCTCGCCGGCGAGATCGACGTGGCGGTGATCGGCCCCGGCCATCTGGTCAATGCGAGCTCCGGCGGCGCCGACGTGATCGGCGTTGCCAATTTCGTTCAGAAGCTCGACTACCGCTTGAACGTGCGGCAGGACATCAAGAGGAAAGAAGATCTGCGCGGCAAGAAGCTCGCCATCAGCGGCCCGGGTGCGACTTCGCATCTGGTGGCGCTCTTGGCGCTGCAAACCATGGGCGTCGACCCCAACCAGGCAAAGATCGCTTTTATCACCATCTCCGGTACCGAAATCAACCGCCGGCTGGCGCTCGAAAGCGGCAGCATCGATGGTACGACGCTGAACGGCTCGGTGGGCGACATCTACGGCAACAAGGGCTTTCCGATCCTGTACAACTTCAAAGGTTCCGGCGTGACTATGCCACAGACGATGATGGTGACCACGCGGCGTATCGCCGCGGCCAAGCCGCAGGTCATCGAAGGGTACATAAAAGGCCTGGTCGAAGCGATTGCCTTCATGCTCGATCCCGCCAACAAAGAAACGGTTATGCGGATCCTGGCGACCAACTTGCGGTTGTCCAACAACAGCGAGGCAGAAGAAGCCTACAGCGCGGTGGTCAATTCCTACGAGCGCGTGCCGATTCCCACCGTGGATGGTATGAAGCGGCTGCATGGTTTGCTCGTCTCGATCAATTCCAAACTGGCCGACGTGAAAATCGAAAACGCGATCGACGACTCGTTTGTGCACAAGCTGGAGACCTCGGGCTTTATCCACAGCGTGACCAAGAAACGGTAGAGCGCGGCCGGATATCACCACAAAGTGATCTGGTTCTCGGCTCGCGCATGCTACAGCATTAGTTTTCACCACGAAGGAGCTAGCGCGGCGTGACACAACCAAATATTCGGCTAGCAGCTTCGCGCTCGCGGGAAAAGAGCGACCGATGAAAGTCGAAAACATTCAAGTGGTCGTGGTCGGCGGCGGCAGCGCCGCCTTTGAAGCGGCGGTGGCGGCCAAGCAAGCCGGCGCGCGCAAAGTCGTGATGTTGGAGAAAGCGCCGGAGCCGGAGTTCGGCGGCAACGCGCGCTTCTCGCACACTGGCTTTCGTTTTGTCTACTCCGATGCATCGGAGATCCGCGGCTTTCTGCGCGACACGCCAGCGGCGGAATTCGACCGGCTGCATTTGCCCGGTTATTCCCCCGCGGATTTCACCGCGGACTTGATGCGGGTGACGCGCGGGCGCATCAACAAGAAACTCGCCGAAGTGCTGGTCAAGGAATCCAACGCTGCGATCCATTGGATGGACGAGTTGGGCATCGAGTGGGAGCCGGCCGGCCATGTGGAGATCGACGGCAAGCTCTATTTCGAGCCGGGCATCGTCATTCATCCCACCGGCGGCATCGGCGGCGGCATCAGCCAGTTGAACCAATGGCGCGACATCGCGACACGGCTGGGTGTCGAGATTCGCTACGAGTCGCGCGTGCGCGAGCTGTTGGGCAACGACCGGCGCATCGAAGGTGTACGCGTCTCCGACGCCAACGAGGAATATGAGATCCGCGCCGGTTCTGTCATCCTCTGCGCCGGTGGTTTTCAGGCCAATCCCGAGATGCGCGCGCGCTATCTCGGCGCCAACGCCGACTTGATGAAAGTGCGCGGCAGCCGCCACGACACCGGCGAGGTTTTGCAGATGGCGCTGGCGCTCGGCTGCAAAGCCTCCGGCCACTGGCAGGGCGCCCATGCGACGCCCATCGACGCGACCTTTCCGGACGTGGAGCTGAGCAATAAGGCCAACCGCTACGGCTATACTTTCGGCATAACCGTCAACTCCCAGGGCCAGCGCTTCTTCGACGAAGGGGAAGCGCATATCTCGTACACTTACGCGAAGACCGGCTGGGCGGTGTTGAGCGAGCCGGGCGGCGTGGCCTATCAGATTTTTGATCGCAAAGGCGCGGCGCTGCAGGATACAAGCTACTATCAATTTGCCAACCCCATCGAAGCGGCAACCATCGTCGAGCTTGCCGCGAAGATCGGCATCGAACCGGCGGTGCTCGCCCACACAGTGACGGAATTCAACAACGCGGTGCGCGACGATGTGCCCTTCGACGCTACCAAAACCGACGGCCGCTCGACGGTCGGCATCACGCCACGCAAGTCCAACTGGGCGGAGCGCATCAGCGAGCCGCCGTTTCAAGCCTTTCCCGTCACCGGCGGCATTACGTTCACCTTCGGCGGCGTCGAGATCAACGCCGACGCCCAGGTCGTCAACGCCGGCGGCCAGCCGATTCGCGGCCTGTTTGCCTCCGGCGATATCGTCGGCTTATTTTTTCATAACTATCCCTCCTGCACCGGGCAGACGCGCAACGCCGTGTTCTCCCGTTTGGCGGGCCGCCACGCGGCGGCGCAGGGACTGTGACGAGGAGCCTACGGCAGCGCTCCGGCTCGGGACAAATCTGATTCTCTTGGTGTTTACGAAGGCACCGTCGCCTGCGGCGGTGCCACCCCATTCGCTGCTTATCACCTTCGGCAGCTTGAGCGAGCGCGAAACGGCGATCTTTGTGGCGAAGGACTACGGCCTGTTCGCCAGACGAGTTTTGGCGGCGGCGTCTGGATGCGATCGCGCTCCGCCAGAGCGTGCCGCCGAGATCTCAAGCGAGGGCGCGCACGCACAAGGTGCGCCGGCGCGGATGAGTTGGGCCCGGCTGCTCAGCGTCGCCCCAAGGAACCTTTCGCGCCTCTCCTAGCCGCTTTTCGGCCGAGCTGACTGCGACACCAGCGGGTTTTTCAATGAGCACAAACCGGATTGACATCTCTCCCGGTCCCGCGATATGGCTCTGGGCTGCAGAAAGAGGATTGAGATTCGAAATTCCTATACGGCGATTCATTCTTTTGGAGGTCGTGATGATTTGGCGCAAAAAACAATGGCTGCTGATCGCCCTCTCGGCACTCGCTTCTCTACTGGGCAGCAGCAACCCCGTCGACGCCCAGACCCGGGTGACCGTCGGCGTTACTGAAACCATCGAGACCCACAATCCCTACGGCGACAGCGTGCGGCTGATGTACAGCGTGTGGAGCGAAGTCACCGGCCCGTTCTGCGCCTACAACTATGCCAAAGCGGACTTTGAAGGGCGCCTGGCGGAACGATGGAAGATTGAGAATCCGACAACCTGGATCTTTTACATAAACAAGAACTACAGGTTCAATGATGGCTCACCGGTCACCGCTGACGACGTGGTGCACTCGCTGCTCAACCGGGTCATGGCCGATCCACAGTCAAAACAGAAAGTCGCTGTGGCGCCGTCTATAGCCAAGGTCGAGGCGATCGACAGATTCACGGTCAAGATTACTACCGATAAACCCACCGCGCCGCTGCTGTCATTTCTCTGCGACCGTTTGATCGTCACCAGCAAAGCGGCTTTCGACAAGTATGGACGGGACGTTGCCGACCGAGAGCATATGATGGGCGGCGGTCCCTATCGGTTAAAAGAGCTGATTCCTGGCCAGCGCCTGGTGCTGCAGAAGCGGCCAGACCACCCAGAAGCTAAGAAAAATCCGCGCGCCCCCGACGAAGTCGTCTATCGCATCATGCGCGAGCCCGAGCAGCGCGTCACGGCTCTGCTCAACGATGAGATCCAGATCGCGCAGTTTGTCCCGCCTCATATGCGCCACCGGGTTGAGAAGAACAACAACCTCCGCATCAGCGCCATAGACTCCATCGAGATCATGTTTCTCGCCATGCAGCCCAAGCCACCCTTCGACAAAAAGGAAGTCAGGCAGGCGGTCTGCCATGCGATCAATCGCGATCAGATTATCGCGACTTTGCTGGAGGGATTCGCCAGCCGTCTCGACGGCCCCCTCGGTCCCGGGCAATACGGCTACGATCCCAACTTGAAGCCTAAGCTAAACTACGACCCGGAGAGAGCGAGAAAGCTTTTGGCCCAGGCGGGCCACGCCGGCGGCGTCGATGTCGAGCTGCAAACTCCCGTGGGTCGCTATACCCTCGACAAACAGGTCAGCGAAGCGGTGATTCCCATGCTCAATGCCGTCGGTTTCCGCGCCAAGCTTGCGACGCCGGAGTGGGCGACGCTCTGGGCCAACGTGCAGCGCGGCGCGGCACCTTTCTATTATATTGGCCGCGGCTCCATCCAGGACCCGAGCGGCCCGCTGCACCAATACTTTCGCACCGGCGAAACGCCGCGCATCGGCTACTCGAATCCAAAAGTCGATGAGCTGCTCGATCAAGAACAGCAGGAGTTCGACCCCAAGAAGCGCCGCCAGTATCTCTCGCAAGCGATGAGCATCATCACCGAAGAGGCGCCCGCATGCTTCCTCTGGCGCCACAAGCTACTCTGGGGTTTGAACAACCGCGTCGATTACAAACCACTGCCCGACTCAGGAGTGTACGCCATCGAGATGGCGGTGAAGAAGTAGTCGGCAAGCGATCTATTCGCTGGAATTTGGAATCGATGCATCTTCGAAATACAGAGCAAAGCGAACAATATGGGGAGCCTCTTTGGGGCATCCTTGACCAAATTGACTAACTCGTTAACCTGGCGCGGTTGGCCTTGAGTTTGTCAATTCAGTCAAGTACGCATGCCTCGCTCCCGGGGTGCGTCCCGACTCCATGCTATCTTCGCCAAATTATTACAGGGCATAGTGCACGGCGGCTGCTGATTCGCCATGCCCTCGCCCTGGGTCATAGAAAAGGGCGTTTGCAATTCCTATACGAATCTCCGCGCCGTTCATCACCGCGGCGAGCATCGGCGTCGCGCCGCCCATCAGGAGATCTTGCGCGGCAAAGACGATGATTTGTGCCTCTGAGCCGTAGGGATAGGTCGCGACCTGTCCGTACTATCGCGATGCACAATGTTCCGATGAACGGTAGCGTTCTGGGTTGCGGCAAAGAATGCTCTGAAAGTCGCAGACTATGTTGACACCCGCAGGCGAACGCAATAAATTGCGCTCCATTATGGCTCCCGAAGAAGAGAGCGTGGCGATCCCAGGAGGTGCACTCTCCACTGCATCGACCGAGGTGGCCGCGCCCAGGAAAAGGGGCGCATCGGGCGCGGCCGTTCGGACGCTTGCCTTGAGGGCGATCTCGATCGCTGCCATGATCGCGATCTGGTGGATATTGACGTTGTTCTTTCCACCGAGTCTCATCCCGCTGCCGTCGAGCACCTTCAACGAAGTGGTGTCGATCATGACGAGCGGCCAGTTCTTTGCCGAGATGGGCGCGACGCTGCGCCGCGTCGGCGTCGGCTTCGGCATCGCCATGCTGATCGCGATTCCGCTTGGCATTCTCATGGGCACGATCAAATGGTTCGAGAGTTTCTTCGAGTCGCCGGTGATTCTCGGTTTGACCATGCCCGGGCTGGTTTGGGCGGTGATGGCGATCATGTTTTTCGGCCTGTCGGAGACCAGCGCCTATGCGGCGGTGGCGGTGACGATCATGCCGATGCTCGCAATCAGTCTGTGGCAGGGAACGAAATCCATCGACAAAGACTTGCTCGACATGAGCACGGCCTTTCACGCCGGCATCTGGTCGAAAATCGTCGATGTGATTCTGCCGCAGCTGGTATCGCACATTCTTGCGGCGATTCGCTACGGTTTGGGCCTGGCCTGGAAGGTCGTCGTGGTGGTCGAGATGTTCGGCTTTAGCAACGGCGTCGGTTATCAAGTGGTGCGCGGCTTTAATGTTTTTTCGATGAAGCAGGTGCTCGCCTGGGCGATTACGTTTCTGATCGTGATGATCGTGATCGAATTTGGCTTCATCGGCTGGCTCGAGGGCCGGGTCACGCGCTGGCGGCCCAAGCTGGAAGCCTGGCGAAGATAATCGGAGTCACTCGCGCAAAGCCTGCCCTGAGCGAAGTCGAAGGGACGCAGAGGGCGCAAAGTTCGGAAAGGAACGTTTCACCACCAAGGAGGCACGAAGGCACGAAGAGAAGAAAAGACGAGAGAGCCAATTAAAAAGTCTTTTTCCTAACTTCGTGTCCTTCGTGCCTTGGTGCTGAAAGGGATCCCGATAACCATGGCCTACGTGCATGTCGACAATGCGGTCAAGTATTTCTCCCGCGAAGACGGGTCGGACATGCTCGTGCTCGACCGGGTTTCATTCGATACCAAGGAATTCGGCATCACTTGCCTGCTCGGTCCGTCCGGTTGCGGCAAATCGACGCTGCTCAATGCCATTTCCGGACTGGAAAAACTCGACGGCGGCCTGGTGGACGTGATCGGCAAGGGCAAAGCTTCCACGGGCGATGCCCGGCTTGGTTACGTGTTCCAAGACGCCCGGCTGCTCAACTGGAAAACCGTCGAGCAGAACTTGAGCTTCGCGTTGAAAGGAATGCAGATTCCCCAGGCCGAGTGGCCGGAGCGGCTCAGTAAATATCTCGATCTCGTCGGTTTGGCTGAGTTCCGCAATCAGTTTCCGCTTTATCTCTCCGGCGGCATGCGCCAGCGCGTTGGTCTGGCGCGCGGCTTGGTGATCGAGCCGGAAGTTCTCTTGATGGACGAGCCGTTTAGCAAGCTCGATCAATTGACCGCACGCCGGCTGCGTGAAGAATCGCTGGCGATCTGCGCCAAACTCAAGCAGACCACGGTGATGGTCACCCACGATGTCGAGGAAGCGGCTTACATGGGCGACCGCATCGTTATACTGCGCGCGCGCCCGGCGCGTATCGTCGAGATCTTCGACAATCCGATGGCGCCGGGCCAGCGCGATGTCGACGACGCGGAGTTTATTCAGTTCAAGAAAAAACTGCTCAACACGGTTCTCCAACTCATGGAAGGAAACGAGGTGATGTCATGAGTCGATTCTTCTTCGCGCTGGTTGTTTTTTTGGCTCTGGGGGCGCACGGCGTGGCGCGCGCCGGTCAGGCGGAGCTGCCCATAGTGGAAGTGGCGCTGCCGGAAGACGGCATGTTCGGCCTGGGCGGCCAATATGTCGTCGACAAGGGCATCGACCGCAAGCATGGCTTCGTCATGAAGCCGCGCTGGGCGGCGCTGGCCGAATCGGAGAAGCTCGTGGCCCTCGGCACCGTGCCGCTGGGCATTGCCACCGCCGAGTCGGCTGTGCGGGCGAATCTAAGCGATATCAAGCTCAGGCTGATCCAACCCTATCAGACGCCGCACAATTCGATTCTCGTGCGCCGGGATGCGCCGTACAAAACTCTTAAGGACTTGCAGGGCAAACCCTTTGCGCTGCCGCCCGAAATCACCTCGGCGTACAACCAGTTCGATTACATGATGCGCAAAGAGGGCATCCAGATCGAAAAGTTTTTTCAATTGAAGAAACTCGGCGCCGCCGGCATCAGCGCGACGCTGGAGCGCGGCGAAGTGGAAGCCGGCTACAGTTGGGAAGCCCACGCGTCGAAGCTGCTCGCCACCGGCAAGTACCGAGTCCTACTCACGCCGCGCGACGAGATGAACCGGATTCTCAAGACCAAAGTGAAAATGCTCGGCTGGCTCGGTACGGTGGACACCTGGGCGGCGCAGAATAAGCCGCTGATTCCCAAGTTGCGCGCCGCCTGGCAGGAGATGATCAACGGCGTGCAAGCCGACGAAGCCCATTTCATGAAGAACGCCAAGCGCCTCTTCGGTCTGGAATCGCCGGAGGAGTTGAAGCTTGGTTGGTTCCGCAGCAAGGAGTTCTTCCTGCCGCCCAACTTCCCCTGGCCGGACAAAGCCAATCTCGATATCGAGAAGCGCTATCTGCGCGAAAGCACCGAGATGGGCATCTTTCCGAAAGAGGCGATGAAGGTGATCGATGTGATGTTTATTCCGTAGCGCGGTGCGCCTGACGGCCCATGTTCCAAGGGTGCCAAGGGCTCCAGCGGTTCCAGGTGTTTGGCGGCTTTCGACCCTTGGAGCCCCACGGAACTTGTTCGAGCGGCGCGTTTAATCGGAGGGCAAAAAGGGTGAATAAATTTATGGTGCAGCAGTCTTCCACGAGGCGGCACCTCCCGCAGTGGAAGAGCTTGAAGGTCTACTCGCCAAGATTACCCAGCGCGTCATGCGCTTACTGACGCGCTTGGGCGCTCTCATCGAAGAACCAGACCAGACCTATCTCGCCGAAACCGAGACCGACGGAGCGCTCAAGACTCTGCAAGTCGCCTCGTGCACTTATCGTATTGCGCTCGGCCCACGCGCTGGGCGGAAAGTGGTGAGCTTGCAAAGCCTGCCGAGCCAAGCCATAGCGTCCATCCCAGAGCCGCGCGCCAGCGCATGTTCGAGTATCCAACCGTTGGCGAGTTGGCCGCGGTCATAGGTTCCGAGCACGAAGCCGCAGCCAAGGATCTCGATCGGCTATTTAGCGAGATCGAAGCGTTGCCGGAAGAAGAGGCACAAAAACTGCTCAGTGAGGGAAAGCGGCGCCGCTAGGCGACTGTTAGCCGAGCCGACACCGGCATAGTCACGCTGATCCAGCGCTTCGGCTCGGCGGCCAATCCGAGGACCCACAAGAGGGACATCCTTAGACTGACTTGACTAACTCTCCGGCATAAACCGAATTGACATCTCTTGCGGTCCTGCGCTATGGCTCTGGGTCATAGAAAAGCGCGTTTGAAATTCCTACACGGACTCTCGGGCTAGCCAAGCTCAAGCTATTGTCTATTGACTCGACTACCTAGGTTGAGTAACTGAGTGCTTGCGGAGCAGCAGTTGTGCGAGCAGCGGAGGTGCAGTGAACTTTTTCACTTTGGCGACAGCGGCGCAATTTATTGTGGGACTCGCTTGGTTGCTCGTCCCAGTCGTTGGTCACGCTCAGACTCTTACCAAGATTCAGGCATCCTATGACGGGACCGCCGGGTTTAATCTCCCCATATGGATTTTAGAGTCCACCCCGATCGGCAAAAAATACGGCTTCGATATTGAGACCGTGTTAACCCGCGGTGCTCAGAGCACGGTGGGGTTGATCGCTGGCAGCTTTCAGTATGCGCAAACCGCACTTCAGAGCGTAATGACGGCGAATGCCCAAGGCGGCGGTTTGGTGGTTCTGGGGACCTCGGAGTTCGGATTTTCCTACAAGTTTGTCGCGCGAAAGGAAATACGCGACCCAAGACAACTGAAGGGAGGAACTGTCGGGGTGGCCGCGTACGGCGGCAACAATCATCTTTCAGTTCGTCTCGCGCTCGAAAAACTCGGACTCGCGGAGCGAGACATGACGGTCATCGTTGCCGGAAACACGGCGCAGCGCGTTCAGTCGCTGAGTATCCCGGGCGGGATGACTGCCACGGTACTTTCACCGCCAAGTTTGTTTAGAGCGGAAAAGGATGGTCTCTCAGTATTATTGGACGTGCGCGAATTTGGCGATTACCCCAACAGTTCTGTGATTACGACGCGTGCGCGAATCCAAAGCAACTTCGGTGAGGTCAAACGCTTCGTGCAGGCTTGGACCGAAGCGATAGCGTTTTTCAAGCGCAACCCGAAGGAGACCCAAGCGATCCTGCGCAAGTATCTGCGCATTGAGGATGCTGAAGTGGTCAAAGCGACTTATGATTTTTTCGCGGAAAAACTTCCGCGGTCGCAGCGGATCTCCAACAGGGCATTCACTCTATTGTCCGACGGCATAAGAACCCTTAACCCTCAGGCTGGAAAATTGTCGTTCGAGCAAGTCATTGACATGCGCTTTGTCGACGAAATGGAACGAGATGGATTCATTGCGTCGCTTTACCGCTGATACAGGAAAGGTAGTATGAGTTTAGCAACCAAATATGACGAAGTTCTGAACGAGATGACCCGTGAACTTTTTCGCACCAGCGAAGTCCACGGATTTCTTGAGACGCAGCTTACCCGGAGGCGTGCCCAGATTATCGCTCAACAGTTTGGACTGTTCGTCAAAAATCGCAGACCCGCATGGACCTACTTAATTGCCCGGTCACCATATCTCGATGCCCGCCGGGCGCTACTGATGCATGAAGCCGAAGAGATTATCCGAGATCCACGCTGCGATTCTGATCATTACAGTCTTTGGGTGGTCCACGGCAAGGCGGTCGGATTAACGGCCGAAGAAGTTATCAACGCAGAACCGCTGCCCACTACGCGCGCCGCATTGGCCGGGTGGACGTACCTAGCCATCTATCGTCCTTGGGTCCAGGCCCTCGGAGGGGTTTCCGTTCTGGAACGCGTCAACATGGACAAGATCATTCCCGGCGGGGCGCATCAGACGCGTGCAGAGAAGCGTTGGATTGAAGACTTGGGTTTGTCTCCTGACCAGATTCCTAATTTCCGCGTCCATCGCGAAGCTGATTCAGATCATAAGAGTGAAACCATGGGACTTTTGGAAAAATACGCCAAGTCGGAAGAAGACTGGTTGGGGATTGTCGATGCATCCAAAGAATCCTTCGATTACTGGCGCGTTTTTCTTGGCGGATTGACCCACGCGATTCGCGACGAGAATTACTTTACATCGTAAACGATTTGACCTTATAGGAGGTAGTATGGCGCGGCTTCGTCACATTGCCATCGCGACCAAGGACCCCGAGAAAACCGCGGCTTTCTATCAGAAAGTCTTCGGGCTTCAGTTTATCAAGCGTGTGCCCACTTCACCCCGCGGCGGCGGTGTGTTTCTTACGGACGGGCATATTAACTTCGCTTTCCTGAACTTTCCCACCGACGAGGCGGCAGATATGGAAGGCGGAGTTTCCTACGAAGGCCTGCATCACCTGGGTTTTCACGTAGAGGATATCGACGCAGCCGCCCATGTTCTAGAAGACACGGATGCGGAACGTCTAGGTGAGGCGGCGGGGTCGGGTCACAATTTCTATTTCGAGCTCAAGTACCGCGGGCCCAACCGAGTCATATTCGATGTGTCATCCAAAGGTTGGGACCTGGCGCCACCCCAGCAGCCGACTCCGCAAGCGGAAAACCCCGCGGGAGCCTCCCGATCGGCGGACAAATAAAGAACCGGATCGGCGCAGCGGCATCGCGGTTGCGGCGATGCCGGTAAGATCGATTGCTACTCAGCGGCTCGTGACGCCGGTTGCCGTCAACGCCGCTGTCAGCGTTGCGGTTGCTTCGGCGCTCAATTCTTCCGCCGGCCAGCGCGGGTAGCGTTTGACATTGAGCCCTCGCAGTCGAAATGCATCCCGATGCACGGTTCTACCGAAACGCATTCCCAGTCGCACCACGGTTCGACCATAGTCGTCGGCCTTTTTTTGCAGCGCCGCCGCTTCGTCATATTTCTTAGCTTCTAGAGCGTTCCAAAGCGCGACAATCACCTCCGGAATATGAGCGGTCGGCGGCGGAATCGCGCCGCATAAACCCTGGGGCGCGGCGGGAAACAAATCGATCGTGTTGCCGGAGAACACGGAAAAGTCCTTGGGCATTGCGCCGAGATACGCCAGCAGCAATGCCTGGGGATAATAGCTCGCTTTCATGCCGCACAGACTGGGTACTTCATCCTTGAGTTTTTTTGCCAGCTCCGGTGTAAATTTAAACCCAGAGTACTTTTCGTTGTCATAGAGAAAAATCGGGCTACTGATCGCCTTGGCAACGCCCTTGTAGTGTTCGAAGATTTCCCACGGAGTATGGTCGCTGAAATAGTATGGCGGAACGATGCCGATGGCATCGACCCCGAGCTTATCGCCATGTTGGGCGAGCTGCATTGTGGTTTGATAGTCGGCAGCTCCGACATGAAGAATGACCGGCCGGCGCCGGTTAATCCGCTTGACGACGAATTCCGCCGTTTCGATCCGTTGCTGGGTCGTCATGACTGGGCCCATGCCCGTCGACCCCAAAACAAAAAAGCCATGCACACCGGCGTTGATCATGAACTCGATAACTTCCTCGGTCGCTTTGTAATCAACTTCACCATCGTCATGAAATACTGTGATCAAAGGAATGTAGATGCCGCGGAACTTTGTCGCCATGAAGTGCTCTCCTCGTGGGGCTATTCGATTATCAAGCTCACGGGCGAGCTTATATGGTTCGCAACAGTTTATGCAAGACAACACTAAAGCAGGAGACGCCGAGCGCGCATCTACAGCAGCTGTGCCGCTACATCAAGCGGCCGGCCATCGTCAACGAACGGCTCAAACGTAATCGCACCGGCCCGCTCGTGCTGCAACAACGAAGCCCACGGTATCGCTTGCCCGGACCTCGACCGAGCGTCGCGTAGAGCAACCTTTCGCGCCTCTCCTGGCCGCTTTCCGGCCGAGCCGACCGCTATGCTAGTGATTTCTTCGTCAACCAGAAAAGCGATTGACAATTCTGCCGGCTCTCCCCTATAGCTCCGGCCATAGAAAAGGTGGTTTAAAAATCCTATCCAGACTTCGACAAACCCAATCGGTAAGTCTCAATCGGGAAAGCTTAAAAACCGTAGAAAGCCGAAGGGTTGTCTGCCAATATCTTGCGAGCAACCGTCTCGCTAATTCTACCTTGCTCAACCCATTGGTGCACTTGTTGTAATGCATCTGGTTGGGCGGAAGTATCAAAGTGGGTGTAGTCACTACCAATCATCAAATTATCCTCAGCCCCAAGAGCAAGAACATGAGAGATATCTTCTATAGGGTCGATCGCGACGAAAAAACGATTAGACCTAAATAACTCAGACCCAAGGTCGAATTGTCGTATCCAATGACGCCTTTCTTTCTCGGCCTTCAGTCGGTCAATCACATAAGGCAGCCAGGTGGAACCAGACTCCAGAAAGCCAAAACGTAAGTTCGGAAACTTTTGCGGGATGTTGTATAAAACTAGGGCATGAAACGCATCCATGACGGGCAGCCCAGTCAGACCATCACCATGACCAATGACCGGCCCATCGGGTGGATTCCCAAAACCGGTATGTACGCAAATGGGTAAGCCGAGAGCGCTGGCTTCTTCGTATATAGGGAAGAAGTACGGGTCGCTTGCTCGCTTTCGGTGCTCTATCCCCTTCTTGAACACGCCACATGCGCCGTTATCTTTCGCCCAACGTAGGAGTTCGACAGACGCATCCATATCCAAAAAAGGCAAAACTGCGACCCACCGCAGACGACCTTTTGATTCGGAGCACTTGCGAGCCAAATATTGGCAATAGCTTTTAGCCAGCGCTACTTCTACTTCGGGATTGCCTGTGATGTATTGTAAGAAAAACGTCGGGTAAATCACGTGGATATCAACTCCCGAACGATCCATGTGTTCAAGACGAACGCGAACGTCAAGCAGTTCGCGTGACTCCAGAGTAGTACCCGTCGATTTGTCATCGCGAATCATTCTTTGCCGTAGCCGTCCGTCAACCAGCCACCAACGGCTGGCCGCAGAGCTGAATCCGGGTGCTTCGGTGCCCGCTGGCGGTGTCACCGTAATCGGACGAAAACGAGCAGCAGGACCATCCATAGTCGCCCATGCTTCCTCAGGTTCATCTATGTGCGTATCCACGTCCACGACAGGCATTTCAAACCTCCTTATCAGGCTGGGGAAAGTCAAATATCTAACAGAATAATGACTGTTTGAAGGAATAAAGTCATAAGAGACTTGACCGTAAGTTCTCTCCTATCTTTTTGCTTCGAACCGGCGGCTTGCCATCCACCGCAGCTATAAAACTTTCTCGGACAAGGAGTCAATCAGAGAACGAGACACGTGAAATTGTCCGCCATGTGTTTTATCCGCGTTATACGCAATAGACAAGCGCAATGGGGTTTGTTGACAGCCGCGCCGGCCAGGTGTTAGCGTCACGGCAGTTGGCAGCCAAGCAGAGCGGAAGTTCTTTGGGAATTGTTGCGAGGATTTACTTAAATGAATCTAACCGAGACAACAATCAATACGGTCAAGGCGTCGCCGAGCACGGCTGTGCTGCACGACTATTGGTATCCCGTAGCAAAGTCTAGCGAAATCGCCGACAAGCCTTTCAAGTTTACCCTCCTGGATCAACCCTTGGTGCTGTGGCGAGCAAACGGCCAAATCACCGCTTTTTACGACCTTTGCATTCACCGTGGCACGCCCCTTTCGCTCGGCTGGATCGCCGACGGCCAGCTCGTGTGCGCCTATCATGGTTGGCAGTATCGCGTCGATGGCGCGTGCAGCTTGATACCTTCTCTCCCGACCGGACAATCGATACCTGCAAAAGCCAAAGCGCGGGTTTTCAAAGCGGTAGAAAAATATGGGCTGGTTTGGGTCTGCATTGGCGAACCGCGCTTCGAGGTTCCAGAATTTCCGCCCGAGTATTACGACCCGTCGTTTAATTGGCAACCGTATTTTTCCGAAGGCCGCTGGAATGCGAACGCCGCACGAATGATCGAAAACCTGGCCGATTATTCACACTTCGCTTGGGTTCATCCGGGCATACTCGGCGACCGTGCCAACCCACTATGTCCGGAAGTGAAGCTGGAAACCATCGACGGCGGTTTCCAATATGAAATCGACACCCCGGTAAACCGGCTCAATCCTGATCTAACCGCGAAACAACGCTACGTCGTCATTCTCCCCTTCATGCTGCTCATTCAAAGATGGCAGCCAGGAAGCGTCGAGCGGCACACCAATATTTACCTTTGCACGCCGATGTCTTCCAAGGAAACGAGATTTTTTCGCTTTGCCGGGCGCAATTATCGCGACCACCAACCCGACGATCTACTGAACCAGAAGCACCAGACCATTTTCGCGCAGGACAAAGTCATCGTCGAAGCGCAACGGCCGGAAGAGTTACCGACGGATTTGAGCGAAGAGCTCCATCTCAAGGGACCCGATACACCGGCCATCGAGTATCGGCGGCGGCTTAGACAGCTCAATATCGCTTGGCAATAACCCCCGTCCTGGCAGCACCGAAGTGGATCATCTCCCGTCGGTCGATCGTCATGATGCTTGGAATCCCAAACTCCGGTGATGAATTCGCAAACAGTTTCTCCTAAGTCACGCGCCGTGGTTGTGACCGGCGGCGCCAACGGTATCGGCGCGGCAATCGTGCGCCGGTTGGCGCAAGACGGCTATCAAGTCTTGTTCGGCGATATTGACAGTGCCCAGGGCGGCCAGCTTCAGGGGGAATTGAGCAAAGCAGGTTTCGCCGTGCAGTTCGTACGCTGCGACGTGAGCCGATCGGATGATGTCCTAAAGCTAGCCGGCGCCGCCCACGACTTGAGTGTGCCACTTTACGGCATCGTTAATAACGCTGGAATCTTTCCGCGCCATTCGTTTCTGGACCTCACCCTTGACGACTGGGAGAGCGTTATCGCCACCAATTTGACCGGGCCGTTTTTCGTCACTCGCCAATTGGCGCCGTTACTGATAGCGCAAGGGGACGGTGTCGTGATCTTTACGGTGTCGGGTTTGTCTTATAGGGGCGATGCCCTTGGCATTCATTATTCGGCAAGCAAACACGGTCTGCGCGGCCTAGCAAAGTCCTTGGCGTTGGCACTTGGCCCCAAGGGCATCAGAGTGAACTCCATCGCTCCCGGAGCGACGGAAACCGCCCAGGCATTACAGGCTCGCTCGCGCGAAGAATTACTTGAGCGAGGCAAGCTATTGCCCCTCGGCCGAGTCGGCCAGCCCAGCGATGTCGCCGGCGTAGTCGCGTTTTTGCTCGCGGACGATGCGCGCTATATCACCGGCCAAACTCTGCTCGTCAACGGCGGAGCGGATATGCCATGAGCACCCGAGACAGGCCGTTCTGCGAAGCTAATTTATCTTGAGAATTTTCTGCATCTCTTTCTTCTCGGCATCCGCCATATCCAACCAGAGCAGGGCGATTTCTTTGATACGCTCGACTGAAATGGGCCGGATCACGACGCGCGCCTTTTCGACCTCCGCTTGAAAATCCGCATCAGTAAAGGTTTGATCGAATGCTTTCCTGACGGCCGCCACCCGCGCCGCCGGAACCCCAGGCGGTAACGTAAATAGTCGATTTATGTCGTTGGCACCAATCACAGCCACGCGCAGCAGCCACTTTCCCCGCTCTGTCTTTGCCAGGTCTATCGCGTTGGGCACGCGTTCGAGTCCAGGCCAAGGCCTTTCACCAATTTGCGCGATGACTCGGATATCACCGCTCTTTAATTCCTTCTGAAATGATCGTTGAACTCCCTCGTAGGATGAACAAGATCCGTCCACTTCACCGCTGTCCGTCGCAAGGCGGACTTCCGTCACGCCTTTGAAACCATCGACCAGCTTGATGTTAACTCCCACTGCAGCTTGCAGAATACGAGCGTTATCGGAAGGAAACGTCCCCGGGGCAAGGCCACCTAGCTTGAGTTCTTTTGTCGAGCCAATGGCTTCGGCAATGCTGGTCCAGGCACTCTGCCGAGCGACCCAGCAAACTTGAATATCGGGGCCGGGCGATGGCAGCCAGTTAAATAGGCGGGCATCGAATTTCGCCGACGGATTACCGAGAGCTTGCAATCGGAGTAATGCGCCGTCCAGGTTTAAGATCACCGAGCCGTCGCGCGGCGCGGCGTTGGCGAGGTAATTGGTCGCGATCAGTCCGCCTGCGCCGGTCATGTTATCGACCCAGATATTGGGCTTGCCCGGAATGAACTTGCCAATGTGCCGGGCGAAAATGCGGGTTGCCGTATCGAACAGCCCACCCGCGGAGTACGCCGTAATGAAACGGATCTGCTTGTCACGATAGAAATCCGCGACAGGATCTGTTTGGGCGGACAACGCACCCGCGGAAACAATCAACATGACAATGGCTACCAACATCGTGCAAAGGTGCATCCTGTATCTCAACATACTGGCTCCTCTCAAATTCGCCCCTCTAGGACCAATCCAACGCCCGCCTCATTGAGCGGTAGTTTCCGTGCGATAGTCACACCAACCATGCGTCCGAGGCTCAAACATTCGGCCAAATGCGATGATGGTTCTAAACACCCAATACTCCAGAACTCCAACCTTCCAAGTAACCATTGCGCTCTGCTATTGATCCGCAGCAGCCCAGAGTACGCGAATCGCCGGCGGTTGCAGCCACTTTGTGCCGCGCTTCTGAAGCGCAACTTCTTCCCAGGTGTCGCCGCGATCATAGGTTACATAAATCGCCCCCTGGCCGGGAGGGCCGGCTGTATGACCGCGGGCAACGTCGCCGAAGGCAGCGAAAATGGAATCTTTATGAAACGGGTTATAAGCCAACTGCCAGCACATCGCGGCATGCTTTGCCGGCAATCCGGCGCCGACTTGGCGCCAGCTTTGACCGGCATCCTCGCTGCGGTAAATGCGTCCTTGGACACCGCCTGGTTGATCCCAGTACTGGGGCGAGCCATGTCCAGCGGCGACAAACATCGCCGCCGGTTCACCTGGCAGATGGATCACGTCATGAAAGTAGTCGCTCTCCATTCCCTTTTCGGCGCGCTTCCAGCCTTTTTCCGGCGGGTCGGCGATGAAAAAGCCGCGCGAGGTGGCAGCGAAATATCTCGTCGTGCTGCCCGGCGAACGGACCACCATGTGGATATCTGGATATTCGAACCCGTCGCTGACATCTTCCCAAGTCTGGCCGCGGTCGAAACTGCGCACGACGCCGCCATGCTCGATGGCAAGATAGATAACCTTGGGATTTTCTGGATCAATATTGATATGCCGGATATGACCCTGATGCGGCGGGTGTGGGAAATACCATTTGTATTTGACATCAGCCGGCATTTCCACGAGGGATTTGATCTCCTCCCAAGTATCGCCGCCGTCTTCGCTACGGTAAAGATGAACCGGCTCGGTGCCGGCATAGATCACCCGCTCATCCGTCGGATCGACGGTGACCCAGCGGATATCGCCTTCGAGAACCCGCTGCCAGTGCCGTCCGGCGTCCTTGGTGCGATAAAGACCGTCGAAGGTGACCCCGGCGAAAACAGTTTCAGGGCTGTGCCGACAACCGTAGACGGAATCCACCACTTTGTCTTTGAAGTAGGGCTCGAATTCTCTCGAACCACCCATTGACGTCCAGATATCGCCAACGCCGCGAAAAAGAATCATCCCGGCTTGCGTGCCGGCGTAAAGTCGATATGCCTCAGCCATAACTCTCTCCTCCGATAAAAATTAAGCCTTCCTGTCGCAATCGATTGCGCCCATAACTCAGTTGAAGATCATCCCGCCGTCAACCTAAAGGCTCTGCCCGGTGATATAGCCGCTCTAATCGCTTGTCAAAACGCCACGCCTTTCAGAGATCTTGTTCTGTTGCGTCCGCCGTTTCACGGGAATCTGTTGCCAAATCTAACGATTGGGGAACGCGATCACTAGGGCTTTCGCCGGCGCGTTGGCGGTGCTCAGTTGGCCGCTTGCTGTACTCTGTTCATGATCCCGCTTAGCGTGGAGTAGTGAATTTACGTGTCGCGCACCCTCCACCTGGCTGTAGCCGTGCTGTATAGGAACATTTAAACCAACTTTTTTCTGATCGGAGCTATATCGCTCAACTGGCGGGGGTGTCAATTACCCTTCTGTTGATGAAAACGCGTTTTTTCTTTGGCTGGCTTGGGCGACGCAGCCGCCCGAGCGAGGATTTTGACGATCACCGGCGGATCTTCGATGGCGGCCCTTCGACGAGGTCTCAGAACATGATCTTCAAGCTAGCGCCGCAGTTGGGAGAGTGTTGAGACTTCTACAAATTCCTCAAAGCTAAAGGCAACCTTCCAGAGTCGCTCACGTCGGTTGCATGCATAAACTCGTCACCCTTCTTAACGCCATGATCAACAACAAAACTCGTTGGTCTGAAACTTTTGCACTTCAAACCGCTTGACAAAAACACAGCTGCTACTGGATGCTGTAATGAGTTGACAGACCGTCAGGTTTGGACTAGGTGTACGCAACTTCATTGGAGATGGGAGTCGCTATGAAAGTTCGTGCCAATAGGCTCATTGGCCTTTCTATTGTCCTAGGGGTTCTGCACATTGCGCCAGTGTCAAACGCCGCTGAAAAACTCGATAAAGTCCGCTTCACCTATGCGCCGCTCTCCGCTAGCGGCTTTCTTTGGTTCGTCGCGAAAGACGCTGGGTACTTTGAAAAGAACCGACTCGACGTCGAGATGTATTTCGAAGGCGCATCGCCGATCATGGTGCAATCGCTTCTCGCGGGCGAGAATCAACTGGCGGGCGGCTTAGGACCCACGGTCGTCACCAACGTCTTGCAAAGCGGAGATGTTATCGCAGTCGCATGCATCGTGCACACTTTTACTACGCCGATGTACGTCCAACCTTCGATCACCAGCCTGCAACAACTGCGCGGCAAAAAGGTCGGTGTGAGCCGCATCGGCGCGGTATCTCACCTGACAGCCGATTCGATTTTGCGGCGCGCGAGGGTGGGCGATGTGACGATCATTCAAACCGGGGGCATTCCCGAATCCATGGCCGCCATGATGACCGGCAATGTCGATGGCGCCATGGTCAATCCGCCCAACAACATTATCCTGCGCGAAAAAGGCTATCGTGAAATCGTTGGAGCGCAGCAACTAAAAGAAATGAACCTACGCTTTCCCGAGAACGGCCTGATGGCCAAGCGCACCTGGGCCGAGAGGAACTCGGATGTCGTCAAACGGTTCATCAAGTCCATCGCCGAAGGTCTGCGACGCCTGCACGACGACAAAGAGTTCGCGATCAAGACTCTAAGCAAATACACCAAGGTCACCGATGCGAAATCACTCGACGAGAGTTACCGTTGGGCCATGGAAAGTTTTTTCAAAGATTTCAAAACACCGCCCGACGCGCTGCAGATGATGATCGATCAGCTCGCGTCGTCGCGCCTCGTCGATCCCAACCTGGCGCAAAAAACGCGGCTCAAGGCATTCTACGAGAATCGCTATGTCGAAGAGTTGGAGAACGAAGGGTTTTTCAAAAAGCTTTGGCAGTGAGTCGAATAGGCACTTCAACAATATGAAATCGCCCGCTTTGCGCCTCTTGCGGTGCGGGCTTGGGCGATTTGTGGCGCACGCTTTTCGATGGCAGTGCTAAAGACGGTTTCGTTTTGACTTTGGCGCATACGGCTTGACTCCCATGTCTAAAATCGTTCGAGGAGGAACCATGAAAAGCCTTTGGAAGCGACGGAGCCTTGGGGTTTTTCTTCTGCTCCTGTGCGCCGATACGCGGACCGGCGTTGCCTTCGCCCAAGAGAACAAAGAAATTCTCGAGGCGGCGAAACGCGAGGGCAAAGTCACGATCTTTGGATCCATTCAAGACGACGTCATGCGGGATATGTTGAACAGCTTCGAAAAGAAGTATCCGGGTGTCAAGCCGATCTACTGGCGCGCCTCGACGACGGCGGTGATGGACCGGGCGATGGCCGAGTTTCGCACCGGTCGGGTGACCTGGGATGTATTTTTCACCGGCGTCGACGCCATGGAAATCATGCGCCGCGAGGGAATGTTTCTAAAATATCAGACTCCAGCGGCGGCTAATTTCGACAAAGCCTTTCATCACGAATTCTATAGTCCCAACTACCGCAACTCGATCATCGGCTTTATCTATAACACGCGCTACATCAAGCCGGCCGACGCGCCGAAGTCTTACTGGGACTATGTCGATCCCAAATGGGACGGTAAGACCGTTATGTCCGACCCGACGGTGCACACCTCGATGGTGAAATGGTTGTCGAGCCTCGAGTCGGTGCTGGGCGCTCAGGGGAGAGAGGACGAATATATCCAGCGATTAGCCGCGAGCCGGCCGATGCTCCACAACTCTTTTACGCCGGGGGTTGAAACCATCAGCAGCGGCGAGAAACCGCTCGGCATCAACTACGTCAAATACGTCTGCGATTTGGCCAAGAAAGGTGTGCCTTTAGATTACGTTCGACTGCCGGCTTATTTGGCGGAAAGCAACTACGTTGCCGTCGGCGCCAAGGCGCAAAACCCCAACGCTGCCAAACTCTGGATCGATCACTGGTATAGCCGCGACAGTATGGAGATCCTCGCCAAGGACTGCGAGTTCGTCAATCTGCGCGGCGTTTACCCGCCGCTCAAAGACGCCGACAAGATCAAGGTGATCGAGTCGGCGCAGCGCAGCGAAAAAGACTACAAGCAGCTGGGCGAGAAGTACGGCAAGCTGTTCCGAAAATAGTGGTTCGACGCTATCAGTAATGCTGATCTTGCTGCAGCGCACGCACGGCTTTTTCCAAAGCGTCGTAGCATCCACCGGCACCCTCTCTTTGCCGCGTTTAGGGACAAGGACGAGAACCGCCATCGTCAAGCGCCAAAGTCTCGGAGCGCGCACGCGGCTCTCGATACTGAAAAGTTTCCGACTGGCGATACACCTCTGGGAATCCCCGGGAACTCAGGATCGACAGGTCGACTTGAAACGAAAGTTCGCCCGTCTTGACGAATCTTATCTTGCAGATGATGGCGCGGCGTTTACTATTTATTCAACGGCTATCGCTTCGGCAGACGGCGCCAAAACCTATGAAAAATACCACCACCACGCCACATTGACCCTGGACAATCACTAGTGATAGGGTCCGGCCACAATCAAATTGAGGAGTCAGCGTTATGGCTAAAACGATTCTTGTCACCGGCGGCGCCGGCGGCATCTGCTCGGAAATCAGCAAAGGGTTGGCGGCTGATGGACTCAACGTCGTCGTTGCCGACTTCGCCATCGACGGCGCGGAGAAAGTCGCGGCGGAAATTCGCGCTGCCAAGGGCAACGCCATCGCGGCGAGAGTCGACGTGGGCGATCCTAAGAGCGTCGCTGCGATGATGGACGCCGGCATTGCCAAATTCGGCCAGATCGATTACGTCTTCTGCGGCGCTGGCGTCATGGACCGCGTGCCGATCATCGAAATGCCCGAAGAGATGTGGGACCGCTTGATGCGGATCAACCTGAAAGGCGTGTTTCTCTGCGCGCAGGCGGCGGCGCGCCACATGATCCCGCGCAAAGACGGACGCATCTTGAGCATCGCCTCCGGCCGCGGCGTAGCGGGTCAGCCGCGCTCGGCGCATTATGCGGCGTCGAAAGCCGGCGTCATCGCTTTTACAAAATCATTGGCGGTGGAATTGGCGCCCGACAACGTCACGGTCAACTGTGTTTGTCCCGGTGCCACCGACACGCCGATGTCGCGCATCGGTTTGACCGATGAAGCTTTTAGGAAGCGCGAAGAGATTCCGCCGCTCATGGACGGCTTGACGCACAAGTTCGAGATCGTTGGGCTGGTGCGCTACCTGCTGTCAGACGCAGCGAAATACATCACCGGCCAAACCTACTTCCTGCGCACACCGAAGTGAGCTCGGTGAGGGGTCCGGGCCCGCGCCCCCTGCCCCTTACCCTCAACCTTGACGAGTGCTTGTTCAAACCATTTTAGATCAGTTCGCCTGACCGGTCGTAGTGTCGTCAGTAAAACTTGCCCTGACCGTGAAATATGCTGGCCACGGCGTCCTGGCACCTAACGCCAAGTTGTGCCGTCGAATCATTCCTGCCCCGCCGCGCGCAAGCGCATACCGAATTGACATTTCCATAACTCCGCTCTAAGCCCACGCGGGTTTCAGAAACTGTAGGGTTTTCAGGAAGTTTTGGGGTATTGGGATTCGCCCATTGGGCGAGTTTTTTCTTGACTTGTATCTGGTTAGTGTTTTATATTT